>Ga0208463_1000113_pt1 | contig 20602 bp, 17 predicted proteins | sample LakMenEpi09Jul08_FD_150752 | JGI IMG/M metagenome (GOLD analysis project Ga0208463, IMG submission 150752) | Freshwater microbial communities from Lake Mendota, WI - 9JUL2008 deep hole epilimnion (SPAdes) | ecosystem: Environmental > Aquatic > Freshwater > Lake > Epilimnion/Euphotic zone ... | reverse complement strand
AAGACCAACAAGCCGCCAACCGAGCCTGGCGATCTCTACCGCAGGTCGCTGCAGTTGGCCCTCTATCGACTCGCTTATTCCGAGTTCACCGGTCTGCCAATCGAGAAAGTTCAGGCGAGCTTCTTCTTCGTCGGCGAAGGTGTCGAACTCACTCCAGATGTGATTCTCGGGCGTGAAGAAATTCTTACCGAATGGAACAAAGTGCTAGACCAACTGGTCGACGACTAAAAGAGATCGTTCTCGTCGATGATGTCGATGGGTTTGGTTGGAGCGGCACTATCTACCGCCTGTGCGTTGTCCTGCTCAATAAAGCTGACCGACTCGATGATGTTCATCGACCCAACCGCAGCAGCAGCCACGGCCGAGGCGGTGAGCGGAGGCATCTTGCCCTCGGCAGCCGCCTGCGCCATGGCCTGAAGACCCTTCACAGCATCCTCGACGATGATCGTGTCTTTGACGGCGTATCCGTGAACTAACCAGCGCACCCACTCGAGCTCGGAATACAAGACCGCGCGCTTGGCGATGTTGCCATCGGCGACTGGTCGGTTGAGTTGATAGTTCAACAGAATTGCCTCGAGCAGCTCATTGTCTTCATCGGCCAACCAGGCGAAGTCGAGAGCCGGGTCACCCAGCTGAACTCTTTCCCAGTTCAATACGCCGCTGACTTCGCCACCGCGTTCGAGCATGGTTTCGTAACCCAGCGAACCGTGCACGACGGCAGGCTGGTACTTGAAAAGCGAAACGTCTGAGAGAGCATCTTCCCAGCGCTGCAAGAGCACTGCCGGAACCTGCCCGCTCTGCATGGCACGATCTAGCTCGGCAACTCTCAGGCGAATGTTTTCTGCCGGGCTGAATTCGGTTAGGCCATTGTTTTGCACAAGTTCGATGGGCAGCGAGTGAATTGCCGAGATTGCCTTAGCGATGCTTTGGGCGGTTGAGCTGGTGGCCGAAAGCCTTCTGGCATCAAGTGGGTTGCCGTGAACATACTTGAAAACCAAGACGCGATTGCCGCTCGACAGATCGCGAGTTTCGCCAACAGCCTGCGGAACCTCGAAACCGAGGCGAGCGGTGAAAGCGCCAACGCTCTTCAAAACCTGTAGTTCGAGTTCTAGTTCTGCGCCAGCTGTTGCCGTGGTCGGAATTCGAACGATGAAGCTGTCACCGTTTACATCGGTGAGCAGGGCAGAGTCAAAGTTGCCGGAGGTGTTTGAGCTGATGGCAACGGCGGTCTTGACCTGAAGACCCGAAACTGCGTCTGTCGCAAGCGCGGCTAAAATTAGGGGAGATTGGCCCATGCCCAAAAGATTAGGCAACAAACTGGGCTTTGTGGCGCACCGCCACACGTTCGAGGCAAAGGAAGGCACCGTGAGCAAGTCACTGAACCTTCCCCTCGCGCGCTCGGCAGTCGATCGAGACTATTTGCAGCGCAAGAACCCCAACCTCTTCGATGAGCTTTGGGCCAACCCAAAGACCAGGGTGCTTGCCATGCACCAGGGCAAGATTTTGCTTCACCAGAATGGCGACAAGGCCATTCCGCAACTCAAACTTTTCGAAGTCGAGTCGATTCCGTCGGCAACGCTTCGGGTTTACCTGGGTGTTTCAACAGACGACTCTGCTTTCGAGCCGGCCGGTACTCCGATTGTTTTGGCAGAGCTCTCGACGAGCGCTGCAAATCAACTTGAATCAGACGAAGGCGCATGGATAAGTCTTCGCCGAAACGGCGCTGGGTTGAGCGATCGTGACGCGGGGTTGTATGCGCAATCGCTTTCAATCGCAAATTGGCACGAGAGCCACACCAGGTGTTCGAAGTGCGGAACCCCAACCGTGGTTATTGACGGTGGCTGGGTTCGCACTTGCGTGACCGACGAGAAAGAGTTTTATCCGAGAACCGATCCGGCAATCATCGCTGCGATAACCGATGACCAAGATCGACTGCTGATGGGTTCGCAGGGAATCTGGGAAGACAATCGCTGGTCTGTTCTCGCCGGTTTTGTTGAGCCGGGCGAATCTTTGGCCGCTGCGGTTGAGCGTGAAATTTTTGAAGAGGCTGGCGTTCGAGTTACCGAGATCGATTATCTCGGCAGCCAGTCTTGGCCGTTTCCATACTCGCTGATGGTTGGCTTCAAGGCTCGTGCCAGGGGAGAGCAGCAGCTGGTGCCAGACCTTTTTGAAATTGAGAAGCTGCGTTGGTTTAGTCGAGAAGAGTTAGCTAAAGAATGCTCTGACATTCTTCTGCCAGGTCGTCTCTCGATTGCTCGCGCCCTAATCGAAGACTGGTTTGGTAGCGAAATCGTTTCGGCTTCTGAACTAAAGGGCTAGAAACTCGTGACCGAATTCATTGCAGAAGACCTGCTCGACAATCTTGACGAAGAGCAACGGCTGGCCGCCGAGTCTCTGGTGGGGCCAACCTGCATTTTGGCCGGCGCAGGAACCGGCAAGACTCGAACCATAACCCACCGAATCGCCTACGGAATTGCCAAGGGCTACTACGCGGCGAACCGGGTTTTGGCTCTCACCTATACCAACAGGGCAGCCGGTGAGCTGCGCTCAAGGCTCAGAGCGCTCGGGGCCGCAGGCGTTCAGGTCAAGACCTTCCACGCTGCAGCGCTATCGCAGTTGGAGTTCTTTTGGCCACAATTCGCCGGTGTTCCAGCGCCGCAGGTGCTCGACTCGAAGGCGAAACTCATCGGTCAAGCAGCAACCGAGCTCGGCCTAAAACTCGACACCGCTGCGCTGCGCGACTTCGCCGCCGAGATCGAGTGGCGCAAGTATTCGATGCTCAGCATCGAGCAATACGCAGATGTGGTTTCGAAGCGACCACGAATCGGTTCGCTCAGCGCAGACCAAAACCTCTTGCTGCAAGAGCAGTACGAAGCGGTCAAGATCAAGTCGCAGCGACTCGACTGGGAAGACGTGCTGATTCTCACGCTCGGCATGCTCAGGGCAGAGCCGCTCGCGCTGAGTCACGTGCACCAGCAATACCGTTTCTTTACGGTCGATGAATATCAAGACATCTCTCCGCTGCAACACGCTCTGCTAGATGCATGGATGGGCGACCACACCGATCTATGTGTTGTTGGTGATCCGAATCAAACGATTTACTCGTTCACCGGTGCGACTAGCGACTACCTGAGAAATTTTGATGAGCGTTATGAGGGTGCCAAAGTCTTGCAACTCACTCACAATTACCGCAGCACAAAAAAGATCGTCGCCGCCGCGAACCGAGTTGTCGCCGACACAAGTTCGATTGACCCGCTGACTTCGCAGGGCGACAGCGGCGACGATGTGCGAGTGCTTCAGTTTGCCAGCGTCGCAGATGAGGCACGCGAGGTTGCCCTGAACATTCGCGAACTTCTCTCGGCGGGAGCAAAGCCAAACGAAATCGCAGTTCTCTATCGCGTCAACGGCCAAAGCGAGATGTTTGAAGCGGCTTTGGCCGAGCAGAACATCGAGTATCAGCTTCGAGGCGGCGAACGTTTCTTCAACCGACCAGAGATCGCCCGAGCGATGACCGCGCTTCGAGCCGAATCTAACTCGGCGTCTCGTGAAGACAAGTCGACTTTCGAGTTGGTCACGGATGTCTGCCGAAGCGTCGGCTGGACAGCCCGCGAGCCAGAGGGCGCGGGGGCAGAGCGCGATCGCTGGGAGTCGCTTTCGGCACTGATTGCGATGCTCGCCGAGATGCCGGGCGACCCAACCCTGGCCCAGTTCTCGGCAGAACTGGATGAGCGCAAACGGTCGCAGCACGAACCAATCAAGGCTGCGGTCACGCTTTCGACCATCCATGCGGCCAAAGGCCTCGAGTGGTCTCAGGTGTTCATAGTGGGCGCTACCGAGGGCTACCTTCCGATTGGCTACGCCACGACGCCGGCCGAGGTGGCCGAAGAAAAGCGGCTCTTCTATGTCGCGGTAACCCGTGCGAAAAAGAAGTTGAGCATCTCGTGGTCAAAGCGAGACAACAACTCGGGACGCGATCGCGAGCCATCGCGCTTTCTCGCCGTTTTGGCCTAAGCGATACGACAGGTGCAGGCTGGGTTGAACTGCCAAGAGAACTCGGTGATCTGCCCAGAGCCAATCGAAAGCCGATAACCGCTTCTGTTCACGGATGAACTCCGAAAGCCGGCTAGGTTGTCGCAAAACTGTAAAACCCGCTGGCAGATTACTGCGGCTGCGAAAAGGCTGGCCACGCTTTCGTCAAACTTTTGTTGGCTAAACAGCAGCTGCGAGGCAAGGGCTGGCCAGGCGGCATCTTCAGCTGTCTGATTCTCGTGAAAGCAACTCAAGCAGGGAGTCTTTCCGGTTTCGATAATCGGGCTAATGCTTACTCCCTCTGCGTCAAAGACAGCGCTGACGTGCGCGACACCGCTGGCTAGCCACCGCGAATATTCACTCGGTGCTATTGCGTTGTTCGAAAGCAGAACGGCGAAATCAATTTTTGTTCGATCGGGCTCGAGTGTATGCGTTGTGAGATTTGTGATTGCAGATTGTTCGAGCGATTGCAGAATCAGTTTTTGCGCAGAGGTGTTTGCCTGCACAAATATGTGTCGTTGTTGTCTGGCAGCAAAAACCGCTGTGCCCTCGCGCGAGTGAATTGCCTGGGCTCGACAGATCTCGGCAAATCGAGCCTCGATGAACTCGGCACTGAAGTCGGCTTGTGTGTCAGTGTGGCGAAGCAACACCGGTTCGAGTGTCTGCAGTAGCTCTTCTGAATCATCCGCGCCAACGGCTTCGGCCACTCGCTCGAAGTAGTCGTCTGCTATTCCTCGTGAGAGCAAGCCAAGCAAGCGCTCCTGACCGGCGGTTAGGTTAGCCAGCCTCACCGCATCGGCGGCTGCACCAAACTGCACCTCATTTGGGTTTCGCCAAAGCAGCGCCTTGCTTGGGTTTATTCGCAGAACCATGGGCAAGAGTTTCACCCGACGCACACCTCTGTGCCTGAGTAGTGCACAGGCCGGCGGTTTGAGGGCCGGCTATTCGCCCAGCAGGTCGCGCAGGGCTCGATCGAATCCGTCGTCTGGCCCCTGGGCCAATCGCGCAAACAACAGCTCGGGGTTTGCGATCTCTTCAGCCGTCGGAAGCATGTCGGGGTGCTGCCACAGCGCGTCGCGCTTTTCGTTGCCAAGTCGGTGGCCGATCTCTCGCCAGAGTTGGGCGGCCTCGCGCAGCCTTCTTGGGCGAAGTTCTAACCCAACCAGCGTGCCAAAGGTCTTCTCGGCGGGGCCGCCGGTAGACCTGCGTCGGCGAATCGCCTCGGCAATTGCAATGCTCTTCGGCAGCAAACTCGTGGCCTGGTCGGTGACCGCATCGACCCAACCCTCGATGAGTGCCAAGGTGTTTTCGATGCTCTCAAGCGCTCTGGCTTGCTCCTCGGTGCGCTCGGCAATAAACGCCCCATTTTGAAATGCCTCTTGCAGCGCGCTGGCATCAATCGATTCGGCATCGCGAGTCAACTCTTCAATTCGAGTCGTGTCGATTTTTATCTGGGATGCGTACTGCGTGATTTGGTTGATCACGTGCTCACGTAGCCAGCGACTCTGCTTGAAGAGTCTCGCGTGTGCGAGTTCTCTCACCGCAAGATAGATGTAAACCTGGTCGCTCTCGACATCGAGTGCGTTCACATAGGCCTTGATGTTTTGGGTAACGAAAGCGGCACGCTGGTCGGCGAAAATCGGAAGACCGATGTCGCCACCGGTCATAACCTCGCTCGAGAGTTTGCCGAGCGACTGACCTAGCTGCATTGCAAATAGCGCGCCGCCAAGTGACTTCATCATTGAGGTTGCGTTGCCGATCATGCCGGCAATTTCTTCTGGCGCAGAATCGCGCAGGCTTTCGCTGAGCGCTGCGCTCATGCGTTCGGCAACCGGGGTCGATAGCGCTTGGAATAGCGGCATGGCATCTTGCACCCAAAGTTCGCGGGTCAAAAACTTCGGTTCGGTGGTGAGCTCAGAAATGCTCGTTGCTCCGTTTAGCCAGAGGCTGGCGATAGACAGGGCCTGACGAATCTCCTGCTGGGTTTCGGGCGAATTCGGCTCGGTCTCGCTGGCGGCAATTTGTCGCGCTTGATCCGAGGCCAACTTCCAGTTCACAGAGCCGTCGCTGTTGGCCATTTGTCCCATGGCGGCTCGCAACTGAGCCATGAGGGCTGCCATCTGCGCCGGGTCGCTCGGCAAACCGGCTGCGGCAGCGAGCTTCTCGACATCCATGCCCTGCGCGCCTTTTTCTAAGAACTCACGCATGAACGCCTCGAAGTCTTCGGGGTTCGGCTGGTTGTTGTCATTCTCGGTCATGGTTTCTCCTGTCAATAACGCTAATAGGCTTAAGGGGTGCCAAGACGACTTTTTGCCAAGAGCAGAATAGCCAGACGACCTGAATCTTCCCGTTCCGTCGTTGGCACCGGCCTTCTAGTTCTCTTTTCCCTCGGATTAGTGGCCCTCAGTTTCTTTGATGCCCCCTATGTGATTGAGCGACCAGGCCCCGTGGTGAACGTTCTTGGCGAATACCAAGACAAGGCCGTAATTCAGATCACCGGAACCAAGACCTATCCAACCGAGGGCGAGCTCGGCTTGCTATCGGTGAGCATTGTTGGCAGCCCAGAGCAGACTCCGAGCTGGCCTGAACTCTTTTTTGCATGGATAGATCCGGCGCAGGCAATCGCGCCGCTCGAAGAGTTTTACCCGGATACCAAAACCGTTGAGCAAGTGGATGCCGAGAGCACGGCCATGATGGAGGAGTCGCAGCAAGACTCCGTGGCGATCGTGTTGAAAAAGCTGGGCTACGAGGTTCCATCAAACATTTACATCAGCGAGGTTTCGAAAAACAAACCTTCATCGGGAAAGCTTGTGGCCGGTGACTTTGTTGTCGGCATCAATGGCGTCGAGCCGACCTCGATTGACAACCTGCGCGCGATGATCGGCGAATACGATTCAACCAATCCGCTCAAGGTCTCGGTTCTGCGCGAGGGCAAGTCACTGGTCTACGAAATCAATCCCGTTAAGAACGATGACGGCAAGTTTGTTCTAGGCATCTTGGTTGGCACCAAATACGACTTTCCGGTGAAGGTCAATCTGCAGGTTTCCGACATCGGCGGCCCATCCGGTGGAATGATGTTCGCCCTAGGAATCTATGACCAGCTAACCCCGGGAGCGCTGACCGGCGGCAAGAACATTGCCGGCACCGGCACAGTGAACGCCGAGGGAACCGTCGGCCCGATTGGCGGCATAAGGCAGAAGATGTATGGGGCGCAGCGGTCTGGGGCAACCCACTTCCTGGCTCCTATCGACAACTGCTCAGAGGTGGTTGGGCATATTCCCACCGGATTAACAGTTATTTCGGTTAGAAACTTTGAGGAAGCGCTGGCAGCTGTTGAGACAATTGCGCGTGGCTCAGATTTATCGCGGCTCGGCAGCTGCGGCACCAACTAAAGAACAACTAGATAAAGGTAAATAATGGCAACCCCAACCGACAGAAAAGTCTCACCAGTAACGGTTTCGATCGTCATCCTTGCGGCAATCTTCTTTTCGCTGGTAGGAGCATCAGGCGTCTACACCGATTGGCTCTGGTTTGAACAGCTAGGCTTCGGCGGGGTTTTCACGACCCAGATAATCGCGCAGGTAGTTCTCTTTGCCGTTGCCGCTGTGACTGCCGGTCTGCTCACCTGGCTTTCGGTTTGGTTCGCCATCAAGACCAGGCCGGTTTACGTGCGTCAGATTGAAGGCGATGTTTTCTCTGCCTATCGCGCGCTAGCAGAGCAACTGCGCAAGGTTGCGCAAATTGTTTTGCCGCTGGTGGTTGCAGTTTTTGCCGGTCTTGCGGCCGCGGCTCAGTGGACTACCGCTGCCGTATTTGCCAACAGCACTAAGACCGGAGAGGTCGATGCCCAGTTTGGTCTCGACCTGAGTTTCTACCTATTTGATCTACCTTTCTATACGTTCGCAGTCGGCTTCTTCTCGACTCTGCTTTTCTTCGCGCTCGCGCTAGCAATTGCTGCACACCTGGTCTTCGGAAACATCCGCTTCACCGGACGATCTGCAACCGTTGCAAAGCCCGCTCGAATTCAGATCGCCGCAACAGCAGCCATCTTCTTAGCGGTTCAGGGTGCATCGCAGTGGCTCGAACAGTATTCGACTCTGACTAGCGACGCCGGTCTGTTCACCGGTGCGACCTACTCAGATGTCAACGCGACCATCCCGAGTTTCCAGATTCTTTCTTTGATTGCTTTCGTCGTTGCAATTTTGTTTTTGGTCACCGCGATTATCGGTCGCTGGAGAATCGCCTTGGTCGGAACCTCGCTCATGGTGGTCAGCTCGATCGTCTTGGCCGGAGTGTTTCCGTGGGTGGTTCAGTCGTTCCAGGTCGTGCCGAACGAGCGAACCCTAGAGGCGCCTTTCATCAAGCGAAACCTTGACGCCACCAAGAAGGCATACGGACTAGACAAGATCGAGATGGTCGAATACAAGGCCAAGACCGACACCGACGTCACCGCCTTGCGCGCCGACGTTGACACCACGGCAAACATTCGAATCATCGACCCGGGTCTGGTCAGCAGCGCGTTTAGGCAGTTGCAGCAGGTTCAGCAGTACTACAGCTTTGCCAACCACCTCGATGTCGGTCGCTACAAGATTGCTGGCAAGAACCAAGACACCGTTATTGCCGTTCGCGAACTAAACCAATCTGGTTTGGGCTCTTCGCAGTCTTGGTACAACAACACCATCGTTTACACCCACGGATACGGCGTGGTTGCAGCCTATGGAAACCAGAGTGCGGTCGACGGCCAGCCGGTCTTCCTGCAGAGTGGCATTCCAAACTCAGGCGCCCTGGGCGAATTTGAGCCGCGCATCTACTTCGGCGAGAACTCGCCGGCTTACTCGATCGTTGGCCCAACCGCCGACGGTCCGCGCGAGCTCGACTTTCCAGACAGCACCGGAGCCAGCGCAAGTTCTTACACGTTCACCGGCAACGGTGGTCCGAAGCTCGACAACTTCTTGACCAAGATTGCATACGCACTGAAGTTTCAGAGCGAACAAATCTTGCTCAGCGATGCCATCGGTGACAAGTCGCAAATTCTCTACAACCGCAGCCCACTCGAAAGAGTGCAGGCAGTTGCGCCTTACCTAACTCTCGATAGCGATCCGTATCCGGCAGTTGTTAACGGTCGCGTGCTTTGGATTGTTGACGGTTACACCACGTCGGCCAACTACCCATACTCGAGCGCCGAAAACTACAGCCAGAGCATCGCCGACTCTTCAAGTGAGCGCGGGCTTTCGCGTGGCAACATCAACTACATTCGCAACTCTGTGAAGGCAACGGTTGATGCATACGACGGCAGCGTGAAGCTCTATGCCTGGGATGACAAAGACCCGATTCTAAAGACCTGGTCAAAGATCTATCCGAACACACTGCTTTCGGTTGAAAAGATGAGCGGCGAGCTGATTAGTCACGTTCGTTACCCGAGCGACCTGTTCAAGATTCAGCGTTCGGTTCTCGGCAGCTATCACGTGACAGATGCCGGAGTCTTCTACTCGCAGTCTGATGGCTGGATGACCCCGAACGACCCAACCGGAGCGGTCTCGCCGGTGAACGGCAGTTCGCTTCAGCCGCCTTACTACCTGAGCATGAAGCTGCCAGAGGCAACCGAGACTAACTTCTCGCTCTACTCAACCTTCATTCCTCGAGCAACCAGCGCGCAGAGCCGCAACGTTCTGCGCGGTTATCTGGTTGCCGACAGCGAAGCCGGATCTGAAGCAGGCAAGATTGGTTCGAGCTACGGAAAGCTGACCCTGCTTAGCATTCCGAAGGATCTCAACATTCCTGGTCCTGGTTTGGTGCAGAACAACTTCTCTGCCGACAGCGAAGTTTCGCGACTGCTAAACATTCTGCGTCAGGGCTCAACCAAGGTGCTCAACGGCAACCTGTTGACCCTGCCGGTCGGTGGCGGTTTGCTCTACGTGCAGCCGGTCTACATTCAGTCGACTGGTGAAACCAGCTATCCGTTGCTGAAGAAAGTTCTCGTTGCCTTCGGTGACAAGATCGCCTTCGAAGACACACTCAGCGGTGCGCTTGATGTTCTGTTCGGTGGAGACACCGGAACCGCGAACCCAACCGACCCTGAGCAACCTGGCGAGCCAACAACCGTCAGCGATCAAATCAAGGCGCAGTTGGCTATCGCCGAACGAGCGATTGCCGATAAGGCTGCCGCAATGGCTGCAAACGACTGGACCGCATACGGCAAGGCTGACGACCGGTTGAATGCTGCGATCGAACAGCTGCTCAAGCTAATTAAGTAGGTTGAGACTTTCTCCACCCCGTGATAACTTAGAAGCACATCGCGGGGTGGAGCAGTTCGGTAGCTCGCCGGGCTCATAACCCGGAGGTCGTAGGTTCAAATCCTGCCTCCGCAACGATACAAAAACCCAGACACTTAGTCTGGGTTTTTTGTTTTGTGCAGAAGTTCGGCAGCGATGACTTTGGCTCTCTATCGTCTAGCCGTGAAAAACATTTCTGTTCTCTCAGCAACTCTCTTATTGCTCGTTGGTTTGCAGCCGTCAGCGGCACAGGCCAATTGCACAACATCTAAATCGGCGGGATTCTCGGCGGGCTCAGTGGTCACGGGTAATCGCGTCGTCATCTGCGCAACCGAATCAAGCCAGAAAACGACGGCATCAAAGTCGACATCAACAACGACTGGTAAACCAAAAAGTTCTGGCAGCACACCTTCATTGCCGAAGCCAGTTTGCCCAACCGTAGTGAGCACCACCGAGCAGATCGTGGCTGCAGCGCTAGCGGGTTGTAGCATTCCGGGGCCAAGCCGCCCGCCTGCGACCAAGCCGGCAACGCCACGCAAAATCGAATCGACCACAAGCAATATCTCGGCCACCTCGCAGAGTGCGCAGGCTGTTCTTGAGCCTCAAGCTCTGGTTGTTTCGGCTTCGAAGAGTGTGCTTCAGGTTGGTGAATCTTTTGTGCTCAGCAGCGACGCGGCTGACCACGAAAAGAGCGCGGTGATTCTCGGCAGGCCGGGCTTTGTTCGATTCACACCAGTTAGCTACCAGTGGTCGGTAGGGGGTGCACCAGATTCGGCGGTGGCAGTGGCGGCTTTTTCTTCGAGCGGCCAGAAATCGCTGAGCCTGCAACTGACCTATCGGGCCAGCACACGGTTCTCGCTCTCTGAACCTTGGGTCTTTGTTGGTCTGGTTACGGCAAGGGCTGATCATCAGGTCTTGGTGCTCGAAGCCGCGCAGAGCATCGCTCCAAGACCTTCGCCAAGACTGGTTAGGGGTTCGTGCGAGAGTTGGCCAAGCAGCTATCGCTGTTAGCCAACTCTCAGGGAGCATTCATAGACTATTCAGGCTAGGTTGCCAAAATTTTGGCAGTAACCCCGGCGAAAGGTCTTCAATGAATAACTTCAACGGTCAATTTCTCTATGACATGCCAAAGCCAGAAGCGCCAAAGAAACTCACCCTCAAGCAGCGCTTGGCTAAGCGCACCACACTTCTTTCGGGAACAGCAGCGATAACCCTCGGGGCAATCGTTGGTGGTTCTGTCGGTGGCGCAGTCGCCATCAGCGCGTTTAACTACATTCAGTCACCAGCGCCAATCGTGGTCAACAACGCAGAGAGCGTCAGCTGGGTCACGGCCGCTTCTGCGGTAGCGCAGCCATCCGTGGTTACTATCTCGGTTTCTTCAGGATCAGAAGGCGGAAACGGCAGCGGCGAGTTCTTGACCGCCGACGGTTACATTCTCACTAACACCCACGTGGTTACCCTTGACGGCGCAACCGGTGAGCCAGAAATCGAAGTGAAGACCTTCGACGGTCGCGTTTATTCGGCGCGACTCATCGGAACCGACCCGACCATCGACTTGGCGGTCATCAAGATTGACGCACCAACTACTTTCACCCCAATCGTCTTTGCCGACAGCGACAAGATCAACGTCGGTGACAACGTGGTTGCCATTGGCGCGCCACTTGGCTTGTCGAACACGGTTACCAAGGGAATCATTTCTGCCCTGAACCGAACCATCCAGGTTGCCTCTGCTGCCGCGCCAGACAAGAACAGCACCGGGCTTGAGTTTTGGAGCAACCAAAGCTCTGCTCCGCCAATCAACATCGACGTGATCCAAACCGATGCAGCCATCAACCCCGGAAACTCGGGAGGAGCGCTCGTCAATCAAAAGGGTGAACTTGTCGGCGTCAACGTGGCAATCGCTACCGCCGGAAGCTCTGGTTCGCGTGCCGGCAGCATCGGCGTTGGTTTTGCAATCCCATCAAACATCGCCAAGCGAGTGGCTACAGAAATCATGCAGACCGGCAAGGCCAGTCACGGATTACTCGGCGCAATGGTCAGCGATGCGACTAATTCTGAGTCGAGTGCCAGCTTCTCTGTCGGTGCCCGAGTTGAGAGGGTAACCGAGGGTGGCGCGGCTGAGGCTGCAGGCATTCGCAAGGGTGACGTAATTGTGCGATTCAACAACCGAGCCATTTCATCTTCATCAGAACTAACCGCTGCAGTGCGACAGCAACCCGCTGGGGCTAAGGCCACAATCGAATACATTCGCGATGGCAAGACCGTGAAAGTCTCGGTTACGCTTGGCAACGCAGACGATCTCGGATAGGACCATGAACGAAAACCCAACCGAAACACTAGGTGGTTCGACAACTCTTCTTGAAGAACAGGTTCAGAATCTTGAGCCGGGTGATCACGAAAGATTTGCCCACTTCGTGAAGAAAGAAAAGATTGTCGAGTCTGCTGTCTTGGGCACGCCCGTGGTTGCACTGTGCGGCAAAGTCTGGACGCCGAGCAGAGATCCGCAAAAGTTTCCGGTCTGCCCGGAGTGCAAAGAGATTTACGAATCGATGCCAAACCCGGATGAGCCAGCTGACAAGTAGCTTTCGCTAGATCAGTTCGGTCACAATCGCAGCTTCGCCGCGCATCAGGCGCAAACCTTGAAGTGGCAACTCTGCCTTAGCTAATTTGTGGTGCTCGCGCGCGCGAGCGGTTGCATCCTTGCCAATAAATTCTTCGTTGATCTGACCGGCTTGAACAAAGTTGACTGTCAGGGCACGGTCATTGGCGTCGTGGCTAACCTGAACTTCAGACCCAATTACTTCTGCGGTTGCGGTGCCGTGAGAATCGATTCGACGTATCGCGTGTTTGCGACCGCCCACGTTAGTTTTTAGAGCCGACTTTTTCGCGACGCTCTGCCACTGCCCGTTCTCACCCTCGAACGAAACCAGTTTGTAGACGAAGCCGGCGGTTGGCGAGCCCGAGCCGGTTGCCACGGATGTTCCCACGCCGTAAGCATCGACCGCGGCAGTGGCCAGGGCGGCGATGGCAAATTCATCGAGATCGTTGGTCACCGTGATTTTGGTTTTTGTTGCACCGAGAGAGTCAAGCAGCGCTCGCACTCGATTAACCTCGACACCAAGATCGCCAGAGTCGAGCCTGACCCCGCCGAGGTTCGGAGCGAGCGCGATGGCCTTGCGCACCGCAGAATCGACATCGAAGGTGTCGACCAAGAGAGTGGTCTGTTCTCCGAAGGTTTCGAGCTGAGCCTTGAAGGCCTGTTCTTCGGTGTCGTGCAAAAGCACGAATGAGTGTGCGGCAGTGCCCATGGTCTTGATTCCCCAGGTTCGGCCTGCCTCAAGATTTGAAGTTGCGTCGAAGCCCGCGATGTAAGCGGCTCGAGCAACGGCCACGGCGGCGTGCTCGTTAACGCGGCGACCACCCATTTCGGCTAGGAATCTTCCGTTTGCCGCGGTCGCCATGCGCGATGCCGCGGCAGCCACAGCAGAGTCGGAATTCAGAATCGAGAGAATCAGTGTTTCAAGCAAAACCGCTTCGGCAAAAGTCGATTCGACCGTAAGCACCGGAGAGTTTTCAAAGAAAATCTCGCCCTCTCGATAACCAGAAATGTTTCCGCTGAATTTGTAATTCGCCAACCACTCGAGCGTCTCGTCGTCAACGACTTTTTCTGATTTGAGCCAGGCCAGCGTCTCGGCGTCGAAACGAAAATTGTGCAGCAGTTCGAGAAGGCGGCCGGTGCCAGCCACAACTCCATAGCGTCGCCCGGCTGGCAGATGTCTGGTGAATACTTCGAACACGCATCGCCTGTCGGCGGTGCCAGCGCGGCGAGCCGCCTGCAGCATGGTCAGCTCATAGCGGTCGGTCATCAGAGCGGTGGTTGAAAGCACGAAACCAGCCTACCTTCGCTCAAACGGGCCGCAGTTAGACTATTTGCGTGAACGATGCCCCAATAGGAATTTTCGACTCCGGAGTCGGCGGCCTAACTGTTGCCAGGGCGATAATCGACCAACTTCCAAACGAGTCGATCGTTTACCTCGGCGACACCGCCAACTCTCCATACGGCCCGAAGGGCATCCAAGAGGTTAGAGACTTAGCCATTTCGGTCATGGATCGCCTGGTCGATGAGGGAGTCAAACTTCTTGTAATCGCCTGCAACACTGCGTCGGCTGCCGTGCTTAGAGACGCTCGCGAGCGCTACACCGAAGCGCGTGGCATCCCAGTGGTTGAAGTGATTCAGCCGGCGGCACGCAAGGCTGTTGCCTCGACCAGAAACCATCGCGTTGGAGTTATCGGCACCTCGGCAACCGTTACCTCGAGGGCTTATGACGACGCCTTTGCTGCTGCGGTCGACTTGAAGATCACGAGTGTCGCCTGCCCAGAGTTCGTCGACTACGTTGAGCGAGGCATAACCTCGGGGCCAGAACTGCTGAAGTTGGCTGAGGGCTACCTCGGCCCAATTCGCGAGGCCGGAGTCGACACCCTGGTGCTTGGCTGCACCCACTATCCGCTGCTAACCGGAGCCATCAGCTATGTGATGGGCGAAGACGTGACTCTGGTGTCTAGTGCCGAAGAGACCGCAAAAGATGTTTACCGAACCCTGGTTGAGCACAATCTGCTTCGCACGGCAACAACAAAACCTTCGCTGCGCTTTCTTGCCACCGGTGACGAGAAATCTTTCGGAACTTTGGCTCGTAGATTCTTGGGCCCAGAGGTCGCAAGCGTTGAACACGTAACACCTTAGAGAGGCAAGAGATGACCAGCAGAGTTGACGGACGCACAGCAGACCAATTGCGAGAGATCACAATTGAGCGCGGCTGGAGTGATCACGCCGAAGGGTCGGCTCTGATCTCATTCGGTGGCACAAAAGTTTTGTGCACCGCTTCTTTCACTCCTGGCGTTCCGCGCTGGAAGGTCGGTAAGGGCGAGGGCTGGGTCACCGCAGAGTATGCGATGTTGCCGAGGGCGACTCACGACCGCAACGATCGTGAAGCAGTAAAGGGAAAAGTCGGCGGCAGAACGCACGAGATTTCTAGACTGATCGGTCGTTCGCTTCGCGCCATCATCGACGTTCGCGAGCTTGGCGAAAACACCATCGTGATTGACTGCGATGTTCTGCAGGCCGATGGCGGAACCCGAACCGCGGCAATCACCGGTGCCTACGTTGCGCTGCACGATGCAATTGAGTGGGCAAAAGTCAACAAGCACATTCCCGCCAAGTCGAAACCACTAACCGACAGCGTGGCCGCGGTTTCGGTTGGAATCATCGACCAGGTTGCGTTTCTAGATTTGGCCTACACAGAAGATGTTCGCGCCGAGACCGACATGAACGTCGTGGTTACCGGTAGCGGAAAATTTGTCGAGGTGCAAGGAACAGCAGAGGGTGCACCATTTGATCGTGACGAGCTGAACCAGCTGCTCGACCTTGCGCTGAAGGGTGCCGCATCGCTAACCGAAATCCAAAAGAAGTCGCTGGCTAGCTAGTCGCATGAAGTTAGTTCTCGCATCGCACAATCAAGGCAAATTACAAGAGTTCGCCCAGATTCTTGAGTCGGCGGTGCCAGGTCTCGAACTGGTGAGCTACGACGGTCCGGAGCCGGTTGAAGAAGGCACAAGTTATTTAGAGAACGCCCTCATCAAGGCGCGAGCCGCCTTTGCGCACACCGGTCTGCCTTCGATAGCCGACGACAGCGGCATCGCGGTTGAAATCCTTGGCGGCTCACCGGGCATCTTCACGGCAATCTGGGCTGGCGGGCGAGACAACGCAGCCAACCGACAGCTGCTGCTCGCGCAACTTCAAGACATCCGTGATGAAAATCGCGCCGCAGCATTCGTTTGCACTATTGCTCTGGTTAGCGAGCACGGCGAACAGAGTTTCACGGGAGTTTGGCCCGGTCGGGTTGCTCACGAGGAGCGGGGGAGTTTTGGTCACGGATACGATCCGGTCTTCATTCCGGATGGTTTCGAAATCACCGCCGCAGAAATGCCGCCCGAGATCAAGAACTCAATGAGCCATCGCGCAATGGCGCTTCAGCAACTAATTTCTTCGCTCGCGACGGGCCTTAATTAGCTCAGTGATAATCGGAATCGTCGTGATGATCAGAAAAGCAGCCGTCACGATAACTGCGTTTTCGCGCACGAACGGAATCTGACCCAAGGCCGCACCAACCAGGGTGACGCCCGTCGCCCAGCAGGTAACTCCGATGAAGTTGTACTTCAGGTAGCGGCGGTATGGCATCTTGCCAACTCCAGCGGCAACCGGAACGAAGGTTCTCATGACTGGAACGAAGTGCGCGAAAATGATTGCCTTGGGTCCGAAGCGATCGAAGAATTTTTGGGTGCGCTCCACGTTGCGATGGTTGAAGAATCTTGAATCTGGTCGCCTGAAGATTGCCGGCCCGGCTTTTCGCCCTATCCAATAGCCGGTCTGGTCGCCCAGCCAGCCAGAAGCGGTGAACATCAGGCAGGCAAGCCAAAGCGGAAAGTCGAGAATTCCGGTGGCCATCATTAGCCCCATCGGAAACAAAATGCTGTCGCCGGGCAAAAAGAAACCGAATAGCAAGCCGGTCTCTGCGAAGAGAATTCCGCAGACAATCAGCACTGAAAGCGGGCCGACGTCGGTAACGACTTTTGCAATCCACTCTTGGGCGTTTAGTAACTCAGTTAAATTCACGTGCCCCCAGCAGGAATCGAACCTGCGCTTCCGCCTCCGGAGAGCGGCGCTCTATCCCCTGAGCTATGGGGGCCAAGGGTCTCTCAAAGTATATGCTGTTTGAATGTCATCAATAATTTTGTTGCCGCGACCAACCAGATTTATAAAGATCAAGCGAGTGATTGCTGGTCTTGCCTTAATGATTGCAGCTTCAACAACGCTGTCCGCCTGTGGCCCAGCGCTACCATCCGGCGATGGTACGGTGACAATCTACGGCCCTTACTTCGGAGCAGAAGCGGAGGCCTTCCAGGCAGAGCTCGATGCCTTTTCAGCTTCTTCTGGTGTTCGCGCAATTTACAGCCCAATTGCTGATATGGGTGGTCAGGTTCAAACTGACATTTCAAATTCGACTCTGCCTGACATTGCGATTTGGGATAACCCCAGAACTCTTCTCACCTACCAGCAACAAATGATTCCTCTTGAGCAGGTAGTAGACCTCGCTGCCATACGAAACACTTTGGTACCCGGTTGGGACCAAGTTGCAAAGATTGACAACAAAACCTTCGGGCTTCCAACTTCAAGCAACATAAAGACTGGAGTCAAATCTCTTGTCTTCTACAACCCTCAGGAATTCGATCGTCTCGGTTACAAAATTCCGACTACAGATCAAGAGCTCACTTCTTTGATTGAAAAGATTAAGTCCGATGGAAGCGGTTATCCGTGGTGTGCCGGTATCGAATCAGGCGGCGCAACAGGCTGGGTCATCACGGACTGGATTGAAAACTATCTGCTCAGCCAAAAAGGGGCAGAGAGCTACAACCAATGGACCAAAGGTGCCTTGAAGTTTGATTCACCCGAGGTTGAAATGGCTGCTGACAAAGTCAGCCAACAGCTTCTATCACCGGGCAATGTTGCCGGCGGCGGTAAGGCGATGGTCCGCGAAAACTTTGGAAACACCGCCGGGCTGTTTACATCTGGCGGGAAGAACTCTGGTCAATGTTTCTTGATTCGCCAGGGTCTGTTCATCACAGACTTTTTTCCAGAGGACATAAAAGGAGAAATTTCCCTAGGGGATTACTCTCGTGCAAATGCATTTGCTCTTCCGGCTGCAGATGGAGGCAAAAGAGCCGTGGTGGGTGATGGCTATCTAGCCTCAGCATTTAGCCAAGATAGTGACGTTTCCAAGGTTCTGAACTTCATACTTTCCGACAAATTCGGAACGACCATGGTTAAGTCAACTAATTTCCTTTCCCCGCACAAGTCTTTCGCTGTTGATCAGTACCAGGATCGCTTGAGGCAAGTTGCTGCTGCGACGCTCATGAACGCCGAGGTGTTTGGCTTCGACGCTTCTACTGTGATGCCGACAGCTGTTTCGAATCAGTTTTGGATTTCAGCAACCAAATGGGTCGATGAGTCGATTGTTTGGACAAAAGTCGCGCAAGAGATAGACGCCTCATTTAATCGCTAGCCGATGAACGGCCGATTTTCGGTAGAATTGGCACATCCGAGCCCGTTTTTAGGAATTCCCTTGACTCCAGCAGATCTGAGCGATGCGATTGTTCGCATCTTGGCCAAATTGGTGGCCGAGTCGAGACTCGATGCCGCCGAATTGCCCGACTCTGTGGTGATTGAGCGCCCGAAAAACCGTGACCACGGCGACTGGGCAACCAACGTTGCCATGCAGCTTTCGGCCCGATTTGGCCTTAAGCCACGCGAATTTGCCGAATTGCTGGCCACCGAATTGCTTCAGGTGGCAGCGGTTTCAAAAGTCGACATTGCCGGCCCCGGCTTCATCAACATCACTGTGAGTGCCGAGGCCGCCGGCGAGCTGGCCAAAGCCATCGTCGAGACCGGCGACCAGTTCGGCAAATCTACCCAACTGGCTGGCGTCAAGATGAACCTCGAGTTTGTTTCGGCTAACCCAACCGGGCCGATTCACATCGGCGGCACCCGCTGGGCTGCGGTCGGCGACTCTCTTGCCAGAATCTTTGAGGCGCAGGGGGCCGAAGTCACCCGCGAGTACTACTTCAACGACCACGGCGCACAGATCGACAGATTTGCCCGTTCGCTCTTGGCCGCGGCTCGCAAGCAAGAAGCCCCCGAAGACGGCTACTCGGGTGCCTACATCACCGAAATCGCCGAGCGTGTTCTTGCTGAAACAGCCGAGGACATTCTGAGTTTGAGCGATGAAGACGCCCAAGAAAAGTTTCGCGCCGCCGGTGTCGAGCAAATGTTTCAAGAGATCCGTGAATCGCTGCACGACTTCGGTGTCGACTTCGACGTTTACTTTCACGAGAATTCGCTCTATGTCTCTGGTGCGGTAGAGCGAGCAATCGAAAGGTTGCGCGAACTCGGTCACATGTTTGAAGAAGACGGCGCGCTTTGGTTGCGAACCACAACATTTGGCGACGACCGAGATCGAGTCGTGTTGAAGAGCGACGGCGAGGCTGCTTACATCGCAGGCGATCTTGCCTACTACCTAGACAAGCGCAGTCGCGGTTTCGATCAGTGCATCTACATGCTCGGTGCAGACCACCACGGATACGTTCCGCGCATGATGGCGATGTGTGCCGCGTTCGGAGACGAGCCTGGTAAAAATCTTGAAATCCTGATCGGGCAGATGGTTAACCTCGTCAAGAATGGCGAGCCGGTTCGCATGTCGAAGCGTGCGGGAACCGTTGTCACCATGGAAGACCTGGTTGGTTACGTTGGTGTCGATGCGGCCCGCTATGCGCTAACCAGATCATCAATCAACTCTTCGCTCGACATCGACCTCGAGCAGCTTGCCAAGAAGACCAATGACAACCCAGTTTTCTATGTGCAGTATGCGCACGCTCGCACAAGACAGGTTGAGAACAATGCGGCCACCCTCGGTGTCGACCTGAGCACCTTCGACCCGTCTCTGTTGAACCACGAAAGCGAAAGCAACCTGCTGGCAAAGCTCAGCGAGTTCGAGCGAGTCGTTGCGGCGGCGGCAGAGTTTCGCGAGCCGCACCGAGTCGCCCGCTATCTAGAAGAGGTAGCCGGGGTTTATCACCGCTGGTACGACGCCTGCCGCGTGACTCCGCTTTCGGGCAACGCGGTCGATGAGGTTCACCGAACCAGACTCTGGCTCAACAACGCCTCTGGCATTGTGCTTCGCAACGGCTTGCAATTGCTTGGCGTCAGCGCACCGGAGAGGATGTAGGCCATGTCGAATCCGCTAGCCCCGGAGTGGCTCGATGAGCCCGCAAACCTGAACGCGCTCGACGACCGCGTTTGGCCAAGCAATTTTGTGCGCCAGCCTACTGGCGAATGCTCAATCGGTGGCGTTTCAGTTCGCGACCTGGCTGCCAATTTTTCGACACCTCTTTTTGTTATCGACGAAGATGACTTTCGTGAGCGCGCCACTGCTGTCAAAGAAGCCCTTGAGCGCGCGGCCGAGTCGATTGGCACAACCGCCAAGGTCTATTACGCGAGCAAAGCGTTTCTTTCGGTCGAAATTGCATCATGGATAGACGAGCTCGAACTCAACCTTGACGTTTCGAGCGGCGGAGAACTCGCCGCCGCACTAGCCAGCGGGATTCCACCGCAGCGCATCGGTTTGCACGGCAACAACAAGTCAACCCGAGAAATCGCTCGAGCAATTGCGGCCGGCGTAGGCGCGATCGTG
>Ga0208463_1000105_pt1 | contig 21063 bp, 18 predicted proteins | sample LakMenEpi09Jul08_FD_150752 | JGI IMG/M metagenome (GOLD analysis project Ga0208463, IMG submission 150752) | Freshwater microbial communities from Lake Mendota, WI - 9JUL2008 deep hole epilimnion (SPAdes) | ecosystem: Environmental > Aquatic > Freshwater > Lake > Epilimnion/Euphotic zone ... | reverse complement strand
GGCTGTCGAGACTTCTCGAACCGCTCGAAGAATTGCCTTCTTCTTGGGTTCTCCATAGGCGAGGTGTCTATTGATGTTCTCGATTACCACGATTGAGTCATCGACCACACGGCCGATGGCAATGGTGAGCGCGCTCAGAGTGAAGAGGTTGAGCGAGTAACCAAAGAAGCCCAGTCCGATGAAGGTAATAAGCACCGAGGTAGGAATCGAAATCGCGGTGACAATCGTTGAACGCACCGATAGCAGGAACACCAGAATTACAAAAATCGCAAAGATCAGACCGAGCGTGCCCTCGACAGCGAGGTTTTCGAGCGACTTCTCTACGAAAGGTGCCTGGTCGAACACGGTAACGATGGTTACGGCACCGAGCTTCTTCTTGAAGTCATCGAGCTTGTCTTGAACCGCGTGCGAGACCGAAACTGTGTTGGCATCCTGGGTCTTGGTGATTGAAAGCGAAAGCGTTGCCTTGCCGTTCACACGCGAGATAGATGTAACCGGCGACTTTTCGTAGGTCACGGTCGCCACATCGCTGATGCGCAGGGCGGAGATTCCGGTAGTCACAGTTGGCGCGCTCGGAATTGTGATTCCGCCAGGGATGCTTCCGCCAGGTAAACCTGTCGTCGGCGCACCCGTTGTTGGTGCACCAGTAGTCGGTGCGGTCACGGTGGTGCGGGTTCCGATCAGTGGCAGGTTCTTGAAATCTTCAAGTGAGTTGACCGGGGTGCCAACTTCAACCGAGATGTTGCCCTTGCCGTCGTCGATTGTTCCGGCGGGCACCACGAATCCGTTTGCCTGCAGAGCCGAGACAACCGACTGAGTTGACAGACCATTAGCGGCCAACAGAGCTTGGTTGAATTTGAGGTTTACTCGTTTCTCAACGACACCTGAGACGGTCACATCGCGCACGCCACTGATGCCAGAGAACTCCGCCTTGGCTACATCGGCAAAAATCTTTTCGAGCTCTTCGTTGCTGCCGGTGTCAGATGAGACACCGAGCACGATGATCGGAACGGTGTCGAACGATCCGCTGAGCACGCGAGCCGAAGCCTGGTCTGGAAGGTTCACCGAGGCCAGCGCGGCATTCAGCTTCTCGGTGACTTTAGCTGTGCTGGTTCCGTACTCGAATTCAACGCGAACCAGAGAGATGTTGTTGCGAGAGGTGGTTGTCGAAGAAACCAGGCCGTCTAGGGCGCGAACCGCGGTGTCGATTGGTTGGCTTACCTGCTTGTCGATGACCTCTGGCGATGCGCCGATGAAGGTCGTTACGATAGCCGCCTGCGGGGTTTCGATGCTGGGGATCAGCTCTTGCTTGAGCGAGCCCAGAGAAACGAAGCCAAAAACGGCGATTATGGCCGTGATTAGGGCAACTACTGAGCGGTTGGCAAGACTGAGTTTGGCTAAACGATGCACGAAATTCCTTAGATTGGGCTGATTTGAACCCTTCTTAGCCTAACCAATGGCCCAGCGAGGCTATTCCGTTGTCAGCAAACGTTCAGTCAGTTAAGGACTGTAATTCCGCCGCGCTTAAGTTCACGTGGGTCATAATTTCGCGAAGCTGCTCAACTGTTCTAGCACTGGCGATAGGTGCCGCAACGGATGGCTGCTGACGCAACCAGGCTAGTGCGATGGCTGAGACGCTCACCGAGTGGTGGTTGGCCAGGCGATCGAGTTTGGCGAGAACAGCCCATCCGTGCTCGTTTGTGTATTTGGTGACACCGGAGGCACGAACCGACTCGACCTGAACGCCCTCGCGATATTTGCCGCTCAGAAAGCCACGTGCCAGCCCAAAGAAGGGCACACCCTCGATGCCGAGCTCGGCGAGTGCAGGCACGCTGTCGCGCTCGTATTCTTCGCGCTCTAGCAGGTTGTAGTGGTTCTGCAGTGCTACGTATTCGGTGAAACCGTGCTGTTTTGAAATCACGGATGCCTCGCGCAACCGCGCGCCGGAGTAGTTGCTCGCCGCGGCAAAGCGAATCTTGCCGGCTTGCTGCAGCTCGGTGAACGCGGCCATGGTCTCTTCGAGCGGAGTTTCGTGATCATCGTCGTGTGCGTAGTAGAGGTCGATGTGGTCGCGGCCGAGTCTGCGCAGCGAATCGTCGCAGGCCGCCAAAATGTTTGCCCTACCGAGACCGGGGCGAGTGCTGAGTTTCGAAACCTTGGTAGCGATGACTATCTCGTCGGTGCTTGAGCGCGACTTGAGCCAAGTTCCAATAACGGTTTCGCTTTCGCCACCAACGTGCCCTTCGCCCCACTCGCTGTAGACGTCGGCTGTGTCGATGAAGTTTCCGCCGAGTTCGCTGTAAACGTTCAGAACCTGGTGGCTCTGACGCTCATCGGCGCTCCAGCCAAAGACGTTTCCGCCGAGGCAAAGTTCAGAAATCTGCAGGTCGGTTTTGGCCAATTTCTTGAGTTTCATCTGCACATTGTTGCACGCTTTGAACGCGAAAATCGTTGACCTAGAATTTGCTCATGAATCTCAGCGACCTATCGGTTCAGCGCATGACGAGCGCTGATGCGAACAGTCAGCTCGGCGATTTGCGATTCTTTCTCGATGAAGCATTTGGCGGGGATTTCTCAGACGAAGACTTCGACCACGCCTTTGGCGGAACCCACTTTGCGATTTTGACTCAAGGCCGGTTGGTTGCGCACGGCTCGGTGGTGATGCGCCAAATCACCTTTGACGAGCGGGCCTATGCCACTGGCTTTGTCGAGGCCATGGCGGTCGGGCACGAATGGCGCGGCCGCGGGGTCGGCTCGAAACTACTGGCCGAACTGACCGATTTTTGCCGGTCGAACTTCGCCGTCGCCATGCTCTCGACTGGCAGTCACGCGTTCTATGAAAAACACGGATGGCGCCGGTTCAACGGTGAAAGCTATCTGGCCACAGACTCGGGCGTGGTTCGAACCGAAGAAGACGATGATGGGCTGATGTTGCTGACTTCGCTAGAACACGTTCTGGCTGCTGACCGGGTCACGTGTGATTTCAGAAGCGGCGATGTTTGGTAGCTAGTTGGCTGCCGAGCTGTGCCCATACTTAGCCAGCACCGATTCTTCGAGCAGTGCAACGATGTTGTAGAGCACGATCGAAACGATGGTGATCAGCGCAACGTATGTCCAGACTTCTGACGGGCGAGCACGACCAATAGCCGACACAATCGCATAGCCGATGCCCTGACCGGTGGCCAGCCACTCAACCAAGAGTGCGCCGGTGATTGCACCCGGCACAGAAATCTTTAGCGCGGCGAAAAACGAAGGCAGTGAAGACGGAAAGGCTACTGTGCGAAGCGCGTCAAGTTTTGAGCCGCCATAAACCGAAACCAGATCAAACATTGCAGGGGGAGCGCTGCGCAAGCCGAACACGATGTTCACCAGCGCCGGAAACAAAACCACGATTGCGCCCATGACCGCGACCGAGAGTTGCTCGCGCCCAAAAATCAGAATAATGATCGGCGCCATCGCAATCAGCGGAACCGAGCGAAGCAACATCGCAATCGGCATCAAAGCCTGTTCAATGCCTTTAGAAAGACTGAACAGCAGCGAGATAAAGGTGGCCAAGAATATGCCAACGACAAAGCCGATTGATGCGTCAATCATGGTCTGGCCAAGAGCAGCCATAACCAGGTCTCGGTTTTCGCTGGCTGCCGGAACCTCGAACAAGAACTTGTAAACATCGAATGGGTTTTTACCGATGAACGGCTTGACGTTGAAGGCCCAGAGCGCAAAGAACCACAGCACTCCAACGACGGCCAGCGAGACCAGGGTGTTGGTGAATAGCCGCAGCACCCTCTGTGGCATGGTTCTCATGCGTTCACCGAGCCCTTCGACCAAGGAGTCACAACACGAGAAACGAGGCCGACCAACGCGTATGCGCCACCGGCTATGGCGCCCGACACCAAGGCCAGCGCCCAAACTCGAGCCACTTCAAGCGATTGCTGGGCGTTGACCATTGCCGGGCCAAAGCCCACGTCTGGCCCGCCGACATACTCGCCAAGAATTGCTCCCAAGAAGGCGGCCGGTGCGGCAATACGCAGCGCCGCAAGAATCGAAGGCAGAGCCGAAAGCAGTTGCACCTTGACCAGCCTGTGCCAGGCGTTTCCGCCGAAGACCGTGACCACATCGAGGGCTGCGCGATCGGCCGACTTCACACCGGTCATCGCGCCAACCATGGTGGTGAAGAAGACGCTCAAAGCCGCTAGCGCGATGGCGGTTTCAGAGGGCTCGCCAGCGCCCGGAGCGCCTAACACCAGTCGAATGATCGGGCCAATTGCGACAATCGGAATGCAGTAGGTGATTAGTGCAATCTGCGATGCGAGATTTTCAAGCTTTGGCAGAATCAAGGCAACGGCTGCGAGGCAGAGCGCCGCTAGGTTTCCCCAGAGAAATCCGATTCCTGCCTCGGCAATTGTCACCGCTGCGTTTCTCGCGTAGAAGTCAAAGCCGTCGACACCGAACTGAATCAGCACCTCAGGCGGGGTTGGCATGGCGCCGATAGATTCTGTTGCACCCTTTGGAGTGTTTCGAAACATGGTCGCTGCCACCAACCACCAAATCGCGATGGTCGCAAGTGTGCCGAGTGTTCCCGAAATCCAATTGTTCTTAGTCATGGCGCGATTTAGTGCTCGTCAAGAATGTTCTCGCCGTGAGCACCAAAGAGCAACTCAGAGGCGCGATCGTGCAGTGCATGAAACTCGCTGGATCTCATCATTTCGATGGTTCGCGGTCTTGGCAGATCGACGTCGATTACTTCTTTTATACGCCCGGGTCGAGCGCTCATTACGGCAACCTGGTCGCTGAGAAAAATCGCTTCGCTGATTCCGTGGGTAACCATGAGTGTGGTCGCTGGTTTCTCGGTCCAGATGCGCAGAAGCTCAAGGTTCAGCCTCTGTCGAGTCATGTCATCTAGCGCACCAAAAGGTTCGTCGAGCAAGAGCACAGATGGCTGAACCACCAGCGCGCGAGCGATTGAAACGCGTTGGCGCATGCCTCCCGAGAGTTGAGCCGGCTTGGCCTTCTCGAAACCCTCTAAGCCGACCAACTTGATTAGGTCTTGAACCTGGTTGGCATCCGGCTTGACTCCAGAGAGTTCTAGCGGCAACCGAATGTTGTCGATAACCGAACGCCATGGCATCAGCGCTGAGTCTTGAAAGGCAATGCCGAGTTCGTGATTTTTGCGCAGTTCCGCGGGAGTCTTGCCGTCAACGGTTACAAAGCCCTCGGTGGCTGTTTCGAGACCAGCCAGAATTCTCAAGATTGTCGACTTTCCGCAGCCCGATGGGCCTAGCAGCGATAGAAAGCTGCCGCGGTTGCTGTGCAGGGTCGCGCCATCAAGGGCAACCAAGGTCTCGCGACCAATCCGGTATTTCTTGGTTAGCCCAGAAATGGTGATGCCGCTGCCCAACTCTGGCGAGAGGGCAGCGGCACCGTTCAAATTCATGAACTTAGATTACTTGAGTTCAGGGTTCTCTTCGTAAACCTCTTTCAAGAGGCTCATGTCAAACAACTGATCTGCTGTGATGTCGTAACCAGCCGACTTTAGGGTCGCAAGGTTCAGAGCAATCATGGCGTCGCTGATTGTGAAAAGACCGTTTGCGCGGGTTTCGTCAGTTTGAACCAAGATCTCGTTCTGAGTCTTTGACTGGTACTCCTCTTTGTCTTTCGACAGACCTAGGTCTTTGCCGTAAACCTCAATCGCTAGACGAGCACCTTCGGCTGAGTTAGCAATGGCGTCCTTCCAACCACGGATGGTTGCCTTGAGGAAGGCCTTGAGCGCTTCGCGGTTGTTATCGATTGAGTCCTGGGTAACAACAAAGCTCTCGGTGACGAACGGAAGACCGTTGTCAGCGAATAGCAGGTTAGTGACTTCGTAGCCCTGCTGTGCAACGGTGAATGACTCGTTGGTTACGTAAGCCAAGAAGCCGTCAACTTCGCCGTTCACTAGTGGAGCCGGGTCATACTGAACCGGAACCTTGGTGACCTTCGAAGCGTCGATGCCGTTTGCCTTGAGTAGCGCGTCAAACAGGGTTTCGTTCGGGCCAGCCTGAACACCAATTTTCTTGCCAATCAAGTCTTGGGCGGTCACGATGTTCGCGCCATCCTTGAGAGACAAAATGGTGAACGGGTTCTTCTGGTAGGTGGTGCCGATAATCTTCAGCGCGGCACCCTCGTTGAGAATGACCGGAGCAACCGAGATCGGGTTCGCGATTCCAACCAGAACGTTGCCGTTTAGAACCTCGGCTTCGGTGGCAGCTGGGCCAGCGATGAGGTTAACCGAGCTGAAGCCCGCTTCTGTGTAGTAGCCGTTTGCGTCGGCAAAGAATTCGCCTGCAAACTCTGAGTTCTTGATCCAGCTGAGCTGAACGCTGAGGTCGCCAAATGACTTGGCTTCATCGGTGGTTTCGGCTGCTGGGGCGCAACCGCTGAGAGTCAGTGCCGCAACCGCGATGGCGGCGACTGCAAACTTTTTTAGTGACTTGAGCATTAAATAATGTACCTTTCGGGAGTCATTTTTGAATTGTGAGATAAGCCCACCACAAGCATGTTTCGTGCTTGTTTCGAATCGGGCTTCCGCCAATAATGGCAGATAGAAAAGGGACATTTGACCACGAGGGCGCAATTCAGGTATCAATTCGATTAAACTGAAGCGCGTTGCATGCCCTCGTAGCTCAGTGGATAGAGCAAGAGCCTTCTAATCTCTTGGTCGCAGGTTCGATTCCTGCCGAGGGCGCAGCTTGAACGAGCCACCACGCTGCTCACGCAAATGCGGGTAAATTTAGAACGTGAAATCAGAACGCAACGCCGCCGTAGTCATGATGCTGGCCGCGATGATGGGTCTGTTGCTAGCAAATTCGCCTTTCGGTGCGCCGCTCTTGGATGGCATCGCAATAAAGCTAAATCTTGATTTTCTCAACATCAACATCACTCTGGGGCACGTGGTCTCAGATCTCTTTCTAGCGGTCTTCTTCTTTGTGGCGGGGCTAGAGCTGAAGTATGAACTGCGCATTGGAGCCTTGTCTTCACCTAAGCGAGCAATGGTGCCCGTGATTGCTGCATTCGCAGGCATCGCAGTGCCATCGGCTATCTACGCCTACATGAACTGGGGAACCGACGCCATTTCTGGCTGGCCGATTCCGGCGGCAACCGACATTGCCTTCGTGTTGGGAATTTTGGCAATCTTCGGTCGGGGTATGCCAAAGGAAGCGAGAATCTTTCTCTTAGCGCTAGCCATCTTTGACGACCTAGTTGCCATTCTGATTATCGCGATTTTCTACACCGCTAGCCCCCAACCGATATGGCTGCTGGCAACGGTTGCGATTGCGATTGCATTCAGATTTGCTGAGATCTCGAAGCTAAAGAACAAGTGGTTGATCAGAGCGGCTTTTGGGATTGTGCTCTGGTACACCGTTTATCAAGCAGGTGTGCATGCCACAATCGCCGGCGTTCTATTGGGTATCTTGATTCCAGCCGCGAGAGCTCATCGAGTGATTGCAAAGGTGCAGCCGGCTACCAACTTTGTGGTTCTTCCGCTATTTGCCTTCACTGCAGTGGCGGTAGTTATCCCGGCAATGACCGGCGACTCGCACCCTGTGTTTACCGGTATTTTCTTGGGCTTGGCAGTTGGCAAGGTAGCGGGCATATCGATTGCTGCGATTGTTGCGAACCGACTTTTGAGCCCAGAAGATCGGCTTCCGCTGAACGCGCTCGACTTTATTCCGCTTGGATTTTTGGCTGGAGTGGGCTTCACGGTATCGCTGCTGATGGCGCACCTGGCGTTTCTAAACGACCCCGAACTCTACGCGCAGGCCGTTCTCGGCGTTCTTCTTGGGTCTTTTGCTGCCATGAGCGCTGGCGGTGTCTTGCTGTGGCTTCGAGCTCAGTGGCATCTCAAGCGCAATAAGGACTAAGTCGCTTAGGCCTTTGGCTTTTGAATTTGCTTCAACTGGGCCAGCTCTGCTCGCAGAATGTCGATTTCGTGATCCGAAGCCTTGCCGTCCTTGATGATTCGCTCAACTGACTCGACGATTCTCACCATCTGTTTGCCCTCACGATTGACGGCTTTCTCTTCTTGTCTGGCTTCATCCATGGCGTTCAAAACGATACCGATGAGAACGTTGAGCACTGTAAAGACAATCAAAAAGACGTACGACAAGAAGTAGGGCAGGGCCAGTGCGCTAATCTCGAGACCTTCTTCGAGGTAGACCGGAAAGTTCTCGAGCGTCAACAGAATGAATAGGCTCTTCATGCTCGCGCCGATGTTGCCCCACGCTTCAGGCGCTGAGGCGCCAAATAGGTAAACCCCTGCCATTCCATACAAGAACAAGAGCAACGCGATGAGCACGCTCATGCTCATCAGCGGCGGGATACTCTTCAGGATTGAGGCCGAGAGAATTCGCACCTCGGGCAAGAATCTAAAGATGCGGATGAGTCTTAGTAGACGCAGCAGGCGCAGAACTGTTGACTGTCCCTGGAAGAACGGCGCGAGACCGATGACGACAAAGTCGAAGATGTTCCAACCGCGGGTGAAGAACATCCAAGGCTTTTTGCCATAGGAGAGAATTCGCAAGAAGAGTTCGCCGACGTAAATCCAGAAGGCGATTGTGTCGACCAGCGTGGCGTATCGGTAAGCATTTTCGCTAATTCCCGGCAGAGTTAGAACGCCGAGGGCAAAGGCGTTAGTGAGAATGACTGCGGCCAGAGTGAACTCGAACGCGCGACTGTATACGAGTCTCGAGAGCCAGACAATGCGGTAAGCCGGCAGGTACTGAACGCTCCCGTAGGCGTCGACAAAAGTAGAGTTTTCGGCTGTTTTCATGACCCCTCGAATTGACTTGGTCGTGACAAGCGCAGGGCCAGACACATTTGCTTAAGGTTAGTCGACCCCCAAAAGCCGCTCCGGGCCAGTTTAGACAGGAGTCAGCCTTTTCACAGACTGGCTGGCTCAGGCGGTAGAGTGCCGATATGAGAAAAATCATAGGCCTTACTCGCTACGCGGTCGTGGTGCCGGCAATTGCTTCGATGATCGGCGCGCTGCTGCTGATGGCACAGGGTTCGATTGCCATCGTCTCGGTGGTAATTGAGGCGGTCTTCAACAACTCATACCTGAAGGTCACCATCGTCGATGTGCTGACCGCGGTTGACGCGATTCTGCTGGGCACCGTGCTGCTGGTTATCGGCTACGGCCTCTACGAGCTATTCGTTGACGACCTGATCGAGGTGCCGAGCTGGCTGCAGGTCAAAGACCTGGATGATCTCAAGTCGAAGCTAATCGGCGTTGTAGTTGCAATAATCTCGGTTGTCTTTGTTGGTGTCTTCGTAGATGCAAACCGCGCGTCAGAGGTTTTGGCCTACGGTTTGGGTGCGGGTGCCTTAGTGGCCGGCCTGGCTCTCTTTGCCTACGCAACTCGCAAACCGTCTAAAGAAGAAAAGCCAAAGGCCGCGGCTGCCAAAAAGTAGTTTTGCTCTAGCCGATTTTCGCGAGAAGTCGAGAAACCGAATTCATCGCCCCGCCAATAACCGCAGGGATGCCGCCGCCTGGATGCACTGAAGCGCCGACGCGCCAAAGCCACGGACGCGTGAGAGACGAGTAGCCCGGTGAGTGAAAAGGTCCACCCTGCCAAATCGGCCGAGTAGCTCCATAGAGGGCTCCGCCGTCTGCTCCGAATTCTGCAAAGTAACTCGGGTCGAGAATCTTGTAGTCGAGAATTAGATCCGCGAGATTTTGCTTGAGTCCGATTAGTTGACTGATTCTGGCCAATTCGCGTTGAACAAATTCACTTTCAATTGTGAAAACCTCACCGTTGGCGGGGGCGGTTAGAAGAATTGCGGCGGTCGCTCTGCTGTTCGGGTAAACGTGCCCGGGTTTGTAGTAGTTCAAGAAAGCCATGGTTTCGGCCGGCACTTCGGTTTTATCGAGTGAGTCATGCAGCGCCTTTGGTGAACTAGGCATGATCACCGAGTGAGTGACAGTGTTGCTCGGCAGTGGTTCTTTCAGCACGGCGAAAAGCGCCACTCCAGAGCAAGACACTCGTCGAGGTTTGCGTTGAGACTTGCCAATCAGAGAATCGACGAGCTGAGCGTCGGCGGCGCCGATAACGTAATCGGCGGCAAATGTAGTGTCGGTTGTCGAAACGAGACCCTTGGCGATTTTTGTCACCTCGGTGTTCAGCAAAATCTTTGCGCCGGCTTCACTTGCGAGTCGACCGAGCGCCAGGGCGATTTCATAAACGCCGCCGCTTGGCACGAAAATGCCATCCTTGGCCATAACCGCCGGCATGGTTGCATAGAGCGCAAGGGTGCGCTGCGGCGCGATGCCTGCGTTGAGAGTGTGAATGGCGATTACCTCGCGAAGACCCTCGGGCATCCACTTGAGACCGTTCAGATAAGCGCTGGTCGAGAGTCGAACACCGTAGTTCTTGGTGATTGCTGTGACCGCCGGCAGGGTCTTGGCGTCGAACGGGTCGGCGGTTAGCAGTTTCACGATTTGTGGGCCGAGGTGGCCGTGTTCGCGATCGAATCGAGCCCAGGCCTCGTGCCACGGATGAGAGGCTTCGACCGGCAGGTTGACGACTTCGTCTCTGAAGTAATACTTTCCAACCTCTGGCAAGCGTTCGAGTTTCAGGTCGGCGATCGCGGATGCTTGGCTGGAAGAGCCGAGATTGTCGTATCGCGAGAACAGCTCATCGAGCACCGCCGGAAAGGTCACGAGCGAGGGCCCGGTATCGATTCGCTGGCCAGCAACTTCGATGCGGCGAGACTTGCCGCCTATCCAAGAGTTCTTTTCAAGAACCGTGACGTCGTGACCGGCTTTGGCCAGAAGAGCTGCTGCGGTCAGGCCACCAAGCCCGGCCCCGACGATAACAACTTTCACCATACGTTAAGCATGCTTAGCGTGATCGAGGCGACGATTTGAAAACCGGCAACGGTTCCGACGACATATGGAAATGCCACCGAATACTTGTAAACAAGTTTTGCGTTCTTCGCCGAGTTGTCGCGACTAATCAGCCAAATCAACCAGCCGGCGTAGACCGCGTTTGCAATAGCCAGCGGAATGTTCACGAACGCAAACATCACGCTCGAGACTAACCACCAGAAACCAACCCAAACGAGTGACTTTTTCGTGCCGAGGTATACCGCTGTCGTCTTGATTCCAACGAACTCATCTTCTTCGATATCTTGAATTGCATCGTAGGTGTGCTTCGCCAAACTCCATGCCATCAGAGCGAAAACAGCAAGCCAAAGAGGCTCTTCACCAAGCGCTAGCGGAACGATTGCAAGCGGAAACGCGTAGTCGGCGTTGCTAATCGAGTCGAGAAATGGGCGGCCCTTGAAACGTGCCGGAGGAGCCGAGTAGAACAAGAAGCAAAGGCTGTAGGCCCAGATCCAGATGTTTGCCTCGACCGAATAGTTGAGCGCAAAGAAAATCAGGAACGGCGCGTTAAGCACAACAACGCCCCAGGCAATCCAGGGCACCTCTTTGGGGTCAATCTTCGCGCCGCCGTAGCCGCCCTTGCGAATGTTTATGTTGTCGGTCTCTTGGTCAAAAATGTCGTTGATGCCGTAAATCAAAAGATTGAATGGCAGGGTGACCCAAAGTAGAAGCCAGATCGAGTCCCAGCGCCAGAGCTCGCCGGTCAGCCAGATCGCCATCAGGGTCGTTCCGATGGTGTTGATCCAGAGAACCGGTCTCGAGATGGTTATGAGTCGCTTTAGCACTGTCTAACTCTATGCTCGCGGGCCAGCAATGACCTTCGGCGGCTAGCGCTTCTTGCGGCCCAGCAGTGTGCGCAGATAGCCAAAGGACGAAGTGCTCCAAAGTGCCCAGATTACGAGCACGGGCTGAAATAGCAACCGAATGGCCCTTGCCTCATCGGTGTTTAGGCCGAAGGCATCTCGCTGCTCTGTGAACTGAGCGATGTTGCCCGGAAAGATTGCGATGAAGAACAGCGCCGTCAGCACCCCGATTTGCTGGCGGTAACGCTTTACGAAAACGAGCCCGAGGCCGAGCAAGATTTCGACCACGCCAGAGGCCACAACCACGAAGTCGGGTTCGAGCGGCAGCCAGGTTGGCACCTGAGCCAAGAACTCGCTTCGGTTGGTGGTTAGGTGGCTCGTGCCTGCGAAGGTGAGGGCAACACCGAGAAGAATTCTGGCCACATGGCGAAGTGCGTTCATGTTCACAAAGTAGCAGTTGGCGGCCTTCGTGCCATCAAAGTGCCAAGATAGAAAGTGAATATCCTCTTGGATTCGGGCAGTAGTCGGGCGAGGTCGCACGACGGGGGACCCACCCGAGGAGACATCCGTGATTAATCGAGCGAGACTCGCCGAACTCAATGACCGCGAGCTGCAGACATTCGCCGAGCGAAACCCAAAGTCGAGGGCGGCCTACGAAAAAGCCGATCACCTGTTTGGCCGCGTGCCGATGACCTGGATGAACAAGAAAGCCGGCGGATTTCCGATCTATCTTGATCGCGCGCTCGGAAATCGCATTTGGGATATCGACGGGAACGAATACATTGACTTCGCTCTGGGTGATACCGGTGCGATGGCTGGTCACTCGAACCCGGTTGTTGTCGCTGCGATTGAAAAACGAATAAAGCTGCAGGGTGGGCTCACCACAATGTTGCCGACCGAAGACGCCGAATGGGTGGCTGCCAACTTGAGCGAACGTTTCGGCATGGCCAAGTGGAGTTTTGCGCTAACCGCAACCGATGCAAACCGCTGGGCAATTCGCCTGGTTCGCGCCATCACGGGTAAGCCAAAGATTTTGTTCAACGCATACTGCTATCACGGATCTGTCGACGAAGCACTAATTGTCGTTGGCCCAGATGGCGAGGGAATGAGTCGCCCGGGCAACGTTGGCTCACCGGTTGATGTCACCGAGACCTCTCGCGTTGCCGAATTCAACGATCTCGACGGGCTCGAGCGTCAACTAAAGCGCGGCGACGTTGCGGCGGTTCTCATGGAGCCGGCTCTCACCAACATCGGAATCGTGCTGCCAGAGCCGGGCTACCTGCAAGGCGTTCGCGAGCTGACACGCAAGTACGACACGTTGTTGATTATCGACGAGACCCACACCTTCTCGGCCGGCTATGGCGGCATGACTCGGCGCGACCACCTCGAGCCAGATGTGTTCGTCATCGGCAAGGCCATTGCCGGTGGTATTCCAACCGGAACCTACGGTCTCAGCGCTGAATTCGCCGAGAAGGTTTTGGCGCGCACCGACCTCGACCTTGTTGATATGGGCGGGGTGGGCGGCACGCTGGCCGGCAATCCGCTATCGGTAGCCGCAATGCGCGCGACCCTCGAGCAGGTGCTCACCGAGGATGCCTTCGACAAGATGATCGATTTGGCCACCTACTTCACCGATGGGGTCAACGAGCTATTCGATAGGTTCGATCTGCCTTGGTCGATAAACCAACTTGGCACCAGGGCCGAATATCGATTTGCTAGGCCATATCCAAAGAACGGAACCGCAGCATTCGAATCGGCAGATGCCGAGCTTGAAGACTTCTTGCACCTCTATCTGGCCAACCGAGGGGTTTTGCTAACTCCGTTTCACAACATGGCTTTGATGTGCCCAACCACGACTCGGGCAGATATCGACCGCCATCAAGAAGTGTTTGAGAGTGCGATTGTTGAGTTATTAGCCGTCTAATTCGACTGTTCAACCTAGACTGAGCCAATTATGCTTTCTTACCTTTCTTTCGAACTCATTGCCATGGTGGTCATCACCCTGATTTTGGTGCTCGACATTCTTCTAATCTTCAAGCGCCCGCACATTCCGAGCGCAAAGGAATCAACTCTTTTCATCGTCTTCTATGCCGGGCTAGCCTGCCTATTCGGGTTATTGCTCTGGCAACTGTTTTCGGCAGAGCGGGCTACTGAATTCTTCGCCGGCTGGTTGACCGAGTACAGCCTCAGCCTTGACAACCTGTTTGTCTTTGTGATCATCATGGCCAAGTTCGCTGTTCCGAGAAAGTATCAGCAAGAAGTCTTGATGGTCGGCGTAGTTCTTGCGCTTATTCTGCGAGGTGCCTTCATTTTGGTTGGCGCTGCGCTCATTGAGTCGTTCAGCTTCATCTTCTACGTGTTTGGCGCATTCTTGCTTTACACCGCATGGCACCAGGCTTTCAGGTCACACGGTGACGAAGAGGAGTCAGAAAGCAAACTTATTCTTTGGCTTCGCAAGCGCGTTGAAGTATCGAAAGACTTCGACGGCGCAAAAATTCGCACTCTCGTAAATGGCAAGAAGATTTTCACACCGATGCTGATCGTGTTTGTGGCAATTGCCGCAACCGACGTAATGTTTGCCTTCGACTCGATTCCGGCGATTTTTGGAATCACCGAAGACCCGTTCATCGTCTTCACCGCTAACGTGTTTGCCCTGATGGGCCTTCGCCAGCTCTACTTCTTGCTCGGCGGTTTGCTAGACCGGCTCGAGTACCTTAAGTATGGAATCGCCTTCATCCTGGCCTTTATTGGCGTCAAATTGGTGGCGCACGCAATGCACGTGAACGAGCTGCCATTCATCAACGGCGGCGAGCACATCGAGTGGGCTCCCGAGATTCCAACCACGGTCTCTCTGGCAGTAATTGTGGCGTCTATCGCGGTTTCAGCTGGTGCGAGCGTAATCTCGGCTCGCATCAAAGAGAAGCAGTCAGCTAAGTAACGCCGTTTTAGTTAGTGCTTCGGTTGGTCGGCCAATAGCTCGGCATCCATGGGTAGGCTTGCAGGCAATTTTTCGTTGATCTCTGCAATCTCCTGATCACTTAGCTTGATGTCGAGACCAGACAGGTTATCGAGCACCGTCTCGACTCGGGTGACGCCAGGAATCGGAACAACGCTTGGTGAAAGCGAACGCAACCAGGCGAGAGCTACCGCGTGAGTCGACTTGCCTTGATCGGCAGCGATTGAACTGAACACCGACTCGAGATCCTTTACGCCCTTCGAAGGCGACCACGGCAGATAAACGACGTCGTACTGCTCGCACACTTCGAGCACATCAAGCTCTTGGCGATAAACGGGGTTCAACTGGTTCTGCACGCTGACAATGCCGCCCTCGGCAGGTGTTCCCAAAATCTCCATTGCACGGATGAGTTGCTTGGCGCTGTAGTTGCTCACCCCGATGTGTTCAACGATGCCGCGCTGACGCACTGCGTCGAGGTTCTGCACCTGCTCTTCGAAACCAAGGCTCGGGTCGGTGCGGTGGTGTTGCCAGAGATCGAGTTTAGAAACTCCGAGGCGTCCGGCAGATGCTTCTGCCGCGCGAAGCAGATAATCGGCGCTCGCGTTGCGGCCCCAAATCTCGCCCGGTTTGCGGGTGATGCCGGCTTTTGTGCCGATCACGATTTTTGCCTTTTGCTCTGCCGCACCCGACCAGGTGCGCACGGCATCTGCAACCATAAGCTCGTTCTGGCCGAAGGTGTTCCAGGCTGATGCATAGATGTCGGCAGTGTCGAAGAAAGTGACGCCCTCATCCATGGCCACGTGCAGGGCACCTAGAACCTTTTGGTAGGCCTCATCTGAACCGAGAGCGATGCCATTGAACTGTGCATACATCGAACCAAATCCGATGCTGCCGATTTTTTCGCGAAATGTAGTCATGCCTAAAGACTATGCCTCTAAAATCGCCTCATGAAACTGTTTGGGTGGCTTTTTCGCAAAAAGACGGTTGTGGTTAGCGACCGTGAACTCGAACTGTTGCGCCTGGCAAACATAGAGGCGTCGGGCAGGAGCCTTCCGGTTGGCACCGAAGATCTTCCAAGTGCTAGCGACGGTGCAGGTTTAAGCAAAGCTGATGGTCGTGGAATGGTGCAACGTCACGACGATTTTGGTCAGTCAGACATGATTCAAGAAATAAACAAGAGATTCGAAGAGAACAAGATTCTCGACGAACGCAATCGTTAGGTCAGTTCGAACTGACCGCCCTCGATCTGCCCCTGCTTGCGGTAGAGGTCGAGCTTGCTGCGGGTATCCATGATGTCTAGGTTGCGCATGGTTAGCTGGCCGATTCGATCTGCCGGGCCAAACGCTGCATCTTCGGTGCGTTCCATCGAGAGTTTCTCGGGGTGGTAGCTGAAGCCTTCGCCACGAGTATCGACGATCGTGTAGTCATCGCCGCGACGCAAACGAATGGTTACCGAACCGTTGACCGCCGAGGCGACCCACTTGGTAAGCGACTCGCGCAGCATGAGAGTCTGTGGGTCTAGCCAGCGACCTTCGTAAAGCAGGCGACCCATGCGGCGACCCTCGGCGTGATAGGCCGCTATGGTGTCTTCGTTGTGAATTGCAGAAATTAGTCGCTCGTAAGCGATGTGCAGAAGCGCCATTCCTGGAGCCTCATAGATTCCGCGACTCTTGGCCTCGATGATTCGGTTTTCGATCTGGTCACTCATGCCGATGCCGTGGCGACCACCGATTTCGTTTGCCTTGTATAAAAGGTCAACCGCACTCTTGAAGTCTTCGCCATTGATGGCGACCGGGCGACCCTGCACGAACTTGATGGTTACGTCTTCGCTGTCGATGCGCAGGGAGTCATCCCAGAATTTAACGCCCATGATTGGCTCGACGGTTTCATAAGAAGTGTCGAGGTTCTCGAGAATCTTGGCCTCGTGGGTAGCTCCGAGCATGTTGGCGTCGGTGCTGTAAGCCTTCTCGGCCGATGCGCGATATGGCAGCTTGCGGGCGAGCAGCCACTCAGACATTTCGTGACGACCGCCAAGCTCTGCGACGAATTGCGCGTCGAGCCACGGCTTGTAGATTCTCAGGTTCGGGTTGGCGAGCAAACCGTAGCGATAGAAGCGCTCGATGTCGTTGCCCTTGTAGGTGCTGCCGTCGCCCCAGATCTCAACGCCGTCTTGCTGCATGGCGCGAACCAAGAGGGTGCCGGTGACAACGCGGCCGAGGGGAGTGGTGTTGAAGTAAGTCTTGCCGCCGGTGCGAATGTGAAAAGCGCCGCAGGCGATTGCGGCCAAGGCTTCTTCGACCAGCGATTGGCGGCAGTCAACTAGCCTGCCAGCCTCAGCGCCATAAATCTTGGCGCGATCGGGAATCGAATCGATGTCGTCTTCGTCGTACTGACCGAGGTTTGCGGTGTAGGCGAACGGAATCGCACCCTTTTCGCGCATCCAGGCGACCGCCACAGAGGTGTCGAGGCCACCGGAGAAGGCGATGCCGACCTTTTCGCCGACCGGAAGCGATGCAAGAACTTTAGACATGCGCTCTAGGCTACCCAATAACAGGCTTTCGGTGGCAGAGTAATTGCATGGCTCGTAAACCCAAGAACCCCGAACGCCGCAAACTAATTGTGCTCGGAGTCGTTCTTGCGATTCTCCTCGGGCCGCTCATGATTCCGGTCAGCACATCTGGCACGCTCGACTACCGAGAGGCTGCCGGCCCAGACGCAACCTTCTTCAAGTCGCAATCAATCGACATTCACTACGAACTCACGACGGCATCGGCTAGCTGCCCCGAGCCAGGCAAGCTGGTGGTTCTAATTCACGGATTTGGTGCCAGCACGTTCTCTTGGCGCTCGGTCGAAGACAAGTTCAGCGACTGCGACGATGTGATTTCTTACGATCGACCCGCCTTCGGGCTGACCGAGCGAGCTTTGTCTTGGCAAGAGGTCAATCCTTATTCAATGCAGGCTCAGATGGCGATTCTCGGTGATTTGATTGCGAAGTTTGCTAAACAGCGCGAGGTCGTTTTGGTTGGGCACTCTGCCGGTGGCGCTATCGCCGCCCAGTTCGCACTTGACAACCCCGATAAAGTTTCGAAGCTGGTGCTCGAGGCACCTGCGATTTTGAACGGCACACCGGGTGCGGGCAGTTCTTGGTACACCTACATTCCTCAGTTGAATCACGTGGGCCCGCTATTGGTTTCGAGCATCGCAAGTTCTGGAATGAACCTTTTGAGCGAGTCTTATCACGACACCAGCAAGCTAACCGACGAAACGATTGCTGGCTATCGGGTTCCGCTGACGATTAAGAACTGGGAGTTTGCCTTCTGGGAGTTCTCGCGCGCGGATCGTGCAACCAATGTCGCCGGACGACTTTCGGAGTTTCAGATGCCGGTGATGATAATCACTGGTGACGATGACCGCGTAGTAGAGACCGCGCTGTCTCGAGAGCTTGCCAAAAAGATGCCAGAGGCCGAGTTTGTCGAGATTTCAAACTCTGGTCACCTGCCGCACGAAGAAACCGTGGACGAGTTCATGGCAGCAGTGCTGCCGTTCGTAAACAACTAGGTCTAGGCGAAGGCTTCGGCCGGCGGGCAGCTGCAGAACAGGTTGCGGTCGCCGTAAACCGAGTCAATGCGTCGCACAATTGGCCAATACTTTCTGCGGTGCTGACCGGCTACCGGATAAACGGCTAGCTCACGCGAGTACGGGTGCGGCCAATCTCCGACGAGCATTTTGGCGGTGTGCGGGGCATTGTGCAGCGGGTTATCTTCTGCTGGCCAGGTTCCCTTGGCCACCTCGCGACTCTCGTTGCGAATTGAGATCATCGCCGAGATAAAGCGATCTAGTTCAACCAGAGGTTCGCTCTCGGTTGGTTCGATCATCAGTGTTCCGGCTACCGGAAACGACATTGTCGGAGCGTGGAATCCATAGTCGATTAGGCGCTTGGCAACATCGTCGCCGCTGATGCCGGTTTCTTTTTGAATCGGGCGAATGTCGATGATGCACTCGTGAGCAACCAAGCCGTTCTTGCCCGAGTAGAGCAGCGGGTAGTGACCGTCGAGCTTCTTTGCCACGTAGTTTGCCGAAAGCACCGCGGCGGCAGTTGCATCGCGAAGACCGTCTGCGCCCATCATGCGAATGTATGCCCAAGAAATCGGGAGCACTCCGGCAGAGCCGTATGGCGCTGCCGAGATCGGGCCGTAGTTGGCAAGCGGCGCCTGTGACATTGTGTGACCCGGCAAGAACGGTGCGAGGTGAGCGCGCGCAGCCACTGGGCCGATGCCCGGGCCACCGCCACCGTGAGGAATCGCAAAGGTCTTGTGCAGATTCAGATGGCTAACGTCGCCGCCGAACTTGCCGAATTTCGCGTAACCAATTACCGCGTTGGTGTTTGCGCCGTCGATGTAAACCTGACCGCCGGCGGCGTGCACTCGCTCGCAAAGGTCGACCACAGATTCTTCAAACACACCATGGGTCGATGGGTAGGTGATCATGATTGCCGATAGCTTGTCGCCGGCTGCGTCGATTTTCTGCTGCAGGTCGTTGAGGTCAACGTTTCCGTTTTCGTCGCACTCGACCACGACAACGCTCATGCCCGCCAAGATCGCAGAGGCGGCGTTGGTGCCGTGTGCGCTCGAAGGGATTAGACAAATGTCACGCTGAACATCGCCACGGCTCAGGTGGTAACCACGAATTGCCATTAGGCCAGCGAGCTCGCCCTGGCTGCCGGCGTTTGGCTGAATCGATACGTTGTCGTAGCCGGTTAGATCGCTCAACCACGACTGAATAGTGTCGACCAGCTCGAGGTAGCCCTTCACGTCTTCGGCGGGGGCAAACGGGTGAATGTTGCCAAACTCCGGCCAGGTCACCGGCTCCATTTCGCTGGTCGCGTTTAGTTTCATTGTGCAAGAACCCAGCGGAATCATTCCGCGGTCAAGCGCGTAGTCGTAGTCGGCGAGTTGCTTCATGTAACGCAGCATCGCTGTCTCGCTGTGGTGGCTGTTGAAGACCGGGTGGGTTAGATAGTCGCTCGTGCGCGCAAATGATTCGATGTGTGAGCTTGCAGAGGTCGGCAAGGTTGCTCCGAAAATCGCAGCAAGATCGGTCAGGTTCTGCTCGCTGGTTGTCTCGTCTAGCGATAGCTGTAGGCAGTCGTTGTCGCGCACCAACATCGTGATGTTCTTCGCGCGGCCAGCGGCAAACAACTTGTTGGCATCGACATCGCAGAGCTCGAGAGTGTCGAAAAAGTCGGCGTGCTTCACTTTGATGCCGGCAGCAGAAAGAGCCTTTGCGAGACGCGAGGTCTTTGAGTGCACCTCGGTTGCGATTGCCCTCAAGCCGACCGGGCCGTGATAGACCGCATACATTCCAGCCATGACAGCAAGCAATACCTGTGCGGTGCAAATGTTTGAAGTTGCTCGTTCGCGACGAATGTGCTGTTCGCGAGTCTGCAGGGTTAGCCTGTAGGCGGGTGCACCATCGGCATCAACCGAAACGCCGACTAAGCGACCAGGCATCGAGCGCTCCAAGTCGTTGCGCACGGCGAGGTAGCCCGCGTGAGGGCCACCGAAACCCATCGGCACACCAAAACGCTGGGTGGTTCCGACGACAACGTCTGCACCCTGTTCGCCAGGCGACTCGAGAAGTGTGAGTGCCAAGAGATCAGCGGCAACAACCGAGATTCCGCCTTGACTCTTAGTTAGTTCGATTACCGGCTTGAGCGCGACAACTCGGCCGCTTGCGCCCGGATACTGCAGCAGCGAACCGAAGTGTTCGCCTAGCGCGGCGGCATCCGTGGCGTTGTCGAAATACTTAATCTCGATCTGCAGCGGCTGAGCGCGGTGCTCGAGAAGCGCCTTGGTCTGAGGAAAAGTGTCGCGGTCGACGAGAAAAACGTTTGAGTCGCTGCTTGCCGTGCGCTTGGCAATCATCATGGCCTCGACCGCCGCGGTGCTCTCGTCGAGCATCGAGGCGTTTGCGGTCTTCATGCCGGTGAGGTCGGTAACCATGGTCTGAAAGTTGATGAGCGCTTCGAGGCGTCCCTGAGAAATTTCAGGCTGGTATGGCGTGTAGGCGGTGTACCAAGAAGGGTTCTCGAGAATGTTGCGCTTGATCACGGTTGGCGTGTGGGTGCCGTAATAACCAAGACCGATCATCGAAGTTGTAACGCGGTTCTTGGCGGCAATTGCACGCAACTCGGCGAGCGATTCGGCTTCGCTGCGAGCCGGGTCTAGTGTGCTGTCACCGCGAAAGCGGATGACCTCTGGAACAGCTGCGCTGAGCAAATCGTCGAGCGAGTTGTATCCGAGAGTGTCGAGCATGACCTTCTGGTCTGCGCTTGAGGTGCCAATGTGGCGATACTGAAATTTTTCGTGATCGAGTGGCAT
>Ga0208463_1000099_pt1 | contig 21953 bp, 20 predicted proteins | sample LakMenEpi09Jul08_FD_150752 | JGI IMG/M metagenome (GOLD analysis project Ga0208463, IMG submission 150752) | Freshwater microbial communities from Lake Mendota, WI - 9JUL2008 deep hole epilimnion (SPAdes) | ecosystem: Environmental > Aquatic > Freshwater > Lake > Epilimnion/Euphotic zone ... | reverse complement strand
GACGGTTTGCTGTTCTTCAAGTCAGCGCTGAACGCGCTAGTGAACGCGTAGGCGAGACGATGGCACTTTTCAAAAAGAAGATCGCATCGGGCGTTGACACAACTGCAAACGCTGCCGAGACTCCAGACAAAGAGCAGCCATTCAAAGAACTCGGGCTGAAAGAAGACGAGTACGCGCGCATCCGTGAAATTCTCGGTCGACGCCCAACCAGCGCTGAGCTAGCCATGTATTCGGTTATGTGGTCTGAGCACTGCTCATACAAGTCATCGAAGATTTACCTGCGTCAGTTCGGTGAGAAAGTCACCGACGAGATGAAGAAGCACCTCATGGTTGGCATGGGCGAAAACGCCGGCGTGGTTGACATCGGCGAGGGCTGGGCGGTCACCTTCAAGGTCGAGAGCCACAACCACCCCAGCTTCATTGAGCCGTTTCAGGGCGCAGCCACCGGGGTCGGCGGCATCGTTCGCGACATTTTGACTATGGGTGCTCGCCCAATTGCCGTCATGGATCAACTTCGCTTCGGAGCAGTTGAGCACCCTGACACCGCAAGAGTTGTGCACGGAGTAGTCGGCGGAATCTCGTTCTATGGCAACTGCCTCGGTCTTCCGAACATCGGTGGCGAAACAGTTTTCGATCGCGTCTACCAGGGCAACCCACTTGTGAACGCGCTCAGCATCGGTGCGCTTCGACACGAAGACTTGAAGCTAGCAATCGCTTCGAACCCCGGCGATCTTGTAGTTCTCTTCGGTGCTCGCACCGGCGCTGATGGCATCGGTGGAGTTTCGGTTCTCGCTTCTGAAACTTTTGACAGCGAGGGGCCGTCGCGTCGACCAGCCGTGCAGGTTGGCGACCCGTTTGCAGAAAAAGTTTTGATTGAGTGCTGCCTTGAGCTTTACAAGGCAAACGTTGTAGCCGGCATTCAAGATCTAGGTGGTGCTGGTCTATCTTGCGCAACTAGCGAGCTAGCGTCTAATGGCAATGCAGGAATGCGTGTGCAGTTGCAAAAAGTTTTGAAGCGTGACGAGTCGCTCACTCCCGAAGAGATTTTGATGAGCGAGTCTCAAGAGCGCATGATGGCGATTGTGCCAAAGAGAGATCGCAAGAAGTTTGAGGCCATCGTCAACAAGTGGGAAGTCGAATTCTCGATTCTCGGCGAGGTTATCGCCGAACCGCGCCTCTACATCAACTGGGGTGAAGAAGAAATCGTCAACGTTCCACCGCGCACCGTCGCACATGATGGTCCGGTTTACGAGCGCCCCGTTGCGTATCCGAGTTATCAAGATTCACTAAACTCCGACACTGTTCACTCGCGTGGTCTTTATCGCGCAAACGACAGCGGCACCGACCTCGGTGCGCAATTGTGGCAGATTGTCACTTCACCGAATCAAGCTTCAAAGGCATGGATAACCGATCAGTATGACCACTACGTTGGTGGCAACACAGCACTAGCCATGCCAGACGACAGCGGCATGGTTCGCGTCAGCGAGACCAGCGGTTTGGGTGTTTCGATTGCCACCGATGCCAACGGGCGCTTCTGCCAGCTCGACCCATACCAAGGTGCCCGCTTGGCTCTTGCCGAGGCCTACCGAAACGTTGCCGTTGGCGGGGCAAAACCGCTGGCCGTCACTAACTGCCTTAACTTTGGCAGCCCTGAGAACCCCGAAGTGATGTGGCAGTTCAAGCAGGCCACCGCAGGCCTAGCCGATGGCTGCCTTGAGCTCGGAATTCCGGTGACCGGCGGTAACGTCTCGTTCTACAACCAGACCGGAGATGTGGCCATTCACCCGACCCCGGTGGTCGGTGTTCTCGGGGTAATCGACGATGTCGCCCGCCGCGTTCCGTCTGGCTGGCAGGATGCCGGCAACAACATATACCTTCTCGGTGTTACCCGAGATGAACTGGATGGATCGGTTTGGGCCGACGTTATTCACGATCACCTTGGTGGACGCCCGCCGGTTGTCGACCTCGCTCACGAGGCAGCGCTTGCTGATTTGCTTCACGGCGCCTCGCTGCAGGGTCTACTTGAGTCGGCACATGACCTTAGTGAAGCCGGTTTGGCTCAAGCTTTGGTTGAGTCGTGCTTCAGATTCGGCATGGGTGCGCGCGTATGGCTCGATGAGATTTGCGAACGTGACAACGTTGATCGCACCTGCGCTCTGTTCAGCGAATCGACCGGTCGCGTTTTGGTTTCGATTGGTCGCGAGGATGACGTGAAGTTCATGGGTCTTTGCGAAGCTCGCGGAATTCCGGTTCTTCGAATTGGCGTTACCGATGACTCTGGTGAGATTGAAATTCAGGATGTCTCAACATTTGATCTTGAAGAAATGCGCGCTGCCTTCAAGGCAACCCTGCCCGCGCTTTTTGGCTAATTTACCTCGAATTGACCCAACGCAACTCGACCTTACGATCTTTTGCCGTGGGCGAAACGATGTTGTTAGGTCCATAACCTAGGTAGCAGATATTTGCTTTGATTCCCAATCGGGAAAGTTGAAGAGACACGTTTTTTGCACGCATTGTTGCGATTCTCTTCATTACAGTCGGACTCACATTTGCTTTGAAAACGAATCCAGTCACAAAAAGAGTTCCTTTGGAATCCTTAAGCTGAGCAGCTAAGGCCCGAAGCTGACTTATAGCAGTGGCTGAAAGAACAGTTGAATTTGGTGCGAACAACAACGGCTTAATTAATTTTTGACCACTCAAAACTGGCACGTTGTTTGGCTTCACAGCAACAACCACGCTAGTAACTGGCGCTTTTGTTATCACAGGCCTTGACGGTGCTGTTGGTGGCTGCGGAATAACTGGAGGTACCGGTGTTACCGGAGGCACAATTGGCGGCACTGGAGTCACCGGAGGGACCGGTGTTACCGGAGGAACAGGAACGACAACGTTTGCTCCAGTAGTAGTGAAACTTGCGCTGACGTTTGTACTAGGGCCGATTGAATTCGTGGCAATCACCACTGCGGTGTAGGTGGTCGAAGCAGTCAAGTTGTTGAAGGTGCAAGTAAGCAAAATGGTCGTACAGATCGCTCCAGTGTTCAGAGTCACGGTGTATGAGGTGATGGCGTCGCCGCCTGTAGTCAAGGGTGCCACCCAAGTTACAACCGCAGAGGTTTCACTTGCAGATGTGGTTACCGACCTCGGTGTTCCGGGAACTGTAGCGACTAGGTACAGTGCTGGGTCACTGGTCAGTTGCACGGTAATTGAACCGTCAACTTGAGCCGTGCCAAGAAGCTGAGCAGTGCCGCTTTGCACGCTATAGATAAGCGCGCCCGCCTTTATGGCCGGGTTCGTGATTGTCATACTCACGGATTTTCCGCTGTTTGTGTTCGGCACAGTCTCATCGGGAGCTAGCCAACTCACTGCTATCGAGAGAATGTAATTGTTTACCCCAGTGAGCAGAGACCGTGCATAGGTTGTGTCGGTAATCAAATCTAGAGCTACCACTGTGCCAGCAGGCAATGTAGCACTCGGCAATTGAACGTTTACAGAGTTATTTCCGAGGGTGCCGCTGAATGAAGACGAAACCAAATCGTTTGCAGTAAGAGTTCCAACTCGACTTAAGTTTCCAGGCGCAATTCCATATAGCGAAGCTTGAATCCACCTTGCAAATAAAGTGGCGTTTTGTGTTGGCGTATAGCTCGCTCCCGCATTGCCAACTTTTGTTCCGCCAGTTGCGGCGGTGAACCAGCCATCGAAAACAAAATTCGCCCTAGTGGGGTTAGGAAGAATGGTTGGTGATCCGACAGCAACGCTAACAACGTTAGATGCCGCCGTTCCATAATTCGGTGCAAAGCTAACTGCATAGTGACTAGCCGTCCACTTTGCATAAAGAGTTTCATTCGCGAATGGCGTTTGATCGCCAGAAACTAAAGTGGTGAGGCCTATGTTTGAATGCCAACCGGCAAAAGAGAAATTGGTTCTAGTTGGAGTTGGCAAGCTTATTGCTGCACCGCCCGGAATGTAACTCGCACTAGCAACACTGTTTGCACCGTCAGCGCCGTTGTAGACAAATGTAATTGTGTAGACGCTGTTTGCCCATGATGTTGCTGAACTTGAGCTGAATGGTGAAGACGCATAGTTGCCGGTGCCATTTGCGCGAACGGTGATGTTGTAAGCCGCTCCGTTGATGAAGCGTGAGTCGGCGACAGTTGTTGATGTCGTGTTTACATCTACGGTGAAAACGTCTACGCCACCGGTATTGAACTTAATTGTGTAACTGGATGCGTTGGCGACAGCAGGCCACCATACATCAATTGATTTCAAAACTCCAGGAGTGGTGCCCGAAGAAACAGAGCCTGGTTCGCTCAGGGTCGCCAGTCCTATCGTCAGGGTTCCCGCGGTGTACGAAAAGTTGTAATTCGACAGGCTTCCGGTTGACATGGCGGTCACCGTCGGGGTGATCGAGTAAGTTCCAACGGCAGTCGGAGCGACAGTCGAGGGTCCGTAGCTCGTAGCGCCAGTTCCCAGATAGGTGTATGTGACTGTCGAGATGGCATCTGCGCCCACAAGCGTTCCGGAAGAGTAGCTGTTAGTGAAAGTGCCGCCAAAACTAATGTTTCTAGTGCCTGCGCTAACCGCTACCGATCTGGGCGAAAGAGTCACGGTGGTGGCCGGGCTCGACGCAACCAAGAAGTTGGCGTCGGCCGCCTTGGTGGCCGTAACAATGCAAGTTCCGGCCGATGTGAAGGTGAGAGTGCTGTCCGTAACCGAACATCCCGTGGCTGTTCCATTCGAAACCGAATAGGTCACCGCGCCCGTGCCGCTGCCACCACTGGAAGTTAGCGTTAGCGAGGTACCAAACTGGCCAGATGTTGAAGTCACGGTAAGGGCCGACTGAGCCGAGGCTGCAGCTGTCCAACCAGCGTGCAGAGTAGTTGATGAGGTCACTGCAAAGTCTCCACCGGGAGCCGCCGCCACGGTGCTTCTTGCGCTGGTGGTGAACCAGTTTGAAAGGGCGAACCCAGTTCGTGTTGCCGTGCTAGCGAGGGGCAATCGCAACGTGCCAGTTGTGACATCGGCCGCAGGCAGGGTAGCCGTCTCGGGTGAGCTATAAGACACTGTCTTGTAGACCAAGCGACCAGAATCGATTTGATCAATCACCGATGGGGTGCTGGCGTTGTTTAGCATTCTGATAGATCGAATGCTTCCGGTCGCATCAGCGTCACCGAGGTGCGCCCAGTTGCTTCTCGCAATTAGGTTTTTATCCCATGTTGTGTTCAAGGGAAGGCCGTAGGAGATTGATGACGAGGCGGTGCCGCTGAAGCTGTTTATCACCTGAACTTGAACACCATCAACAAAGAGACTGCAGCTTGTGCCCGTTAACACGAAGGTGTATCGGCGAATGGTGTTGTCAAGTTGATTGGTGTTTGACATGCAGTGACCAATTGATGACGTACCGCTGTTCTGATTAAAGATTTCAAGAAACACTTTGTTGGTGTTGTAGTAACGACCCACGTCAAGGTTGTAACTATCATTTGCGTAGATGCTGCTAGGTTTCAGTTTTCCAAAGTCTATAAATCGCTCCCAAGATGATGAGGAGTCATTTCCTAAGCTTCCGTAGATGTCAATTGTTAGGCCGGAACTGAACAGGCCTGCATTTATATTTCCGGTGGTCGCGTGTGTTCCACCGCTGAATTGCAGAGTCTGCGTGGTTCTGTTTGCAATTGATGAAGATGACAACGTTGCGTTTGTGTAACTTGAGTTTCTATTTGTCCATGTTGTGCCCGAAGTGTAAGAGTTGGTGTCGGTAACGTCGTAATCGAGAACAAGCGCGCTAGTCCATTGCGCCGTCATGGTTACATTCGACGAGCCAACGGTGTAGCTAGCACCTGCGGCAAAAGTTGTGGTGCCGTTGTTCCAACCCGCGAAGTTATCACCAGGCCGGCTGAAGGCCGAAGCCGTAGGCAGTGTGATTACGGTGCCGGCGGTGTGGGCTGTCTCGCTCGGGGTGGTTCCTGTAGCACCATTCAAGGCATACGAGACGGTAAAGCCGGCGGCGGTTGTAACCACGGGGTTGATAAAAATTGAAAGGTTAAAGTTCGTTCGGGTGCTATAAGGAGAATTTAGGGATGCAAATGTCCAGTCAGTGTGCGCATTTCCAGCCTGAGAAGTCTGCTGACCAAAACCGATGTCGGCCACAGTGGATTCGTGACGGTTCCACGCAAAAATAGTTTTTCTCTTCGCGGCATCTGATGAAAGTCGGTGAAGCTGAAAAGATCCGTACATTCCATTGCTGTCCCACGAGTCACCGTCATCGTAAATGCTTGAGCTTCGAACAGACGAAAGTCCAGTATTTGGTGCTACGGCATAATTCCAAGGCCAGATCTCGAGTCGCCCCGAGAACTCCGAGCCGTTTTCAACATCTGAAACGTTCGATCGAACTGTAAGGTCACTAACGTCACCCTGAATCTCAAATCGGTTGGCGGTGTTGGAGTCGCTCGACGGCACACGTAGATATTGAAGGTTCGAAGTTGTGGTAAACGATTCGCTACCAGTGCCAAGACTCGACATGTTTTTACTGAAGTTAGCATCGACAAATCGATTCGAGCCGTCATAAGTTGCACTCATCAGGTAACGAATTCTTGAGTAATTTGTGCTGGCATAGGTTACAGCGGCATCAGATGCAACAAGACCGAAACCAGCATCATAAACAATTTGGTTGCTGGCGTTGCGCAGCGGATTACTTACCGAGTAAATCTTTTGCCAAAGGTAGCCGTAGGAACCGAGATCGCCAGCATATGCAGCCATGCGCACAAAGTAGTTTGTGCTTGGCGTTAATCCCGAGATTGTGTAAGTGGTGGCGTTGGCAGCAACCGAGCTTGACGCGACGGTCCAGGTTGAGCCATTAGTCGAGTATTCAACCTGGTAGGAGGTAATGGTTAGACCAGAAGGGTTAGAGGGCGCGCTGAAATTAACTGCTAACTGGTTGCCGGCCGGTGAGGTTATTGAGTTAATGACCGGCGCATCAAGATTCATCAGGGTCGCTGATGCCCTTGGGGGGTTTGCAACCTCTAAGGCCTGCAGGCCAGTAAGGGTTAGCAACCCAACCAGCATTGCGGTTAGGGCCCTAAATCGAAAATTGGCTCTCAAGCGCATAACGCCTTAATTCTACTTTTCTGAGCTAACTCGAGGTTAGCTCAACTGCCTGATGCAACTTTAGGGGCCAATTCGACCGTGCCTCAGGACAAGAGTTGCCTGTACTCTGCGGCATCTTCTTGGCTGAAACAGCAAAACACAATTTCTTGTAATTCGTTGCCGGCGCTAATTTCCTCGCGCACAGTGCGAACCGCAATCTCGGCTGCCTCGGCAATTGGATAGCCATACACACCTGTGCTGATTGATGGAAACGCTATCGACTTGCAGCCTAAGTCGTTGGCTACCTTCATCGAATTGCGATAGGCATCGGCAAGAAGTTTGGCGTGGTCGACGCCGTCGAGGTAATAGCGTGGGCCGACGGTGTGAATGACATACATGGCCTTGAGTTTGTGGCCAAAGCTGGCGACTGCTTCTCCAACGACTATTCCGTCGGGATATTTTTCGGTTAGCTCTTGGAGCATGCCCAGCCCTGCAGCTCGGTGGATTGCACCGTCGACTCCGCCGCCTCCGCGCAACGACACGTTAGCGGCGTTGACAATCGCGTCGACTTTTAGTTTTGTTATGTCGCCCAGAACGACCTTGACTTTGCTAATTTTTATCTTCGCAATTCGTGCAAAGCCACTCGGGGCGCACCTCATCCGGAATGATTGTGCAGCCCATAAGAACTACACGGCTTTCATCAACGGGTCCAGATGGCATGCCATAGCGGGTCTCTTTTTTCACTTCGCCGCAAACAAAGCAGTGTGGGTAGATCTCCTCGCCCTGACTACTGGTTGCATAGGCGCGCTCATCGAAAAACTTGCAAACTTCACAACTGCTAGCTGACCAGGGCAGGCCATCGTCATCTAGCGCGTCTTTGATTTGGTGCAGAGTAGATTCAACCCAATCGGTATTGCCCTCATGGGCAATTAGTCGGGCATCAAAGTCGAGCTTTTGGTTGAACTCATCGGCATTGTTGCGAGCAGTCTCGTAAAGCCAATAGCCGGTGTTGCTGACCTGGTATCCCAGTTGGCGAAGTAGCCACTGGTACACCTCAATCTGTCTGCGATAGGCGTCGTGCCAACGTTCGGTGCCCAGCTCTTCAACCGGGGTAGCTTTGGCGGTCGCTTTGTAGTCGACGACCACAATTTCGCCCTCGGAGTTCACCCAAAGGTCATCAACCGCACCAAACACTTCGAGGTTGGTCGGTTCGTGCAAATAGCGAACACCTTTGAAGTTTTCGCGCCACTCGTCAATCTTCGGGTCTTTGAATGGCACGAGATCGACACCAAGTTGCTGAAGAACGGGATGAACCGTTCCGGCGGCACGATGCACATCGAATTCTTTTTTCAACAGCGAGTCGACCGCGCTGTTGATTGTGAAAGATGGCCCACTTGGCACAGTGACCTTGTGTCGTCGGTCGAGAACGAAGCAGCGCGGGCACTGCACGAAGTTCTCGATCTTAGAACGAGAGATTTCGAAAACTTCTTCTTGGTACTGCACGTAAGGTTTCTTCTTAGCCATCTCTAACTAACCTCTCTCGTTGAGTGATTCCTGCAGCTCTGCCGGAACCTCAAACAGTGGATAAAAGTTCATGTCTTTGACACCCACGATTCCGAACCTGATGTGTTCAACATCATCTGGCCAGCAGTAACCCCAGGTTGGATCTTCTGTCTCAGAATCGTAACCGCGGAAGCAGTAGGCCACGGGTTCTGGTGAGAAGTTGGCCACTGTCTCGGCTGAATAGACTCGGCTGCACTTGAGCAGGTGTGCAGCCGATTCACGGGTGACATAAACAGCGAAAGGAAAAGCAAAGTTGTCGGTGTTCACAACGATTTCGTTCTCGCTGTGGTGCTTGAACTTGGCCAACGCCAGAGGTGAGCTGGCGCTGACAGTAACGACATCGTCGAACTGCTCTTCTTTAACGACGTCGATGAAGTCGCTCTCGGTCAAAAACAACATTTGCTCTCCTTTCACTGGTCAACATAGTGCCACCCTCTGACATTTAGGCAGATAGGCGGGTATAGATGCGCTCGACCACTCTGGACCAAATTTCTGGGGTGTGCTCTTTCGCCTGGTAACCGCCCGCTCCGCCAATCAGCACAATTGCGTTGTACTTTTCGGCAAGTTCGGCCACTACATCGGCCGCATACTCGAAGCCGGCGTAGGTGTACTGGTTTCTGATGCCCAGGTCATTTTGGCCTTCGTGGCCATCGGCTCCGGCGGCAAGCAAAATGACGTTCGGCGCGTAGCCATCGATCACCTTGGCAGCCTCGTCGATTGCCCACTTGAAACCCTCATCGCCATCGTCGTCGAGCACGTTCCAGTTGTAGGCGTGCTCGTCGAGCTGGTGCATTTCGTGGCGCTCGAAACGGCGCTCGCGGTCTTGCATGTTCGGGTTGCCGGGGAAGATCGAACCATTGTGGATGCTCAGCGTCGGGATGTCGGTTTCACGAAGAAGCTCGTAGACACCGTCGCCCGCGTGAATATCCCAGTCGAGGTAGAGCGGCTTTAGGCCGGCAGCCTTGAATTCTTCGGCGGCCCAGGCCATGTCGTTGAACAGGCAGAAACCGCTTGAGTGATCGCGCATTGCGTGGTGCTTCGCCCCCTGCGGGTTGAAGGCCACGCGAGCCTTGCCGGCCAAGAGCGCACGAACAGCGCGAACGGTGCCGCGAAACATGGCAAGGCCAGCCCGAGACATCGACTCGCTAGGCCCACCCCAAAGGCTGTCGACATAGTTATTGACTGCCCCATGGATGTGCGCCTCGCCGTGAACCTTAGCCAGCTCGATTTTGTCGGCCTCGACGTCGGCGTCTAGAGCCGGGTCGTGAACCACGATCGAGCCCTTTAGTCTTTCGACGAGCTTTGCGACGGCGTTCTTGGCTCGGATTGGCTTAGTTGGGTGCGAGCCATCGCCCGCACCCAACAACCAGTCGAGATAGATTTCGCCGTACTCAACCCATAGGGGCAGTTTGTTAGTGCGGTCTTGCATCTTCATCCTCTGTATCTAGCATTACTGACCAAACCCTCGAGAGATCGTGGGCATAGTCATAACCACGAGTTTGAGCCACGTGGCTTTTGAAATTGTCGTAGTCGATGTTCATCGCCACGAGGCTGAGCCATTCGGCCCAGACCTCGGTGGCAACAAACAGTCGGTACGGGTAGTCACCATTTGGCGACTTCGCGATCTCAACCTGAGCGAGCTCAGCTAGAGATTCGAGTGATTTGCGATCACGCGCGCGAACGGTGATCACATCAGGCGTGCTGTCTTTTCGAACGGCACTAACAAACCCGGTCTCTGTGAAAACCCACATTAGACATCACCCTTTTTGCGAGGGTCTGGCTTGTTCGAGCGCTTGCGGTTGATGCTCTCAGTGCTGCGCTTGATGAACTCGTCATCGCGCAACATTGAATACGCCATGCTCTCAGACATTTCGCTGTGCATGCGAGAACGCGATCGCGAGCTCATGCCAACGAATTCGTCAAGCATGCGCTCATACTCCATGCCTAGCTGAGCCATCAACGCTTGCGCCTCGGCAACACGACCTTCGCGCATGAGCTGAATTGCAAGCTCCTTCTGCCCCTGCAAACGAATCGTTGCAAGTTCGGCAAGCACATCTTCGTCTCGAGCTGGCTCAACGTAGTCTTCGGCTTTCACCACGGATACGTTCAACTCGGTCTGGAGACTGCGCAACTGGTTGGTTGCCAGGTCTAGCCACTCGATGCTGATCTTCGCTGCCTGCTCTGAAGCGCCATTGGTGAAATCGACGGCACCCAAGTTGAGGTCGAACACGAAGTTCTTCTCTTCTTGCGAGCACATGTCGCCTAGCTCAGCTTTTGCGAGACCACCCTGTGCGGTGAAAGCGCGCAGGTACTGAGTCTTGCGAATGCTTGAACCGGCGCCACCAAAGCGTGGCGACAACTCAACTGTCACCTTGATGTTGGTGACCGTCTTGTTCAATAGGTCATCGAACTCGGCGGTTAGACCATCAACGGCTTCGCCCAAGTTGATTGCGGCGAAGTGGTTTCCGGTGCTTGCCACGGCAAGAGCATCAAGGATGCGCTCGTCATAGCCAGTGCCGATGCCGATGGTCGAGGTGGTGATCATGTGCTCGGTTACCCGTGCTGCCAACTGACCGAGAAGCACTGGGTCAACAACCCCGGCGTTTGCCTGGCCGTCTGACAGCAGCACAATCTTGGTCTCGACGCCAGCAAGTGCTGCCTGCTCGATTCCCTTGCGGTAACCCATTTCTAGGTTGGTGCTGCCACCCGGACGCATGTCGCCGATGCGACGGCGCACATCTGCCATGTCGTGGTCAGAGACGCGCTTCATCTCAACTTCAACAACTGGTGTGTCGTCAAAGCTGACGACAGACAAGAAGTCGTTGCGGTTTAGGCGCGACAGTAGTTCGAGAATGGTCTGCTTGACCAACTCGAGGCGGCCGCTGCCCATTGACCCGGAGCGGTCGATTACAAAGACCACTCCCTGCGATGCGCGAACGGTAGTGCTTGCAACAACCGGTGCGGCCGGAGCGGTGCACTCGATCATTAGGCCGATTGGAGTTGTGGTGTTGGCCTTCACCAGGTGGTGCTCAAAACGGAAGTCAACTTGCATTGACAATCACATCCTTCTGTTTAGATTCGGAAATTCAATTTGTTGTAGTTCGATGGTCTGCGGCTTGCAGACCCAGCACGCCTCGTCGGCTTCGCTGTTATGCGGCCAACACCAACTCGTGCTTCACGTTTAGTGTCGAGAGGTGCAGTAGCGCGTCTGACTCAAACAACGCTTCTGAAGCGACGTGTGCGTTAGAAGTTGTGCGCTTGCGATTTGCATCGACCTCTTCTGATAGCTCTTGACGCTCGGTGCGATCGACAAAGGTGCGAACGCGTGAGCTTGGTGTCGCCACGAAGTCGCGAAGCATTGACTCTGCGATGTATCCCTGAACAATCGACTCGAGACGCTCGGCAAGAGTGTCTGGGTGATCGAACAATTCGAGCGCCACTGGGTGGCCACCAATTGCAATCACAACTCCACGCTGTCCGGCGAGCGCAACAATCGGATCGAGCTGCATGCGAACATCAAGGTCGTTGCGCATCTCGACGAAAGACTGCGACGGCTTGTGTGTGTTTGACTCTTGAGCCAAACGCTCAACCTTGTTCCACACGTCGCTCTGGTCGGCGGAGCTCTGCGCGACGAACTGGCCTTCTTTGCGAAGACCGCGAAGCCCCGCACGAATTCCGGCGCTGGCAACCTTCTTGCCGATGACCTGGTGTGACGCGCCGCCCCAGCGACCCGCCTCGACGCAGACGACTGGTAGCGAAATCACGGATGACGCTGGCACCAAAACGGTTTTGGTTAGCGCACGGTGCTGCCAGCCACCTTCGAGAAGGGTGCCTTCGAATAGCAGCACCGGCTCTTGGGTGGTGTTCTCGATCTGAAGCCCACCCACGTTTGCCTGGGCCTGCTCGGCGACCTTGACCTTCTGTGCGTCAAAGGTTGTGACGTAGGTGCGGTCCTTTAGCGGGGCGTCTGTCCAGACCGGAAACCACTCGAGGTTTGCGACCTTGTAGCCGCGACCGACGTGAATCTTCGGCAAGGTGCTGACAAGCACCTTGGTGGCTGCCGGGCGTGACTGAGCAAGCTGGCTGAGCAGCTGATCGAGCGGGGTGTTGCTGGCCACGTCTGCGGCCCAATTCTTGTTATCTGCGTTCATGTCGGAAACCTTTCTTGTTTTGCTCATTTGCGCTGTTATTATGTAAGAGTATACGCAGGGTCTGACATTTCATTACGGTATTGGATGAAATTCTTATAAACTCGACCCGAAAGGGGCCTCAAGTGATCGAAAACGACAGAATCAAGCCAGACCTAGCGGTCAACGTTGTCTTATTCACGCTGGTCGAGACCGAGAAGCTCTCGCGTTCAATTTGGGCCAATTCACTCATCAGTACAGGAAAGTTATCAGGACCCACTGACACTGGAACCGGCCTCTTCGTAGTGACCCTGCGAGACACCGAAAGCGACCAAGAAATCCGTGTCTTGCCAGGCGACCTGGTGACCGGCAACGAGTCTTTGCTTGAGGCAGCCATCCGTGTGGTTCGCGATGTTTTGGGCGTTAAAGCCAACGTGAAACTCAGGCAAATCGACATTTTCGACAAGGCGGATCGCACTGTCGGTAGCCGTGTGATCTCAATTCCCTACTGGGGCGCTATTGCTTTTGACGATCTCAGGTTGGTTCTTGGTGGGCGTTACCAGGTCGGTCTCGAGCTCGTCACCTCAACAGAATTCATAGACACCTGGGAGCAGCAGCACAACGGGCTCGAAGACTTCGATGGTGTCTCGCGCTTCGGGCACCGACTAGCACCAAACCAACAGCGTGGTCACGAACGCCGAACCAACTTCGACATGGGCAAGCCAGCAATTCTGGGTCACGACCATGACGACATGGTTTTCTACGGTTGGCGCAAACTTCGCCACGCCTTCACCGGACGTCTCGACCCGTTCCGCTTTCTCGGCATGCTTCCATTCGGCCGCGAGTTTCGCATAAGCGATCTTCAAAACTTCAGGGATGTCGCCCGCGGCGAAAAGTCACAGGCCGACCAGTTCAGACGTTCGATGTTGCAATCGGAGATGCCACTGCTTCGTCAAACCATGAAGGTTGACAACACCAAGCGCGGCAAGCCCGCGCGCCTTTACGAGCTCAACATGGATTCGTCACAGCTCGACTTCGATAGCAACGAAGAGCTCTGATTATCAGTTCCCAAACTTTGGGAACAGAAAATGATCCAGAGAAATCCGCATTAAGTGTGGGCAAAAAATTTTCTGCGTTGGCGTAATAAATGTCGGTAGTTCGCGTTACTATCTATACCGCTATAGGAATCGGATCGGCAACCATGCCCCCGATAGCGATCAATAAAAGATCGTGGCAACCTCCGGGCCTCCCGGAAAGGTGCGAATGGTTGAAAAAATATGGGCAACCAAATCGGTAGTCAACTGAACGGAGGAATCTCATGAACCGAATCACGGATTCATAACGCCTAGAAAATTCAGCTGAGTTTCGGGAATACACTTCCCGATTTCTTTGTTGACTATCAACCTGCAACATTTCCAAAAGAAGAAGGCGGCGATACATGTTTAAAAAGAACAAAGATCTACTGGCTAACAAGCCAGGCCGTTGTGCCTGTGGCACAAGACTCTCGAAGGGCCAGTGTTCTCACTGCGACTTCGAGTGCCAGAAGTCGGCTCTCGGGCCAAACCGCTGCAAGAAATGTGCGAAAGCACTCGAATCATCACTCGAGAGGGCCTACATCGATGAGGTTCACTTCGCGAACATCGATCTAGAGGTGCTCGAGCAGAGCGACGCCATCCGTGAAAAATCGGCTCGAGCTCGCAACCCGTTCTTGTTTCCAAGCAAAGATGACGAGGACGAAAACTAAATAGAACTTGCTCAAGAGTCACAGCGCTAAGTACCTGACTAGCTGTGCGGCAACCGTTTCCATTGCAACGGTGCCTCAGGGGAAGAGAAGGGTCTCGGCAAATCGCCGGAACCAAAACAATGGGGCTTCGGCCTCGGAAAGGGGCTAACGCCCATGTCTGAAAAGAAACCAAACGAAGACCGCTCCGGCGGTCACGGCATTTTCGAAATTGATGCCGAGGCGTGGAGTCAGATGACTCAGCGAGAGCGAATGGAATATGCCGGTTTGCTCAGGCTCTCGATCATCGAAGCGATTGCCGATGACGCCACTGAAGTCGACGACGACGAAACCCCGGTGGCTGAATAATGGGCGCCTCCAAGAGAATCGGTGATTTCAAGTATTCGGTAATGGTTCTAGAAGCCGATGAGACTTCTGCTCGATACGCAGAGCAACGGGCCGAAGCTCTTCAAGACGAGCGCAACTGGTATGCAGTCTGGAAGTGCGCCGAGCGGCAGCACGCATATGCCGACATAGCCAATCAACAGCGCGAGCAAATTCACACGGGGTTGTCGGGGCTAATGGGTCACTCCGTTTGCAGTTGTGCGGTGATGACCGAGGGGTCAACCGGCAAAACAAGCGATTGGCGCTCTGAGTGGATGTACACCCCCGGCCACATCAACCACACGGATGGCTCTCTAGTAACAAGTTTCCGAGTCAAATTGCGCAATGACGAAACTCGCACCTGGTCTGTTTTCTACTTTTGCCAGATCTGCGATCACATTGAGCCGGCCGCAACAACCGACAATGCTTCGAAGCTTGTTGCTTTTCAAAAACTGCATTTTCACGAAAAGGGAGAAAATTGATAACTTACGACCTAGCGCTTCTCGACATTGAGCCTTCAATCCATGAATTGACGGCCAAGATTCATGAGCGAGGCAAGAGCAACACGGTTCGAGTTTTCTTGAGCCAATACAAGCAATCCCTTGAAGACGCTCAAGAATGCCAGCGCCAGTCTTTACACAGATACCTGCGCGACGGCCGCTGCAGCTGCGGACTGAGCGTCGAGGTTGCGGAGGGAGAACCATTTTCGATTACTCAGGAACGAGTGTTTAGAGCCAGGGGTCACGTAGATCACGCAAAGGGCGACTTGACCAAGCTCTTCGTGAGAAAGTGGCCAGCCATAAACACCGACGGGGAGTTCTTTTGTTGGTGGTGCACAGAGTGCGGTTACCTTGGGGCCGCCAAGTCAAACTCAGGCGCAAGCCGGCTCGAGCGTCCGCTGCACGAGTGCCGAAGCGAACTTTATCGCCGAGATCTGCTTCGGATGCTGAGAGGCTCCTATGTTCGATTCCCGCAAGCTCACTGGAACACCGCTACTCGTAACTTCGCTGACAAGATTGAATACACGCTTGATGCTGATTCGGAATTCATGGAGTTCATGCAGAGCAAGGAGCTAGCGAGTCAAGGTAAGCCTTCTTGGTTCGTTTTCTGCTCTCTCTGCAACGCCCCGGTCAGTAACATGCAAGATTCGCAATTCGAAGGCTGGATGTATGAGAGCCGTGAGCAGCATCGCGACACTCACATCGCCGACCGCGAAATTTCTTGGCACAAGATAGATAGAGAAAATGAAAAGTAGCTAGTCTTTTTCGATTTCTTTGGGCTGTTCGCCACCGATCATGAAACGCTCGATCTGATCCATATCCATCCAGAAGAACTCACTGGTGCCAAGGCTCTGAATCTGGTCAAAGAGTTCATCGCTCTTGCCTGCTTGGATTGCAGCTTCAGCAAAATCGAGAAAAGATGTGTCGATTTTCATCTTGAGTGCCGAGGCGACGCTTGCAGCTGATTCTTCGCTGAGGCTATAGACCGCTTCGCGATCTTCGGCGTCAGCGTAGATTTTGTATCCGGTTTTCTGCTGGGTGATTCGCACGTGATCGAGCCGGGTTTTGAAGCTGATGCTTTTGGCTGTTCGGGTGTATTTCATGACTGCCTCCCGCAAGGGCGGGGTCGGGGTGCTCGGTCAAACGACGAAAGGGGCGGAGTTGAAAAAGGGGGAAAACTCCTACCGAGCACCCTCGCCCTTACTTTCTATTTGTACAGGCACCCTCTGACATTGAACTAGGCGGCCGTCCGAATCGCCTCAGGGCCGAAGGTTCGCCTGACCGGATACTCGAGGTATTCACACCACTCTTCGAGTCGATCGTCGCGCCAGGCATAGTCGCGGGCCACCTGAGCCAGAGCCGCCCAGTAGAAAACGTCAATCAGGTCGATGTCGAAAGCGTTCATTTCACCGCGGTTGAAGGCCTGGCCGAGAATTCGGCGCAGAGTCGGGGCAACAATCGCCAGCCCAAACCGGTGCAAGACCTCCATGACTCGAAACTCGATTTCGCGAGCTCGCTGCGGCTGCCAGATGCCGTTGCCACCCCTGAGCGCTTCGCTTGGCCCGCTCGGCAGATGCAACAGACGATTAATGCGAATGGCCTGGCTGGTGCGGGCGTCATCCAAGAGATTAAAAAGTTCATCAAATTTGTCGAGTTCGTAGCCAACTCTGCGAAGGTCGAGCCGATCGGCAAAGTAGGTGAACTTATAGAACGGGATGTGCCTGGCGCTCGCGAAGACGACCTCTGCGGGGCCACCACCCCACAACTCGGCGGCCTCATCGACCTCGTCTAGGTCTTCGAAATCGAAACTCACCCGCTAATTCTCTCTCGACCAAGCCGTCGACACAATCCAGTGGGTAATCTTGAATCTATGACTAGCAAGCAGCCAAAGAAAAAGTACAAGTGGGGATGGGCCGACTCGGTTATCGCCGTGTCAGTGCTTGGTCTCGCGCTAGTTGCCGGAACCGTTTATTTGGGCACGGTCGAGAAACCCGCGCAAGAATTGCGTGACGAAAAACTGGCTTGCGAACACTTTAACCAGGCCTTGCAAAACGCCTACAAAGAAGAAAACATCACCGATTTCTACTACACGCTGTTTCGCGGAGCCTACAAAGGTATTGAAGAATCAATTGAAGGTAACGAGCTGAACGACGGATTTATAGCCCTTGCGCAACTCGAGACATACGTGAGTAAAGAGTCTGAAGAGACCATGCTCGAAACCGTTGGTGATGCAGCGTCTATGGTTCAAGCAACCTGCTCGCAGTTGTTAGACGTGGAGTTTTCTAGCCCTGCTCCGACAAACTAGTCGAGGCTACTTTTTCAGCATTTCGTGACGCACGATAATGGCGTCTCGAGCTGGGCCAACACCAATCGCAGAAATTCTTGCGCCGCTCATCTTCTCGATGGCTAGAACATAGTCTTGGGCGGTCTTTGGCAGGTCTTCGAATTTCTTGCAACCTGTGATGTCTTCGGACCATCCCGCGAAGGTTTCGTAGATTGGTTTTGCGTGGTGAAAGTCAGACTGTGAGACGGGCATCTCGTCGTGACGCACTCCGTCTACTTCGTAGGCGACGCACACCGGAATCTCTTTTAGGCCGGTGAGCACGTCAAGTTTGGTCATCACGAAATCGGTAACGCCATTGATGCGAGCAGAGTAGCGGGCAATAGGCGCGTCATACCAACCGCAGCGACGTGGTCGCCCAGTGGTGGTGCCGAACTCGTGGCCGGTCTTGCGCAAGAACTCACCGCTGTCATCAAAGAGTTCTGTCGGAAACGGGCCAGAACCTACGCGAGTTGTGTATGCCTTCACGATTGCTATCACAGTGGTGAAGAGGCCTGGGCCGATGCCTGAACCGGTTGATGCGCCACCGGCGGTTGAACTTGAAGAAGTGACAAACGGGTAGGTTCCATGATCGACGTCGAGCATTGTGGCTTGGCCACCCTCGAATAGAACGTTCTTGTTCGCTTCGATTGCCTGGTGCAGTTCAAGTGCAGTGTCGGCAACCATAGGGGCGAGACGCTCAGTGTATGAAAGCAATTCTTTGACGATGTCGTCGACCTTGATTGCGGCACGGTTATAAACCTTGGTTAGCAGGTTGTTCTTGGCAACGAGTGCGCCCTCAACCTTTTGGCGAAGGATGCTCTCGTCAAAAAGGTCTTGAATGCGAATTCCAACGCGATTGATCTTGTCTGCGTAGGTCGGGCCGATTCCGCGACCGGTGGTTCCGATTGCGCGCTTGCCCAAGAAACGCTCTGAGACTTTGTCTACGGTGACGTTGTATGGCGTGATGACGTGAGCGTTTGCAGAGATGCGCAACTTGGATGTGTCGATGCCGCGCGAGTTGAGCGCATCGATTTCTTGAAACAGAACAGCAAGATCGATGACGACACCGTTTGAGATAACCGGCACAACGCCAGGAGTCAAAATGCCAGAAGGCAGTAAGTGCAATGCGTATTTTTCGTTGCCGATTACGACAGTGTGTCCGGCGTTGTTTCCGCCGTTGAACTTGACCACATAATCAATGTGTTCGGCTAGAAGGTCGGTGGCTTTGCCTTTGCCTTCGTCGCCCCACTGGGCACCGACAATCACAACAGCAGGCACAACAGCCTCATCTCAGAAACGGGATTGGAAACGCGACCGCGTTCCCTAGCAAGTTTAGCGAACACCAACTGGCAAGAGAAAGTTTATTTCTTGAACACGTGGCGCATGATCCAGGCGTGCATGGTGATGGCGGCTGCGGCGCTGGCGTTGATTGAGCGGGTCGAGCCAAACTGGGTGATTTCAAGCACCGCCTCTGAAGCGGCAATCGCGGCCTCGCTCAGTCCGGGGCCTTCCTGGCCGAACAGAAGAACACAGTTTTCGGGCAGCTCGTAGGTTTCGATTTGCTGACATCCGGGCACATTGTCTATGGCGATGATGGGCAGGCCCTCGGCCTTGGCCCAAGCCACGAATTCTTCGACCGTCGGGTGGTGACGCACGTGCTGGTAGCGATCGGTGACCATCGCGCCTCGACGGTTCCAGCGCTTGTGCCCGACGATGTGAACCTCGGCAGCCAAGAAAGCGTTGGCGGTTCTCACGATTGAGCCGATGTTTAGGTCGTGTTGCCAGTTCTCGATGGCAACGTGAAAGCTGTGGCGGCGAATGTCGAGGTCGGCGACTATCGCTTCCATCTTCCAGTAGCGGTATTTGTCGAGAACGTTGCGGGTGTCGCCTTCGCGCAACAGTTCAGGGTCATAAAAGTCTTCGGTTGGCAGCTCACCAATCCATGGGCCAACGCCCCAGGTGGTTTGTTCGTGGCTCGGTTCGCCAGGCACTGCTGTGTTCACTCAACAAGCCTAACTAGCCCCAAGATAGGCTGAACCCATGGTCGACAGAAGCAAAATCACATCTTGGCTCACAGACATGGATGGCGTGCTCGTGCACGAGGGCAAAGCTCTCGACGGTGCAGCGGAACTCATAAAGCAGTGGCAGGATGCCGGCACACCTTTCTTGGTGCTCACCAACAATTCGATTTACACTCCACGAGACCTATCGGCCAGGCTCCGCGCCGGTGGCCTCGATGTGCCCGAAGATCGCATCTGGACATCAGCTCTCGCAACCGCAGACTTTTTGAAATCGCAGAACCCGCGCGGCACCGCGTATGTAATAGGTGAGTCGGGTCTAACCCAAGCGCTGCACGACGTTGGTTATGTGCAGACTGATGTCGACCCCGACTACGTGGTGCTCGGCGAAACCCGCAACTTTAGCTTCGAAAATCTCACCAAGGCAATTCGCCTAATCAATGCCGGCGCTCGCTTCATCGCGACCAACCCAGATGCCACCGGCCCTTCTGCCGAAGGTGTTCTGCCTGCTACCGGAGCCGTGGCCGCACTTATTACTAAGGCGACGGGCAAAGACCCTTATATAGTTGGCAAGCCAAACCCGATGATGTTCAGGTCGGCGATGCGCAAGATTAGCGCTCACTCGCAGTCGACCGGCATGATCGGTGACCGCATGGATACCGACGTGGTGGCCGGTATCGAGGCCGGGCTGCACACGATTCTCGTGCTCACTGGCATCGCAGACGAGGCGGAGATTCAGAAGTACCCGTTCAGGCCGACCGAGATTTTGATGTCGGTCGCCGACCTCGTCAAGCACTAGCTGCTGTTGCGTTTAGGTTTAGTTAGTGAGTAATTCGCAGGCCTGGCGGGCATTTAAGCATCGCAACTATCGCCTGCTCTACCCTGCCAGCGCAATGTCAAACATTGGCACCTGGGCACAACGCGTTGCCCAAGACTGGCTAGTGCTCGAACTCACTGGCAGCGCGCAGATTCTTGGAATCGTGACCGGTCTGCAGTTCGCACCAACACTCTTCTTGAGCCTTTGGGCAGGATCGCTCGCCGACAAGTTCGACAAGCGCAAACTTCTTTACATCACCAACTTTGGTGCCGGAATCGTTTCGGCTTGGCTCGGTCTGCTGATTGTTTCGGGCTCGGTAGAAATTTGGCACGTTTATGTTGCAGCGCTGTCGCTTGGAGTATTTAGCGCGCTAGACGCTCCGGTGCGCACAAGTTTCACAAGTGAATTGGTTGGAAGAACCGATCTGCCGAATGCCGTTAGCTTGAACTCCGCAAACTTCAATGTTGGTCGCCTAGTTGGTCCTGCGATGAGCGGTTTCTTGATTCTTCTATTCGGAACCGGCCCGTCGTTTCTCATCAACTCGTTTTCGTATGTCGTGATGATTGTCACGCTGACCATGATCAACGCTGAAGAATTGCACACTCAAAAAGGTGCCGAGCTTGGCACCAAGATTCGCGACGCGTTGGTTTACATTCGCTCGCGACTCGATCTGACTCTGGTGATGCTCACAGTTTTCTTCAGCGCAACTTTCGGTTTGAACTATCAAATCTTTAACGCACTGATGGCAACCCAGGAATTCAAAATGGGTCCGGCAGAGTTCGGTAGCCTCGGAACCTTCTTGGCGATTGGCTCGCTGTCTGGTGCTTTGATTGCGGCAAGGCTCGAGAGTTGGCGAGTGCCGAGACGCATTATGGCCGGTGCCGTAATTTTCGGTGTCACCCTGGTATTGCTATCGGTCGCGCCGAACTACTTGGTCTACTCGATCATGCTTCCGTTTGGCGGAGCGATTGCCCTGATGTCTTTGGTCTCTGCAAACAGCTACGTGCAGACCAGCGTTGACCCGAACATTCGAGGGCGCATCATGGGTGTTTACCTTTTGATTTTTATGGGCGGCACCCCCATCGGTTCACCGATGATTGGTTTTCTCGCCGGCGAGATTGGCATCAGAGCAACGATTGCGGTTTGTGGAACCCTCACGGCGCTAGCCGCACTCATCCTGTTCTTGATCTTCACGGTCAAACGAGACTCAATTGGCGCGGCTAAAGCGGGGTCTAACCAATGAACTTAGAACAGAAGGCTCTGCAGACCTGGCACCGCTCGGTAATTGTGATGTTTGCCCTGATCGGCCCGCCAAGCATGGCGCTCTTGGTTCGACTGCCCGAAATCAAAGAGCTGCTCGGGGTATCTACCAGCGAACTCGGCCTGCTGTTGTTTGCGGGTGCCGTCGGGTCAATTCTTGCTCTTTC
>Ga0208463_1000092_pt1 | contig 22443 bp, 23 predicted proteins | sample LakMenEpi09Jul08_FD_150752 | JGI IMG/M metagenome (GOLD analysis project Ga0208463, IMG submission 150752) | Freshwater microbial communities from Lake Mendota, WI - 9JUL2008 deep hole epilimnion (SPAdes) | ecosystem: Environmental > Aquatic > Freshwater > Lake > Epilimnion/Euphotic zone ... | reverse complement strand
CCCCGGTCAAGAACCTCGTGAAGCGAGTGCAAGACGGCTTGCTCGAGCTCTTTCACAACCCGACCGGCTACGAAATCGTTCTCGGCAACGGTGGCTCGACCGCATTCTGGGATGCCGCCGCGTTCTCGCTAGTCGAACGCAAGGCGCAAAACCTCGTGCACGGCGAGTTTGGTGCCAAGTTCGCCGCCGCGCTAACAAATCCGTGGCTTGAAAAACCGACTGTCATCAATGGTGAGCCTGGCTCGCGTCTTGACCTGCGCGCCGAGGCTGGCGTCGACTCTTACGCCTACGCGCAAAACGAAACCTCGACCGGTGTCGTCACCGAGGTCAAGCGAGTCGCCGGTGCAGACAGCAATGCGCTGATGTTCACGGATGCAACCTCGGCTGCCGGAGGTATCGACTTTGATGCGCGCGAAACCGACGTCTACTACTTTGCACCGCAAAAGAATTTCGCCTCTGACGGTGGACTGTGGATCTCGCTGATGTCGCCGGCGGCTCTCGAGCGCGCTGAAAAAATTGCCGCAACCGATCGCTACATTCCCGAGTTTCTGAGTGTCAAAACTGCGATAGATAACTCACAACTAAACCAGACCCTGAACACCCCCGCGATTGCGACCCTGTTTTTGCTAGCCGAACAGATCGACTGGATGAACGAAAACGGCGGTCTCACTTGGGCCGATTCGAGAACCAAGGCTGCTTCTGCGCACCTCTACGAGTGGGCCGAGGCATCACAATTTGCTACGCCGTTTGTTGCTAACCCAGCACACCGCTCGCAGGTAGTTGTGACGATTGACTTCAATGAAGCAGTTGACGCCGCCGCGGTTGCCAAGGTTCTTCGCGCTAACTCGATTGTCGACACCGAGCCATACAGAAAGCTCGGACGCAATCAGCTTCGCGTTGCCACCTTCACGGCAACCGAGTTGAGCGATGTGCAGAAACTCACCGCAGCCATTGACTACGTTGTTTCACAACTCGGATAGTTTTTGAATATGCGCTTCTACGTGAAAGATTCTGAGCGAAAGCCAGACCCAGAACCAACCAAGGTGAATGCCAAGGCGGCAATTCTGGTTGGCGTTGCGATTTGGACGGTAGCGCTACTGTTTCTTGTTCTTCAAACGCCCCAGGCGGCGTCTCAAAAATCTTGGTATGCGGCCACCTGCGTCGTCGGAATCCTGCTCGGCGTTTGGGCTTACATCCGCGAGCTCAGGCGTTAGTTCGGCCTCTTCAACAACTTCGTTCTCGTCTGCAGACTCGGCCTCTTCGACTTCGTCAGCATCTTCATCGTCATCTGACTCGTCGTTTTCTTCTGCCTCAAGCGCAGCCTGAGCTTCGAGCTCGGCTTGCAAAGCCTTGTAGTCGGCAAGGCGCTCAGACCATGGAATCCAGTTCGGGGCAATTAGCGAATCGTCGCCTGGCATAAGGGTGACTTCGCTGACCGTTGCGTCTTCGTCATTCGCAAACAGCGAGACCGACCAGTTCCAGCCGACATAGCCCTTCATTTTGGCTGCGAAAAGAAATGTGAATACGTTCTCTTCTTCTTCGATCTGAGCCAAGAATTCGCCGACACCATTTGCCGGAGCCGATTCAACCGCCGCTAGGCGAGCTCGATCGCGAAGCTGGGTTTCGTTGAGCTTAGGCATCCAGTTCGTCTGCCAACTTGCGAAGCAGCGTTGCAATCTTCGCGCCCTGTGCCGGCTCTGGGTGCTTGCCTCGCTTGAGGCCTCCACCGATGCTGTCGAGCAAGCGAATCAGGTCTTCGACAATGATTGACATTTCGTCTGCGGGTTTGCGAGAACGCTGAACCAGGCTGATTGGTGCGTCAAGAATTCTCAGCGCCATCGCCTGAGCGCCGCGCTTTCCGTCGACGATGCTGAAATCTACCCGGGTGCCAGGTCGAACTGAGGTTGTGCCTGCCGGCAGTGCCGAAGCGTGCAGGAAAACCTCGGATCCCTCATCAGACGCGATGAATCCGAAGCCCTTGTCTTCGTCGTAAAACTTAACTTTGCCGGTTGGCATTTGAACCTCTTTCAATAAGACCTTGCCATTTTAGCCGCCGAAGCCCGCTGAGACTAGGGCTCATCTGCGCGGGTAGGCTTGAAGGATGGCTAAATCAGAAAAGAATGAGAATCGTCTCGAGTCGGTGCTGGCCGTCATGGCGGCAGCGGTCGTCAGCGTCTCTCTAATCGCGATGGTTGTGGCCCTGTTGACCCGACTTTTCGGCGGGCAGCCTTGGGCAATACTCACCCAGCTACCGCTGGTTGGGCTACCTTTTGCGTTCATGCTCATCATCGCTCTGCTGATCACCAGCTTGCGAAGAAGATCACGCGAAAACCCTCGCGGTTAGTCGGTCTCGCCAAAGTGAGTGACCAACTTCGAATTGCTGCGGCTCTTCGAAAACTAGATGATGCAACGCTCGAACGCGTCATTCAACTTCGCATGCTCAACTCATCGCATCTGCGAGATTTCTTCGACATGGCCGACGCCCTGGCCAACCAAAAGTCTGTTGCAGCAGCTCTGAGTTCACTCACAGTGAGCCAATTCGAGCAACTCGAAAATCTCGGTAACGGCGACGCGACAAAATCGAGCGACATAGTTTTTGACCTGATGCTTGCCGAACGCACACCAAACCAGGCACACATCTTTGAGAGCACCTTGAGCGCGATCGCGGCTATCCGTGCCCAGAGAAAAACGCTCAAGCCGGTTTCGAACACGACAGAAGAGCGGCTGAAACTGACGGCAGCCGATGTCGACCGCGATGCGAGCCTCGCAATTTTTGACGTGATTCAAGCGCTAACCGAACTCATCTTTGAGCTCGAGCAGAGATACATTCGCGAAGTTGGCAAACGCGGAGTCGGACTGCCCGACATCAAGCGTTTGGCGAATCACCTCAGCAAAGGCAACGACTACTCGAAGCAAATTTTTGAACTCGCGCAATTTGTGAATCTGGCCGAGGTCGAGGGGTCACGCTGGCAACTCGGGCAGCAGGCCGAGAACTGGATTTCATGGAGCGACCGCGAACGCTGGCGACACCTGGCCGAGTGCTGGTTGGGTCTTCTTGGCGATGAAGCCGCTCGCGAACTGCTGACGGTTGAAGCCGGCGAGAGCTTCGAAGAGAAACTAGCCGAGGTCTACCCCTTTGCCGACTCGACCGCAACCAACCGCATCAAGAAGGTTGCCGAGATTGCCAACCTGATCGGCCTGGTTTCGAACGCTCAGGCAACGAGTTGGTTGGCGCTGATGGCAACCAATGACCAGCAGTTGGCAAGCGAGAGGGCAATTTCGGGGCTTCCTGCCGCCGCCGAGAAAGTCATCATTCAGGCCGATCTGACGCTGATTGCACCGAGCCCGCTGCCAACCGAGCTCGAGATTAAGCTTCGGCGCTTTGTCGACACCGAACAGATAGGCATGGCAAGCAGCTACCGACTCTCGGCGCTATCGGTTAGTCACGGGCTAGAAACCGGTCTCAGCATCGACGACATTCGCTCGCTGCTGCTTCGACTTTCGGCTAAAGATTTGCCGCAACCGGTTGACTACCTGCTCAAAGAGGCAGAGACACGATTCTCGCGACTCAAGGTTTATGCAACCAAGTCGGGTGCGCACAGCCAAATCGTTTCTGCAGACAGCATTCTGCTCGCAGAGATTCATAACGACCAAAGACTCAAGCCTTTCGCGCTTCACTTCGACGAAGCCGGAAACCTGCACTCTCGATTCGAGTCTGAGCTGGTCTACTTCGCTCTGCGCGATGCAAACTTTGTTGCTGTGCGAGTCGATGAAGCGGGCAAAGTTTTGTCGCCGCAAAAACTCTCGACGACCAAAAAAGTGTCGGAGCAAAAACAGAACATCGCCGAAGACATCGCCCGAATGCGCTCGGCCGATAGCCAGGGCTCAAGCAACCCAGACGATGATGAACTTCTGCGACAGATTCAGTTGGCAATCAAGTACAAAGCCAAGATGCTGATTGTTCTGACCGCAGCCAATGGCGAACAGGTTGAGTATTTGGTCGAGCCGGTTGGTGTTGCCAACGGTCGACTTCGAGCCAAGGATCGCAAGGCCGACATCGAGCGCACTTTGCCGCTGAGCTCTGTTGTGAGCATCGCGATTCAATAGGCTATAAGGATGACCAGCGGGCCACTTATTGTTCAGAGCGACAAAACCGCCCTGCTCGAAGTCGATCACCCCCTGGCCGGTGAAGCCAGACACGAGCTCGCAGTCTTCGCCGAACTCGAGCGCGCACCCGAGCACATTCACACCTATCGCATAACCAAACTTGGGCTTTGGAACGCTAGGGCGGCCGGCCACGACAGCGACTTCGTTTTGGGCGTGCTCGACAAATTTGCCAAGTTTGCCGTGCCGACCTCGGTGCGCATCGACATCGCGGAGACCATGAACCGCTATGGCCGATTGAGCATTCGCCGAGACTCGCAGGGCGAACTCGAGCTCGTGAGCGAAGAGCCAGCCATCCTTGCTGAGGCAACCAAGCACCGCAAAATCGCCGAGCTGCTCGATGGTCGCATCAGCCAAACCGCATTCAAGATTCAGCCCTGGGCGCGCGGGCAGGTCAAGCAAGAACTGCTCAAACTGGGCTGGCCGGCCGAAGACTTTGCCGGCTACACGCCGGGCACTCCACACGAGATTGCCCTCACCGATGGCACCTGGCACATTCGCGACTACCAGACCCAAGCTGTCGAAAAGTTCTGGCAGGGCGGCTCTGGAGTTGTGGTTCTGCCCTGTGGTGCCGGCAAGACAATAGTTGGCGCGGCCGCGATGTCGGTTGCAAAAACCAACACCCTGATCTTGGTGACCAACACCGTTAGCGCGCGCCAGTGGAAAGTCGAACTGCTCAAGCGCACGACACTCACCGAAGAAGAAATTGGCGAGTACAGCGGGTCGATGAAAGAAATCAAACCGGTCACAATCGCCACCTACCAAATTCTCACGACCAAGCGAAAGAATGAATACGCTCACCTCTCGCTGCTCAACGCAAAAGACTGGGGTCTCATTGTTTACGATGAGGTGCATCTCTTGCCGGCACCGATTTTCAAGATGACGGCAGACCTGCAGGCTCGCCGTCGACTCGGTCTAACCGCAACTCTGGTTCGCGAAGACGGAAAAGAAGGCGACGTCTTTTCTCTAATCGGACCAAAACGATTTGACGCACCATGGAAAGAAATCGAAGCGCAGGGATACATCGCCCCGGCAGCTTGTTTCGAAATTCGCATCGACCTTCCCGAAGAAGAGCGACTCAACTATGCGATGTCGAACCAAGAAGATCGCTACCGAATTGCGGCAACATCGCCGATGAAGATTGATGTGATCAAGCGACTGCTCGCGAAACACGCTGGCGAACCGACGCTGATTATCGGTCAGTATCTCGATCAGATTCACACCATCGCCGACGCGCTGCAGATGCCGATGATAACCGGCGAGACTCCGGTCGATGAGCGCGAGCGCTTGTTCGAGCTATTCCGCACCGGGGCTATCACCACCCTGGTCGTGTCAAAGGTTGCCAATTTCTCGATCGATTTGCCGGAGGCATCCGTGGCGATTCAAATCTCGGGCTCATACGGCAGCCGCCAAGAAGAGGCCCAGCGACTGGGCCGCCTGCTTCGCCCCAAGGCCGATGGCCGCAGCGCAAGCTTCTACACCCTCATCTCGAGAGACACGGTAGACCAAGACTTTGCCCAGAATCGCCAGCGCTTTCTGGCCGAACAGGGCTACAGCTACGAGATTCTCGACGCTTTCGACCTGTGAGTTTTCTCAACTCCCACGCAGATGCTTGCCAGACTTCTCACAGCAAACTCGCTGAAACTTAGAGCATGGAAAACATCAAGGTACTAGTCGTCGATGACGAACCGAGCATCCGCGATCTTCTCAGCCGTCAGCTTCGTTTCGCTGGTTTCAGCGTTGCCGCTGTAGGCAACGGCAACGATGCGGTGCAAGCCGCCGAGAAGTCGACCCCCGACATCATTTTGCTCGACGTGATGCTGCCAGACATGAACGGCTTTAGCGTGACCAAGGCCATTCGCGCCAAGGGCATCAACGTTCCGGTGCTATTCCTTTCGGCCCGAGACGAAGAGGCAGACCGAGTAACCGGGCTTACCGTCGGTGGCGATGACTACGTGACCAAACCGTTCGGCCTTGATGAAGTAGTCGCGCGTATCCATGCAATTTTGCGACGCACAAAAACAGCCGAGAGCAGCACTTCGGTTATTGAAGTTGGCGAAATCAGAATCAACGAGGATGCCCACGATGTTTTTGTTAACGGCCATGTAGTCGAGTTCAGCCCAACCGAATACAAGCTGTTGCGCTTCTTAATCTCAAACCCAAACCGAGTGCTCTCGAAAGAGCAGATCATCGACCACGTTTGGAACTACGACTTCAACGGAGAAATGGGAATCGTCGAGTCTTACGTTTCTTACCTCAGAAAGAAACTAGACCCGGTTACCTCTGAGCCGCTAATTCGCACCAAGCGCGGCGTTGGCTACATGTATGTAGCGACTTCACCAAAGAAGTAAGTTTTTCTTGTGAAAGAGAAACTGGCCTCACTCAACGACCGCATTTCGCTGAGAATCAAGCTCACCGTTATGTCGATCGCTTTGATTGGCCTGCTGCTGACGGTTTCTAGTTTCGGCACGATCTCGCTGCTTCGCACATACCTTCAAGAAAACACCGACACCCTGCTAACCAGCACTGCGGTAGCGCTTGCCGATGAACAACCGCTTCTGCTCGAAGCAAGACTCGCCTCGAGAGAGGTGACCCTGCCTCGACTGCCTAGCGACTACTACATCGCCTATCTCGACAATTCGGGATCGCTGCTAATCGGATTGGTGTCTTCGGCAAACGCCAAGAAAGCGGTGCCGAACCTCAACGCATTCACCCTCGAGGCAGTCATCGCCACCGAGGGCCGCCCTTTTGATATCGACGTCAGCTCAAAGAGTGGCTACCGCGACCTTGGTAGCTGGCGAATGGTCGCCACCCCGCTAACCGCAGCTAGCGGCAGCCTGGTTATCGCACTGCCAGACGTCACCAATGCTCGCCTGCTGGCCCAATACACCGCCATCGGAACCGGCTTCGGCTTCTTCTTGCTCACCCTCAGCGGCCTGGCAATCTGGCTGACCATCACCTCGGCCCTGCGCCCGCTGCGCGAAGTAGAGCGCACGGCAGCCATGGTCGCCGCCGGTGACACGAGCCAGCGACTGATGGCAGCAGACGAGAACACTGAAATCGGCAGGCTCAACGGCTCGCTCAACTCGATGCTCGACAGCATCGACAGCGCCATGTCTTCGCGCAATCGTGCCCTCGATCAAATGAAGCGCTTCGTCGCAGACGCCAGCCATGAACTGCGCACTCCCCTGGTGACCTTGCGCGGCTATGCCGAGCTCTACCGAATCGGGGCGCTCAAGAAGAAGGCCGACATTGACGAGGCCATGACTCGAATCGAGAGCGAGTCGATTCGCATGACCGAATTGGTAGAGAACCTTTTGGCTTTGGCTCGCATGGATGAAACCACGCCGCTCACGAAAGAGCCGAACGATCTTGTGAAACTTGCCAGCCTTTCGATTCGAGATGCGTCGGCAGGCGGGTCAAAGCAGAAAATCGAACTTATCGGCTTGGATGGCAAACCTCTCGCTCCAGACTTCGTGCTCGAAACCGAGGTCGACGCATCTGCCATGAGACAGGTTTTCACAAACCTTCTGGTCAACGCGGCAAAATTCTCAGAACCGAAACAGCAAATCGAGATCGCTCTCGCCGAGGTTTCTGGCAAGGCGGTTATCGAGGTTCGCGATCACGGCGAGGGAATTCCCAAGGCGCTTCGCGAGAAAGTCTTTGAGCGGTTCTACCGCGCCGACAACTCGCGCAACCGCGAAACCGGAGGCAGCGGGCTTGGGCTCTCGATTGTGAAGACCATAGTTTTGCGTCACGGTGGCGATGTGAAAGCGCTCGAGACTCCCGGCGGAGGAGCCACCTTCAAAATCACCCTGCCGAAAAAGTAATTCACCGCATCGCTCGGGCTCAGAGTTGCCCACAGATTTTCTGATCTGGCAAATCGGGTAGCCCTCGAAGTTGATGATTGCTGCATGACCCAATTTCAAGTAGACAGCGAGCAGGTTCTCGCAGCAAACACCGCAATTCAGAGCACTATCGGCCGCGTGCAGAGCGACATCTCGGCCTTACACGCCCAGATGCAATCACTGCAAGATTCTTGGCGCGGCCTGGCGGCGAACCAGTTTCAAGAGTTGGCACTTCGATGGCACACCACCGCGACCGCGGTGCAGGCACAACTTGGCGAACTTGGCCAGGCTCTTGCCTACGCGGCTCAGCAATACGAAGAAATCGAAAACGCCAACCTGCGACTATTCGCAAGCTAGTTAAAGCAAAAGCGGGTGGCCCGAAGACCACCCGCTTTCAACTTTTGGTTTAGAAGTCCATGCCGCCCTGAGGTGCAGCTGGTGCTGCAGAGGCTGGCTGTGGCTTTTCAGCTACAACCGCTTCGGTGGTCAAGAACAATCCGGCAATCGATGCTGCGTTCTGCAGAGCAGAGCGAGTCACCTTCACCGGGTCGATGATGCCAGCGGCAACCATGTCGACATACTCTTCGGTAGCAGCGTTGAGACCGTGGCCAACCGGAAGGTTTGCGACGCGCTCAGCTACAACGCCTGGCTCGAGGCCTGCGTTGATTGCGATCTGCTTCAAAGGTGCCGAGATAGCAACGCGAACGATGTTCGCGCCAGTTGCCTCGTCGCCAGTGAGCTGAAGCTTTTCGAATGCAACCTTGCCAGCCTGTAGCAGAGCAACTCCACCACCGGCAACGATGCCTTCTTCTTCGGCTGCCTTGGCGTTGCGCACTGCATCTTCGACGCGGTGCTTGCGCTCTTTAAGCTCAACCTCGGTTGCGGCACCGGTCTTGATGACGGCTACACCGCCAGCAAGCTTGGCTAGACGCTCCTGCAACTTCTCGCGGTCGTAGTCGCTGTCGGTCTTCTCTAGTTCGCGACGAATCTGCTCGACGCGACCCGCGATTGCCTCTGCTGTTCCGTCACCCTCAACAATGGTGGTCTCATCCTTGGTGATGACTACCTTGCGAGCGCGGCCTAGTAGGTCAAGCGTGGTGTTCTCTAGCTTTAGGCCAACCTCTTCGGCGATAACCTGACCGCCGGTGAGAATTGCGATGTCCTGAAGCATTGCCTTGCGGCGGTCGCCAAAGCCTGGTGCCTTGACTGCAACCGACTTGAAGATTCCGCGAATTTTGTTGACGATCAAAGTCGCAAGCGCTTCACCCTCAACATCTTCGGCGATGATCAACAGCGGCTTGCCAGACTGCATAACCTTGTCAACGACAGGTAGCAAATCTTTCATGCTTGAGATCTTCGAGTTTGCGATCAAAACATATGCGTCTTCTAGAACCGCTTCTTGGCGCTCAGGGTCGGTGACCATGTATGCCGAGATGAATCCCTTGTCGAAACGCATTCCTTCGGTTAGCTCAAGTTCGGTGTTGAAAGTGTTTGACTCCTCAACGGTGACAACACCTTCTTTTCCGACCTTGGTGATTGCTTCTGCAATTAGCTCACCGATGTATGGGTCGCCTGCAGAGATAGATGCGGTAGCAGCGCGCTGCTCTTTTGTGCTGACCGGCTGAGCGATTACGTGAAGCTCAGCAATGACAGCGGCAACGGCCTTGTCGATTCCTCGACGCAAAGTGATTGGGTCGGCTCCGGCTGCAACGTTACGCAGACCCTCGCGAACAAGTGCCTGAGCGAGAACGGTTGCAGTTGTGGTTCCGTCACCAGCGACATCGTCGGTCTTCTTGGCAACTTCTTTTACCAACTCTGCGCCGATGCGCTCGAATGGGTCTTCGAGTTCGATCTCTTTAGCAATCGAAACACCATCGTTGGTGATGGTCGGTGCGCCCCACTTCTTTTCTAGGACAACGTTTCGGCCACGTGGGCCAAGGGTTACCTTTACGGTGTCGGCGAGGATGTTCAAGCCGCGCTCGAGACCGCGACGAGCTTCCTCGTCAAATGCGATGATTTTTGCCATTTTTGGGTTTCTCCCGTTTGGTTAGTTCGTTGGCACTCTCTGATGTGGAGTGCTAATCCATTTTGGCACTCTAACCCCGAGAGTGCAAACCCAAAATCTGGCCGTTAAATGCGAAAAGACCCCGCATTTGCGGGGCCTTCTCAAGACTGTGGTCTTAGATTGCGACTACGTTGTCTGCCTGCTTGCCCTTGTCGCCATCTTTGATGTCGAAAGAGACGCGCTGGTTTTCTTTTAGTTCCTTGTAGCCATCGCCCTTGATCGCTGAGAAGTGGACGAAAACGTCTGCTCCGCCATCTTCAGTGATAAAGCCAAAACCCTTTTCAGAGTTGAACCACTTTACGGTTCCTTGTGCCATTCCATACTCCTGTTGCTGATAGACAAACCCGGAAACCGGATTTGAGTCGAACGGCAAATGAAGCGGATGCTGCGTACTGTTACGACCATTTTCAACCCTAGCCCTTCGTCTATGCGAATAACAGGGCAAAAGAGACATTTCTTTCTTGTTATCGAAGTGTAATCAAGACGGGAAACTGCCCTTTTTACTTCAAATCGTTGCCCAAGACCACGGTTATGGCATCGGCAAACTGATCAGAGACCAACACCGTGCCCACCTTCAACCGGCCAACAATCGACTCTGCAGCAGCTTGATTGGCGGTTGACCTGATGTGTACGACAGTTTTTTCGCGCTCGGCTCGCTCGATTGGCGAGTAGTTCGCCGCGGTAGCCACGTTGAACCCGGCATTCGAAAGCGCTAGCGCCCACTTCGCCGCGAAGCCATCCTGGTCGGTGGCATCTAACACAACGACGATTGGTTTTTGCACCTCGACTGCCGGTTGGGCAACAACCGTGCTGCTGTCGGTGAAGAGGTTCAAGCTGTCGAGACCCTTGAGCCCGCCATAACCAACCAGGGCCACGAGTGCAGAGAGCGAAGCAATCTTGAAGAACTCGAAAACTCGATTCTTAGCCGTGCGACGAACGCGGTGGCGGCCACCGTGTTCGGGGGCAGCGTCAAACTCATCCTTGGGGAATTTATCTGACATGGCTAGGTTTTCTCTTTCGCACTCGTCCTAATATTAGGACTCGATTCAAATTCGAACGGAGTTTTCATGAACTACTCAGTAAACAAGAGTGACGACGAATGGCGCGCTGAACTCAGCGAGTTTGAATATCACGTGCTGCGCGAAGCTGGTACCGAGCGCGCCTTCACCGGCGAGCTGCTCGAAGAAGCCAGGGTCGGAACCTTCTCTTGCCGCGGTTGCGGCGCGGAGTTGTTCAAGAGCACAACCAAGTTTGATTCGCACTGCGGTTGGCCAAGTTTTTACGAACCAAAGGCAGGCGATGCTGTCGAGCTAATCGAAGATCGTTCGCACGGAATGGTTCGCACCGAAGTTCGTTGCGCCGCCTGCGGTTGCCACCTGGGTCACGTCTTCGAAGACGCGCCGCAGACCCCCACCGGCGATCGCTACTGCATCAATTCGGTCAGCATTACTTTCACCGAGGGCTAGGATTCTGTCATGAGTGATTTCAATGCAGGCAAATTTGCAAAAAACGTAAAAAAGAAAGTAAAGAAAAACTTGAAGAAGTCAAAAGTTAACGTTGAAGTTGGCAAGAGTGGCTCGGCCTTCTATTTTCTAGGCATGGTTGGCTCGGCGATTTATTTCATCTCGACAGCCGATGGCTTCTGGGATGGCGTTCTCGGAGTGCTCAAGTCACTGGTCTGGCCAGCATTCTTGATTTTCGAAGCGCTTAGCGCTCTCGGCGCTTAGTCAACTATTTTCTGGAGCCGACCAGGGGACTCGAACCCCTAACCCTCGCATTACAAGTGCGATGCGCTACCAATTGCGCCAGGTCGGCCTAGGCACAAGATTTGCAGAAGAGAATTTGACCACTCTTCTTACGAGGGCGAGCTCGCAATCTGTGTCTATCGATCACCAAAGGTGAACTTTGTAATTCTAGTTGCCCGAAGCGATGCCCGTCACGAACTGTGCGAACTGTGCTGGGTTGTCAATTGCTCCCTTGTAGTGCTGGCCATTCACAAAGACCGCAGGGGTTCCGTTTTTCTCGGCCCAGAAAGTTGGGCTGAACTCAGGAACACCAGCTTCGAAGGTGGCATCCGTGGTCTTCAGAATCCACTTGCCAAACGATTTCTCTTTGATGCAAGACTCGACCTCAGACTCGTTGGTGATTCCAACTTGCTTGGCCGTGTTGAAGAGTTGGTTGTTTGACGGGCCACGGTTTCCTTCGAGCGGCTGGTTGATGAACAGAGCCTTGCTGAAGTCGAAGTAATTGTTCGGCGAGAACGATGCAACGCAAGCGGTTGCGTTCGCTGCTCGGCTCGAATACTCGTTTGGCGAGCCACGGCCATCCAAGAATGAAAGCGGGCGAACCTCGAGAGTTGCCAAGCCGGTGTCTAGCCAGCCTTTGATCTGATCGATGTTGGCGTTTTCGAAGTAGGCGCAATATGGGCACTGGTAGTCAACGTAGGTGATGATTTTCACCGGGCTTGTTGGAGCGGCCGTCGCACCCGGCGCAGGAGTTGGGGTTGGGGTGTTCGACGCGGTAAACATCTCGCCGTTAGCACCGACCAAGAAACCGTTGTTCGAAGTTAGGTTGCGCGGGGTGTCACTCTGGTTTGAGTTCACGTTGCCGGCCATTCCGCCGATGACCACAGAAGCGATGATTGCTGCCGCGCCAACAACTGCTAGACCTGCAGCGGCCTTGATGAGCAAACCCTTGCGACGCTCAGCCTTCTTGTGCTGCTCGCGCATGGCCTTAGCTTTGGCTCTGGCCTCTTCGCGCTGCTGAGAGCGGGTCGGGCGGTTGTTTGAACTCATGGATAACCTTTCGTCACGATTGGGTTTCGGACAGAATCCAAGTCTAAACGAGGGCTCGGGCAGGCAAAAGCCTTGGCATAATGGGAGGTAGCAGAGGGAAACCTCCCTCTGGCTCTTTCACAACGGATCGTCCGGCTCGTTCCTGCCGGTGAGGAGAAATATCATGGCATCAGTAACATTCGACATGGCCACACGCATTTACCCTGGTGGCACACGCGCAGCAGTAGACAAGCTAAACCTGACCGTCGCCGATGGCGAGTTCTTGGTTTTGGTTGGCCCTTCTGGTTGCGGAAAATCAACATCACTGCGCATGCTCGCAGGCCTCGAAGAAGTAAACGAAGGCCAAATTCGCATCGGTGACCGCGACGTCACCGACGTTCCACCAAAAGACCGCGACATCGCGATGGTCTTTCAGAACTACGCTCTCTACCCACACATGACCGTGGCAGAGAACATGGGTTTCGCTCTGAAGATTGCTGGCGTTAGCAAAGAAGAGCGTGCAGAGCGCGTTCTCGAAGCAGCCCGACTTCTCGACCTCGAGCCATACCTTGCTCGCAAGCCGAAGGCCCTTTCAGGTGGTCAGCGTCAGCGTGTAGCAATGGGTCGTGCGATCGTTCGTAAGCCTCAGGTGTTCCTCATGGATGAGCCGCTATCAAACTTGGATGCGAAGCTTCGCGTTCAGACTCGTACTCAGATTGCTTCGCTTCAGCGTCGCCTCGGAGTAACCACCGTTTACGTGACTCACGACCAGGTCGAAGCTATGACCATGGGTGACCGCGTCGCTGTGATGAAAGACGGCTTGCTGCAGCAGGTTGACACCCCTCGCAACCTTTACGAGAAGCCAACCAACTTGTTTGTTGCCGGCTTCATCGGTTCACCATCGATGAACCTACTCGAGTTGACCAAGGTTTCAGGCGGCGTGCAGTTCGGTAACACCGTGCTTCCTGTCTCATCTGCGATTCTCTCGAAGGCTTCGGGCGACACCGTTTGGGTTGGCTTGCGTCCAGAGAACCTTGATGTCACCAAGAAGGAAGGCATCGAAGTAACCATCGACGTCATCGAAGAGCTTGGTGCAGACGGTTACCTATACGGTTCAGCACAGATCAATGGCAAGGCAATCGACGTGGTTTCACGCGTCGACGGCCGCAGCCACCCGATGGCTGGCGAGACCGTGTTCTTGAAGGCTGCCGGTGACGCAATCGTTCACCTGTTCGACGCTGTTTCAGGCGACCGCATCAACTAATTGAGTTCATCCCTAGATATAACGGCTGCCACGGTAGAGCCAGCACTGCTGGACCTACCGTGGCATTTGCCATTGGAAGACTGGCCGAGCGAGACCATCGCCGCTCTACCGAAGGGCCTTAGTCGCCACATTGTTCGATTTGCTCACCTCGGCAACTATGTGATTGCCATCAAAGAGACCCTGCCCGAATTAGCCCGTCGCGAATTCGACATGCTGAAGAGCCTCAACAAACTTTCGGTGCCCTGCGTCGAACCATTCGCCGTGGTTAGCAACCGCACAGACTCAAACGGTGAGCCACTTATGGCCGCCCTCATTACCCGGCACCTAAAGTTTTCGCTTCCGTATCGCGCGATGTGGTCTCAGGGTTTACGACTCGAGACAGCAAAACGCTTGGTCGATGCGTTGGCTTTGCTTTTGGTTCGACTGCACGTGACCGGTTTCTTCTGGGGTGACGTTTCGCTCTCGAACACTCTCTTTCGTCGAGATGCCGGATCGTTCGCGGCCTACCTGGTTGACGCAGAAACCGGTCAGCTCTATGAGCAGGGATTGTCTGCGGGCCAACGCGAAAACGATCTAGAGATTGCCCGCATCAACATCGCCGGCGAACTCATGGATCTGATTGCGAGCGGAAATGCGCACGCCGGAATCGATCCCGTAGAAATTTCAAACCGAATTGTGAATCAGTATCGCGAACTCTGGAAATCGATTACCGGCGCGGAGATTTTTGAATCAAACGAGCGCTGGAAGATTTCACGTCGAGTGCAGCAGCTGAACGAACTTGGATTCGACATTGGTGAGTTGACCATCGTGAGCGAAGAAGATGGCAACAAGGTTCGCATTCAGCCAAAGGTGGTTGACGCCGGTCACCACGCGCGAAGACTTCTGCAGCTCACCGGTCTCGACGTTGAAGAGAACCAGGCCAGAAGGTTGCTGAACTCGATTGACGAATACAAGCTGAAGCATCAGAGACCCGGTGCCGACGAAGAGGTATTGGCTCACGAGTGGACCAGCCGGGTTTACGAGCCGGTGGTCAACGCGATTCCGCTTGAGATGCGCGGCAAACTTGAGCCCGCCGAGATCTTTCACCAGGTGCTAGAGCACCGCTGGTACAAGGCCGAGAACGAACAGCGCGGCATCCCGCTGCTAGAAGCCGTTCAGAGCTATGTGACCAACGTGCTGGCTTTCAGACGAGACGAAGAGGCTTTTTTAGCGCCAACCACGGGAGCCATCACCCTGCCAGACGCGGTGCCAACCGGGCTCATTGTTGCCGTGGATGACGAAGAGACCGACTGGCGCGACCTGGTATAGATGAAGAGTCTAGAAGGTTCCATGAAACTCAGGCCACTGTCATTGGCAGATGAAGCGCAGGCGTTGCTCGCACATTCAGAACTTGCGAAAGATAACTTTGAATTCCTTCTTGGTTACACAGGAGGAATGGCATGGCATGAATATCTGGAAATTCTCGAAAATGAATCTACGGGGACGAATTTGAAAGAAGGGCGAGTTCCCGCAACATTCCTGATCGCTGAAAGTGATGGCAACCTCATTGGACGCACCTCTATCCGACATGAGTTGAACGACTTCTTGTTTAACTTTGGTGGCCACATTGGATATGGCGTAAGGCCGAGCTACCGCAGACAGGGCTTCGCAACCGAGGTGCTAAGGCAGTCACTTGCCTACGCGCGTGAATTGGGAATCACTGAAGTTCTTGTCACATGCCTTGATAACAACGAAGGCTCGAAAAGGGTGATTGAATCGCACGGAGGATTGCTCGAGAACAAGGTCGAATTTGAGGGTGCGCTGTTGCGCAGGTATTGGATTACCAGTGGCAGTTAACTTTTTTACTCTTCTGTAACGAGGTCACTTGTCTAGGCGGCGCTTGCTGACTTCATAGAGCGCAACCGAAGCTGCGATTCCGGCATTCAAAGACTCGGTGTTGCCGTGAATTGAAATCGAAACGATTGCATCGCAGTTCTCTTGCACCAGGCGTGAAAGGCCTTTGCCTTCGCTGCCGATCACGAGCACAATCGGTTCGGTGCCGAGTTTGAAGTCGTGCATCTGCATGTCGCCATCGCCGTCAAGACCCACGATGAAACAGCCGCGCTTTTTCAAGTCTTTGAGAGTTGCGTTTAGGTTGGCGGCGAGAGCTACCGGCACACGAGCTGCGGCACCCGCGGATGTCTTCCAAGCCGACGCGGTTACACCGGTCGAACGACGCTGAGGAACGATGACTCCCTGACCACCGAAGGCGGCGACAGAACGAATAATTGCGCCGAGGTTTCGTGGGTCGGTGATTCCATCGAGCGCAACGAGAAGTGGCTTCTGGCCTCGCGAGAGGATCGTGTCGAGCATCTCCATCGGGTGCTGATATTTGTATGGCGGAACCTGAAGTGCAATTCCCTGGTGCACTGAGTCGTAACCGGTCATACGGTCGATTTCTGGACGAGTGACTTCGTTGATGGCAACTCCGCGTGCGGCAGCAATCTTCAAAGCTTCTTTAACGCGGTCATCCATTTCAATGCGCGTTGCGATGAACAGCGCCGTTGCCGGAACTTTTGCGCGCAGTGCTTCGAGCACCGAGTTGCGGCCAGACAAAACTTCGGCGGCATCTGCAGCCTTGGCTACGCGGTCGCCTGAGCGACGAGCCGCACCAGCAGAGCCGGCCGTGCGAGCACTAGGTGCCAAAAACTCGCCTCGGCGAGACCCATCGCGAACGGTCTTGCCGGCGGTAACGCGTGTGCCGCGGCCGGTGGTGCGAGCCGTAGCTTTGCCACCCGCAGCGGCCTTTGCACCCGGCGACTTGATCGAATCGGCAAATTCGCGGGCAACCTTTGAGTTGCCAGCACCCTTGCCGGCAGTCTTGATGCCCAGCGCCTTGGCCTTGCGCTCGGCGGCCTGCTTCAGCTTGAACGCCTTGTGGTTCTTGCGGTCTTCAGCCTTCGGAGTTGGCCCCTTGCCGGCGAGCTTCTTCTTGCCGTAGCCGCCGCTGCCTGTTGTGGCCGCCTTCTTGCCTTTTGCCGCTCCCGGGCGTGGTGGTTTTGCCATTAGTTGACGCTCCAATTGGTTTTATCTGTGGAGTCTTCGAGGGTGACTCCTAAGTTGGTTAGTTCATCGCGAATGGCATCTGCCCTCGCGAAATCTTTTGCGGCCTTTGCCGCGAGTCGATCTGCCACCAGCTGTTCGATTTTCGACTTGAGCTCGGCCGAAGCTTCGGCTGCTGGCCAAACAGCCTCACCCGAGGCGTTCACATCAAACGGATAAACGTTGAGCGCCTTGCACATCATTATGGTTGCGCCGAGTTGCTCGGTTGCCACGTTGATGTCTGCCGAATCGACGGCACTGTTGCCAACGCGAATCGCTTCGTGCAGCACCGCGAGAGCAGCCGGAACATTTAGGTCATCGTTCATAGCGGCAACAAAATCGGCCGGCAGCAAATCGAAGTCAAATTCGTTTTGCAAGAATGCCGACGGCGATTCGAGCGCCGGTGCAATGAGCGATAGAGCACGTTTCACAAAACTTTCAATCCCACGGATGTTGGTCTTGGCTTCAGCCAAAACTCCGTCGTGATACTCGAGGTTTGCTCGGTAGTGCGCGGTCAACAGGTAGTAGCGAATGGCAAGCCCGCGCGGGTCTTGCTCGAAGAGGTTGTCGGCCGAAACAAAATTGCCGAGCGACTTCGACATCTTGGTGCCATTCGAATTGACGAGACCGTTGTGCACCCAGAAGTTTGCATATTCGAAGCCGGCTGCTCGCGACTGCGCAAGCTCATTTTCGTGATGCGGAAAACGTAGATCGAGGCCACCGCCGTGAATGTCAAAGTGCTCGCCTAGCAAATCGGTTGACATCGCGCTGCACTCGATGTGCCAGCCCGGGCGACCTTTGCCCCAGGGTGAATCCCAAGCGGCCGTCTCGGGCTCTTCGGGCTTCGACGCCTTCCAGAGGGCGAAGTCATGCGCGGCAACTTTGCCAGCGAGCAACTCGTCGCTGCTATCCATGTCTTCGGGCTTCTGGTTGGTTAGCTCGCCGTATGCCGGCCAGCTCTGGGTTGCGAAGTAGACGTTCGCCGAACCGTCGGTTGCGCGATAGGCGTGGCCCTTGTCGATCAGCAGCGAAATCAGTTTCTGCATGCTGGCTATGTGGTCGGTGGCAAGCGGTTCGGCCGAAGGAGTTTCGATCGCCAGCTTGTCGTAACCAGCTTTGAACTCGCCTGCCATCTCGCGAGCGAGCTGCTGCCAGTCGATTGATTGCGCTTTCGCGTTCTCGAGAATCTTGTCGTCGATGTCGGTGATGTTTCGCACCAGCTTGACGCGGTAGCCGAGGGCACTGAACCACTTGCTCATGAGGTCGTAAACCAGTGCGCTGCGCAGGTGCCCGGCATGCGGCGCGCTCTGCACTGTAGGCCCGCAAACATAGAGGCTGACTTCGCCTTCAACCAGGGGTTTGAACGCTAGTTTCTGTTGGCGCTTCGAGTCATAAAGACTCAGGCCTGACTGCGCGCTCACGAGCCCAGCCTACCTTCGGCCCCAATAATCAACACGGATGCCACCGCGGCGACACCCTCGTCGTTGCCTAAGAAGCCGAGACCATCGGTTGTGGTCGCACCGAGAGTTACGGGTGCGCCGACCAAGTCGGTTAGTGCCTTCTCGGCCTCGGTGCGCTTGGTCGAAACCTTTGGGCGATTGCCGATTAGTTGCACCGACACGTTGACCACTTCGAATCCCGCGTCGCGAACCATGCGCACGGTTTCGGTTAAAAACACGCTGCCGTTGGCGCCTGAGAACTCTGGGCGATCGACTCCGAAGTTGCTGCCGATGTCGCCTAATCCGGCAGCCGACAGCAGAGCATCAACTATTGCGTGCGAAACCGCATCGCCGTCACTGTGACCGTCGAGCCCAGGCACGCCAGGCCATTCAATCGTGCCGAGGTAAAGCTTTTTGCTCGGGTCGCTCGAGAATCGGTGCACGTCGACACCGATTCCGGTGCGGCCCGGGCCGTTCAATCGCGAGAGCACGCCAAGCAAATCTTCTGGCGTGGTAATTTTTGCGGCCTCAACTTCGCCGGCAACGAACGAGACTTTTTTGCCCTGCGACTGCATGAGTGCGGCGTCATCGGTGAAGTCGTCGCTGGCATTCGCATAGGCGCGCTTTAGCTCGGCCGCGATGAAACCCTGCGGAGTTTGCGCGCTGCGCAGCGAACTTCGGTCGACGGTTTCTTGCACCTGTTCACCAGAAACGCGTTTGATGGTGTCTGCGATTTCGAGCGCCGGAATAACCGATGCCGAGGTGGCACGAACCGCAGCGGCAACGCGCTCAAACAATTCGCTCGATGCGAAAGCTCGCGCGGCATCGTGCACCAAAACAACTTCGACATCGTCGTTTACCACCGCGAGCGCGTTTGCGATCGACTGCTGTCGAGTTTCACCGCCGACCACGACATCGAGGGTCGCATCCGTGGTGAGAACAGAATTGGCGATTTCGGTTGCTTCGGCAAGATGGGTCGCCGGCGCTGCGATAACAACCTGAGCTAAGGCAGGCAGGTCGGCAATTGGTGTGAGTGAGTGTTCGAGAATTGTGCGGCCATTGAGTTCAACAAAGGCCTTAGGCGCTGACGCCTTCAATCGCTCTCCGCGACCAGCAGCGACAACGATCACCGCTAGATCGCGTCTGGTCATTTGGCTACTTCTTGCCTGCCAGCTGGGTGTCTAGAAAGGTGCCGGCCTTTTCTTCGTCAAACTTCTTGGCCAGAGCGAGCTCTGAGATCAAGATCTGACGGGCCTTGGCTAGCATGCGCTTCTCACCGGCTGAAAGCCCGCGGTCTTGGTCGCGGCGCCACAGGTCGCGAACAACCTCGGCGTTCTTGTTGACGTCGCCAGACTGAAGTTTCTCTAGGTTGGCCTTGTATCGGCGTGACCAGTTGGTTGGCTCTTCGACGAACTCGGCCTGAAGAATCTGAACGACCTTCTTTACGCCCTTGTTGTCAATAACCGCACGGATGCCTACGGCCTCGATCTTAGAAAATGGCACCCAGATGAGCAGATCGCCCTGGGAGACCTTGAGCTGAAGGTGCTTTTGCTTCTCCCCTGCGAATTCGCGGTTCTCGATTTTTACGATTTTTGCGGCACCGTGGTGCGGGTAAACGAGAGTTTCGCCGACTTCAATGTTCATGTGGAGGTTTTTCCCTTCAGGAATGGCAATTTTACCACGGATTAGCGCTTATTCCAAGGGTAAACTGGGAGCGTCGGCGTCACCTCGGGAGATAAAAAATTGCTAAATCGTAAGTTTGCTGCTGTCGCAATCGCAACCGGCATCATGTTCGGAACCAGCGCCTGCAACTTCATGAGCCCGATCGCAACCATGGAGGTTTACACCCCCGGAGACGGAACCAGCACAGACTTCGGTGACATCGCGGCCCGCAACATCTTCATTTTGGTTACCCCTAGTGGCCAGAGCGGTCTCTTCGGATCGTTCGTGAACACCTCAACCACTGCGACCAACTTCGAATTCGATCTGGCCGGGCAGAAGTTCAGCTACAGCCTTCAGGCCAACGAGAAACTCGACATTGGCTTCAACGGCAACAACGCACTTGCGCTCTCGGGTCTAAACCAGGTTGCTGGGTCACTCGCTGACGTGACCTTTGTTCACAACGGCGTGAGCGTGAAAGACACCATCCCGCTGCTAGACGCGACTTTTTCTCAGTACGCACCGCTGGTAAACAGCCTCGTTGTGATTGCGCCAACCGAAGCGCCTAAGTAAAACCTTTTTGGGCCTCGCAGAGCATACTGTTCGAGACTCCTTAAGCCTCGAATTTATACCCGAGGCCGCGCACGGTGACGAGGTGCTTTGGGCGAGACGGGTCGTCTTCGATTTTTGAACGGATGCGCTTGATGTGCACGTCGAGCGTCTTGGTGTCTCCGAAGTAGTCGGTTCCCCAAACGCGGTCGATTATCTGACCTCGGGTTAGCACACGATTCACGTTCTCAAGCAAGAGCTCGAGCAGTTCGAATTCCTTCAGCGGCATCTGCACCCGCTGACCGTTAACCTCGACCTCGTGGCGCTCGACGTCCATGCGAACCCCACCGGCCTCGAGCACGTTGCCAACCTCAACCTGAGGGTCAACTCCCCTGCGAAGAACCGCACGGATTCTGGCAAACAGCTCTGCGGTTTCGGTGCCCTTGGTGACATAGTCGTCGGCCCCGATTTCAAGACCGCGCACCTTGTCGAATGGGCTCTCTTTTGCGCTGTGCATGATGATGCGAACATTCGAAGTTTTGCGAATCATCTGGCAGACATCGTTGCCGTTGATTTTTGGCAGCATCAAGTCGAGCAGAATCAGATCTGGAGATTCGGCCTTGAACTGACTCAGAGCTTCTTCGCCATCGACCGCTTCGCAGACCTCGTAACCCTCTTTTTTGAGCTGGTAAACCAGTGGATCGCGAAATCCTACTTCGTCCTCTACAACCAGAATCTTTGTCATTCGATTTCCTTACTCGTTGCGGTTAGGGGAAGGGTGAGTGTAAAGGTGCTGCCGAGGCCCGGCTTCGAGAAGACCGAAATGTCTCCGCCGTGATTCAGCGCGATGTGCTTGACGATCGACAAACCGAGACCGGTTCCACCGGTTTCTCTCGAGCGTGAAGGATCAACGCGGTAGAAGCGTTCGAAGATTCGTGCCTGGTCTTCGAGCGCGATGCCCACACCGCTGTCGATGACGACTATCTCGGCAAAGCCATCAACGCGCTTTAGCGAAATGCCAATCTGCCCGCCCGGGTCGCTGTAGTGGATGGCATTCTCAAACAGGTTGGTGACCGCGGTTGCCACCTGCTCGTAGTTGAGCTCAATATGAATTGAGTCGTCTAGCTCAGACACCAAACGCATCTTCTTAACGTCGGCGAGTGTTCTAACCCGCTCGAGTGCATCAGAAATTAGATCGGCCAAGCGGCACTCGTCGGGGTTTTGAACTTCGGTGCCAGCCTGCAGCCTAGAGAGCTCAATGATTTCTTGCACGATGTGACCAAGCCTCGATGCTTCGCGCTGAAGACTCGCTGCAAATTTTGTTATCGCCTCGGGGTCATCGGTTGCCCCCTGAAGAGTTTCGGCAAGCAGACCAATTGCGCCGATCGGTGTTTTCAGTTCGTGCGAAATGTTCGCCACAAAGTCGCGTCTGGTCTCGTCGAGTCTGCGGGCCTCTGTTCGGTCTTCGAGGGTGAGAATCACAGATCCAGAACCGATTGGTGCTGCGGTGGCCAAAACCCAAACCTTCGCGGCCCGGCCACCGACATTGATCGGCCCCTCGACGCTGTGACTGGTTTTGGTGGTTCGAGCCAGGTCGACC
>Ga0208463_1000090_pt1 | contig 22788 bp, 8 predicted proteins | sample LakMenEpi09Jul08_FD_150752 | JGI IMG/M metagenome (GOLD analysis project Ga0208463, IMG submission 150752) | Freshwater microbial communities from Lake Mendota, WI - 9JUL2008 deep hole epilimnion (SPAdes) | ecosystem: Environmental > Aquatic > Freshwater > Lake > Epilimnion/Euphotic zone ... | reverse complement strand
GTAGGGTTTTCAGTAGAAAAAAGATTTATTGAAAAATTACCTAAAATTATGAAGAGAGATGTAAATTCTCACTTTGTACATGTTATAGAAGACTCTATTGAAGGTTGGGCAATAGCTATTGATACACTATTATTTTCTTATTTTAATGGTACTCAAAAAGTATTATTTGATTATTCTAAAATAAGAAATAAAGGAGAGCTTATAGCAGGAGAATTTATAGCTCCTGGACCTGATGGGTTAAAAAAATCTTTAGAGTTAATAGAGAAACTTTTAGACTTAAAACTAGCTAAAGAAGAATACTTTTTAAAATCTTTAGATTGTCACGATATTATTTGTATTTTATCAGATGCAGTTTTATCTGGAGGAGTTAGAAGAAGTGCATTAATATCTTTATTTGATAAAGATGATAATGATATGCTTTCTTGTAAAACAGGAAATTGGTGGATGGATACTCCTTGGCGAGCAAGAGCAAATAATTCTGCTAAAATATTGAAATCTTCTATTACAAAAGAAGAATTAGATGCCTATAAAGAATTTATCAAACAATTTGGAGAGCCTGGTGTTGTATTAGTAGATGATATTGATATGATGGTGAATCCTTGTGTTGAAATAGGGTTCAAACCAATCAATCCTTTCTCAGGAAAATCTTGTTGGTCATTCTGTAATCTAAATGAAATTATTGGGGCCAAGTGTACCACTCCTAAAAAATTCTACGAAGCATGTAAAGCTGCTGCTATTTTAGGAACATTCCAAGCTTCTTACACTAATATGCCTTTCTTGGGTAAAGAGACAGAAGAGTTAATTAATTGGGAAGCATTATTAGGGGTTTCTATTACAGGAATTATGAACAACCCTTCTGTGTTATTAAACCCTGAAGTTTTAGAAAAAGGTGCTGAAATTGTTAAAGAAACTAATAAAATAGTTGCTGAATTAATAGGTATTAGTCAAGCTGCTAGAACAACTTGTGTAAAACCTTCAGGAAATGCTTCTGTATTAGCTATGACAGCTTCAGGTATTCACCCTGCACATGCTCATAATTATTTTAGAACTATCCAGCTTAACAAAGATACTCCAATGGCTAAGTTTTTAAATGAAAACTATCCTGAGTTATTAGAAGAAGGAGTTTGGAGTCCAACAAATAGTGACTATGCTTGTTTTATTCCAATGCAAGAAACTTCTGAAACTATTGTAAAATCTCAAGTGGATGAAATAGCGTTTTTAAGAGCAGTGCAATTAGTTTACAAACATTGGGTGCTTCCTGGAACTAATAAAGATTTAGGATATAGTGCTACTATTACTCATAATGTTTCTAATACAGTAAGTGTATCAGATTGGGATAAGACATTTGATTACATTTTTGAAAATAAAGAAGATTTTTGTGGGTTATCTTTCCTACCAAATTCAGGAGATAAGATTTATAAACAAGCTCCTTTTACAGAAGTTCTTACTCAAGAACAATTAGTAAATAAATATGGAGATGCTGCTTTATTTGCTTCAGGATTAATTGTAGATGCTTTGCATTGCTTTAACAATGATTTATGGGATGTATGCTCCGCAGTAACTGATAGAAATTTTGTTCTTTCTGGAGATCGAATTACTCTAATGGTTAAAAAAGATATTGTTAGTAGGATTAAAAAGTTTGCTAAAAATTACTTTAAAGGAGATTTACAAAAAACTATAGACTGTTTAAAAGACATTCACTTATACCATAAGTGGGTGAAAATAAATAGAATATTGAAAAATAAGCCTATCGACTTCTCTAAAATAGACTACACAGAAAAATATCTCAATGCAGATGAATTAAGTGGGGTTAGTTGTAGTGGGGGAAGTTGTGAGCTTACATTTTAATTATCTTATATAAAATAATCCTCACTACACTGTGGGGATTATTTTTTTTATAGATATTTAAAATAAAATATTTATCTTTGTATTAAAATAAAAATTATCATAAATTATGATAGACGAAAAAGTAAAAGAAAAATTAGAAGAATTAGTAGACCTTATAGAAAAAACATATTCGGATATTATTGGTTTTGAAGTTGAATGTGAGAAAGAGTTAGATGAATATGGAATAAAAAATGGATTTTCTACTTTAAAAAAATTTACATTAGTATATAAAACAAGAGAAGAAATAGATTTAACATGATAAAAAAAATATTAATAGGGTTATTTGATGTGTTTATTAATGGACCATTTGTAAATGGATTAAAAGAGCGAAAGTCCTTAATATCTGAAAGGGCTATAAAAATAGCAAATAAAATAGGGTGGGATAAATTATATGAAAAATCCAAAGAAGCACAAAAAAATAAAACATCAATAATAAATTTAAAAGAATATGAGTAATTGGATAGAAACACAATATCTTCATTTATTAGAAGATATTTTAGAAAAAGGTGTAAAAAAGACAGATAGAACAGGAACTGGGACTATAAGTTTATTTGGTAGACAAATTAGACATAACATGAAAGATGGTTTTCCATTGTTAACTACCAAGAAAATGGCATTTAAGACAATGGTAACTGAATTGTTATGGTTCCTTCGTGGTGATACAAACATTAAATATCTTGTTGATAATAACTGTCATATTTGGGATGGTGATGCATATAAGAACTATTTGAAATTAACGACTGACACAGAACCATTAAGCCAAGAAGAATTTATTAATAAGATTAAACAAAATGAATGGGGTTTTGCTAAGACATGGGGTGACTTAGGTCCAATTTATGGTAAGCAATGGAGAAGTTGGAAAACCTATAGGAAATTACCAAAAGATGATTACACTACAGATTACAGAGAAAATGAACCAATAGACCAAATACAAAACCTAATTGATGAACTCAAAACAAATCCTGATAGTAGAAGATTAATGGTAAGTGCTTGGAACGTGGGTGAATTAGACCAAATGGTTCTTCCTCCTTGTCATACTGATTTTCAATTTTTTACAAGAGAGTTGAGTTGGGCAGAAAGAGTTAATCTAGTAGGTTATGTAAAAGCTGAGGATATTCATGAAGATTGGTTAGAAAAGAATAATGTTCCTACAAGAGCAATCTCTCTAATGTGGAATCAACGTTCAGTAGATACATTCTTAGGTTTACCATTCAACATTGCCTCATACGGACTATTGCTTGAAATGATTGCAAAAGAAGTAAATATGGTTCCTGATGAATTGATTGGTAATTTGGGTGATACTCACTTATATCTCAATCATATTGAACAAGCTAAGGAACAGATTGGAAGAAAACCATTTGAGTTACCCGAACTTAGATTAAGAAATTACGAAACTCTAGACGAGTTACTGAATACTACTGATAGTATGAATATGATTCAGTTATGGAGGTATGATTCACACCCAACAATTAAAGCACCATTATCAAATTAAAATCATGAGTACATTTTTTATATCAGACCTACATTTAGGTCACGAAAATATGGCAATAAAAAGAGGTTTTTAAAAATTTTTATTAAAAATAAATATTTTTTACTATTTTTGCAATTAAAAATTACAAATGATTGCTATTTATAAAATTACTTCTCCTAGTGAAAAAATATACATAGGACAAAGTATTGATATTGAAAAAAGGTTTAGAAAGTATAAAAGTTTAAAATGTGAAAAACAAGTTAAATTATATAATTCTTTTATAAAGTATGGTATTGAAAACCATACATTTGAAATTATAAAAGAGTGTGAAATCCATGAATTAAACTACTATGAACGTCATTATCAAGAATATTATAATGTATTAGGAGAATATGGGTTAAACTTAGTTTATGTTAGTTTAAATGGTAAAAAAATTATATCTGAAGAAACACGTAAAAAAATGAGTGAATCAGGTAAAGGTAGAAAAGTATCAGTAGAAACTAGGTTAAAAATAAGTAAAAAAAATAAAGGAAAAATAGTTAGCCAAGAAAGTAGATTAAAAATAAGTGAAGCACAAAAAAAATTAAGACTAGAAGGTAAAGGTGTACCTCCTCCAGTTTTAAATGGAAAAAATAATGGTATGTTTGGAAAAAAACATTCTAAAGAAAGTATTAAAAAAATGAAAAATAATAAAATTGTTAAAAAAGGTGAAACCCACCCTAATAGTTTAATATATATGCATATTGAAACAGGGTTTTTTTATTTTTCATTAAGAGAGGTTGCTGAAGCTTTAAATAAATCCTACAATTATGTTGCTGATAGAATATTTGGTAAAGTAAAAGTTAATAATTTAAATATAATAAAAACATAAAATATGGGAGTAGTAAGATTTATAGCAGATTTACATCTGAGTCATAAAAATATGGCAATACATAGAGGCTTTAATAATTATGAAGAACATGATGAGCATATTATTAAAAATTGGAATAATGTTGTTAATAAAAGAGATACTGTTTGGATTTTAGGAGATGTTACGTTAAATAAATCTAAACCGTATGAAATTCTTAATAAGCTTAATGGGATTAAGAAGGTAATACTAGGTAATCACGATGAACCTAATCATGTTCCTGAATTACTTAAATATGTAAACAAAGTTGCAGGAATGATTGACTACAAAAAAGAATTTATTCTTACTCATTGTCCTATACATCCTAGTCAATTAGACTACAGATATAAATATAATATACACGGTCACATTCATTCAGAAGTTATTGATGACCCAAGATATATAAATATTTGTGCTGAAAATATAGATTACACTCCTAAAACATTAGAACAATTATTAAACTTAAATAAATTAAAATGAGCCAGTTAAACGCAAACACTCCTTATATAGAGTGTAAAATAAGAAAAGAATTTATAGGACTAGAAGAAGATCTCCCAGGATATATCTTTGGAGTAAAATCTGTAATAAATTATCCTATGTTATTTCATTTTCAGTCTAGTATAGGAGCTATTATGTGGAACATGCCTATATCAGCTTTTCAACACATTGATGACTATGATATACTTTCTAAAGATGAGCAAAAAAGACTTTCTTTACTAGAAAGTTGGGATTGTCAATCTAATGCTATTGCAGTCACTTGTTTTAAATTTCTTCAACATAAGAGAGTAGATATTTTCTGCAGAGATGGTAAATGGAGAAGTGGCATCTATCATTTTACAATAGATGATTATGAAACTGATCCTAATAGTGTTAATATAGGTTATTCTGAAGATTTAGATAGCAAATGTTTTCATTTTATTGAAATGGATTGTGGTAATTTTTGTATCCAACCTAACAATTTATTAAGATGGCACAATGCAGACTTTGTTAAACCTTATGATAAAGAATCTCCTCCTAAAATTAAAATTAATAATCCGAGAATGTCTAGTGAGGATGTTGATATGACTTACGCAAACAGCCCTTATTATATTTATAGAACTGAAAAAACTTAAAAGTATGAAAAATGATTTTATACAAGAGCTAGAAGCTCAAAGAATTCTTAAAGAAAAAACTAAATTACAGCCTGATGAATTTTACTGGAAAGAGGGTAATTTGGTATTTACGGAACAATACCATCTTCGCAGAGGCAGATGTTGTAAGAACTCGTGTTTACACTGTCCTTACAAAGATTTGTCTGAAGGTGATGAGTATAGAGAACGAAATTTTGATAATTATGATGAATAGAAAAGATATAGTAATAGATGATATTTTAGATGGAAGATCATTTAAAATTTAAGAAAAAAAAGCCACTCTAAATGAGTGGCTTTTTTGTTTTAGGTAAGTTCTATTCTTTTCCTTCTTGGGAGAAAAATTCGTTTCCTTCCTCTTTTATTTCAGCTTCAATTTCTTTTCCATAGACACTATAATACCCTCTTTCTAGTTTATAAATCATCAAATCCAACTCTTCTGAAGGCATATCTAGGTATTTTTTCTCTCTCAAAGGACTAGCCTGAAAAGCATCTCTCATTCTACTACCAATAAAGAAATCTTTTAAAACATCTTCGGTTACATTTACTTCTCCTATAACATATCCTTTTCTATTAAAGAAATATTTAGTTTTTAGTAAAGGAATATCTCCTTCTGTAGCTTTCATTATTTTCTCCTGTGTTTCACCTGAAAAAGGCTCAATACCTGTCATCCTATATAATCCTACTTGTCCTGCCCAATAAATAGACTTAGCCATATCATTTACTACTCCTGCGTAAGGATTTAATCTATTAGCATCAAATATAGAAATAGCTTCGTTTGCTCTTCTTCCCATTGGATCCACATTCCATGAAAATCCAAGTCTACCCTCTTGGAAAGGAAACCATGTTCTAAACATCTCTCCTTTAACTACTGTAGCTACTGTAGCCATATATTTTACCATTTCATTTTCCTCTAAAGGAGGGTATGCAAACTTTAAAAGAGCTTTTAGAATTGCATACATAGCTAAAATACTAGCTATTTTTTTATAGTTATCTGCTTCGTGTTTATATACTCTTCTTTGTTTATTTGCCTCTAATAGTAATTCTTTGAAAATATCTTCTTTTGGCTTTCCCTGAAATCCTTCATAAGTTGGATTGGCGGCCTGCTCCTCAGCTATTTTATTAAGTGAATCTGTTATTCCTTTTTTTCCTGACAATTTTAAAAAAGCTCTGGATAGTACCCCAAGCTCTTCTATAAGGCCTTTAGTATTAATATTATTTATTTTCATAATATTCTCTAAACTATCAGGAGATAATTTTTCTCTAAAAGGAGCTGAAACTAATCTACCTGTACCTTTTGCAAGAGTAATCATAAACCCTTCTTCACTATTCTCTAAATTTGGACTGTTTTTCTTTCTTCCTAATGCAGTATAAAGCCCTGGAAGAACATAATGCTGATACATAAATAAAGCACTTCCTAATGCAGTGGTAGATACTCTAGGTTTCAATAAAATATTATAAACCCCTTGAGATCTTTGTCGGAAATAATCAATATTTTGTAATAAAGTTCTATTCAAAAATACTTCTAATTCGAGAGGTGTTAGGGCTTCTTTTTGTAGATTTTTTGGTACAATATTTCTTAAATTAATATCTTTTGCATATTCTGGATCTAAATTTAAATCTTCAGCATTTTGAATATCATTTATATTATTAAAAAATATTTGTTTAGGAGCTTTATCATCTAAAGCAAGTCTACCTTCTTTTATTGTTAAATATTTTACAATATCTACTTTTTTACCATTTTCATCTATTAATTTAGTTTCATTTAAAAACTTATATATAATGACACTACTGATAAAAGATTCTCCTAACTCACTAGCCATCTGAGAGTTATTTAATCTCAGTTTCTGTACTAAAGAAGAATCTGAATAATCAAAATCAACCGATCCTCCAAAGCTTGATGATCTCAAATGCTTTTTAATCATTTGAATTTTATTCTGCTCCATTTTTACTCTTGACCCTTTTCCTGATAAAAACAGCATATTTAAAGAATATTTAGTAGCTTGTGCTATGGCAGGCATTGTAGATAAAAGGCCTCCATTAGACATAATCATACTTATACCTGTTACAATATTCTTAACACCAGTATTCAAGTTACCTGTTAATTGATTAAATCCTGTTTGTTGTCCTAAGAACCTAAGACTTTTCATAATTAGATTATTAGGATAAATTTTATTATACCAATATCTATCAATATAAATGGCTTCCAAGTAATCATCTCCTACAGAGTTTCCTTTATTGTCTACTCTTTTTCTGTACATATCATTCATGGCTCTTATACTTCCTTCATACAAAGATTTATTTTCGTATTCTTTGGTAGCATAAATAAATGATTTAAAGTTGTCTAAATATTGATTAGACCTTAAAGCAGGTTCCACAAATTCTCTATAATTATAAGGAATTTTGTCTACTTTATTTTGTTTTAAAGCTTCTTTTTTATTAAATAAAGATATTAAAGAATGAAAAGCATTTTTTACCCACATTTTTATACCTTCTTCAGAAGGAGTACCTTGGGCAGTTGTTGCTAGTAATTTATCATCTTTATTTAACTCATAATTTAATAATTGTTTTGATATACCTAAAGTTCTACCAATAGTTAAAAATAATTTTTTTAGAGTACCCACATCATCAATTCTTTTATATGTTTCTATAACAATAGAAGTAGTTTGAATTATTTTTTCAGACATTCTTTGATAGAAGAAATAAGAAAAAGCCAAAGTTCCTATTCCTAGTGTAAGAGGATTTACTAGTCCTGCACCCATACCAAATATCATTGGAGTGGCCGCTACTCCTCCCATAGGAAGAACCAAATTAGATAGTATTTTTGTAACATCAAAATCTATTCCAAAAATTCTTATAAATCTTTTATTTCCAAATACTTGTAAATATTCAGAATCTCTTTTTACTCCTTTAGGTAAAAAATTAGAAGGTAAGTTATTTTGTTTATTCCATTTTGAAATATGATTTATCATATCTAATTTTGCTTGAGATAGTCTATCTCCATTTGCGGAGTCTCTTTCTAACTTAGCATATTCTTCATCTCTATATTTATCAGAGTTTGGATGGAAATTATTTAGTTCAAATAAATATTCATCTCCCCAAATATCAATATTAATTTTTTCAGGATAAAATTGTCCATCTTCATCTACAGAATAACCAATTCTATATTTATAAGTGTTTAATAGCCCTTCAACATAATCAAATTGACTTTTAAAAATAGGATTATCTAAATCTCTATCTTTAGGTTCAAATGTATAGTATTTTTCTTCTAATATGGATCTCTTGGCAGCAATCATAGTTTCCAAGGCATCTTGCAAATCCCCCATATCATCTACAATGAGATCTATTTCATCAGAGGCCCAGTCAAAACTACTATTATTTAAAGCACTTAGAATACTTTGTTTTTTTCTATCAATAAAATTTTGTAAAGCAGACCAATGGTAGTTAGATAAAGTAGTCTCAGAATAATTTGGAGATACATGCTCTAAATCAAAATATGCTTTTTGGGCAGTAATATAATTTTTAGCATATTCATACTCATCTTCTGTCAAAATTTTATCCTCTAACATTTTATTTAGTTTATCAAATAACTGTTTAGGAGAATTTAATTTATCCTTAGATAATTGAGATATTTTATTAAATATACCTGAAGGCAAATTGTCTAAAGTATTCTGTAAATTTTCAACAGCAAACTTCATATATTTTGTATAACTCAAACGAGTTAATAAATTACCTGTAGTATTTCCTTTTTCATCTTTTGCAGATAACCAACTTTGATTTTGAGGATTTCCTCCATTATTGTTAATAGTATTTTCTATTCTTTGTGCAGCAGCTACATCCTTAGAAGCAGCTTCTTTACCCATTTGTTCCATCGCCCATACAAATCTATCCACAGATTGAATAAACTCATCATTTTGCATGGTAACAGGTGTAATAGATTTTCCAAAGAAATTTCTAATATTATTCAACACAGAAGTAGACCATTCTTGTACATTTTGAGACCTATCTTCAGTATTAGACTCTTCTATATTAGAAAAATAACTTGTTCTTGTATAATCCAGGAATCTTTTCTGATCTTCCGTAGTAATTGCTCCCATGTAAATATCAAGAATAGCTCTTACATTTTTCAAATAAACTCCTTCAATTTGTTTTACCAAAGTAGAAACCCCATCACTATTTAATAAATTAATTGCTCTTAGTAATTCATTATTATCATCTAATGAAGGATCTATTTCTTTTAATATTTTGTTAAATTCAAATAAATCTTTTTTATCAAAAGAAGCAGCCTTTGTAGTATTTTCAATAGATTTTGCTAGAGAGTATAGAGATTGTAAGTAGTTAATTGCACTAGCTAATTTTTTCAAGGAATTATTATATTCATCATAGCTCATTTTCATTAAAGCCTCTTTGCTGTATTCTGCAGCTAATTGAGATGGAATATTCATTTTATTGAATTCCATAAAATCTGACTTTAATCTTCTAATAGAACCTACTGAAGAGTAAATAACATCTTTTAGAATATCTGACTTTTCTCTTCCTCCCTCGGAATCATCTTTCAAGACACTTAACAAATAATTAGAAGAGTTTATTGCTCTAGTTTGGTTAGTGTCAAAAGCTTGTTGACGGATATTAAGCAAAGAATCTTCCAGGTTTTGTATAATAATTTCAGCACCCTTATCAAAAGTTTGTTTTCTTTTTGCCAAATTAAAATCACTGTTATTTTGACCTGTAATCTCAAAGTTTAATTGGTATAGTTCATCATAAGAAATATTTGATTCATCAAGAGCTTGAGCTAAATTTTCAGCAAAAAACATTGTTTTTATCTGACTTAAAGAATCTAAATAATTATTTCTATCATTTGAGAATAATGAAGAAAAATAATTTAAAATGCTTTTTATAGTACTTTTTACTGAGAATGGAACAGTTTCTGTTTTATCTTGTAAAGCATTTTTTAGTACTTTACCCATGATTTCTTCTTCTGTTTTATCTACATCTCCTTCATACTGATCTAAATATTTATCATAGAATAATTCATATTCCTTTGTTCTAGAAATATATTGTTTTAAGTTTTGGTATAATTCTCCATCTTTAGGTAACATTGCAATAATAAAGTGAGCTACCTCCTCAGTAAGAGCATCGGTGTTTCCTTCCGAAACATAAATGGTTTTCTCAATTAAATTTGCAACCCCATTAGCAGGAATAAATTTTCCTGTTTTTTCAAAATATTGTTTTTGGAATTCTTCAATATCAGCTATGGTAATACCAAAATTGTCAGCAAATCTCTGTAATAATTCTTCTAATTTTTTATCTCTAAAAGCACCAAAAGCTTTTGATGATTTATTTTGCATTACTTTCTGGTACTCAGAAAGAGAATTGAACATATCAAATTTAACTTTATAAGGAGCTAAAATTAATTGTTCATCCTCGGTAAGGGTTTCTTTTTTATTTAAAGCTGTATATTCATCCCATTCTTCATTTAAAGTTTTCTTAGGAGCAACAGGTGTTGTAGTAGGAATTCTTTCTGGAGTTTCCACCATAGTTACTTCTGGGTAAATAGATTCTTCAAAATCCTTTAAGGTTAAAAAAGATTCTTGGAGTTCTTCAGATGTTTTAAATTCTTCTTGCTCGTCAATTTGAGGAGTGAGTGGCGAGATAGTTTCTTCTGTAGGAAAATCTTCTATAAGAAAATTAGCTGCTACTTCTTCTTCATTTATATTATTCTCTGCAATATATTGTGTTAAACTAACAGGAGCTTTTCCTTCGTTACCTTCATCCCAAGTTGTTTTATCCGCATTATCAACTTTAACTTTAAAAGCAATAACATCGTTCATAAAATCTTCTCCTAAAGTAGAATTAGGATTAGTAAAAGCTTCATAATAAAGATTACTTAATTCAAATGCAACTGATTTTAAATTTTCATCTACATTTACATCTCTATTAATCTCGTAAAAATAATGTCCTAATCCATCAGGAATTTTCCACCCTAGATTGTCTTGAATTTTTTTAAGGGTTTTTTTTGCTTCTTTTACTTGTTTATCCCCCCCAGTAAACCCTCTTAAACCATCTTTAGCTAAGTAGGCTTCTTTTGTAATAACTTGTATTTCAGAAATTATACCGTCAGAGGATTTAACTTCAATGAGTCTTTTAGGGTATTGTAAGTTAGTTACTTCATTAATTCTTCTCAATCCTGGCTCTGCAGGATTATCTTTATTAATTTTATCAAAAATAGCATCTGCATCTGCATCATTATTAACAATAATATTAACTCTGGCCCCATCTCCTAATTTCTCTGTAAACCCACTATACCATCTTAAAGTTTTAACCGATGCTCTTTGAGGCTTTTTTATATCAAAAGGCGAAACAGATGCATCAAAATTTTTAATAGATTGTTTTGCAAGTTCTTCAACTTCTTTTTTAGCTTGATTGTAAAAAGCTTCGTCTACCTCAAAAGTATTTTGAACTAATGGTTGAACTATTTGAGATAACTCATTAAATCTATCTTTTTCATCTTTTGAAAGTTGTTTACCCTCTTGTTGTAACAAGATTTCCTTTTCTCTTAATTTAGATAATTCTTGGCTTAAAAGTTCTTCTTCAGTATTTACTTCTTGGAATTTTTCAAGAATGTTGCTTCTATCATAGATTCTGGTTTGATCAGGGGATTTTTCATTTTTAGCTCCATGGTAGGAAGATTTTCTGATTCTAATTTCTTGTTCAACTCTATCAGTATCTGAGATAGCTGAGACGGTTGATCTCCAGGAGTTAAGTTGGATTTCTTCATATTTTTTAAGTTTTTCTGCATATTGTTCTTCTTCATTTAAGGTTTCTAATTGGGTTTTGGTTAAAAAAGGTACTACTGATATTTTTAATTCATTTTTATTTAAACTAAAGGCATCTATTCCGTTTTTTTGTAAAGCTGAGGATAATCCAGATAATTCTAGGTTGTTCAAATCTGTCCCAAAAGTATATACTATTTGTGGATAATGTGTAAATCCTTTTTCATCGTTTTCATTTATAGGTAACAACCTTCTTCCTTCATAAACATCCTTAGATAGATCAGATTCCATTTCTAAAATAAATGCATCTTGAGAATATTTTTCTGCAAAGTCAAACAATAACTTACTTAATTCCTCACTGTCTGCTCTTTGACTTACTGCTAAGGTCATATTAAAGGAAGGTTCAAAAAAATTATCCCACAAACCTATTTTAGGCTCTTCAAATTTTACTGAAACTCCTCCTATTTTAGAAACAGATTCTACTATTTCTTTTTGAGTGGAATCTAAAATTTGATTTTCAATTTCTTTTATTTCTTCAAATAATGTTTCATTTCGATTTTCACTAAAATCTCTAATTAGTTTATCATATCTTAAAGATAATTGTTGAATTCTTTTAGTAGTATCATCATAAGATCTTACAGTGGCAGGGGTGATTAAAGTAGAAATGTTTTTTACATATTTTGGTACACCTCTAAGATTATCAACTAGAGTAAACACATTTACACTTACTTTATTTTCTAAATCTTTTACTACTTCGGCACCTAATTTATTATTTATATCAGATACAAAATCATTTTGTTCCGTTCTTTTTTCAGTACCTTGCTCACTAAAGACAAAATTATTGTCTTGTCTATTAAATAAATTTGATTTTGAAATTTCATCAAAAGTATCGTAAGCAATATCATTTAACTTATTTGCTAACACAGGATCACTTTCTCTAAATCTTTTTTCTATGTAAGGTATTGAGCACTTAGCCATATATTATATTTATTTTATAAAAAAATGTTTCCCTACCGAAAGGTGGGGAAACAATACAAAAGTAAGAAATAATTTTTAATTTTTAATTTATAACAATTATTTTCGGTAATTAGTTCCTAAACACATTCAGGAATGGTTGTGGTTTCTTCAATTTGAGGCACAGTAGTATCAGTCATAGAAATATTTTCTTTATTTATAGATAACATAGCAGACCCTAATCCCATTTGATTAGCCCCAGTAACTCTTGCTCTAAAAGATTTTTCTTGGTCAGATCTTTTACCTTTAACATCCTCTATATTGTTACCTTCTGAATCTAGTAAATCATACGCTGAATGTTTGCCTGAAATAAGTGTCAATGTTGGTATAATTTTTTCATCATTTTCGTCCTTCATTACAATACCATATCCAAAAGTTTTATGATCCTGCGTCTCATCAATAGATACAGGGGAAGTAATTTCTATAGAAGCATAAATATCTGAGCCACTTAATCCTTTAGTGAATTTTTCCGCTGAAACTAAAGCAATTGTATTTATAAAGTTTTCTTTTAAATTTAAAAATTCAGAATCTACTTTTAAAAATTCAGCTATTTTATCTTTATTATTCTTAAAAGAATCTGTTGCTTTTATATTTGATAAAATCTGTTTTAAAACATTTCCTCTTTCTTCAAAAGTACTAGAATTTACATCTGAAAAATAAGAATCAATTTGTTTTTTTAAGTCTTTTGCAGACAAGTTTAAAGGAATATTTATAGAAGTATCTTTAAAGGTCTTTAAAGCATTTACAATTGAAGATCTCATATCTGCAGTAGATATTAAATTTGCATCTAAAAGAGCTTCTGTAACTTTTAAAGTAGAAGAGACTCCTTGAGCATTACTTAAAAGTTTAGCATCAGTTCCTTTTGTCAAGACTAAATGAGTTTTACCCCCATTTTTTGTTAAAGCTTTATTAATCACACTAATTGCCGAGTTTGCTCTTTTTAAATTAGAAAATGCCCAAACATTGCCATATTTAGTTACATAATATAATCCACCGTTACCTTCTGTAGAAGATGAACTTTCTATTATTTCCCCGTTAGTATTTAATATATTAACTGTACCTACTAACATATCATCTGGAGAGGTTGTAATAAATAATCCTTCAGATAAATGATTTAAATTATCAGTTTCCTTTAAAAACCCTTTTGCTATTAATTCTTGTTTTTTAGCTTCCTCAATATAAGATACCTCTACTCTTATATCTCCACTTTTATAAATTTCATTAGAATATAATTGATCTATAGGGCTTCCTTTAAGTAAATCAACAGCAATTGCTCTAGAAAACTGACCTAAACTCATATTTTGAATTTCTGATGCAGTAAATTGAGACAATCCTAACATTTTACCAATGGCATCCCATAAATCTTGTAACCAACTTTTAGTTTTAGTACTATTTTCTTCTACAAGTCTGGCTCCATTGTCTCCAATTGCTTGAGCTAATACTTCCTCTAAAAATTCATTGCTATCTACAGCTAAATCAGGTTGGGTATCCATTACATATTGACGGTATGGATCAGCCTCGGAAGACTTAGCTAATTCTAAACCTCTTGCATACGCTTCTCCGAGATTATTTTTAGCCCAAGATAACCATAAGTGACCGAACTCATGTATTGGTGTGTCAAGATTCATATTATCCATGTTCAAATAAACATCTCCATTATAAACAAATCCTGCAGTAGTTAAATTAATTCCTTTATCGGATAAAGGTTGTGTCTGAAACTGAATATTATTTCTAGCTTCAAAAGAAGCTAGTCTTTTTTCAGCAGTTCCTAAAAACTTTTCAATATCTTTTTGAGTTACTCCTGTTTCTTCTTCTATTACAGAAAAATCTACAGATCCCGAATCTATTTTATTATTTAATTGCTCAACAAAAGCTTGTAGTTCTGAATATGTAGGAGAAGTAATTGATACATCTAAGTCAATATAATTAGAAATAGCGGATAAAGTCTCCATTGCATCCTTGGTATCCAAAGTATTACTCATAGTGTTTATATTGAAAAATTTCACTATGCTTTCTGGAGCCACTGCCGATTCAAATTGTGTACCTCTTTGGCCACCTCTGCTTTCAATACTTCTTGTTTTTTGGAATCTTATTTGCTCTTCTATTGTAATAGCGTTTTCATCAAATACAACATAGTTAAATCCTTTTTTAACTTCAGGAGTCTCTCCAAGAGAGATACTTTCATCAGGATATTTTATACCATCTATACCTGATCTAAGTAAAAATAAAGAAGCTTCTTTAATAGCTATATTTAAAAAATCTAAACTTTTACTAAACTCTACACCTTTTTGTTGTGCAATTAATGTACCTAATTCTCTATAAAGATCTTTAGCTTGAACTTTATTTGCTTTTATAACATTTACATCTATATCAATATTCTCTTTATTTGCTTGTTTTACCAATAAATCTAGTTGAGTATCAGTTAATGATTTATCCCACTCTAACCAAGTATATTGGTCAGGTGTTTTTCCTTTGTGTAGAGTTACTTTGTAGAGGTTTTTTGAGTCTGCATAAACTTTAGCAATACTTTCTAAATCAGTAAAATATAATCCCCACCCAAAAGATTGGAACCCTGCACCAGTACTCATAGCCTCAGTAGTAAATCGGTCAAAAGAGTAAGGAGAGCCATGCCATGCAGTTACTTGTTTAGCAGTTTCGGCATCTACTCCAAGCTCTATCAATTTGTCTTCAATTTCTGCATTAGACATTTCAAAAACCTCGTTAGCCAAGCCTGTTTCTTTTAATCTTCCCACAACACTACTCATCAACTCAGATGCTGCTCCACTAGAAGATTCTTCTTGACCAGAGTTTATTGTTGATATTAAATTTCTAGCTTCCTCAGCTTTGCCTTGTACTTTTTCAGGAAGATTTGCTACCATTATATCAAACTGAGTATTGGTAGGAATTCTTCCATAGATTCTTAATCCTTGTGCAATATGATAGCCTTCACTATAATCTTGAACATCCCTTCTAGCTTCTTCAAATTCTTTTGCTATCTCCATTAGAGAATTGATAGCTTTTATTCTTGCCTTTAAAGGATGGTCTATTTCTTTATCTGTGGCTTTTTTATAACTTAAAGTTTCTGGAACTAAAGGTACTATAGCATCAGCTCTCATAGCTGGACCTGAAATAGGATTTCCTGCAGGATCGTAATACCAATTACCCACTGCCATTTTATATCCATCCTCAGCCGCCATTCTAACCATTTCTTTTTTGATATTAGCTTCTCTATAAGGAGCATTTTCTGCAATCTTAGATTCCGCTATACTTCTGTATCCATTTGGATCGGTATTCATTGGATACACTTGTTTCTTTGGAACTTTTACTGTATAAACATCTCCTCCCACCATTCTTTCTCCATCGGTAGGTAGAGTATAATAAGAAGCTACACCATATTGAGTTGCTTTTTCTTCTTTAGATGTTCTAAGAGAATTAAATTTTCTTGAGTCTATACCTGTACTAATTTCTTCTACAGGAGCGTTAGACTTATGGAAAAATACATAGTTTTCTCCATCTTCTGTCTCAGTTAAGAAAGATTCATAATAAGTATCTTTTACAAGATCTGTATTTTTGTTTTTAGCTACAGCAGAAGGAAGTACTTGTTTTTTTACAGGTTTATTACTTACTAAATTATCTAATACTAATTCATTATCTGAGAATAATATATCAGGATTAACACCTATTTGGTGGTCTCCAATAGTATTATCATTTAAAGTAATTAATCTATTTAACACAAAACTACTTAATAAACCATCATTAAGGTCTTGGTTAGCATTATTATACGCAAGAATAGATTCTAATTTATCTATTTGAGACTGAGTGTAAGAAGCTCTTAGAGGAAGAGTTTTTCCTCCCAATTCCAAAGAAAGATAATTTTTTAATGCAGCTAATTTAGGATCTTTTAAAGATTCTTTTGGAATAGCATTTACTGCATCAATAAAATTGAAATATAAATCTTGGCCCTCAGTATTAGTTCCTCTTGTTAAAATATTTCTATCTATTAGATTAAAAATACTTTTCATATCTTCCATAGTGTATCCTATTTCTTTCAATTTAGGAGTCATCATAGGAATAATAACATTTCTTGTAGGGATATTTGTCAACATAAGATAAGATGCCCCTAACGTAGGATTTGCAGGAACGGTACCAGAAACAACTACTCCGTTTTTATTCTTAAATACAGGTATTTTATTATCAATTCCTATATAAACAATTTCATACTGTCCAGGCACTAATACCCCACTTCCTAAAGCTTCATTCTCCCATTGAGAAAACGACATCAAATTTTGATGGTTAAAGTCTTTTAATTTCACATCTTTAACTCTCGCTGTAGTTGGCTGAAGTCTAGTAACTCCTTTTACTTTCTTAACTGCTAATTTCTCTCTCATTGGAGATCCTTGAGGAACTAACCCTATTTTTTCCCCATTCATTACAATGGCCAAAGAAGCTTTGTTTTTAAAGTCTTTTTGTACTTCAGGGTTATCATTATACCCTGCTTCATTATTTTCAACAATTTCCACTTGAGCACCTATAATTTCTCCTACTTTTGTAACATCATTCACTACTTCGTTAAACCCTTGAGGGTAAACATACTCAATATAGTTCTTAGATAGAATAGGATTATTAGTTGCATTATCTAATACTTGGTAAGTACCTTTTTTAAATACTTTTGGTGCTCTCCAACCATTCTCAGCATAGATGTTTTGTAAATCCTCTTTCGTATATCTTTTCTTACCATATTTATTGGCCAATTCACTATCTCCAAAAATCTCAATAACAAAGTAAGCATTATTAGGATTTTTTATTCTAATATAAACTCCTCTACTCAATCCAGCAAAATAAGTTTCTGTATCCTCTTCTATTATATTTTCTCCAATAGTTTCCGCAGGCTTATTTACTTCTTCTGCTTTTATTTCTTCTTCAGTAGTAGGAATATCTATAGGAGTTAAATCAATTTCAATATCTGTATCTTCTTGAGAAACATTTTCATTATATTTTTCTCTTGCTTTTGAGATTTCTTCTTCTGTGAATTTTCCTTCTGCAAATTTAACAACATCAAATTCTTTTGGAGATAATTTCTCTCCATTAGTAATTTTATTTCTTAGTTTTTCTACTATAGTATCACTAACATTTTCAAATTCATTTGAAACCATTTCATCATACTCTTGCTCTGTAAAAGGTAATTCTTTCTCTACAGTTTTATCTTCAGTAACTCCTTCTTCCATAGGAATAAGCGCAAATTCTTCTACTTCTTCCTCTGTTAAAAGACCTTCTTCTTGTAGATTTTCTAAAGTAGGTAGGTCATTGGCCAACTGTAAAAGAGTTTTACTAATAGGGTTATCATTGTTAGCTATAACATTAAAAGATTGTTTATTTATATTTAAGGTAGTTAAGCCGTTTGCAGTACTATAAGAGTTATTTACTCGTATTGGTAATACATTAATTGAAGATACTGATATACCATTATCAGCAAAAATCCCTTGCATTTCTGTAAGCTCTTTGGACCATGTATTAGTATCTGCAACATAATTATCAGAGTATGATCGGAAATCAATTAAATGTACATTTCCTTCATTATCCACTACAGTTAATATAGGTGGGGTAGACATTCCTTCATATCCTCTATCAAAAGATAGATATAGAAAATTACTTGTAACTACATCGTCATTTAACTTATAAGCAAACCCATTAGCATCTAAGTCTGATTTTAACTCTGAAATAGTAGCAATAATAATATTCAAAGTGTTTTCATTAATTGAAATTTCAGTATCAAACCCTGAATCAACTATAACTTTGTTTATAAGTTGTCTAAGATTATATGGGGTATAAACTAAAGCATTATTAAATATTTGTTTAGCTATTTCAGTAATAACAGCATTTGTCAATACAGTGTTTTTTTCCTCCTCACTCATTGTAGCCATAGACGTTGTATTACCTACAGGTAAGAACAATTCGCCATTCACCTCAAATAATGTACTTCCATTTTTCTGTACCACTGTTTTTGGTGAAAATATTGCAGAAATACTTTCCAATTTAGTCTCGTCTTGAGAAGATAATTGTTTTGTAAGATAAGATTTAACTGCTTTTTTAGTTTGAGCTAAAGATTTTTTATTATCTAAACCAAGTCTTTTTGCCACTTCATAAAGTTGTTCATTATTGGATAAAATAGCATCAATATCTTCCTTTGTTTTAGGTGTAGTTATATCTGTTCTTCCTGTAAATTCTTTAGAACCTGTTTCATATTCTAGACTTAACAAACTTTCTAATTCTCCTAAAGTAGCTTTTCCCCCAGCTACTTTCTCTGATACAACATTTTTTTCTTTAATTTTTTCTTTTAATTCAGTAAAACTTTGCCTTGTCATAGGCTTATATTCTTTATTCACTAAGCTAACTCCATACCCTTTTTTAAGTTTGTTGTTAGCTTTGTTTAATTCTTTTACTGTATTCTCATATTCAGAAAATACTTGATCTACTTCAGAGTTATCCACTTCTTCTCCAGAAGCTTCTACTTGAGCTAAGGTACGCAATTTTTCTGCTAAAACAGCTTGAGCAGTATTTACATCTCTCAACTTAGATGCTACTTCTAATTGAGTCTCTGTTCTACCTGCTTTGTATTGTTTTTTAATGTTATTAATTGCTTTATCACTATTCTTTATAGTAGTTTCTAATTCTTTTTTAGTAGCTTCTAGATCTTTAGTATCTTGGCCATCTAGTTTAGCATCATTTATCTTAGTGTTTACTTCAGCTAATTGAGACACTGCCATTTGCTTATCCATGACAGAAGTACTTAATGCCTTGTAAGCATAACTACCTTCTGAACTATTTTTAACATCTAAAATATCAGGTGCCGCAGAAGTAGCTTCGTCCATCTCCAAAACGTACTCTTTTTGTACATTTTTAGTACCTTTGTTAAAAGTGTCTATAAAAGTAGACAAATTATTGCTACTTAATTGTAGTTTTTCAAATTCAGATACTTTAGTTTCTAGTTCCTTTGTCAAAGGATTTGACCCTACTGTTTTGTAGGCTCCTTGTGCATTAACAGTTAAATTTCCTTTTTCAACTTCTTCATCCAATGCAATTTTCTTTTCAGCCAAATCTCTTTCATTAAGAGATTGTCTGATAATAGCATTATCAAAAGTCTTTTCACTGTTTACTTTTTCTAAATCTTCTTCTCTTAGTCCTATATTACCCATCATTGATTTAATGATAGGGTTTTTAAAGTTTAATGTAGAAAGAGCTTCTTCATTTACACCAAGTTCAGATTTTTTAGCATTATAAGCATCTTTTAGTGCTTTATAATCAGTCATCATTTTAGCTTGATCTTCCTTAGAAAATTTATTACTACTACTTTCTGTCATTACATCTACATAAGAAGTAAAGGTAGCTTCATTTTCAAAGGCTGCTTTTAAATAATCCTCTCTTGAATATGGATTTTTTGAAGTCATAGCTTTCATCAAATCCATTCCTGTAGATAAACTACTTCCAGTCAATGCAGATACTGCTGCAGTGTTTGGGTCTAAAAAATTTAAATCTGCCAAACTTTCTTGATTATAAGCTTTATCTCCTGTAATTTTTTCATTCAAGAAGTTTACTCCTAGATTAATAAGTGGTTCTAAAATAACTTCCTCAGCACCTTCTTCCAATCCAGATCTAGCAGCATCTTTCATAGATTGTCCTGCAACTTTCATCACATTTTGATACATAGCTTTTCTTAGATTTGCATTGAAAAGTTTTTCTCTTAATGATAAATCAGCTACGTTGGCCAATTCTTTTCTAAGAATTCTTGCTGTTTCTAAAGTAGCATCTATAGCTCCAGGCATAATTCTTTGAGTACTAAAATCTCCATTTAATCCAATAGCTTTTGACTGCAAGAAAGAAGTCATATAAGTACCCATTGCTAATGCCCCTGAAGCCAATAAAGCAGGCATATGATTATCTTTATCCTCCGCTGCTTCCTTATACTTTTTATATATAGAAGGATACATTTCGGTCATGGCACTTGCAGTATTAATTAAAAAATCAGCTCCTCTAGCTACTCTCCTAGCTTTATCTGCATCAGAAATAGTTCCAATGGCTGCTCCTACAACTCTACCTGCCCCTCCTTCAACAATTAATGAAGGAATTTCTTGAGCGAATTCTTTTTGTACACTATTCCATAAGTTTTCTATAAAAACAGAAGTACCTCCTTCAATATCTGCTAAAGTTTTAGCACTAGCTACATATTTTTCTTTATTAGCATAGAAATCCTTAGCAATTTCTTCCATTACTTCAGGATTATTAATAGTGTATTCAAACCCTCCTCCAAATGCATTCTCAATATCCATATCTGCATCTAACTTTGCGTGGTATTTTATACCTGAAGGGGTTTCTCCTATATAATATTTATCATCTTTTAAGAAGTCTAATTTAAAATGGCTATCTTCTTGAGTAAGATTATCAAATAAGTCTGTGTTATCAAGAATTTTCTCAGTCCATTTTGGAGTATATTTATCTGCTGTAGCAACTTGAGAAATAATTTGAGCACCAGCAGCAGTTTGATTTACTACAAAATCTCCCGATCGTGTTAAAAACTTAGTACTATTATAAAGTAAATTATCAAATCCTGCTGAACTAAAAGTACCTTGTTCTTCTAAATTTTTATCAAGAATAGCAGAAGCAACAGCTTCTTCTTTTCCTATGTTTTCCACTTTATTTAAATTTCCGAAAAGTTTTCTTTTCTCTCCTATAAACTTATCCATATTAGCCATAGATATGATTTTTTTCTTATCTTCGCCTATTGCAGGAATACTTCTGTTTACAAATACATTTGCTAATGCTTGAAAACTAGGATTATTAAATAATTTTTGATCTTCTATAGGTAATTCATTTATATTAAATCCATTAGATAAATTTATATACTCGTTAATTTTTGTATTAACTTTTGTTTTTGGTACCCCAATAGAGGATTGAATATCATCATAATAAGAGGTTAACTCAATATTTTGTTCATTTTCAAGAACCCTAAGAGATTTTTCTAACGCTTGTCTTTGGTATTGTTCATAAGTAAGGTTTTTAAATTTACCCACTTTTGTATAATTTATAAATCCTTCTATTAAAGCTATAGTTGGGTTAATTGAGCTAAAGTCAGGTAATTCGGATAAAAACCCTGTATCCTTTACTTTAGTTTGTTTTATTGCAGTAGGGAAAAGCTTTGTGGTCTCTTCTCCAATTTTTTTTCTAGCTTCTTTAATATCACTTTTTATTGTAGGATCAATCAATGATGCTGCTTTAATTACTTCTGCATCATTTGTTAAGTCTACGTTTTTAAACACAGATACCCCTGATTTATTAAGTTCTATCTTTCTTTCGGTTTGACGTACTTGTCTTTCTTCCTCTGCAATTTGAGCGTCTATTTGAGAGTTATGATCCCAAGTATTTTTTATTGCTTTTATTGCCCCAAAAACTGAAGCACCCATAGCGAATCCCTCCACTTTCCCCAACTCTTCTTTGTAACTTTTCTTTTGTTTAGATAAAGTTTCAATTTTAGTTTGGGAAGCTTTTTTTGCTTCATCATATTTAACTCCATAATAGGTTTGTTCTACAGGAGTAATATTTTTACCTTGTTTTTTTGCTTTTTCTACATCTAGTGCA
>Ga0208463_1000089_pt1 | contig 23037 bp, 24 predicted proteins | sample LakMenEpi09Jul08_FD_150752 | JGI IMG/M metagenome (GOLD analysis project Ga0208463, IMG submission 150752) | Freshwater microbial communities from Lake Mendota, WI - 9JUL2008 deep hole epilimnion (SPAdes) | ecosystem: Environmental > Aquatic > Freshwater > Lake > Epilimnion/Euphotic zone ... | reverse complement strand
CCGCCGGCTGGTCAGCCTGCGCTTCTGAGCTTCGATTTCACCATCACGCTGTTCCACGAGTTTGGGCACGCGCTGCACGGAATGCTCTCGAACGTGAAGTACCCGAGATTCTCGGGCACCAGCACCCCTCGCGACTTCGTTGAGTTTCCATCACAGGTAAACGAGATGTGGATGCTCTGGCCAGAGGTGGTTGCAAACTTTGCCAAGCACTACGAAACCGGTGAACCACTGCCGCAGGAATGGATTGACAACCTAAAGCGAGCCGAGACCTTCAACCAGGGCCACGCGACCGTTGCTTACCTAGCCGCCTCGGTCATCGACCTCGCCTGGCACGAACTTGGCCCAGACGAGATTCCGACCGACGTCGAGGCTTTCGAAGCTAAAGCGCTTGCCAACTACGGTCTCGATTTTGATCTCGTGCCAACCCGTTACCGCAGCACCTACTTCTCGCACATCTTTGCTGGCGGTTACTCGGCGGGCTACTACGGTTACATCTGGTCTGAGGTTCTAGATGCCGACACCGTTGACTGGTTCAAGAACAACGGTGGGTTGACTCGCAAAAATGGCGATCACTTCAGAAACGAACTGCTTTCTCGCGGCGGAACCCAAGACGCGCTTCAGCTGTTCAGAAACTTCCGAGGAAAAGACGCCTCGATCGAGCCGCTGCTAAAGCGTCGCGGTCTTCTGTAAGCAACGCTAAAGGGAACCGTCGCCTGTTTAGGCGGCGGTTTTCTTGCGTTTGCCGAGCCAAAGCCAGACCAAGACTCCAACCACCAGCGCCCAGAAGGCCGGCCCGATTGAATAAGCCGTGAAGCCCGAGGATGCGACCAAAAAAGCGATTACTGCAGGCAGCCTCAGTTCTGGTTCTTCGACAATCGATGACAATGCGCCAATCATGGTTGCAAACAAAGCCAGACCGGCACCGGCCAAAATAATTTCTCTCGGAGCTTGAATCACAAAAGAGATCGATGCCCCGGCGGTTAACGCGAGTAGCAGGTAAACGACTCCCCCGCTAACCGAAGCAATCCAACGTTTCTCAGGATTTCTGTGCGCCTGCTCGTTTGCATTTAGCGCGGCGGTGATTGCCGCAAGATTAGTCACAAAACCACCAAAGAAGTTAGCGACGAGTGAGCCGAGACCGGTAGCCAACATTGCCGGACGAAACGGCACTTCGTAGCCGTAACTCTTCATGATTGCAATGCCTGGAATGTTCTGGCTCGCCATGGTCACAAGGTAAAGCGGAATTCCGATTGAAATAATCGCGACAACAGAAAACTGAGGCGCAATCAATTGCGCTGCGGGCAGAATGTCTTCGACCGGAATCGAGATTTGAAGCTCGATCGCGGTGAGTGCGAACAAGACCACCATTGCAATCGGTGTAGCCCAAACCTGAGCCAACTTGTAGAGCAATAGCCAAACCAGAATTGCGGGAATGACAATTAGCGGGTATTTGCCAGCAGCGCTGAATGGCGCAATGCAGAAGCTGAAGATCACGCCGGCCAGCATCGCGCCCGCAATCGGTTTTGGAATCGAGGTCACTAGCTTTCCGAGAGACGGCCAGAGACCCGTCAAGGCAATAAGCAGAGAGGCCACGATAAATGAGCCGACCGCCGTCTCAAAACCGAACCCTAAGCCGCCTGCCGAAACCAACAGGGCCGCGCCGGGTGTGCTCCAAACGATGCTGATCGGCATCTTGTAGCGCCAGCTGAGAACTATTGAGAGAGTTCCGTAAAGCAAGAGCATCACGAAAACTACCGAGACGATTTGCGCCTGGGTGGCGCCGAGAGCGCTGAGTGCGGCTAAAACAACGCCCGTGCTGGCTGCTTGTCCGGTTATTGAGGCAACGGTTCCGGCAAGAATCGGTGCTCTGAGTCGAAGCCCGCTGGATGGCATTTAGAGAGCCTAGGCAGATTTTTCTTGGCGGCTGCTCTTGAACGGAAGAATCGCGGGTGCCGACTTGGTCTCGACAACTTCGCGAGTTATGCGAACGATGCCTTGAACCGGGCTACCCGGAATCTCGTACATGATTGGGCCGAGAATCTCTTCCATGATTGCGCGAAGACCTCGAGCGCCGGTCTCGCGAAGAACTGCCATGTCGGCGATGGCTTCTAGCGCATCTTTATCAAACTCAAGTTCAAAGCCGTCTAGTTCGAACATGCGCTGATACTGCTTAGTCAACGCGTTCTTTGGAACGGTGAGAATGTCAATCAGTGCGGTTCGGTCTAACTGGGTAACGGTTGCGATTACCGGAAGACGGCCGATGAACTCTGGAATCAAACCGAACTTGCGAAGATCTTCTGGCTGCACCTCTGAGAAAATCTCTGCGACATCGCCCTTGGCGAAGATTGGCGAACCGAAACCGATGCCCTTCTTGCCCGCGCGAGACGAAATGATTTCTTCGAGACCGGCAAACGCACCGGCGACAATGAAGAGCACGTTGGTGGTGTCGAGCTGGATGAACTCTTGCTGCGGGTGCTTGCGGCCACCCTGCGGAGGAATCGACGCGACGGTTCCCTCGAGAATCTTGAGCAGCGCCTGCTGCACGCCTTCGCCAGATACGTCTCTGGTGATTGACGGGTTTTCTGCCTTGCGTGAAATCTTGTCAATTTCGTCGATGTAGATGATGCCGTTCTCGGCGCGCTTCACATCTCCGTCGGCTGCTTGAAGAAGCTTAAGCAAAATGTTTTCGACGTCTTCACCGACATAACCGGCCTCGGTAAGCGCCGTGGCATCGGCCACCGCGAAAGGCACGTTAAGGCGCTTGGCCAAGCTCTGCGCCAAGTATGTCTTTCCGCATCCGGTCGGGCCAATCATCAAGATGTTTGACTTGGCAATCTCGATCTGGTCGTGCTCTTTGCCCGCGCTGGTCAGGGTTCCGCGAGACCTGATTCGCTTGTAGTGGTTGTAAACGGCAACCGAAAGGGCCTTCTTGGCCTGGTCTTGACCGATCACGTATTCGTCTAGGTAACCCTTGATTTCGCGAGGCTTTGGAAGATCAATCTCTTCAATCTGCTTGGGTGCTTGACCCAGTTCTTCTTCAACGATTTCGTTGCAAAGCGCGATGCACTCATCGCAGATAAACACGCCTGGGCCGGCAATTAGCTTGCGCACCTGCTTCTGGCTCTTTCCGCAGAAAGAACACTTGAGCAGGTCGCTCGATTCGCCCAATTTGGTCATGATGAAACTCTATCCGCGCGCAGCAAAAAAGCGGGGCAACTAGACCCCGCTTTCTGCTTGATTGCCTCTAGTTACGCGTTCTTACGAGAGCCTAGAACCTGGTCGATGAGACCGTATTCCAGTGCCTCGGGTGCGGTAAGAATCTTGTCGCGATCGATGTCTCGATTCACCTCGGAAACACTCTTTTTGGAGTGCTTTGAAAGGGTCTCTTCGAGCCAGGTGCGAAGGCGAAGCATCTCTTTCGCCATGATCTCGATGTCAGAAGCCTGGCCTGGGCCACCGCCAGATGACGGCTGGTGAATCATGATGCTCGCGTTTGGCAGAGCCAAGCGCTTTCCCGGTGCTCCGGCGGCCAGCAAAACAGCGGCGGCCGATGCGGCCTGACCCAAGCAAACGGTCTGAACCTGCGGGCGAATGTACTGCATGGTGTCGTAGATCGCAGTCATCGCAGAGAACGAACCACCAGGTGAGTTGATGTACATGGTGATGTCGCGATCTGGGTCTTGTGATTCGAGAACCAACAACTGCGCCATGATGTCATCTGCCGAAGCGTCGTCAACCTGAACACCCAAGAAAATGATGCGGTCTTCGAAAAGCTTGTTGTAAGGGTTCTGCTCGCGGTAGCCGTAAGAGGTTCGCTCGGTAAAGCTCGGAAGAATGTAGCGAGACTCTGGTGAGATGAATTTGTTTTCCATGGTCTCTCCTAGTTGGTTCCGATGCCGGTTGCCGAACCAGCAAACTCACGGATGTGATCAATGAAGCCATACTCGAGGGCTTCTGCTGCAGTGAACCAGCGGTCACGGTCGCCATCGCGCTCAATCTGCTCAACGGTCTTGCCGGTCTGAGCGGCGGTTAGCGAAGCTAGCTGACGCTTCATTGACATGATTAGTTCGGCCTGAGTCTGAACGTCTGAAGTGGTTCCGCCGAAGCCTCCGTGGGGCTGGTGAAGAAGCACGCGAGTGTTTGGCGTTGCGTAACGCTTGCCCTTGGTTCCAGATGAGAGCAAGAACTGACCCATCGAGGCGCACATACCGATGCCAACTGTGACGATGTCGTTCGGCACGTATTGCATGGTGTCGTAGATTGCCATGCCCGCGGTGATTGATCCACCTGGCGAGTTGATGTACAAGAAGATGTCTTTGGTCGAGTCTTCGGCTGCGAGCAACAGAATCTTCGCGCAAATCTCGTTGGCCATGTCGTCGCGAACTTCACTGCCGAGCCAAATGATGCGCTCGCGCTGAAGTCGTTCGAACGTGCTGTGACGTTCAAACATTCCCGGGGTTAGGTGGTCAGCCATTTTTCCTCATTTCAATGCGGCTCGGCAGGTGTTCACCGAGGTGCCCACTAAGGCTAACTGCCAAGCATCGAAATGCTTGGCAGTGTTCGCCATCGGCTTATCCGCCGAAAAAGCTACTAGTTGTGGTCGTGACCGGCGTGGTCGTCTGCCATCGGAGCGTCAGAGTTGGTGAAGGTAGAGATGTCAACCTTGCCCTTGCTGTCGCTTACCTCTGTGGTCTCCAAGACGATTGCCAGTGCTTTGCGGCGGGCAACTTCGGCCACAAACGAAGGAATCTGGCCGTTCTGGTCGATGATCTTGATGAACTCGTTCGGGTTCATTCCGTAAGACTGAGACGCCTGGATTAGGTACTGGGTGAGTTCCTGCTCGTTGACCTTCACGTTTTCGGCAAGTGCGATTTCATCGAGAATCATCTGAACCTTGAATGACTTCTCGCTCTGGCCGGTAACTTCGGCGCGGTGCTCTTTGTCTTCGAGGCGACCCTCGCCCTCGAGGTGACGATTGACGTCAGCCTCGACGAGTTCGTCTGAAACAGCAACTGCGATCTTCTCGACCAACAGGTCGGTCAACTTGTCGCGAGCCTCGAGACCTTGGCCGTAAACCTTTGAATCCTTGAGCTGCTGCTCGATACCGCTCTTTAGCTCGGCGATTGTGTCGAACTCCGAGGCCATCTGTGCAAACGCGTCGTCGGCCTTTGGCAACTCGCGCTCTTTGACCGCGGTCAGAGTTACTGAAATTTCAGACTCCTCGCCGGCCTTCTCGCCGCCGACAAGCTGCGACTTAAATGTCGTGCTCTCGCCAGCGGTCAAAGTGTCAAGCGCCTCATCGATTCCGTCGAGCAGGTTTCCAGAACCGATCTCATACGAAATGCCCTGAGCTTCGTCGATAACCTTGCCGCCGATTGACGCCGATAGGTCAATGGTCGTGAAGTCGCCCTTCTTAGCGGGACGGTCGACGGTCTTTAGCGTGCCGAAGCGGCTGCGCAACTTCTCGAGTTCTGCGTCTACCTCTTTGGCGTCGACCTTGATGTCGGCAACCTTTACCTTGAGGTTCTTGTAGTCGATGAGTTTGATCTCTGGACGAACTTCAACTTCGATCTCGACCACCAGGTCGCCATCCCAGGTGTTCTCATCTGGAGTCTTCTTGATGTCTGCCTTTGGCTGACCGAGAACGCGAAGATTGTTTTGCTCGACTGCCTCGCGGTAGATGCGGTCGAGTCCGTCGTTGATTGCGTGCGCCATGATTGCAGGCTTGCCAACGCGCTTTTCAAGGATGGCTGGCGGCACCTTGCCCTTGCGGAAACCAGGGATGGTCACTTCTTCGGCGATGTGCTCGTAGGCGTGATCGATGCTCGGCTTCAAATCGGCTGGGTTGGCCTCGATGACGAGCTTGACGCGGGTCGGCTTGATGCGTTCAACGGTGGTTTTCATGAACCTTCTCCTGAAAAAGGCCCGCGACGCATCGCAAGCTGGGGTTTTTACTGATCACTTATAAAACAGTGGTCGGGATGACAGGATTTGAACCTGCAACCCCCTGTACCCAAAACAGGTGCTCTACCAAGTTGAGCCACATCCCGGAGGTTCGCTCGACTTCGAGCAGACAACTTTGTTATCTTATCCCATACAATGGTCAGGTTGCCGATTTTTCTCGGCTGACTTCGCGGATGTAGCTTAATGGTAAAGCCTTAGTCTTCCAAACTAATGACGCGGGTTCGATTCCCGTCATCCGCTCCAAGAAAAAAGCGGCCTTTTGGGCCGCTTTTTCGTTTAACTCTGACAACCAGAACACCAGTAGAGCTTGCGCGCAGCCATCAACTCGATGCTGATGTTTGTGCCACAGACTCGGCAGGGCTCGCCCTCTCGCTTGTAAACCCAGTTTCGCTCGGCTTTTGACGGTCGTTTGGTGAACAAATCGTCTCGAGTGATCATGTAAGAAGTTTTTACGCCCACTTTCATGAGTTTGACCGAGTCATCCCAGATATCTTCGACAACCTCACGAAGCAGTTGACTGCCGGGGGTGTGCGGTTCGACGCCCGCGCGAAACAGCAGTTCGGCCCGATAGACGTTGCCGATGCCAGATATGACCTCCTGGTTCATCAACAACTGCCCTATCGAAACTCTCGAGGCCAAGACTTTCTCGACGAACCTGAGCTTCTGTTTGCCGCGGGGGTCGGCATTCAGCGGATCTGGGCCTAGCCGCTTCTCGATAGCTTTGACCTCGGAGTCATCGAGCACCTCGCAAACCGTCGGCCCACGCAATTCGAAGATCGCCTTCGACGAGCTGAAGCGAGCCCGAACCTCGCCGACCACGGCCGGAAGGTCGCCCGGGGCGTGCCTTCTCCACTTTCCATAGATGCCCAGGTGCACACGAAGGGTCAGGTCGTTGTCGAACTCCAAAAAGAGTTGCTTGCCGATGGCGCGAGCGCGCTCGAGCCTGCGCTTTGAGATTTTCATGGCTTCGCTCGAGAAGCGGCCCTGCGGAGAATCGATGTAGACGGTTTCGCCTGCAAACAGAGCGTTGAAGTCGTTTGCGCTTCTATGAACAGAGTGACCTTCGGGCACTTAGGAGACTTCGCCCGATTGCTCGTAGTTTGCGATTTGACCAATCCTGCGCACGTGACGCTCGTCGAAACTAAATGGCTCGGCGATAAACAGTTCAACCAATCGCAAAACCTCTTCGCGAGAATGTTGCCTAGCACCGATTGCGACCACGTTTGCGTTGTTGTGCTCGCGCGCAAGTTTCGCGGTCGATTCGTTCCAAGCCAGCGCGGCTCGAATTCCCTGCACCTTGTTGGCAGCGATTTGTTCGCCGTTGCCAGAGCCACCCAACACCACTCCGAGCGCAGCAATCGATGCCTGTTCGTCTCGAACTACTGCAAGCGCAGCGTTGATGCAGAAGGCCGGGTAGTCATCTAGCGCGTCGTATACCTCTGGGCCGTGATCGAAAACTTCGTGACCTTGCGCGCGAAGTTGCTCAATCAGAAAGTGGCTGATTTCGAGACCCGCATGATCCGTGGCAATGTGAATTCTCAACTTTGAACGCCTAACTCTTGCTTGCTCTAAGTAGCCAAAGGTAAGTCACGAGCGCCCCAGCTAAACAGCTGGCGAAGGTCACAAGTGACATACCAGAAATCACGGATTGCGCTGTCGCTCGGTCGGCAACAGTGCCTGTAGTTGAGTCACCTATCGAACTGATGAAGAGGCTGCTCAGAACACTCGTGACCAAAGCGGTTATCGCGATGTTTACGAGCATGCGAAACGCCTTCGACTTTGAACGAATGAATAGGCCAATCACCGCCCAAAAACTGAAGGCTGGCAAGAGAAAGGTAATTGCCGAATTTGACAGCATCGCAAAGCCAACTTCGACGTTCATGCTGGCAAGAGAGAAGGTCAATAATATACCCAGAATGGCAATTGCTAGCACGGCTGAGGCCTCGGTAAGCGGGCTTGGCTTCAAGTTCATAAAGACTAGGCTAATTGACGAATTCGCCAAACAACACAGGAGTCAAATTGCCAGGAGAAAACCTAACTCGCCTCGAAGCCGCCGACCGCGCCAAACTGCTGAAAGTGCACAGCTATGAGGTCGAGCTCGATCTAACCCAAGGCGACGAAACCTTCGGTTCAAAGACGACCGTGCTGTTTGACGCCCACGAGGTCGGCGCGAGCACCTTTATTGACGCCATTACCGCCAAGGTTCGAAGCATCACCCTGAACGGCGAGTCGCTCGATGTCTCCAAGCACTCTGACGGCATTCGAATTGAACTCACCAATCTGCAGAGCAAAAACGAGCTGATTGTCGATGCCGATGCCTTGTACATGAATACCGGAGAGGGTTTGCACAGATTTGTCGACCCGGTAGACAACGAGGTTTATCTCTACACCCAGTTCGAGGTGCCAGATTCGCGACGCATGTTTGCGGTTTTCGAGCAGCCAGATCTAAAGGCTCTCTTCACTTTCATTGTTACCGCTCCAGAAAACTGGAAAGTCGTGTCAAACCAGCCAACTCCAGAGCCGGTTTCACTTGGTGGCTCAAAGGCTAAGTGGCACTTTGCGCCGACCCCAAAGATCTCGAGCTATATCACGGCGTTGGTTGCCGGGCCATATGTTGAGACTCGCTCGCAGCTCACCTCTTCTGATGGTCGAACAATTCCGCTTGGGGTTTACTGCCGCGCATCCTTGGCTCCGTTCATGGATGCCGACTACATCTTCGACAAGACTCGCGAAGGCTTCACGTTCTTCGAGAAGCAGTTCGATGTGCCGTATCCGTTCGAGAAATACGACCAGCTTTTCGTTCCAGAGTTCAACGCTGGAGCAATGGAAAACGCTGGAGCGGTTACCTTCACCGAGACCTATGTTTTCAGGTCTAAGGTTTCTGATGCAACCAAAGAGCGTCGCGTCGTTACGATTCTGCACGAACTAGCCCACATGTGGTTCGGCGACCTGGTCACCATGAAGTGGTGGAACGACCTGTGGCTAAACGAATCGTTTGCCGAGTATGCCTCTACCCTTGCGACCGCCGAGGCCACCGAGTGGCACGGCGCCTGGACTACTTTCGCATCGTTAGAGAAGTCATGGGCATACCGTCAAGACCAGCTGCCTTCAACTCACCCAATCGTCGCCGAGATCAACGACCTCGAAGACGTGCAGGTGAACTTCGACGGCATCACCTACGCCAAGGGCGCATCGGTCTTGAAGCAGCTGGTTGCCTGGGTCGGCCAAGACAAGTTCATGGCCGGAGTCAGCGCTTACTTCAAGAAGCACGCCTACCAGAACACCGAACTGGTCGATCTGCTTCGCGAACTAGAGGCGCAGTCGGGCCGCGACCTGCAGAGCTGGTCAAAGAACTGGCTCGAGACTGCCGGCGTGAATACCCTGCGACCTGAGTTCGAGGTTGACTCAGACGGCAAACTGAAGAGCTTTGCAGTTCTTCAGACCGCAATCGCCGAGCACCCGACCATTCGCCCGCACCGCATGGTGATCGGTTTCTACAACCTCGAAGGCGGCTCACTGAAGCGAGTTCACCGTCTCGAACTCGATGTCGACGGCGATCGCACCGAAGTTGAAGCGCTTGTTGGGTTTACCCAACCAGACCTCATTTTGCTGAACGACGAAGATTTGGCCTACGCCAAGATTCGACTCGACGAGCGCTCACTAAAGACCGCAGTTGATCACCTCAGCAAGTTCGAAGACTCGCTGGCTCGCACCATCGTCTGGGGCGCAGCCTGGGATGCAACTCGCGATGCCGAAACCAGCCCGCGCGAGTTTGTGCGTTTGGTCTTGAACAACATCGCGACCGAGACTGAGTCGACGACAATTCTCACTCTGCTTCGCCAGTTGGTAACCACCGGAAACATGTATGTCACCGAAGCGCACCGACAAGAAGTTTTGGTTGAGATTGCTGATGGCTTGCTCGCAATTGCAAGGGGTGCCGAACCAGGCAGCGACATCCAGTTGCAACTAATCAAGTTCTTGCCGCAGTTTGCTCGAAGCGAATCACAACTCGATGCGCTAGAGGCATTGCTTGCGGGCACCGAAAAACTCGGTGGCCTCGAAGTCGATGCAGATTTGCGCTGGGATCTTCTTTCGGGATTGGTAGTGGCCGGACGTGCCGGTGCAGCCGAGATCGATGCCGAGCTCGAACGCGACAACACCGCAAACGGCCAGAAGGCGGCAGCCGGCGCGCGCGCAGCAATTCCGACCGCAGCGGCAAAGGCAGAAGCTTGGAAGACACTTGTCGAAAGCAAAGATCTTTCAAACGCACTGGTGAACGCTGCAAGTCTCGGCTTCGGTCGCGTGCACGACCTTGCGCTTCTCGAGCCATACGTCGATCGCTACTTCGAGAGCGCGCTGCATGTCTGGAAGCTACACACCTTCAAGATTGCCGAGTACTTGATGATTAACCTCTATCCGGTTTATCTTGCGAACGAGGCTCTGGCCAGCAAAACCCGTGAGTGGATCGCAAGGCCAGAGATCAAGGAGATTCCGGCCCTGCGCCGAATCATGATTGAGAACCTTGCCGCAGTAGATCGCGCTCTGGCGGCGCAAAAGCGCGACGAGCTGAGTTAAACATGCAAGACCTGGCTAACTGGTGGCCTGAATTCTGGCAGCAATGGCAAACGCTGATTCGCATTGTTGCGATTCTGGTTGGCACTGTTCTGGTTCGCTGGGCGCTATTGATTTCGGTCAGTCGAGTGCTGAAGGGCATCGAAAATGGCACTGGCGGTAAGTTAGCCAACTCTGCTAGCAACGCCCTAAACCAGTCGCCGCTTGCCAAGGCCAGAGTGGTTCAGCGGGCCAAGACGCTTGCCTCGGTGATGTCGAACCTCATCACCTGGTCGCTCTTGCTATTTGCGGCCGGTGCCGTGCTGAGCGAGCTCGGCGTCGCAGTTGGTGCTTTGGTTGCCAGCGCGGGCATTTTAGGAGCCGCAATCGGCTTCGGTGCGCAAAGCCTTGTGAAAGACCTGATCAACGGTCTCTTCATAATCTTCGAAGATCAGTTTGGCGTCGGTGACAGCGTTGACCTTGGCGAAGCAAGAGGCGTTATTGAAAGCGTTGGTCTTCGCGTTACTCAGGTGAGAGACGTCAACGGCGTGCTCTGGTATGTGCGCAATGGCGAGATCATCCGTGTTGGTAATCAATCGCAGGGATGGTCTCGTGTGATTCTGGATATTCCACTGAGCTACTCGGTGAACATCGAGAAGGCCAAGCAGGCAATTCTCGAAGCCGCGACCGAGCTGGTCAAAGACTCAACTTTTGCGAAGCGCATGCTTGGTAAGCCCGAGATCTGGGGAATCGAATCTGTTACCGCCGACCAAGTTGTCATGAGGCTTGTGCAACAGGTTGGCCCGCAAGACGCCGACGATGTTGCTCGCGAGCTTCGACTGCGAGTCAAGAACAAACTCGATGCTGCGAAAATCACGCTTGCCTCAGACAAGAATTCAATCTTTGTAGACATCGCCGGCAAGGCAAAAAAGTAGTTGTCAGAAAACGAAGACTTCTCTGACGCCGAGCGAGTCGAGACAGTTCGCATCAAGGGGCTAGGCGGCGAACTCGACATCGCCGGAAACTTTTTCGAACGCGTTGGCGGCACCGAAACCTTTACCAAACTGGTGGCCAAGTTTTACGAGGGCGTCGCAACTGACGACGTTCTTCGACCGATGTATCCAGAAGAAGATCTCGGGCCGGCAGCCGAAAGACTGCGCATGTTTCTCGAGCAATACTGGGGTGGGCCGAGCACCTATCAAGAGCAGCGCGGTCATCCGCGGTTAAAAATGCGCCACATGCCGTTCAAGATAAACCCGCTGGCCCGAGAGCGTTGGCTGTTGCACATGCGCGCCGCCGTTGAATCTATCCAGTTGGCTCCCCTGCTCGAGGCCGAGCTTTGGGGTTACCTTGATCGCGCGGCCACAGCGATGCTGAACACCTTCGAAGACTAAAGGCGTTAGGCCACCCTGGCAGCTTCGCGGGCGATAACGTGACCGAATTCGGTGCTTAGTCTCACCCAGTTATCTGCGAAGTAAATCGAGACTTGCTCTTTCTCGGTCATGAAGCCGAGCCCAGCTGCGACGAACGCGGCACCGGTTGGAATTCTGGTGTCTTGCTCGATGCCTCTGCCCCAGATTTCCTGGCGAATTCGAGCCGCAATCGGGCCACCCACCGACGCCGGCAAGGTGTCTGCAACCTCTTGGATGCCCGCCCGGGCAAGAGCGGTCAGCTCGGCTTCGTCGATAACGCCGCCGGCTACCCAACCTGACCTCGGTGGCGAAATTCCGGCCCAAGCCGCTCGCTGCCCAGCTTCTGGAACCTCTACGCGGTAATCGGTGGTTGAACTCTCCAGCACTCGGGCTAGTCGATCTAGAACTGACGAGATAGAAACTAACCGGTCAACCTCTGCCTCTGCGGCGAGCTCGGTGGTGCGCAAACCAATCACGGTTAAGCCACCGTCGAGAACCGAGCCAGAGAAAAGCGGAGCAACGTAGGCCGCCAAGACGTTTCCGTAGGCGCGCAGTCTCACTAGGCCATCGGGGTCTAATCTCTTGGCGCGCGAAAGATACGATTGCAAATCTCTCAGCGATTGTTCATCTGTCAGTTCAAAGTCTTTATTCATCGTTCTCTAAACTACCTTTTGGGCAGCCCAATCAGTAACAGTTCGGAGAAACATGTCAGTACCAATTCCAGAAAACCCACTGGATGATTTGCTGAGAACTCTGAATCTCGCGAAACTCGAATCTGCGGCAAGCGGCGAAGACCGATTCGAAGGCCCATCTCAGTGGATGCCGCACGGTCGCATTTACGGCGGTCAGGTTTTAGCGCAGAGTCTCGTGGCGGCAACGAAGACAATCGATACCGAGGGCATCAGAAACATTCACTCGCTACACGGATACTTCTTGCGCCCGGGTGACATCGAATTGCCAATCGTCTTTTCAGTTGACCGACTGCGTGACGGTAGAAGTTTCAGCACTCGAAGAGTGCAGGCCTTTCAAAACGACTTGCCGATTTTCTCGATGATTGCATCATTCCAAGACAAAGATCCTGGGCTCGATCACCAAGATGACTTTCCGCAAAATATTCCAGACCCCGAGAGCCTGCCGACGGCAGCTGAACTTCTGGGCGAGAGCGAGCATCCGGTGGTTCAGTATTGGGCCAAGGCCAGGCCGTTCGATTTGCGACACGTGACCGCGCCGATTTTCTTCAAGGTTGAGGGTGAGCATGTTGCGCATCAGGCGGTGTGGATCAAGTCGCTTGGCGAATTGCCAGACGACCAAAACATTCACCGGGCAGCGATTGCCTATGCCAGCGACTACACGATTCTCGAGAGCATCTATCGCCGCCACGGAATTGCCTGGGCTCACCGCGGCTTGAAGTCGGCCAGTCTCGATCACGCCATGTGGTTTCACCGCGACGGTCGAGCCGACGAGTGGATGCTTTACGTGCAGGAGTCGCCGAGCGCACAGGGTGGTCGCGGACTTTCGCTGGGTCGCCTGTTCAACCGACAGGGACAGCTGCTAGCAACCGTCGCCCAAGAGGGAATGGTTCGCGTTCCCGAGTTCGCCGACTAGTCGCGGGTCAAGCGGCGATAGGTCGAGCGATGCGGTTTTGCGGCGTCGGCACCCAAGCGCTCAATCTTGTTCTCTTCGTATGAATCGAAGTTTCCCTCGAACCAATACCAGTTAGACGGGTTATCGTCGGTGCCCTCGTAGGCCAAGATGTGCGTGGCAACTCGGTCAAGAAACCAACGATCGTGCGTGATGACCACGGCGCAACCCGGAAACTCTAGAAGCGCATTCTCGAGACTCGACAGAGTCTCAACATCGAGGTCGTTAGTTGGCTCATCGAGAAGCAGGAGGTTTCCGCCCTGCTTCAGCGTCAGAGCCAGGTTCAAGCGGTTTCGTTCACCACCCGATAGCACGCCCGCAGGCTTCTGCTGATCTGCTCCCTTAAATCCGAACGCGGCAACGTACGCGCGCGAAGGAATCTCGGTGTTGCCGACCATCATGAAGTCGAGCCCGTCAGAGACAACTTCAAATAGAGTCTTGGTCGGGTCGATTCCGGCACGCGACTGGTCTACGTATGAGATCTTGACGGTCTCACCAATTTTCAGCTCGCCGCTGTCAAGTTCTTCTAAGCCAACAATGCTCTTGAAGAGAGTCGACTTGCCAACGCCGTTCGGGCCGATTACACCAACAATGCCGTTGCGCGGCAGAGAGAAACTGAGCCCGTCGACCAACACGCGATCGCCGAAACCCTTTTTGATGTTCTTCGCCTCGAGCACGATGTTGCCGAGTCGCGGACCAACCGGAATCTGGATTTCTTCGAAATCGAGTTTTCTATCTTTATCTGCAGCCGCAGCCATCTCTTCATACTTGGCCAAACGCGCCTTCGACTTAACCTGACGCGCCTTCGAGTTTGAGCGAACCCATTCGAGTTCGTCGGTTAGTCGCTTGGCGAGCTTCGCATCTTTCTTACCCTGCACCTCGAGACGTTCACGCTTCTTTTCGAGATAGGTCGAGTAGTTGCCTTCGTAGGGGTAGGCGCGGCCTCGGTCGAGTTCGAGAATCCACTCGGCGACGTTGTCGAGAAAGTAACGGTCGTGAGTCACGGCAAGCACAGCACCCGGATACTTCGCGAGGTGCTGCTCGAGCCACAAAACCGACTCGGCGTCGAGGTGGTTGGTAGGTTCGTCGAGCAAAAGTAGGTCTGGCTTTTCGAGCAGCAGCTTGCACAGCGCAACGCGTCTGCGCTCACCTCCCGAGAGGTGGGTCACCGGGGTGTCGCCCGGTGGGCAGCGCAGTGCATCCATGGCTTGCTCGAGTTGGCTGTCGAGATCCCAGGCGTCGAGGTGATCGATCTGCTCCTGCAGAACACCCATCTCTGCAAGCAGAGTGTCAAAGTCGGCATCGGGCTCGGCCATCAGCGCCGAAATCTCATTGAAGCGATCGAGCTTTGCCTTGGTTTCCTTAACGGCGAGCTCTACGTTTCCGAGAACGGTCAGGTTCTCATCGAGCGGCGGCTCTTGCAAAAGAATTCCGACGGTTGCATCGGTTGCGAGTCTGGCTTCACCGTTGCTCGGGGTGTCGATGCCTGCCATGATCTTCAGCACGGTTGATTTACCGGCACCGTTGGGGCCGACAACGCCAATTTTGGCTCCGGGATAGAAGGCGAGGGTTACGTCATCAAGGATGACCTTCTCGCCATGCGCTTTGCGCGCCTTGATCATCTGATAGATGAATTCAGCCAAAGTAGTTGTCTCTTTCGATAAGTGGCGCTCTCTCGCGCTGCATGCTGTCGGTTTGAGTTTATCCGACCAATTTTGGCTTCAACCTGAGCACTGTAATTGCATGATTTGCGAGAGAGCACCGCTCCTCTTTCGAAAAGGCCAATCGAAACGAGGTGTGGCGCTGGGCCGGCCTGCAGAGGGGGTCGCCGGCCGACCCAGCAGTCTGTGGTTACTTGGCGGCTACCAGCTCTTCTTCGCTGTCTTGCTGCTGCTCATCTTCAGGATCTGGCTCACGCACCAGAACGGTTCTTGTGAATGTGGCGGTTCCCCAGGTGAGGTCGTGGCCCAGCGCTTCTGCCTCAACTTCAACCGAGGTGCCGGCTCGTTCGCCGTTATCCCAGTCGCGAACGCGAAGTTTGCCAGTTACTAAAACCCGCTCACCCTTAGAAACGGAGCCTGCCGAATTAATTGCCAACTGCCGAAAAGCGGTGACCGTGAACCAATTGGTTTCGCCATCGACCCACTTGTTTGCGGTGCGGTCGAATCTGCGGTGCGAGGCCGCCAGGCGAAAAGAAGTAATTGGTAACCCATCTTGAGTGACCAAGTGGCGCGGAGTCGTAGCGACTAAACCTGAAACTGTGACAATCTCTGACAACGTTAAACCTCTCTCTTGAACGATCAGTTGATCGATGAATAGAGAATGGCTCAGCGCATCCGGCCGTGGGAGTTTAAATCAGAATCTGTGGATAACTAATTTCAGCGAAGAAATTCGGTGAACTTAGCGCGCACCTTTGCCATCTTTGGTGCTACAACCGCGTTGCAGTATCCCTGATTTGGATTCTTGGCAAAAAAGTCTTGGTGATACTCCTCGCCCATCCAGAAGGTTTCAACGGGAACAATTTCGGTGACAATCGCCGACCCCCACAATTCGACAGCGCGATCGCGCGCCGCCTCGAACAGAACGCGCTGTTCGTCGTTCTCGTAAAACATTGCCGAACGATATTGTGTGCCTACGTCATTGCCCTGGCGATTGAGTTGGGTTGGGTCGTGCACGGTAAAAAACATGTCGAGAATGATTTCGGCCGAAACTACATCCTCGTCAAAAATCACTTTCGCAACTTCGACGTGACCGGTGTTGCCATCGCAGACTTGCTCATAGGTGGGGTTCGCCTTTGCGCCGCCCATGTAGCCAACTTCGACGTCTTGAACGCCCTTGAATTGCATGTATGTGCTGTCGAGGCACCAGAAGCACCCGCCACCTAAAACGAAACTAGTCATTTCACTAGCCTAGGCTTTTGCAATGAGCCAAAATCAAAAGCACCCCACTCTGGGAGCTATTTTGGCCATTTCGAGTTCACTGTTGTTTGGCTTGAACGCCAGCAGCACCAAAGTTCTGATCGATAGTGGCATTACCGCCGAGCAGCTAACTTTCATGCGCTCCGGCGCTGTGGCGCTACTTGCCGGTCTGGTTCTAGTAGCCACTCAACCAAAGGCGTTCAAGTTCACCTGGCGTGAAGTGCCGATTTTCTTGGCCTTCGGCGTTGTGGGCGTCGGCTTGATGCAGTGGGCTTACAGCAACGCGGTGGCTAATCTGCAGGTTGGCGTTGCACTACTTATTGAGTACACGGCTATCGTGATTGTTCCAATCGCCACCTACTTGCTCTTCAAAGAAAAAGTTCGCGGTCGCATCTGGATCGCGGTTGCACTCGTGCTCGGCGGCTTGGCAATTGTGGCAAGACCCTGGTCTACGGGCTTGAACCCCGAGGGTGTGACCTACGGTTTCATGGCTGCGATTTTCTTGAGCACTTACTTCATCATGGGTGAGCGAATTCAGCGAACGAGAGATGCCCTCTCGACCATGTTCTATGCCTTCACAATTGCCAGCACATTCTGGGCAATCACGATGAGCTTTCAACAAGTCAAGCCCATCGATTTCTCGCGCACTCTGAATCTCACTCAGAACCTGAGCGCGATCAACTTGCCAACCTGGGGCCTGCTGCTCTTCGTGATGATATTCGGCTCGTTTGTTCCGATGTTTTTGACCTTTTTAGCAATGCGACACCTAACCGCGAGCAAAGTGGGAATAGCGAGCACCTCGGAAACTGTTTTTGCTTTTGTGTTCGGCTATCTGTGGCTGAGTCAGATGGTTGACTTGCCTCAAACAATCGGAGGCATTCTGGTAATTGTAGGAATAGTCGTGGCGCAGACCGCAAGGAGTAAAGAGTGGCAACCGTAGAGTTTGATTTCGCAGCATTCACCGACGGCATCAAACAGCCGGGCATTTTGCTTGTCGACTTCTGGGCTGAATGGTGTGGTCCGTGCCGACAGTTCGGCCCGATTTTCGAGGCCGCGAGCGAAGCAAACTCCGATGCGGTCTTCGCCAAGGTAGACACCGAAGCAAATCAAGACTTGGCGAATGCTCTGCAGATCACCTCGATTCCGACGCTCATGATTTTTCGCGATGGCATAAATCTCTACAGCCGCGCGGGGGCAATGCCTGGCCCAGCCCTGGATGAGTTAATCAGTGCGGTGCGTAATCTAGACATGGATGACGTGCGCGCTCAAATTGCAGCCGAAGCAGCGGCAAACACAGAAGAGAAAGAAGTCAAAGAGTGATCAAGAACAACAGCTGGGCCATGATTGCGACAGTGGCTCTCGTCGGTGCGCTCGCATCGATGATTGGTTTCTTCAACGCCGACAACTGTGTTGCCTCGGCGCAGGCAGAAGGCTGGACATCTTGCGCGGCCATCGCGGAACAGCAGGGCTATTTGTTCTGGGGTCTGCTCGCGGTTAGCGCGTTCGGGTTCGGCATTTCTTTCGCCCGAAAGGCCATGAAAAAAGACCGTTAGTGCTTCGGCTAGGCTCTAAAAACAAGCAAATTAGCGAAGGAAACCGCCTTGCCCACGCCAGAGAGCGCAAAGATGCACGAGGTCACCGGTGACCTGCGTGAAGCGGTTTTTGAGTATGCGAGAACCCGCCTCAGCTACTCTCCCGCCCCGCTAGATTCGCCAAAATCTGAGTCAGAGCTGACCAAATTAGCTGGCCAGACAATTACCGAAGCCGGGCTCGGTGGTGGCGCAGCACTCGAGCTCTTCGGCGAGGTCTTGGCTCCATCAACCATCAGCACCGACCATCCGGGGTATTTGTCGTTCATACCGTCGGCACCAACCGAAGCCTCGAAGCTCTTCGACCTCATCGTTTCTGCATCAGCCATCTACGGAGGCTCGTGGCTCGAAGGCGCAGGCGCGGTTTATGCCGAGAACCAGGTGATCGAATGGCTTGCACGCGAAACCGGATTGCCAGAAACCTCGGGCGGAGTGTTTGTGCAGGGCGGAACCATCGGCAATCTCTCAGCGCTGGTGGCCGCGAGGTTCGATGCCGAATCAAAGGGTTTGCGAAAGTCGAATCGCTGGGCTTTTATCTGCAGCAGCGAGGCGCACTCGAGTCTAAAGACCGCAGCTCGCGTCATGGATGTCGACATCATTTTGGCCAAGGCAGACGAGAACGGGCAACTTAGCGGCAAAGCGGTTGAGCAGGCCTTGCGCGAAGCAGTGGGCGTCGACATTTTTGCAATTGCCGCAACTGCCGGAACGACAAACTTTGGAATCGTAGACCACCTCGATGAAGTCGGTCGAGTCGCAAAAGAAAACAAAGTTTGGTTTCACGTCGATGGTGCATACGGGCTGGCCGGAGTTTTGGCGAAGAGCACACGCAAACTTTTTGCCGGAGTCGAATTGGCAGACAGTTTTATTGTCGACCCGCACAAGTGGCTCTTCGCACCGTTTGATGCGTGTGCGTTGGTTTATCGAAACCCGGAGATCGCTCGAGCGGCGCACACGCAACATGGTGAATATCTAGAAACACTGACCGAATCTGGCGAGTGGAATCCGAGTGACTACGCAATCAACCTCACTCGTCGTCCGCGCGGTTTGCCGCTCTGGTTCTCGCTGGCGACTCACGGTGTTGCCGCCTACCGCGAAGCCGTCGAAACCAACTGCCAACTCGCTCGCGATGCAGCCGAGTTGATTCGCCAGCGCGATGATCTCGAGCTGGTTCGCGAGCCAATGCTCAGCGTGGTCGTATTCAAGAAGAAGAACTGGAAGCAAGAGGACTACGACCGCTGGAGCGCGCAACTGCTCGAAGATCAGATTGCCTTCGTGGTGCCTAGCTCGCACCGTGGCGAACCTAACCTCAGATTTGCCATCGTTAACCCCACAACCACGATCGAGACATTAAGCGAGATTCTCGACCGAATCGCGAAAGACTGACCATGAAAGTCACCGTCGTACCTGCACCGCCAAGCCTCAGCCGAGTAAAGCCAGCTACCCGCCAGCCACTGCGGGTTGGGCTGGTTCAAACCAAATGGCACGCTGACCCGCACGAGCACCTTCAGGTTTTGGCCGAAGGCATCGCCGCCGCCGCTTCGGCCGGAGCGAAAATCGTGTTCTTGCCCGAGCTAACTCTCAGCCGCTACATGGCCGACACCAAACCCGACTTCACGCCCAACTCGCTGGCCGAAAGCCTAGAAGATGGCCCGACCTTCAGTTTCGCCGCACGGATGGCCGCCGAGCACAACATCCGTGTGCACATATCTCTCTACGAACGACAGCCCTTCGCTGACGGTCGCGGGCTCAACGTGGCAATCGTGGTTGACCCGGCCGGCCGAATCGTTGCCCGCACACCAAAACTTCACATTCCGGTGACCGCCGGCTACTACGAAAACAAATACTTTGCCGAAGGCCCAGCCGACGGTGAGCCGTACCCGGTTTACGAATTCGACTTCGACGGAACCCAAGCGCAAATCGGTTTGCCAACTTGCTGGGATGAGTGGTTCGCAGAAGTCGTGCGCAACTATTCTTTGCGCGGTGCCGAGGTGCTTGCCTACCCAACCGCAATTGGCAGCGAACCAGACCATCCAGAGTTTGACACCGAACCACTTTGGCGTCAGGTGATTGTCGGAAACGCAATCGGCAACGGCACGTTCATGGTTGTTCCAAACCGTTACGGCAACGAAGGCTCAATCGACTTCTACGGCAGCAGTTTCATCTGTGACCCGTTCGGTCGAATTCTCGCTCAGGCGGGCCGCGAGGGCGACGAAGTATTGGTTGCCGATTTAGATCTTGATCAGCGTCGCGACTGGCTCGACCTGTTTCCGTTCTTAGCAACGCGCAGGCCAGACACCTACGACATGTTGGTTGAACCGGTCGTGAATGCGCGAGCCGAAAATGGCGACGGAGAAGATGGCGGAATCGCCGGGGTCGCCAACTGATGACTTTTCAGATGCCAGCCGAATGGCAACCGCACGATTGCACCTGGATGGGTTGGCCCGCAAAGGACTACACAGAAGACCCGGCCGAGAACCTGCGCGCATTCGCCGCATGGGCCGAGGTGGCCAACACGATTGTGCGATTCGAGCCGGTGAAGATGCTGGTTGAAGCCGAAGACGTCACGACAGCAAAGCAGTATCTCGACGAACGCGTCGAACTAATCGTGGCCTCGCTCGACGACGGCTGGCTGCGCGACACCGGGCCGAGCTTCGTAAAGAATTCCGCTGGCGAGCTGGCCGGGGTGAATTGGGTCTTCAACGGCTGGGGCAACACGAAGTGGGCTATCTGGGGCAAAGATCAGCACGTTGCCAGCCAGATTAGCGGGTTTGCCGGCGTCACCAGCATCGACAGCGAGCTGATCAACGAGGGCGGCGGCATCCATGTCGATGGCGAGGGCAACGTTATGCTCACCGAGACCGTGCAACTTGGCGAGGGCCGAAACGCCCACTGGTCGCGAGACGAGGTCGAAGCTGAGATTCACGCGAAGCTGGGCACCAACCGAGCCATTTGGATTCGCCGTGGACTTACCCGCGACTACGACGAGTTTGGAACTCGCGGACACATCGACATCGTCGCCTGCTTTGCCCCCGGCGGCAAAATTCTGTTTCACGATCAACAGGATGAATCGCACCCCGACTTTTCGGTTAGCCACGAGGTTAAGCGCACTCTCGAAGAAGCCGGCGGCTTTGAATTGATTTCGGTTCCGGCACCCAAGACGCTAAAAGACGAACACGGATGGGTCGACTACTCGTACATTAACCACTACGTCGTAAACGGCGCGGTAATTCTCTGCGCATTTGACGATGAGAATGATTCGGTTGCGAAGGCAATTCTCGAGGCATGCTATCCAGACCGTGAGGTTCTGCTAGTTGACGCCAGGCCAATTTTTTCTCGCGGTGGCGGCATTCACTGCATAACGCAACAACAACCCAAGTAGAGATGAAGAATGGCACAGACAGTTCTGCACGATGAGCACGTAAAACTCGGCGCGAGTTTCACCGACTTCGGCGGATGGGACATGCCGGTTCGCTACAGCAGCGATCTGCTAGAACATCATGCGGTTCGAAACGCAGCCGGTCTATTTGACATTTCGCACATGGCCGAGCTTTTCATCTCTGGCACCGACGCTTCGGCATTTCTTGACGCCGCACTAGTTGGTATGGCCTCAGAGATCGCAATCGGTCGGGCCAAGTACTCGATGATTTGCAACGCCGAAGGTGGCATCATCGACGACCTGATTGTTTATCGCCTCGAGACCGAGCGCTTCTTGATTATTGCCAACGCATCAAATCGTGAGGCGGTTGCAAACGCTCTTCACAATCGCAAGGCTGGCTTCGACGTGCAGGTTGACGATCAGAGCGACGAGTGGGCTTTGCTTGCAATTCAGGGCCCGAAGGCCACCGGCATTCTGCAGCGGCTTGCCAGTGCCAATTTGGCCGAGCTCAAGTACTACTCGATAGCCGAGTCGACAGTTGCGGGTGCAGCGGCTTATCTGTGCCGCACCGGTTATACCGGCGAAGACGGCTTCGAAGTTCTGGTGTCGGGAGCCGAGGCAGCAACAGTTTGGAACAAGATTTTGGCCGAGGGTGCTGGCGATGGGCTGACGGCAGCGGGCCTGGCCTGCCGCGACACCCTGCGACTCGAAGCCGGCATGCCTCTCTACGGGCACGAACTCGACGAGAGGCACACGCCATTCGAGGCGGGCCTCGGCAAAGTGGTTCGCCTAGACGAACGTCACGAGTTTGTCGGCCGCGAAGCGCTCGAGAAACTGACCGAACCGCAAGAACGACTGGTCGGGCTAGTTGGCGAGGGCAAGCGCGCCGCCCGTGCCGACTACGAGCTCAAGCACCCGAGCACCGGCGAAACCATAGGTGTCATAACCTCGGGCGCGCTGTCGCCTACCCTCGGCCACCCGGTAGCGATGGCCTATATCCGTGATGGGAATTTCGGCGTGGGCGACACGATTATGGTTGATGTGCGGGGAAACTTAGAGCCCTACAAAATCGTCAAATTGCCGTTTTACAAGAGAGAGCACTAGCCGAGCATGTCGAATCCAACCGATCTTCACTACACAAAAGAACACGAGTGGCTCAAGGTTGAGGGCGATGTTGCGACAATCGGCATCACCGCTTACGCGGCTGAAAAACTCGGCGACGTTGTTTTCGTAGACCTGCCGAAGGTTGGCGCAAAGACCACATACATGAAGATTTGTGGCGAGATCGAATCGACCAAATCGGTTGGCGAGCTCTACTCGCCTGTCGACGGCGAGGTTGTCGAGGTAAACGGCGAGGTGACCAATGCGCCTGAGCTTGTTAACCAGGATGCCTTCGGCGCTGGCTGGCTAATCAAAGTTCGCTTCGAAGCGTTGCCAGAACTGATGACCGCTGCCGAGTACGACGCGTTCACTGGCGAGTAATCGAACTATGCCACTCGATCACGAAAAATTTCAGTATCGCCACATTGGCACCTCAAGCGCAGACCAGAAGGTCATGCTCGACACCCTCGGCTACGAATCGCTCG
>Ga0208463_1000087_pt1 | contig 23614 bp, 18 predicted proteins | sample LakMenEpi09Jul08_FD_150752 | JGI IMG/M metagenome (GOLD analysis project Ga0208463, IMG submission 150752) | Freshwater microbial communities from Lake Mendota, WI - 9JUL2008 deep hole epilimnion (SPAdes) | ecosystem: Environmental > Aquatic > Freshwater > Lake > Epilimnion/Euphotic zone ... | reverse complement strand
CTACCCCTACCGCATAGGCAAAAACCAGAGCCTCGCGCTTGCTTAGTTCGCCGGTGACGAGGGGTCTCTTGCTGGTTCGACCCATCAACTTGTCGATATCTGCGTCGATGTAGCAGTTGAAGGCGTTGGCCGAACCGGCGCTCAGAGCACCACCAACCAGCGTGGCTAGAACTAGCCAGAGGTCTGGCAATCCTCGCTGGGCGAGAATCATGGTTGGCACCGTGGTGATCAGCAGCAGCTCGATTACTCGCGGTTTAGTCAGAGAAAAATAGGCCTTCGACTTGCCCAAAAACGTAATTTTTGCAGGCTTTTGCAGGGTTGTCGGTGAAGAAGTCATCTCACCCAAGTCTAAGCGAATTGCTCGCCGCCCTATTCCTGAGCATTCGCGCTTGGCAATTAGACTAAAGCGGTAAGTAATCAGGCCCTCGTTTTGCCTGAACCTGGCAAAGACGCCTGAAACTTTTCTCACACTCGAAGGAGCTGTCTTGTCAGCACTGCATTGGACCGATCTCGACTCAAAGGCCGTTGACACGGCTCGTGTGCTAGCCGCAGACGCAGTTGAAAAAGTTGGCAACGGACATCCCGGAACGGCAATTTCGCTAGCGCCAGTGGCCTATCTGCTCTTCAACAAGGTCATGCGTCATGATCCGAGCGATGACAAGTGGTTGGGGCGAGACCGCTTTATTCTGTCGGTCGGGCACAGTTCACTTACTCTTTATAACCAGCTCTACCTGCACGGATACGGTCTCGAGTTGGATGACATCAAGGCACTTAGAACCTGGGGTTCGCTAACCCCAGGTCACCCAGAGTTTGGGCACACCAAGGGAGTTGAGATCACCACCGGCCCGCTCGGTCAGGGATTAGCTTCGGCTACCGGTTTCGCTTATGCGGCAAGGTTTGAACGTGGTCTATTCGACCCTGAGGCAGCACAGGGCGAATCGCCGTTCGACCACTTCGTTTATGTAATTGCCGGTGACGGAGATATGCAAGAGGGTGTGACCGCCGAAGCGGCATCGCTCGCCGGACACCAGAAGCTGGGCAACTTAGTTGTCATTTACGACTCGAACCAAATCTCGATCGAAGACGACACCAACATTTCATTCAGCGAATCGGTCAACGACCGTTACTTGTCTTACGGTTGGCACACCCAGACCGTCGACTGGAAGAAAACCGGCAACTACGTTGAAGACCTAGAAGAGCTCTACGCGGCGATTGAGCGAGCCAAGGCCGCTACCGACAAGCCTTCACTGATTATTTTGAGAACCATTATTGGCTGGCCTTCGCCAAAGAAACAGAACAGCGGAAAGATCCACGGGTCAGCCCTGGGCGCCGAGGAGCTTGCCGGACTCAAGCAGGTTCTCGGTTTCGATCCGGAGAAAACTTTTGATGTAGCTCCTGAAGTGATTGCACACACTCGCGCGTATCAAAAGCGGGCCGATGCTGTTCGCTCAGATTGGCAGTCGTCTTTTGATGCCTGGGCAGTAAAGAATTCCGAAGCCAAGAAACTTCTCGATCGCGTCTTGTCGGGCACAGCACCTGGCGAAATTGAATCGGCGTTGCCGGTGTTCGAAGGCGGCACTGAGGTTTCAACCCGCGCTGCCTCTGGAAAAGTCATCAACGCAATCGCAGCGGTAATGCCCGAGCTCTGGGGTGGTTCGGCCGACCTGGCTGAATCGAACCTAACGACAATCAACTCGGCGAAGTCTTTTGTTCCGAGCGAGTGGTCTACCCACGAGTGGAGCGGAGACGTCTACGGGCGCGTGCTGCACTTTGGAATTAGAGAACACGCCATGGCCGCAATTCTCAACGGAATCGCGTTGCACGGAAACACCAGGGCTTTTGGTGGAACCTTCCTGATCTTCAGCGACTACATGCGTCCGGCAGTTCGCTTGGCGGCACTCATGAAGACACCGAGCATTTTTGTCTGGACTCACGACTCGGTAGCTCTTGGCGAAGATGGGCCAACCCACCAACCAATTGAACAGCTGGCCACGCTTCGCGCGATTCCTGGGCTCGACATGGTGCGTCCGGGTGACGCCAACGAGACAGCCTTCGCCTGGAAAACCATGCTTGAGCGACGACAGGGTCCGGCCGGTATCGCGCTGACCAGACAGAACATCCCGGTGTTTAAGCGTGGCGAAGCCGATGCAACCGGAGCGGTTTTTGCTGGTGCCGAGAACACTTCTAAAGGTGCTTACATCTTGGTAGATGCGGCAAACGGCACGCCAGAGTTGATTCTGATTGCAACGGGCTCAGAACTGCAGTTGGCGGTTTCGGCCAGAGAGCAACTCGAGCAGCAAGGCATCTCGACTCGCGTTGTGTCTGCACCGTGCCTCGAATGGTTCGACGAGCAGAGCGATGCGTATCGCGAAAGCGTATTGCCGAAGGCAGTAACCGCCCGAGTGTCAGTCGAAGCTGGGCTCAGCTTAGGTTGGAGCAAGTATGTTGGCGCATTTGGCCGCAGCGTTTCAATCGAGCACTTCGGAGCATCGGCCGATTACAAGACCCTGTTTAGGGAATTTGGAATGACCACCGAGTCGGTTGTCGCTAAAGCTCACGAATCAATCAGCGCATCAAAGTAGCAACTAGAAAGTTAGGTTTCAAATGAGTTCTCCCCTGGCAAGCCTTGCAGCAAACGGCGTAAGCATCTGGCTCGACGACTTGTCGCGAACCAGAATTCGCAGCGGGCAACTCGCAGAATTAATCGAGAGCCGCTCGGTTAGCGGAGTTACGACCAACCCGACGATTTTTGCCGGAGCCCTGTCTAAGGGTGAGGGCTATGCCGAGCAGGTCGCCGATCTTGCAAAAGCTAACGCCGACGCTTCGCGTGCCGTGTTTGAAATCACCACCCAAGATGTGGCAGAGGCTTGCGACATTTTTGCCGGAGTTTATGCAAAGACACACGGATTCGACGGTCGAGTTTCAATCGAGGTTGAACCCGGCCTAGCCAACGATGCGACCGCAACTGTCGCGCAGGCGAAGCAGCTATTTGCGAAGGTCGAACGTGAAAACGTCATGATCAAGATTCCCGCCACCCAGGCTGGGCTAGCCGCAATCACAGAGGTCATTGCCGAGGGAATCAGCGTGAACGTAACGCTTATCTTTTCTCTGCAGAGATACCGTGAGGTTATCGATGCCTACATGGCGGGCCTCGAGAAAGCCAAAGCCAACGGTCACGATCTCTCGAAGATTCACTCTGTGGCATCGTTCTTCGTCTCACGAGTCGACCTAGAGATCAACAAGCGTCTCGATGCCATTGCAACCGCCGACGCTCGCTCTCTAATGAACAAGTCGGCCTTGGCTAATGCGAGACTCGCCTACCAGGTGTTCGAGCAGCAGTTCGCGTCTGAGCGCTGGGCAGCCTTGGCAGCTTCTGAGGCCAACGTGCAAAGACCGCTCATGGCCTCAACCGGAGTCAAAGACCCAGCTCTACCAGACACTCTTTACGTGACCGAGCTGGTGGCTCCCCAACTGGTCAATACCATGCCCGAAAAGACCATGGAGGCCGTGTTTGATCACGGAGTTGTTCCGGCGAATTCAATCTCTAACCGCTACGAAGAGTCGAACATGATTCTGCTCGCTGTGGCAGCCGTTGGCGTTGACTACGACGATGTCACGCAACAGCTAGAGCGCGAAGGTGTCGAGAAATTCATCGTTTCTTGGAACGAATTGCTCGACTCGGTCACAGTTGCTCTCGGAGCGGTGAAGTAACAACCAATGTCTTCAATCAAAGTTGTTGCGGGTGGCTCGGCAGCAGCCGCAGTTCAAAACGAGATTTCCAAGCTTGTCTCTGAAAATGTGGCCAGCCGGATCGCCGCGAAAGACCCAACCCTCTGGGGCAAAGATGCCGAGGCCGAATCGGCTATTCGACTCGGCTGGGTAGGTTCGGCCGAAGATTCCCAGCCGCTAGTTGCTCAGATTCTCGCCCTGCGCCAAGAGTTTCTTGCCAAGGGTGTGTCACGCTTCGTGCTCTGCGGAATGGGTGGCTCGTCGCTTGCGCCAGAGGTCATAACTCGCACCGCGAAGGTCGAGCTTCTAGTTCTCGATTCAACTAACGCCGACCAGATAGGCAACGCGCTTTCTGGCGACTTGACCAAGACTGCGGTTATAGTCTCTTCGAAGTCAGGGTCTACCGTTGAGACCGACTCACAGAAGCGCATTTTCGAAAAGGCCTTCACCGATGCCGGAATTGACAAGACCGATCGGATCGTCATAGTTACAGATCCCGGTTCTGCTATGGAAACAGCCGCTATCGCAGACGGGTATCGAGTCTTCAACGCAGACCCTACTGTTGGCGGTCGCTACAGCGCGTTGACGGCATTCGGTCTTGTTCCCGCCGGGCTTGCCGGCGCTGACATTCAAGGCTTGCTTGATTCGGCAAATTCTGTTGCCAGCTTGCTGGCCGAGGATGCCGATTCGAATCCGGCTCTTATTCTGGGTGCGGCACTCGCATCAACACCCGGTGAATATGGCAATCGCGACAAGATCGGCATCGTGAGCGAAGATACCCATATCGTTGGCTTCGGCGACTGGGCAGAGCAACTTATCGCCGAATCAACCGGAAAACTGGCAAAGGGAATTCTTCCGATCGTGTTGCAACCGGGAAGCGCAGAGCTCAACAGCGGCCTCGCCGATTTCTTAGCGGTGAGAATCACTCACTCTGCAACCAGCGTCAAGGGTGACGAAGTTGCCGTTTCGGGTGAACTCGGTGCACAGTTTTTGCTCTGGGAGTATGCCACCGCCGTGGCCAGCCGACTTCTGGGCGTAAATCCATTCGATCAACCAGATGTCGAGTCGGCAAAGATTGCGGCGCGCGCCATGCTCGAAAAGCGCACGGCAGCACTGCCACCGGCATTTGTAGATTCTGGCATCGAGGTGCGTTCAAGCGCACTCTCGCTCGAGGGTGTCGCTAGTCTCAGCGCGGCGGTTTCAGCTCTGCTGAAGCAACTAGACAGTGACGATGGCTATCTATCAATTCACGCCTATCTAGATCGCACCTCGGTAGGCGAGGCAATTGAATTGCGCGAGTTGGCCGCATCAAAGACGCGCAGGCCGGTCACGTTTGGCTGGGCTCCGCGCTTTCTGCACTCGACCGGTCAATATCACAAGGGTGGACCTGCCCAAGGTGTTTTCCTGCAGATTCTCGCCGCGGCCAAAGCTGACATCTCGGTGCCTGGTAGAGATTTCACCTTCGGTGAATTGATTGCATCACAGGCTGCAGGTGATGCCAGAGTGTTGGCAGACCTGGGTAGACCAGTGCTTACCCTAACGCTTGAGGATGCCAAGACTGGATTGGCCACAATCAGAAGCATCATCGGCTAGAGAGATATCATGAGTCCTGTGAAACTTGGCCCCGCGAGCAACCCGCTTCGCGATCCAGACGATCGACGCCTGAATCGAATCGCCGGCCCAAGCAGCTTGATAATCTTCGGTGTCACCGGTGACCTATCTCGCAAGAAACTGATGCCTGCCGTTTACGACTTAGCCAACAGAGGTCTCTTGCCGCCAGGGTTTGCGCTTGTGGGTTTTGCGCGCCGCGACTGGGCAGATCAAGATTTCGGGCAAGTCGTCAAGGAAGCCGTGCAGCAGTACGCCAGAACCCCTTGGAGCGAAGAAGTCTGGGCGCAACTATCCAGTGGAATTCGTTTTGTCTCTGGCGAATTCACCGATGACTCTGCGTTCGACCGCCTCAAGCAGACCATCGAAGACCTCGACAAACAGCGCGGAACAAACGGCAACCACGCCTTCTATCTATCGATTCCGCCCAAGGCTTTTGAAATCGTCTGCCAGCAGCTGTCGAGAAGTGGATTGGCCGCTGCCAAGCCGGATGAGTTTCGCAGGGTGGTAATTGAGAAACCCTTTGGGCACGACCTGACTTCTGCACGCGAATTGAACTCGGTTGTTGAATCTGTTTTTCCTGCAGACTCGGTCTTCAGAATCGACCACTACCTTGGCAAAGAGACCGTGCAGAACATTCTTGCGCTCAGGTTTGCGAATCAACTTTTTGAGCCACTGTGGAACGCCAATCACATAGATCACGTGCAAATCACCATGGCCGAAGACATTGGCGTCGGTGGTCGCGCGGGCTACTATGACGGAATCGGCGCAGCCCGCGATGTTATCCAGAATCACCTTCTTCAACTGCTTGCGCTCACCGCTATGGAAGAGCCCGCTTCTTTTGACGCCGCCGATTTGCGTGCCGAAAAGGAGAAGGTGCTGTCTGCCGTAACCCTGCCTGCAGATCTTGCGTTGCACACTGCGCGGGGTCAGTACTCGGGCGGATGGCAAGGCGGCGAGCAGGTCACCGGTTTCTTGGATGAAGAGGGCATGAATCCGAAGTCGGTCACAGAAACCTATGCCGCAATGCGCTTAGACATAAATACCCGCAGATGGGCCGGGGTTCCGTTTTACCTTCGCGCAGGCAAACGTCTCGGGCGTCGAGTCACTGAAATCGCCGTGGTTTTCAAGCGAGCGCCGCAGCAGTTGTTTGCACAAGCGCAAACTTCGGCACTCGGGCAGAACGCACTTGTGATTCGAGTTCAACCCGATGAGGGAATCACCATCAGGTTTGGCTCGAAGGTGCCGGGCGTTGGCATGCAGGTTCGCGATGTCACCATGGACTTCGGTTACGGGCACGCCTTTACCGAGGCGAGCCCAGAGGCCTACGAGCGCCTCATTCTCGATGTGCTACTGGGCGATCCCCCGCTGTTTCCCCGCCACGAGGAGGTTGAACTCTCCTGGAAGATTCTCGATCCGATCGAAGAGTTTTGGGCCAAGAAGGGCAAACCCGAGCAATACCTACCCGGATCGTGGGGGCCAGCATCGGCTGACGCCATGCTGAAGCGCGACGGCAGAGCTTGGAGAATTCCTTGATAAAAGACCTGCCTAACACCACGGTCAGCAAAGTCTCGAAAGCGCTTGTTCAGTTGCGCGAAGAGGGTGGCGTTGTTGCTCTTGGTCGAGTGCTCACCTTGATTATTCAAACCAAATTCAGTGGCATCGAGGATGCCGTGAAGGCGGCCAACGAGTCTTCTCGCGAACATCCGTGTCGAATTATCGTGCTTGCTGAAGACGACTCAAACAAGAAGGCAGTTTCTAAGCTCGACGCACAGATTCGCGTCGGTGGCGATGCCGGGGCCTCAGAGGTTATTGTTCTGCGCGCTCACGGTGAGGCCGCGAATCATCCGGCCGGATTGGTCACCGGATTATTGTTGCCGGATGCACCGGTGGTCGCGTGGTGGCCTGGTGACGCTCCCGAGGTAGCTTCGACTTCACCGATTGGCAGAATTGCAACGCGAAGAATCACCGATGCCGCGTCTCAAAAAGATCCGCAGGCCTTTCTAAAGCAACTCGCAAAAAGCTACGCACCTGGCGACAGCGACTTTGCCTGGACACGCTTGACTCTCTGGCGAGCTCAACTTGCCGCAATCCTCGATCAACCGCCATTCGATCCGATTCTCGAGGTCGAGGTAACCGGTGCAAGCGACTCCCCCTCGACTGAACTTCTGGCCGCCTGGCTCGAGATGAAACTCAAGGTGAAGGTTTCGCGCGTCATTACCAGCCGCGGAAAAGCCGTGGTCGGAATTCGAGGCGTAAAGCTGATTCGCAAGTCTGGCGACATCGAAATCGTGCGTCGAGTAGAAGATGTGGCCACACTGATTCAGCCAACCCAGCCAACCCGAGAGATTTCTCTGCCGCGAAGATCACTTCGCGATTGCCTCAGCGAAGATCTGAGGCGCCTCGACGCCGATGACCTGTTCGGCAAGGTAATTACCAAGGGCTTTGCTTCGCCGAAAGCCGCTTCTGCTAAGGCAAAGAGAAACAAATGACCTCAGTTCAGGTGAATCGCTTCAGTGACGCCCAGGCACTAGCCGAGGGCGCTGCAGAGCACTTCGTCACCCGCTTGGCGCAATTGCTCTCTGCTAAGCCAGAGGTAAATGTCATGCTGACCGGCGGCACCGTCGGAATCGCCACTCTTGCCGCTATCGCCGACCGCGAAGATGCCCATCTGCTCGATTGGTCTCGTGTGCACGTTTGGTGGGGCGACGAGCGCTTCGTTGAAGCAACCTCAGATCAGCGCAACGCTGTTCAGGCGCGAGGCGCTTTGCTTAGAAAGATTCCTGTCGTTGAAGCCAACGTTCACGAGTTTCCCGCAACGGATATGGGTCTGAGTCTTGATCAGGCTGAAAACCTGTTTGCCGCCGAATTGGTCGCCCTGTCGCCGCACTTTGACCTTGCCTTCGTTGGCATGGGTCCTGATGGGCACGTCTGCTCGCTGTTTCCGAACAAGCCAAGTATTGAGCAGGGTCGGTTGGTCGTTGCCGAACACGATTCACCCAAGCCACCTTCGCAACGATTGAGTTTTAGCTACGAGGCCATGAACTCGATTGATGAGATTCTCTTTGTGGTCGCCGGAGCAGACAAAGCTGCGGCGGTGAAGCAGGTCTTCGACGAAGAGGCAGAAAAATTGCCGGCCGCCATGATCGCTGGAAAATTAAAGACCGTTTGGTTCGTCGATCAAACCGCTGGCGCGCAAACCTGGGGTTGCTAGTTACTTCTTAGTTGCGGTTTTCTTGGCAGCAGCTTTTTCAAGCTTCTCCGCTGCAAGTGCTGCAGACGCGGCAGCGATTCTCTTCGCTTTGATTAGCGCGATGGCCTCTTCGAGCAACTGCTTTGCCTCGAGGTCTGTTCTTCGCTCTTTCACGTAAGCGAGGTGAGTTTTGTAGGGCTCGTGTTTCGAGTTTGATGGAGGGTTGTCTTTATCCAGGCCCGCTGGCAATCCACAGTTTGGGCAGTCAATCTCGACTGGCAACTCTTCGACCTCGACGTTGGAAGCGAAAGCTGGACTCTGAACGTGCCCCATTACGCAGTAGTAGTTTCTGACTACACGGTCTGCCTTGAAGCCGCGGTCTTCCTCGCCCATTGGTCCGGCGCCAACGCGAGAACCGCGAATTGCTGAACCCCCGTTAGTAGCCAATTCAGTCCTTTAGACCAGAGCGAACCGGGTGAATAGGCCGAGAGTGATGATTACTACGATCCACACAATTCCAAGGATGATGGTGACTCGGTTGAGGTTGCGCTCGGCAACGCCAGAAGAGCTCATGGTGCTGGTCACGCCACCACCGAACATGTCGCTTAGACCGCCACCGCGACCCTTGTGCAGCAGGATCAGCAAGGTGAGCAAAAGGCTAGTGATAGCCAGAAGCACCTGCAGCGCGATTTGTAGAGCAGCCATTTGTTCCTCAGTTTCTGAATCTAGAAAATTATACGCCGATGTGCTTCTGGAATCGCGCTATCCCGCTGAATTCCTCGGCATCAAGGCTTGCGCCGCCAACCAAAACCCCGTCAACCTCGGTGCTTCGCAGGAAAGACGCCACATTGGCGGCCTTTACCGAGCCACCGTAGAGGATTCTCGTCGCGGCTGCGATGTCTGGCCCGTGCTCGGCCGAGATGGCCTCGCGAATCTTCGCGCAGACCGAAGCGGCCTGCTCGGCGCTGGCTACCTTGCCCGTGCCGATCGCCCAGACCGGTTCGTAGGCAATGACAAACTCGCCAAGCGAATCGTGCCCACTGAGCGCTGCCAAAGTTTGGCGCACCGGAACGGCTGCCTCCCCCTCGGTCTCGAGTTGCTCGAGTGTCTCACCAACACAGATGACCGGGATCAATCCGTGCTTAAAGGCCGCTGCCGTTTTTGCTTGAACTGTCGCGTCGTCTTCGTGGTGATACTGACGACGTTCGCTGTGTCCAACGAGACAGAACTTTACGTCAAGCTTCTTTAGAAAGGCGCCAGAGATTTCGCCAGTGTAAGCGCCACTGTCAAACTTGGAAATGTCTTGAGCACCAACTCGGATTTCGAACTTGTCGGCATCGATCAGCGTCTGAACGGTGCGCAAATCTGTGAACGGCGGAAAAACCGCGACCTCGGCCCCCGAGTAATCGTGCGCGGCATCTTTCAGCGACCAAGCCAGCTTTTGCACGAGTGCGATGGCCTGCTGGTGGTCGAGGTTCATCTTCCAGTTGCCGGCGATTAGCGGAATGCGAGTCGTCATTTTCTTCTTTCCTGTCTAGCCGAGAACTTCGATGCCAGGCAGTGCCTTGCCCTCTAGAAATTCTAGGCTGGCACCACCACCGGTTGAGATGTGACCGAACTGGTTGTCGTCGAAACCCAGAATGCGAACGGCCGCAGCTGAGTCGCCGCCGCCAACCACCGAGAGTCCAGAAACCTTGGTTAGTGCTTCGGCAACCGCTCTGGTGCCGTCTGCGAATTTTTGAAACTCAAAGACGCCCATCGGTCCGTTCCAAAAGACTGTTTTTGCCTCGAGTATTTCTTTGGCAAAGTTCGCTGATGATTCAGGGCCGATGTCTAGGCCGATTGCGGCGGCACCAAACGCGCTGCTCTCAATTTCGCTTGCCTTGGTCACAAAGCTTTCGGCATCGGCGGCGAATTTATTGGCTACCAAAATGTCGGTCGGAAGAATGACCTCGACACCGAGTTCGTCTGCGCGCCTGAGGTACTCGCGGCACGTCTCGATTTGATCCGGCTCTAGCAGGCTGGCACCAACCTTGTATCCCTGGGCCGCCAGGAAAGTGAAAAGCATTCCCCCACCGATCAGAAGTTTGTCAACGGTTGGTAAAAGATGATCGATGACGGCAAGTTTGTCGCTAACCTTCGAGCCGCCCAAGACAACCACGTATGGGCGCTCTGGCGACGAGGTGAGACGATTTAGAACCTTCAACTCACCCTCGATGAGATAGCCAGCAGCGCTTGGCAGCAGCTGAGCCAACTCAAAGACACTTGCTTGCTTTCGGTGCACAACCCCGAACCCATCGCTCACAAAGAAGTCGCCGAATTCGGCGAGCTGAGCGGCAAACTGCTTGCGCTCGTCGGCATCCTTGCTGGTTTCCGCGGCATTGAAGCGTAAGTTCTCGAGCACCACGACTGCGCCGCGGTCCATCGCCTTGACCGCACCGTGAGCCTCGCTGCCGACGGTGTCGCTTGCGAAAAACACTTCTTGTTCAAGAAGTTGCCCTAAGCGCTCGGCAACTGGAGCGAGCGAGAATTCGGCCACCGGTTGCCCGTCTGGTCGACCCAGGTGAGAAATCACGACGACCTTTGCGCCTTGTTCGACCAAGTACCTGATGGTTGGCACAGATGCCACGATTCGACCGTCATCCGTGATTCGACCGCCGTCGAGAGGAACGTTGAGATCGCAACGAATGACTACGCGCTTGCCATCTAGTGAGGGCAGGTCGGCGAGATGGCGCATTAGAGTTTGCTGGCCACTAGCTGGGTGAGTTCAACCAAGCGGTTGGAGTAACCCCACTCGTTGTCATACCAAGAGCTGATCTTGACGGTTCGGCCAATAACTTTGATGAGACCGGCGTCAACGATTGATGAGTGCGGGTCGGTCACAATGTCACTCGATACAATCTCATCTTCTGTGTAAGCCAAGATTCCCTTAAGCGGGCCAGAGGCGGCAGCAGCTTTGTATGCGGCCTTAATCTCTTCTACCGTGACGTCAACTTTTGAAACAAGAGTCAAGTCGGTGATCGAGCCGGTCGGCACTGGAACGCGCAATGCGTAACCATCGAGTTTGCCCTTTAGCTCTGGCAGTACAAGGCCGATTGCTTTCGCAGCTCCGGTTGATGAAGGAACAATGTTTATGGCTGCCGCACGTGCGCGACGTAGGTCACCGTGTGGGCCATCCTGCAGGTTTTGGTCTGCGGTGTAGGCGTGCACAGTTGTCATGAGGCCGTTTTCGATGCCGAACTTGTCGTTGAAAACCTTGGCAAATGGTGCGAGGCAGTTTGTTGTGCACGAGGCGTTCGAGATTACGTGATGCTTCTCGCTGTCATACTCGTGGTCGTTGACGCCCATAACGAAAGTTGCGGCGTCTCCAGTTGCGGGTGCCGAGATGATTACCTTCTTGGCGCCGGCAGTGATGTGGGCCTGAGCGGCTGCAGCATCGGTGAAGCGGCCGGTTGACTCGATAACGATGTCAACGCCAAGCTCACCCCATGGCAGGTTTGCTGGATCGCGCTCGGCCAAGACCTTGATGGTGTTGCCGCCGACGATGATGTTCTGCCCGTCGACGCTGACGTCGAAGCCAAGACGACCGGTAACCGAGTCGTACTTCAAGAGGTGAGCAAGTGACGCTGGGTCGCTCAGGTCGTTGACGGCTACAATTTCGAGGTCTGTGCCCTTTGCGAGTTCAGCACGAAGGTAGTTGCGGCCGATTCGGCCAAAGCCATTGATTCCAACGCGAGTTGCCATTTGTTCTCCAGATGATTGAGCGCCACCTACTGGGCGCGGTAACAAGGGTGTTTGCCACGCATCATCGGGTGGAAATCTAGGCCTAGCCTAGCAGCAGACCCTTTGTTTGCTTGCGAGCGGCCTCGAATCGTGCCGAGACGTCACCCCAAGAAACTATGCTCCAGAAGGCCTTCACGTAGTCACCCTTTACGTTCAAATAGTCGAGGTAGAACGCGTGCTCCCACATGTCGAGCATCAAAACTGGGATGGTCGCTGGCGCGACGTTGCCCTGCTGGTCGTAGAGCTGCTCGATAACCAAGCGCTCGCCCAGTGAATCCCAGGCCAAGAATGCCCAACCCGAACCCTGGATTCCTAGCGCGGTGGCGTTGAAGTGCGCCTGAAATGCGTCAAATGATCCGAAGAATTCGGTGATTGCAGCCGCCAGTTCGCCCTCTGGGCGACCCTCTGACTCTGGGGTTAGGTTCTTCCAGAAAATCGAGTGGTTGATGTGGCCGCCAAGGTGAAAGGCTAGGTCTTTTTGCAACTTGTTGATGTTGGCGAAATCGTTCTTCTCGCGTGCCTCCTCTAGGCCAGCAAGAGCGCCGTTGATGCCGGCAACATAGGCAGCATGATGCTTGCTGTGGTGAAGCTCCATGATCTTGCCCGAGATGTATGGCTCTAGTGATCCGTAGTCGTAGGTCAGGTCTGGAAGTTTGTAGTTGCTCATTAGTTGCTCCTTCTTCTTATTTAACTGCTAAATGTTCGGCTTATTCCGAACTAATCCTCTAGGTCTTCTGGCAAATCGGCATCGGTAGCCGGAATGCCAAGTTCTTCTGCTTTCTTGTCTGCCATCGCCAATAAGCGGCGAATGCGCCCGGCCACAGCATCTTTAGTCATCGGCGGGTTGGCGTGATGACCTAGCTCGTCGAGACTGGCATCCTTGAATTTGAGTCTCAGTTCACCCGCGTATCGAAGGTGATCGGGAATGTCGCTGCCAAGGATCTCGAGTGCGCGTTTAACCCTCGCACCGGCGGCCACGGCGGCTTGAGCCGAACGGCGAAGATTTGCGTCGTCGAAGTTAGCCAATCGATTTGCAGTGGCTCTAACCTCGCGTCGCAACCGAGCCTCTTCCCACTTCAAGACGTTGCTGTGCGCACCCATCTGAGTGAGCATTGCTGCGATTGCCTCGCCATCGCGAACCACGACACGGTGAACTCCCCTGACCTCGCGAGCTTTGGCGGCAACGCCGAGTCGTCTGGCAACTCCGACCAGCGCCATCGCGGCTTCGTTACCCGGTGCCGTGATTTCAAGCGATGCCGATCTGCCCGGGTCAGTTAGCGAACCGTGTGCGAGAAATGCGCCTCGCCAAACGGCTTGCGCCTCTTGTATCGTGCTCGAGATCAAATGTGCCGGCAAACCTCTGACCGGCCTGCCTTTCGGGTCAATCAACCCGGCACGACGGGCAAGCAGGTCTCCCTGGGCGATTACTCTCACCTGGTATCTGCTGGTGCGTCTTATTCCACTAGGGGCAATGACGGCGAGTTCGCTCTCGATGCCGAGAACTTCCATAAGGTCTTTGCGAACCCTGCGAGCGATTGAAGCGGCATCGACTTCGACCTCGATGACTACTCGGCCGCTGATCAGGTGCAAGCCACCCGCGAACCGAAGAATTGCCGACAATTCTGCAACTCGATTCGAGCTCTTGTTGACCTCGATTCTGGCCAATTCATCTTTGACATCCGAAGTTAGCGCCATCGCTACTCCTTTCCAAGGTCGCGGTGTTTGAGACTAACCGCGACGTCGTCGAATTTTGCAATCTCGGTTGCTAACTTCTTACTAACCGCAACCGAACGGTGTTTGCCACCGGTGCAACCAATTGCGATGGTGGCGTAGCGTTTGTTCTCGTTGGTGTAGCCCCTCAGAACAGGCCTTAGAGCAGCTAGGTAACTGTCGATGAATTCTTCGACTCCTTCGGCCGCCAAAACAAAGTTGCTGACATTTCGATCCTCGCCGGTGAAAGGCCTCAACGACTCTTCCCAGAACGGGTTTGGAATGAATCGCATGTCTGCAACTAAGTCGGCATCGGCCGGTAAACCGTATTTGTAGCCGAAGCTCATCACGGTCACGTGCAATTTCTTGCTCTCTTCTAGTGAGAAACTGTCGGTGACCTTGTTGCTCAGTTGATGAACATTTAATTCACTTGTGTCGATGATGACATCTGCAGACTCGCGAAGGCTAATCAGTCGGTTTCGTTCCGCAGCGATGCCATCGAGAATTGTTCCGTCTGCCTGCAGCGGGTGTGGCCTTCGCACCTGTTCGAAACGCTTAACCAGCGCAGAATCGGATGCTTCAAGAAAGAGCAGTCGAAGATTCAGGTTTCTGCTTCTCATTTGTGCCAAATTCTCGTGCAATTCGCCAAAGAATTCGCCACCGCGAACATCTATGACCACTGCGAGCTTGGGAAGTCGAGCCTTGGTCATCGTGAAGAGATCTGCAATCGGGCCGAGCATTTGAGGCGGAAGGTTATCCACGACGTACCAGCCCAGGTCTTCTAGAGCGTTTCCGACGGTCGAGCGCCCGGCCCCGGACATTCCAGTCACGATTAGCAGTTCGTGCCTGCGCTCCTCGTTCATGTCATCCCCTTCGGCGTGTCGAAGTGAGTTTATCCGTTCGCGACACGCCGATGGGGTCAGTTTTCGGGATTTAACGCGGTTGTGATGTCTTTGGCCAGAACCGGCCCGATGCCGGCAACCTCGGCGATTTCGTCGACCGTCGCTAGTTTCAGTCGCTTGGCCGACCCAAATCTCTTCAGCAACGCGGCGACGCGTTTGTCGCCCAGGCCATCGATTTCGCTCAACACCGACGCAATTGCAGCAGAACGCTTCTTGCGCTGGAAGGTAATGGCGAAGCGGTGAGCCTCGTCACGGATGCGCTGCAGCAAAAAGAGTTCATCGGTAGCTCTGGGCAAAATCACCGGAAAGCTCTCACCAGGCAACCAAACCTCTTCGAGGCGCTTGGCTAGCCCGCAGACGGCCATGTCGGTTATGCCTGAGTCGGAGAGCGCTCTCATGGCAGCACTGACTTGAGGTTGACCGCCGTCAACTATCAAAAGATTAGGTCGGTAGGAGAACTTGGTTGGATCAGCCTCTAGGTCTGTTTCTGGTGCCTTCAGGTACTTGAGTCGACGCATGAGCACCTGATAGATCGAATCGGTGTCATCGGTGGTCTGCTCAATCGAGAAGCGCCGGTACTGATCCTTTTTCGCGAGTCCGTCTTCGAAGACCACCATCGAGGCGACAACGTCGGTGCCGGCTAGATGGCTCACGTCGAAGCACTCAATTCTCAGTGGAGCATCGACCAGGCCAAGGGCACGCTGGATGCCGGCAAGTGCGTCGGCCCTGGCGGTGAAGTCTGTGCTTCGGCGCATCTTGTAGACGCCGAGTGCGTGCTGGGCATTCGTCATGGCGGTCTCTTGCAGAGCACGCTTATCGCCGCGCTGCGCAACTCGAATGTCAACCTTTGCTCCGCGAAGCTCGCTAAGCCACTTTTGCAGAGCAGCCAGGTCTAGCGGAGTTGCGGGAACAATAATCTCCGTTGGTATCTCTGAAGTCACTCCACGTTTCGATCCCGAATACACATTCTGAATGACGTACTCGACGAGTTCCGGCAGGTCACGTTCGAGTTCTTTGTCAACGACCCAACCCCTGACTCCTCGAATTCGTCCGCCGCGAACGATAAACATCTGCACCGCCGCGGCCAACTCGTCATCTGCGATGGCAAAGAGATCGGCATCGGTCTGGTCGTTGAAGACCACCGTGCTCTTCTCAAGAACGGCCTCCAGCGCTTCTATGTTGTCTCGCAGTTTTGCGGCACGCTCGTAGTGCTGTTCTTCGCTGGCGATAGCCATGCGAGCGCGCAGAGATTCGATGTGCTTGGTATCGCCACCACCCATGAAATCGGCAAACTCACTCGCGAGTTTCTTGTGAGCGACTTTGTCGATTCGCTCAACGCAGGGTGCGCTGCACTTTCCAATGTCTGCGAGCAGGCAGGCACGATTCGAGCTCTTTGCCCGGTTGAAGACTCCGCTGCTACAGCTGCGAACCGGATAGACCTTAAGCAGCGTGTCTAGGGTCTCTCTGATTGCCCAAGCGTTCGTGTAGGGCCCGAAGTATTTCAAGCCCGATAGGTCTCGGTTTCGGGTGATGAATGCTCTCGGATAGGCGTCAGACGCAGAGATTGCAAGGTATGGGTATGACTTGTCGTCTTTGAATCGAACATTAAAGGGCGGTGAAAATTCCTTTATCCAGTGGAACTCGAGCTGAAGCGCTTCGTACTCCGACTTCACGATGGTCCACTGCAGATCAGCTGCACTTGTGACCATGCGTCTGGTGCGTTCGTGAAGGCTGTCCAATGGCGCGAAGTAGCTGCTCAGGCGAGCCCTAAGGTTCTTTGCTTTACCAACGTAAAGAATTCGACCATTCTTGTCGAACCATCGATAAACCCCCGGATCGGTTGGGATTTCAGAGGTCTTCGGTCTGAAGCGCAGATGGTCGGCCATTATTTAGCCCGCCAGGGTCTCTTTCAAGAATTTGCCTGTGAAACTCTTAGCCGACTTCGCCACCTTTTCGGGGGTTCCGATCGCGAGAACCTCACCTCCGCCTGCTCCACCTTCGGGCCCGAGGTCAATGACCCAGTCTGCGCACTTAATCACATCGAGGTTGTGCTCAATGACGATCACGGTGTTGCCCTTCTCAACCAGTCCGTTAAGCACTAGCAAGAGCTTTCGAACGTCTTCGAAATGAAGCCCAGTGGTTGGCTCGTCGAGCACATAAATCGATCGACCGTAGGAGCGACGCTGAAGTTCGGTTGCGAGTTTTACTCGTTGCGCCTCGCCACCGCTGAGCGTTGTTGCGCTCTGACCGAGACGCACGTAGCCGAGGCCAACCTCAACCAGAGTTTCTAGATAGCGCGCAATTGAATTTATCGGGGCGAAAAACTCTGCAGCCTCGGCGATCGGCATGTTGAGAATCTCTGAGATGTTTTTGTTTTTGTACTTCACCTGAAGGGTTTCGCGGTTGTAGCGCGCCCCGTGACACACCTCGCAGGCAACATAAACATCTGGCAGAAAGTTCATTTCAATCTTCAAGGTTCCATCGCCCGAGCAAGATTCACAGCGCCCACCCTTGACGTTGAACGAGAATCGGCCCTGCTGGTAGCCACGAGCCTTAGATTCGGCGGTGTCGGCAAAGAGTTTTCGAATGTTATCGAAGACACCGGTGTATGTGGCTGGGTTCGAGCGTGGCGTGCGACCGATCGGTGCCTGGTCTACGTGCACCACCTTGTCGAGCTGGTCGATGCCGTCGATGCGCTTGTGCTTGCCAGCGACTCCCTTGGCTCCGTTAAGGCGGTTGGCCAAGGTCTCGTAGAGAATGTCATTGACCAGCGATGACTTGCCCGAGCCGCTGACGCCGGTGACAGCCGTGAAAACACCGAGCGGAAAATCGACGTCAATATTCTTCAGGTTGTTTTCGCGCGCGCCGATCACCTTGACCTGACGCTTCGTGTCGATTGGTCTTCGCGAAGTCGGAGTCTCAATGCTCTGCCTTTTGCTTAGAAAAGCACCGGTGACAGAATTCTTGTTCTTAAGTAGTTCTTTATAGGGACCGCTGTGAACGACCTCGCCGCCGTGCACTCCAGCACCGGGCCCGATGTCGACAATCCAGTCGGATGCCTTGATGGTGTCTTCATCGTGCTCAACGACGATAAGGGTGTTGCCCAGGTCACGCAGCTTGAGCAGGGTTTCAATTAGACGGCGGTTGTCACGCTGGTGAAGACCAATCGACGGTTCATCCAGCACATAGAGAACGCCGGTAAGGCCAGAGCCGATTTGGGTCGCCAGGCGAATTCGCTGAGCTTCGCCACCGCTGAGCGTTGCCGCCGCACGGTCGAGGCTCAGGTAGTCGAGACCAACGGCGAGTAAAAACTCGAGTCTCGCCTTGATCTCGCGCAGAACCTGCGCGGCGATTTTGACGTCACGGGCGTCGAGTTTTATCTTTTCGAAGAAAGCGAAGCAATTAGCCAAACTTAGTTTGGCAACGTCGGCAATCGAACTGTCGGCAACCTTGATTGCTAACACCTCGGGCCTGAGTCTCGTGCCATCGCAACTTGGGCAATCCACTTCGCGGTGGTACCCCGCCCATTTGGCGCGTGCATAGTCACTCTCGGTCTCAAGCAGTTTTCTCTCGACGTAGGCGATAACACCTTCGAAGCCCGTTGTGTAGCGCAGTTCGCGACCGTACTTGTTCTTCCATTTGACCTGCACGTCGAAATTGTTGCCGTAGAGCACTGCGGCTTGAATCTCCTCCGGAAGCTTGTTCCAGGGTGTACTCAGTTTGAATTTCAGTTCGGTGGCCAGACCGTTCATCATTCTGGTCATGTAGGGGTAGATCTTGCCGGCTGGTGTAGACCAGGGCAGCAAAACACCATCGGCAATCGAATCGTCTGGGTCACCAATGACTAGGTCGACATCAGCACTCATCTTGGTGCCAAGACCCCCGCAGTCTTGGCAAGCGCCGAATGGAGCGTTGAATGAGAAGGTTCGAGGTTCAATTTCGGTAATCGCAAGCGGATGCTCATTTGGGCAAGACATTCTCTCGCTGAATACGCGGGTCTTCTTGCCCGGGCGTTTTTCATCGATTAGGTCGATGACGATTCTGCCACCGGCCAGTTTCAGAGCGGTTTCTACTGAGTCGGTAAGGCGCCCAACAATGTCGCTCTTTGACACGAGACGGTCGACCACAACTGAAATGTCGTGCTTGAAAGTCTTCTTTAGTGGCTTGGCATCCGCGAGTTGAATGACTTCTCCATCGACGACGGCACGCGCGTAGCCCTGACTGACCAGGTCTTTGAAGAGATCGACGAACTCGCCTTTTTTCTGATCCACGAGCTGAGCGAGAATCTGAAAGCGAGTGCCTTCTTCGAATTCGAGAATTTGATCGACAATCTGCTGCGGAGATTGCTTGACAATCTTTTCACCACAATCCGAGCAGTACGGAACTCCGATGCGCGCCCAGAGCAACCTCAGGTAATCGTGAATCTCGGTTATGGTTCCAACGGTTGAGCGAGGATTTCGGTTTGTCGATTTTTGATCAATCGAAACCGCTGGGCTAAGGCCCTCGATGAAGTCGACGTCGGGTCTATCCACCTGACCAAGAAATTGTCTGGCGTATGACGAGAGGCTTTCGATGTAGCGCCTTTGCCCCTCGGCGAAAATCGTGTCGAACGCTAGTGACGACTTGCCCGAACCGCTTAGCCCGGTAAATACCACCATGGAGTCTCTCGGTATTTCGAGATTCAAGTTCTTGAGATTGTGAACGCGAGCGCCTTTAACGACGAGCTTGTTCGAGCTGTTTACAGGGGTAATCGACACCTTAGAAGTCTAAATCGCCCAACCGCGTGCGATAACGCACTAGTCGACGTGCCCAGCCTGTTCCATTTGCCTTAGTTCGCGCTTGAGTTCGACCATTTCATCACGGATGCGCGCCGCGAGTTCGAACTGCAATTCGGCAGCAGCGGCCTTCATCTGCTGCTCGAGTTCGACCACGACCGAAAGAATCTCGTCGTAGGCCTTGCCCGCGATGCCCTTGCGACCCTTGGTTGCCGAGGCCGATTGTCCCGACTTCAGCTTTCCACCGCTCTTGCCCTTGTTCTCGGCAATTAGCTGGGCGGTGTCGGCCTCTTCGCGCATGATGTCGTCGGTTATGTCGGCAATCTTCTTGCGAAGCGGCTGCGGGTCTACTCCCCTGGACTTGTTGTACGAAACCTGCTTCTCTCGTCGACGATCGGTTTCTTCGATGGCCTTAGCCATTGCGTCGGTAACGCGATCGGCATACATGTGCACTTCGCCATTAATGTTTCTGGCGGCTCGTCCGATGGTCTGAATCAAGGATGTCGCCGAACGCAGAAAACCCTGCTTGTCTGCGTCGAGAATTGCAACGAGCGACACTTCTGGCAGGTCGAGGCCCTCGCGTAGCAGGTTGATTCCAACGAGAACGTCGTAGGCACCGGTTCTCAGTTCGCGAAGCAATTCAACCCTTCGAAGAGTGTCTACATCGCTGTGCAGGTATCTCACCCGCACTCCGGCCTCGGTCAGAAAGTCGGTTAGCTCTTCCGACATTTTCTTTGTGAGGGTGGTGACCAGAATTCGCTCGTCCTTGGCTACACGCACTCGAATTTGCTCGAGCAAATCATCGATCTGTCCCTTGGTCGGCTTAACCACGATTTGCGGATCAACCAGACCGGTGGGTCGAATAATTTGTTCCACCGCTCCGTCTGCAACGCCAAGCTCATACTTACCCGGAGTAGCCGATAGGTAAACGGTCTGACCAACTCGCTGTTGAAATTCATCCCAGCGCAGTGGCCGGTTATCCATGGCTGATGGCAGTCTGAAACCGTGTTCGACCAGTGTTCGCTTACGCGAGGCGTCTCCCTCGTACATGGCTCCGATTTGCGGCACGGTCACGTGCGACTCGTCGATTACGGTCAGAAAGTCTTCTGGAAAATAGTCGAGCAGGCAACTCGGCGCTTCGCCGGGTTCGCGATTATCAATGTGCCGAGAGTAGTTCTCGATTCCACTGCAGAAGCCAAGTTCACGAATCATTTCGAGGTCAAAATTGGTGCGCATCTTGATTCGCTGGGCTTCGAGCAACTTGCCCTGCTGTTCGAATTCCTTTACTCGTGCGATCGCCTCGTGCTCGATCGCCTCAATCGCCCGACCCATCTGCTCGGCTGGGGCGACGTAGTAGGAAGCGGGAAAGATAGCAACGGTTGAGGGGGTGCCCATAACCTCGCCGGTGAGTGGCGAAAGCGAGTAGATGGCTTCGATCTCATCGCCGAAGAGTTCGATTCGGGTGGCTAGTTCGTCGTAGACGGGGATGATCTCTATCGTGTCGCCCTTGACCCTGAAGTTGCCTCGACTGAAGTCGATGTCATTGCGCTTGTATTGCAACTCCACGAAGCGACGAATTAGCGCATCGCGGTCGATGCGTTGCCCAACCTGCAGTGGCACGCTCTGGTTGAGGTATTCAGCGGGCGCGCCGAGTCCGTAGATGCAAGAGACGGTGCTGACCACAATCACGTCGCGTCTAGATAGCAGGCTCATTGTGGCCTTGTAGCGCAAACGCTCAACTTCTTCGTTGATCGAGCTGTCTTTCTCGATGAACGTGTCTGTCTGAGGAACGTATGCCTCTGGTTGGTAGTAGTCGTAGTAACTCACGAAGTACTCGACGGCATTGTTGGGCAACAGCTGCTTGAACTCATTAGCAAGCTGTGCGGCAAGTGTCTTGTTGTGGGCAAGAACCAGGGTCGGTCGTTGAACTTGCTCAACCAGCCAGGCCGTGGTGGCCGACTTACCGGTTCCGGTTGCACCGAGAAGAACAACGTCTCGCTCGCCGTTTTCTAGTCTCTTAGTCAGTTCGGCAATTGCCTGGGGTTGGTCGCCAGCGGGAACGTAGTCGCTGATGACCTCGAATCTGTTTAGAGCGCGTGTCGGTTGCACTAGTTGTCTCTCGAACTCTTGGCTAGCGTCACTATTTCTCGCCAGAGGTTGTCTGCATCTCGCAGCAAGAGGTTGATCTCTTGATTTGAATTCAGTATGCGGTCGGCGCGGGCGGCGCGCTCGATTGGTTGCGCCTGTGCCGCAATGCGTCTTTTGGCCTCAGGCTCACTAAGGCCACGAGTCTGCACCAGTCTCTTGACTTGCTCGTCTTCGGGCGCTTCAACCGTGACCACAAGGTTGAAGTCGTGATCGACCTCTGCCTCGACAAGCAGTGGCACGTTGTAGATGACGATCGCGTCGTCGTCGAATTTCTTCAACTGCTCTGCGGCTAACTGTCTAATCAACGGGTGAAGAATCGAGTTCAAAAGCAATCGCTTCTCATCGCTCTCGAAAATCAATTTGGCAAGAGCTTTGCGGTTTAGCTCACCGCTGTCTTCGATGATGCTCTCACCGAAGGCCTGAACAACTTGCCTGAGCCCATCACTGCCGGGTTGAACCACGTCTCTTGCCAAAGAGTCTGCGTCTATTTCTATCGCGCCGTGTTCGACCCACCGCTTAGCCACGGTGCTTTTTCCGGCTGCAATGCCTCCGGTGAGGCCAATCAGAAACATGGTCTAAGCCTAAGCAATCTGTCATTTAAGCACAGAGCGCGGGCCACCTGAATGGCCCGCGCTCTGAATGCAGTGGTTATTCGGCGCTCTTTAGCTTGTCGCGTAGAGCGGCCAGAGACTCGTCACCCGAGAGGGTGCCTTCGTCTGAAGTCTCGCTTGAGAAGCTAGAGCTTGAAGCGGCTGGATCTGCAGCTGGCGCGTCTGGCAATAGTGCGGCTGCTTCGTTAGCAACCTTCACCTGACGCTTGTGCTCTTCCCAACGGGCGTGAGCTTCTGCGTACTCCTTCTCCCACTTGGTGCGAGCATCCTCGTAGCCTGGTCTCCACTCGTTGGTGGCTGAATCGAAGCCCTCAGGGTACTTGTACTGACCAGCGTCGTCGTAGTCTGCAGCCATTCCATAAAGCGCCGGGTTGAACTCGGTGCTCTCTGGGTTGACTTCTTCTGTTGCCTGCTTGAGCGACAGCGAGATGCGGCGACGGTCGAGATCGATGTCGATTACCTTGACGAATACGTCTTGGTTGACCGAAACGACCTGCTCGGCAAGTTCGATGTGCTTGGCAGATAGCTCTGAGATGTGAACCAGACCCTCGATGCCGTCGGCTACGCGAACAAATGCTCCGAACGGAACGAGCTTTGTAACCTTGCCCGGTGCGTACTGACCAATTGCGTGGGTACGAGCAAACACGGCCCATGGATCCTCTTGGGTTGCCTTGAGCGATAGCGAGACACGCTCGCGGTCTTGGTCAACCTCGAGAACCTCAACGGTAACTTCCTGGCCAATCTCGACAACCTCTGAGGCGTGTTCGATGTGCTTCCAAGAAAGCTCTGAAACGTGCACGAGGCCGTCTACTCCACCTAGGTCGATGAATGCACCGAAGTTGACAATCGATGAAACAACACCGGTGCGAATTTGACCCTTAGCCAAGTCGGCAAGGAAAGTGCTGCGGTTAGCAGACTGGCTCTGCTCAAGCAAGGCGCGACGAGAAAGCACAACGTTATTGCGGTTCTTGTCGAGCTCAAGAATCTTGGCTTCAACTTTTTGACCTAGGTATGGACCGAGGTCGCGAACGCGTCGCAGTTCGATGAGTGATGCAGGTAGGAAGCCGCGTAGACCAATGTCAACGATTAGGCCACCCTTAACAACTTCGATAACAAGACCGGTAACGGTTCCGTCGGCCTCTTTGACCTTTTCGA
>Ga0208463_1000079_pt1 | contig 25605 bp, 24 predicted proteins | sample LakMenEpi09Jul08_FD_150752 | JGI IMG/M metagenome (GOLD analysis project Ga0208463, IMG submission 150752) | Freshwater microbial communities from Lake Mendota, WI - 9JUL2008 deep hole epilimnion (SPAdes) | ecosystem: Environmental > Aquatic > Freshwater > Lake > Epilimnion/Euphotic zone ... | reverse complement strand
CAGTTCCACACTCAACAAATTCTTCAAACTTTTTCTTCTCAGGTGAATTGATTACCTTAAATGGATCCCAACCTTGTTTAAACGCAGCTGCAATTGTGAAGGCCTTGAAAGTAGAACCAGCTTGGAAACCAACGCTGCCATTGGCACTTACTGGAGCACCGTAATTAACCGTTGTATAGCCAACACCACTTCGACCCCATCTGCGGTTTTGGGCCATTGCAGTTATCTCACCCGTTCCAGGGCGAATCATGGTGATCGAGGCAGCTTTGCCACTTGGATCGTCAAATGGAATCCGCTCCTCGACAGCAGTCTGTGACGAATCTTGAGCTTTGCGATCCAAAGTAGTTGCGATGGTTAAACCACCAATGTCTAACAGTCGAGCGCGATCTTCTGGAGTTTCACCAAAGACTGGGTCGTTTCGCAAGACCGTCAAAACGTAATCGCAAAAGAATGGTGCAATCGAACTGGTGCAACCATTTGGAAGATCAGCTGGATCCAAATCCGATTCAACCGAAATTGCCTTGGCAGCATCAGCCTGTTCTTGCGTGATGTAGCCAGTGTTAACCATTGCGTTCAACACATCATCGCGACGATTCTGAGCGCGTTCCGGATACTGAGTTGGGTCAAAGCGTGAAGGGTTCTGCACAAGTCCCGCAAGGGTTGCAGCCTGACTCAAAGTCAATTTGTCTGCATTGGTTGAGTAATACCGACGAGCCGCAATCTCAACTCCATAAGAACCAGCGCCAAAGTAAGCAATGTTTAAGTAGCCCTCGAGGATTTCCTTTTTAGAAAGTTTGTTCTCGAGCGCAATTGCATAGCGAGCTTCACGCAACTTACGATTAATTGAAACCGATGTGGCTGCCTCTTGCTCTTCCTTGGTTGTAGCAGCAGTCAACAAAATCTGTTTTACGTATTGCTGAGTAATGGTGGAACCACCTTGCACCTGACCACCAGCTCCAGTGGAAATGGCTGCTCGTAAGGTTCCCTTGAAATCAATACCAGCGTGATTTAGAAAGCGCTGATCTTCAATAGCGATAACCGCTTGTTGCATAATCGGCGAGATTTCTTCCAGCGGGACTTCAATTCGATTTTGGGCAAAAAGCACTGCAAGAATGTCGCCATTTGAATCAACGATGGTGTTCTGTTGTGGAAGTGGAACTTTGGTGAGATCACTCGGCAGACTGCTGAATGCCTGTGCACTATTTCGTGTGGCTAACCCAATGCCACCAATAACCGGAAGCACAACCAGTGCAGCTACGACTCCTGCGAGTGCCACAAAAGTGGCTATACGGGTCAGAAGACCAAAGCGGTCTAGACCAGTTCCACCAAGGTTGTTTTCCATAGTTAGTCAATGGTAACTCTCGGTATGTCCGATACGAAACGCGGATATATCGAATGGATAACAGTTGCCTTTTCGCAGAAAAAATCTGGCTCAAGGTATTGACATTGCCTATGGCCTACCCCAATAGTTGAGCCAAAGGTGTTTGCTCTAGCATTTCGGACAGGGAAAACATCGATCGACGTTAATCCAAGTATGAGGGGATACAAATCGTCAATGTCAGTGTCAATGTGGAATTCAGAGTGGAGTCGCAGCGCAGCTTGCCGCGATACAGATCCGGATCTTTTGTTTGTTCAAGGCGCTGCACAAAACCGAGTGAAGGTTATTTGTGCTGGATGTTCAGTTCGCACTGAGTGCCTAGCCGATGCTCTAGACAATGAAATCGAATTTGGTGTTTGGGGCGGTATGACTGAACGTGAGCGCCGTGCGCTGTTGCGGAGACGCTCCAATGTGACTTCATGGCGAGAGTTGCTAATGAATGCCCGCAAAGACTATGACCGCCTTGACCCAGTGGCGTTTGTTCGCGGAGCTTAACTCCGACATTTTTACTAAACCACCAACTGTCGTATGCTCGTGACATGACTAAGTGGGAATATCTGACAGCACCATTATTGGTTCACAACACCAAGGCAATCCTGGACAACTTCGGACTTGATGGCTGGGAACTGGTTGCAGTCATTCCAGGTATGAATTCAGAAAATCTTGTTGCTTATTTCAAGCGACCAAAGGACTAGGAAAAACATGAGCGCAGTAGAAGATCGTTTGTCCGCATTAGGAATCACAGTTCCAGAAGTTGTTCCACCGGTAGCGTCTTATGTACCAGCATCACGCACTGGAAACTTGGTTTACACCTCAGGTCAACTACCTTTCGTTGACGGTGTACTCATGGCAACTGGTTTGCTAGGTAAAGATGTTGACGAAGAGACTGCAGCTAAGTGCGCCGCACAGTGCGCAGTAAATGCAATCGCAGCAATCAAGTCACTAATTGGCGATCTAGACAAAGTAGTTCGCGTAGTTAAAGTTGTTGGTTTTGTTGCCAGCACTCCTGATTTCACAAAGCAACCAGTTGTAATCAATGGCGCAAGTGATTTGTTCATTCAAGCTTTCGGCGATGCTGGCAAGCATGCTCGTTCTGCAGTTGGCGTAGCGGCTTTGCCAGCCAACACTCCGGTCGAAGTCGAAGTGATTGTCGAAGTTCGCGATTAATTCTTAGATTCGAGAAAGCAGAAAGGAGCCGGAAATGATTGATAGCAACTTGCATGACACCCCGCTCTTTTCTGCTCTTGATGATGAGGCTGCGATTGCGCTGAAGCAGTCGATGGTTCCGCAAACGATTAAAAAGGGGCAAGATCTTTTCAAAGAAGGCGACCCAGGCGACCGCCTTTACGTTGTAACCGAAGGCAAGATTAAGTTAAGCCACGCTTCGGGCGATGGCCGCGAATCACTACTTATGGTCTTAGGACCTGGTGATATGTTCGGTGAACTTTCGCTCTTTGATCCAGGACCGAGAACCGCAACTGCAACCGCAATAACAGATTCTCAAGTTTTAGGTTTAGGACATACTGACCTAAATCCATGGCTTGCTGGTCGCCCTGAAGTTTCTAAGTCACTTCTTCAAGCACTCGCACATCGTTTACGTCGTACAAATGAAACCATGTCAGATTTAGTTTTTGCTGACGTGCCAGGTCGGGTAGCAAAAGCGCTTTTGGAGCTTGGCGAAAAGTTTGGCACTAAAACTAATGACGGACTTTACGTTCATCATGATCTAACACAAGAAGAACTTGCACAACTAGTTGGCGCATCTCGCGAAACTGTGAATAAGGCACTGGCTGATTTTGCTAGCCGTGGCTGGGTCAAATTAGAAACCCGTTCTGTTGAGATCCTTGACGTTGAGCGGCTATCAAAACGCGCTCGTTAATTAATCATCTAGTCTTAAGTAATGTCCCCGCGCGAATCTAAAACTGCCTTAAAGGCTCGCGCAATTGCAATTGATACAAAACTTTCTGAAATGTTTCCAGACGCTAAATGCGAACTGGATTACAAAAATCCACTACAACTTTTAGTTGCAACGGTCTTATCCGCGCAATGTACAGACAAGCGCGTGAACATGGTGACACCCGTTCTGTTTGAGAAGTATCCAACAGTTACAGATCTTGCAGCTGCACCAATCGAAGACATCGAAGCGATCATTCGATCGACCGGTTTTTATCACAACAAAGCGATGTCTATTAAAGGACTGTCAGCTGCAATCATTGAGCGCTTTAACGGTGAAGTTCCAAACACTTTAGATGAACTAGTCACATTGCCTGGAGCCGGACGCAAGACTGCAAACGTTGTTTTAGGAAACGCCTTTGGGGTTCCAGGTGTAACTGTAGACACTCATGTGGGTCGTATTGCTCGAAGACTTGGCTGGACTAAGAACACTGATCCAGTAAAAGTCGAGTTCGACATCATGGAAATTATGCCGTCGGAGTATTGGACCATGATGAATCATCGCTTGATTTTCTTGGGACGCCGAGTATGCCATTCCCGCAAGCCAGCTTGCGGTGCCTGTGAACTGGCCAGCATGTGCCCATCTTTCGGAGAAGGCCCAACGGATCCAACTGAAGCAGCAAAACTAGTGAAGACTGGTGATTGAGATGAGCGCACCAGAGTGGATGAACCAATTGATCACCCGACTGCCAACATTGCAGCCCAGTGATCTTTCCAGGCATGCCGTCCCCGAAGAATCAACTCGCGAAGCAGCAGTGCTTGTTCTATTCGGGCCACGCGAAAATTTTGGCGAAGTGGTAATCATTGAACGCGCATCACACTTAAAGGCCCATCCTGGGCAACCGGCATTTCCAGGCGGTCGTGTTGAAGAAGGGGACAGCTCACTTTCCCAAACCGCATTACGAGAAGCAAAAGAAGAAATTGGCTTAAACCCAAACGCAATTGAAATCCTTGGTGAGCTGCCGCAACTTTGGATCCCACCTTCTAACTTCAAAGTGACACCCGTTCTTGGTTGGTGGCACACCCCACACGAGATTACAAATATCGATGCCAACGAAGTCCAAGCCGTGCATCAAATTCCGTTAGCAGACTTGATTAACCCAGCTAATCGCACTCGAGTGCGACATGTAAACGGATCATTTGGCCCTGGCTTCAATGTGGAATCAATGTTGATCTGGGGATTCACCGGTGGATTGATCAGCCGACTTATGGACATTGCAGGTTGGTCTATCCCTTGGGATGAATCAGTGATTGTTGAACTTCCAGCTCCAGCACCAAATACGGAAGTAACGAGTTGAATCCGCTCTATCTTGATCTAATCTTGGTTGGTTTCGCCATTTTCATTTTGGTTTCCGGCTGGCGACGCGGATTGTTTGTAAGCATCTTTTCATTACTTGGTTTGATTTTTGGCGCCTGGATCGGCAGATCCGTAATTGACATTGTTAATGGCGCATCAACGACAACATCACTAACTCGAACTGCGTTGAGTGCAGCCACTCTGTTTATTGGTATCGGAGTGGGTAGTGCGGTCGGTGGCTTTATTGGTAGACGATTGCGAAATGTTTTTAGTTGGTCGCCGCTTAGATTGTTGGATAACTTAACCGGCGCAGCATTGTCACTAGTTGCTTGGTCAATTGTGTTTTGGTTACTCGCCACGACTTTGTTAGCAGCTCCGGTTTCCTCATTTACAAATACGGTTTCCCAATCAAAAGTTCTAAATGCACTTGAGCAATACATGCCAAGTCAAATTCGTGATGGTGTTGAATCGGTTCGGATTTATGTTTCGGACTCAGGTTTACCCGAAGGCTTTGCAAATGTTTTGCTAGCACCTGCAGTCGAACCGCCTGATCTAACATCAGTTGATGCCCCAGCGGTAATTGCTGGCTTGGACTCAGTTGTCAAAGTTGAAGGAATCGCTGAAGAGTGTGGCACTCGACTGACTGGTTCTGGTTTTGTTGTTGGTCCAGACTTAATCCTCACAAATGCCCACGTCGTTGCTGGTGTTGAAAATCCAACCCTGCGCGTTAAAGGTAAAGGCAAAGCTTTTGAAGGAATCGTGGTTTACTTCGATCCCGCTCGAGATGTTGCAGTAATTAAGACTAAAGATTTCCCATCCGTAGCCCTTCGAATTAGTGAACCTCTTTCGCGAGGTGACAATGCAGTAGTGGCAGGCTTTCCAGGTGGTGGACCACTCACTTTGGTTCCAGCGCGAATCCGAAGTGTCTCGGATTCGACCGGCACAGACATTTATGGAAAAGCGGAAGTAACGCGCGAGATCTATGCGATTTCTGCGGACATAAAGCAAGGCGATTCTGGTGCACCAATGTTTGCATTAGATGGCACGGTCGCCGGATTAGTTTTTGCCTCCTCAGCAACAGATGTCGAAACTGGCTACGCACTAACTGCCAAAGAGTTTATGGTTGGAGTTGAAACAGCAAGTACTGCTACGCAAGCCGTAGCAACGGGAGAGTGCTCTGGTGTCTGAGTTATGGTTTGCATTTCGACAAATGGCTTGACCATCAGATGTTTTGGTACGACGATCTTTATTAGATCTAAAGCGTAAAGATGAACCAACATGAAAGCGTGGAAAAATGAGCGGCGAAGCGTTAGAGAACTTGTCTCACGAAGACCGAGTTTTTCCACCATCTGAAAAATTTGCTGCCCAGGCCAATGGCAAAGCAGATCTCTATGAAAGCGCCAAGTCCGATCGTGAAGGTTTCTGGGAAAAGCAAGCAGAAAATCTGCAATGGGATACCAAGTGGAGTCAGGTTCTTGATTGGTCTGAAGCCCCAGTATCTAAATGGTTCGTAGGCGGAAAACTAAATATTTCAGTTAACTGTGTTGACCGACATGTTGCGGCCGGAAATGGATCGCGAGTTGCAATCCATTTCGAAGGTGAACGCGGCGATACCCAAACCATTACTTACAAGAACTTGCTCGATTCAGTTAGTCAAACTGCAAATGCCTTAACCGAATTAGGAATTAAAGCTGGGGATCGCGTTGCAATCTATATGCCGATGATTCCAGAAGCTGTAATTTCTATGCTGGCTTGTGCGCGCATTGGTGCGCCGCACTCCGTTGTGTTCGGTGGATTTTCTGCAGAGTCACTTCGCAGTCGCATTGAAGATGCGTCAGCAAGTTTGGTTATTACCGCTGACGGAGGTTTCCGAAAGGGAAGTGCTTTCGGTCTTAAGGTCGCAGTAGATGAAGCAATCGAAAACATGCCAAGCGTTAAGAACGTTTTGGTTGTAAAGCGAACCGATCAAGAAGTGAATTGGAATAGTGAACGCGATGTTTGGTGGGATGACATAGTCTCTCGTCAATCAACTAGTCACACCCCACAAGCTTTTGATTCCGAACATCCGCTTTTCATTCTTTACACCTCTGGAACAACGGGAAAGCCAAAGGGAATCCTGCACACCACAGGTGGCTATTTAACTCAAGCGTCTTACACGCATCGAGTGATTTTTGATTTAAAACCGGAAACTGATGTTTACTGGTGCACTGCCGACGTCGGCTGGATCACTGGCCATTCATATGTAACGTATGGACCGCTTGCAAATGGTGCGACTCAAGTTATTTATGAAGGCACGCCAGACACTCCACATAAAGGTCGCTGGTGGGAGATTGTTGCTAAGTATGGTGTGACAATTCTTTACACAGCGCCAACTGCAATTCGTACCTTCATGAAGTGGGGGGACGAATTCCCACAAGCACACGATCTTTCTAGCCTTCGATTACTTGGAAGCGTTGGCGAACCAATTAATCCAGAAGCTTGGATGTGGTACCGCGAAGTTATCGGTTCAAACAATTGCCCAATCGTTGACACTTGGTGGCAAACCGAAACTGGCGGAATCATGATCAGCCCACTGCCAGGTGTAACCGGAACTAAGCCAGGTTCTGCAATGGGACCAATTCCAGGAATCTCCGCAGAAATCCTTGATGATGCAGGTGTTGCCGTCGGTCATGGCAGTGGCGGATATTTAGTTCTAACCGAACCATGGCCAGCAATGTTGCGAGGTATTTGGGGCGACATGGAACGCTACAAAGAAACCTATTGGTCACGCTTTAAGTCGCAATACTTTGCTGGTGATGGCGCAAAGTGGGATAACGACGGAGCGATTTGGTTACTTGGACGAGTCGACGATGTCATGAATGTTTCGGGACACCGTATTTCGACAACTGAAGTTGAGTCTGCATTAGTTTCACATCCAACGGTTGCCGAAGCTGCAGTTGTTGGTGCTAACGATGAAACAACCGGTCAAGGAATTGTTGCGTTTGTAATTTTGCGAGCGGGTTCCGAAGACGGTCCTGGCGTCGCGCAAGCATTACGCGCACATGTGGCTAAAGAGATTGGCGCCATCGCGAGGCCTCGCCAGATTTTGATCGTTGCTGAATTGCCAAAGACTCGGTCTGGCAAAATCATGCGCCGCCTACTTCGAGACGTTGCTGAGAATAGAACACTTGGAGATGTAACAACGCTGGCAGATCCAACAATTATGAATCTAATTAGTGATGGCTTAAGTAATTCATCATCAGATGATGACTAACTACTTAATAATAAACTCGTGTAAAACTCTTCTTATATAATGTGTGATGCACCATGTACCATTTTGTCCACGGCCCAGATCATCATTAACGCCTGTAGAATGAATACATGATGATGTCTTTAGCAATTGCTATTTTTGTTCTTGCGTATGTACTGATCGCAAGTGAAAAAATAAGTCGAATTGCAATCGCACTTGGCGGCGCTGCAGCCATGCTAATTATCGGTGCTACAGATTCAGATAAGGCATTCTATAGTCACGAAACAGGCATTGATTGGGACGTTATTTTCCTCTTGCTTGGCATGATGATCATTGTTGGCGTTATTCATAAGACTGGGGTCTTTGAATTTGTTGCAATTAAGGCAATAAAGCTTGCAAAAGGAGATCCAAAAAAAGCGTTGGTCTACCTGCTGATTTTGGTAGCTTTTGCTAGCGCACTTCTTGATAACGTAACCACAATTCTTTTGGCAGTGCCAATGACCTTAGTTATCTGTAAGCAACTAAATGTTAATCCAGTCCCATTCCTACTTGCAGAAGTTTTTGTTTCGAATATTGGTGGTGCAGCGACATTAGTAGGTGACCCACCAAACATAATTATCGCTAGTCGAGCAGGTTTAAGCTTTAATGACTTCTTGATTCACATGGCACCGCTAGTCATCGTGGCGATGATCGTAATTACTCCAATGCTGGTTTGGATGTTCAGGAAAGAGCTCGTAAATACTCCTGAGGACCGTGCTCGCATTCACGAGCTAGATGAGAAGTCATATTTAACGGATCTGGTTCTTATGAAGAAATCATTAGGGGTATTGGCGCTCGTTGTCGTTGGATTCTTGCTACACACGGTAATCCACGCAGAACCGGCCGTGATAGCGCTCTTGGGAGCAGGCCTGCTAATTGCAATCAGTGGATTAAAGCCGGCTGATTACGTTCAGGATGTTGAGTGGGGAACTTTAGTATTCTTTGCCGGATTATTTGTTATGGTCGGCGCATTAGTCAATGTGGGTGCAATCCAACTACTGTCTGATTACCTTGCGACGATGGTTGAGGGCAAACCTCAGTTGGCCACGGGGGCACTGCTATTTGTATCAGCGATTGTTTCAGGAATTGTTGACAACATTCCTTACGTAACCGCAATGTCTCCAGTTGTTGCAGACTTAAGTGCTTCGATACCTGCAGAACATGGGGACGTGCTTTGGTGGGCGTTGGCATTTGGCGCCGACTTTGGTGGTAACGCCACAATCATTGGTGCAAGCGCAAACGTTGTTGCAGTCGGTCTGGCAGCCAAGGCGGGATACAGAATATCATTCTGGCAGTTTGCCAAGTACGGCATTCCTGTAACGATCGTTTCAATAGCGTTAGCTGCCCCGTACTTGTTCCTTCGCTATTTCTAATCTCCCAAGTAGAGTTAGTCACGGAGGAAAAATGAGTCCAGAAAAAGATGCGAGCTTTGTATCGATGATCAATTCAATTAAAGATGATTTAACGTCGCTAGTTAATAGCCACATCGAATTGGCTCAAGCAGAAGCAAAAGAGTCTGTGGGTCGCATAGCGAAATCTTCTGGCCTTTTTATCACCGCAATTGCAATGTTGAACCTAGCAATCGTTTTTGTCTTCATAGCAGCGGCTTATTACATAAACACCCTCGGATTTGAACTTTGGGTGAGCTTCCTATTTGTTGTTGGCGGGCTACTTCTCGGTGCAGTTTTTCTCGGGTTACTCGCAAAGCGTCAAGCTTCAAAGATCACATTCGGTACCAAGACCGCAAAGTCAGTTACGGATACCGTCAACACAATTTCTAATTTGCGTCCGGGCTCCAAGTAATAAAAGTGTCTTCGCAATCTAAGGTTGACCCACTAAGTAACCTTCTTACGATTCCTGGTGTTGCAAGTGAATGTGAAACTACATTAAAAGCAATTGACGAATTGATGTGGAATAGAACAGTTCGTCGCCACAAGGATTCGCTGATTCCTTACACTCGAAGAATTGCCGGGTTTGCAACTGCAGCTCTCGATGGCGCGCAAATGCCAAAGGATCCAACTATGGAACCTGAAGTATCGCCGATGGGTTCACTTTCAGACCAAGGACTCTTGGTAACTGCTGAAGCAGACTTACAACGCTTAGCGTTTAGAACTGAACCACTTAAAGTTTTGGCAAGACTTCACACGTTTGTTTCTACCGATGATGATCGAGGCAGGCCTCGCACAACAAATGATGTCAATGACCCGCTTCGGTTAGGAAGTGTGCCACCACATGAAGTTTTACAAGAACGAATGAGTCAGCTAGTTGATTTAGTTATTGAATCTAAAGCGCCATCAATTTTGGTAGCAGCGATTGCGCATGCCGAACTTGCCACTTTGCGACCGTTTACTCAAGGTTCCTACTTGGTCGCACGCGCAAGCACCCGTTTGATTCTGGCCGCTCGTGATGTAGACAACGATGGATTGGTTATGAGTGAGTACGGCGCATTCTTATTAGGCAGACCTGCGTATGTAAAAGCCTTGACCGGATACATTTCTGGCACTCGTGAAGGAGTCAGTGCCTGGGTAACTTGGCAGGGCGAAGCAATCCGACGAGGCGCGGAAATGGCTAAGGAATTGGCCGAAATGGCCGACACCAAAAAGTAACTTGAATTTTGCCAAGAAATTAGTCACGCTTGTAATGACTGCTTTCAAGTAGTCACATCGATACACCCCCCGTATCGATTAGAGAGCCCTCTCCCCCCGAGAGGGCTCTCACCTTTTGACTGATCTTCGACATAGCCATCTATGGCAGTAGCGTAGATTAGTAATACAACTCGAAAAGGATGATCATGCAAATCGCAACGACCCCAGGCTCAGACCGTCACGTAATCACGGTTTCTGGTGAAGTAGATCTTGCATCCTCACCTGAATTGGACACTGCAATCATTGCCGCAATTGAGTCCGGCGCAACATCAGTTGTAATCGATTTAACTGATGTTTCATTTATGGATTCATCTGGTTTGGGCGTAATTGTTCGAGGCCTAAAGCGTTGCCGCGAAGCGGATAAAGATCTTGACCTAGTAATCACAAATGAGCGCGTACTAAAGGTGTTTGGCATTACCGGACTTGATCAGGTAATCCCGATTCACGACTCAATCGAAGACATCTAATCTCCCTGTAATCTGTGATTTTTGGCAGACCCTCTAATTGGGCTAGACTGGCGGAGCGCATTTAGGTGCGCACGCGCTCGTAGCTCAACGGATAGAGCATTTGACTACGGATCAAAAGGTTAGGGGTTCGAATCCCTTCGAGCGCGCTGAGGTCTTAAATTTCATAATCAATTCACAGAAATTGATTTTCATAAATCTCATGCCAACCTAAATTCGTATACCCATAAGTAATTAGTACCTATCTAGCGTAAAGTTAAGATCAACACAGATTTTGAGGAGATCAATGGCTTTCAAGACTCGATTTACAGAGACCTTTGGCATTGAACACCCGATTGTTTGTGGTGGGATGAACGCGGTGGGCCGCGCAGAATTAATCGCAGCAGTCGCCAATGCAGGAGCACTGGGATTTCTCTCCGCTCTTACGCACCCACAGCCTGAATTGCTTGAGCGCGAGATCAAAAAAACTTTTGAACTTACCGACAAACCGTTTGGGGTAAACCTAACGATGTTGCCGACAATAAACCCAGTTCCTTACGAGGATTACATTGAGGTCATTGTTGGTTCGGGAGTAAAGATAGTTGAAACTGCTGGTAATAATCCAGCGCCATTTATGGAACTATTTCGTTCTAACGGAATCAAAGTAATTCATAAGGCAGTAACAGTCCGCCATGCTGTTAAGGCTGAATCCCTGGGAGTGGACGCAGTTTCAATTGATGGATTTGAATGCGCCGGACACCCGGGAGAAGATGACATTGGCGGCTTAGTTCTAATCCCAGCCGCTGCAGATCAACTGACTATTCCAGTCATTGCTTCAGGTGGAATTGCTGACGCTAGAGGGTTTATTGCTGCACTTGCTCTTGGAGCGGACGCCGTAAACATGGGTACCCGATTTGTCGCCACAGTGGAGTCACCAATTCACGAAAACATCAAAAAGCAAATTGTTTTGAATACTGAACGATCAACAAATATTGTTTTTAGAAAATTCAGAAACTCTGCTCGCGTTGCGAAGAATCAAATATCAGATGAAATTATAGAAATTGAAAATCAAGCTGAAACAACTTTCGACGATATAGCGCATCTAGCATCTGGCGCTCGTGGCCGTGAACAGGCATTTACTAATGGTGAAATTGACGGCGGCATTTGGTGGGCAGGTCAAGCGCAAGGATTAATTAGCGACATTCCTACGGCTGGCGACCTTATCAATCGGGTAATCACCGAAGGCGAAATGTTGATTAAGAAGCGTCTTGCAAACTTTACTGTTTAGAAGAATTCTCAAGAATTAATCTCTGTGGAGAGCTTTAGCCGCTTCGCTGCTCTCTAAAACATGGAGCAAAGTTGGCCTATCTGCTTTAAGCGCTTCTGAAACTAAGGATCCCAAATCTTCATCTTTGGTGACACTAATTCCAATACACCCAAGTGATCTTGCAAGCGCCGGGAAGTCGGGACTTGCAAGCGCAACAGAGTGAATTGGATCGTCCCTGTCAGCCATCTCATTGTGAATCTCACCGTAACCACCATTGTCAAAGACGATGATTGGTAAAGCAAGTCCACATTCTGCTGCTGTACTCAATTCTTGAATACTAAACATGATTCCACCGTCACCTTGAATAACAACAACGGCTGCTTCCGGATTCGCAATTTTTGCACCGATTCCGGCTGGTAACCCAAAGCCAAGAGTTCCACCACCAGATGGAAATAGGTACGAGCGGGAATGCCTAAGTGTTAAAAGCCCTAGCGCGCCGTAATAGGCCGCCATTGCATTGTCAGCGGCAATTATGGTGTCATCCGGCAAAACTGCATTTAACGACTTAAGGGCTGAGAGCCAATTTTTGCCTGACTGAGCATGCTCAGCAACAACAGACTTCTGCAATTCTTCTAGTCTCGCTCTATCTGGAAGTTCTCGCTCAGACACAAGTCCGACAAGAAGCCCCAGTGTCTTCGAGGCATCACCAATCAGTGCATGATTCGGTATCACATTGGTTAGAACGGCTGATTCATCAATATCGATTCGAATTACGGCTCCACTAAATTTTGGTACGCCCAACCACCAATCTGATGGAGCAAATTCAGTGCCAACAGCCAACACGGCATCAGCCTGTTCAAGAGCATCAAGGACAGTTTGGTGTTGCACTCCAGCACCCAACGACAGCCAGTGATCTTCGCTCAGCGTTCCTTTACCATTTGTAGTCGTGACGACAGGAGCATGAAGCTTTTCTGCGATTGCTGCTATCTCTGCATCTGCATCTGCCGCACCACCACCAGCGACTATGACAATGTTTTTTGCAGAGTCTAGAGCAGCAACAACAGCAGCAAGCTCACCATCTGGTGGCAAACTTTGTTGTGCAACCGGCAAAGGATTAAGAAGAGTAACGACTTCGGTTGCTTCTAGTAGATCTAGTGGGATTTCTAAATATTCGGATCTTGGACGTCCTGAGCGCATTCGCGCGAATGCCCGTGCAATTGCAACAGGGATCTCTGCAACTGATTCAACGCGATGACTTTCTGCAACCAAACTTGAAAAGACACCTTGCTGATCACGAAGTTCATGAAGCAAACCATTGCCCTGACTCGGGTGTCCCGTTGGCATTCCAGGAGCAATTAACAGCGTTGGAACTGAATCTGAATTTGCTTGCGCCAGCGCCGCCGCCGCATTAAGCGCCGCTGGCCCAGTAGTTGTGATGACAACCCCAATTTGCCCAGATGATCGAGCGTAGCCATCTGCGGCGTAACCTGCACCTTGCTCATGACGCGTAGTGATGTTTACGATGCCATGTTTTTGCATGACTGAAAACAATGCAAGATTATGTGTACCTGGAATTCCAAATACAGTGGTAACGCCATGCACTGCAAGTGAAGCAATAACGGCTTCACCGCCAGTCATCTCATGAATTTTAGTCACGCCATCTCTCAGTCATCTACTTGAATTACATTAATGATGTTTTCTAGTCTGCCAGTGTTACACCTAGCGATTTAGAGGTTTCGAGAGATAATCAGACGCATAATGTCTGAGGTGCCCTCTTCAATTTCTTCCAGCTTGGCATCGCGCATCCACTGTTCAACTGGGTACTCACGGGAGTAACCCCAGCCACCTAATGTTTGCACAGCAGCCCAGGTGCAGTAAGCGGCTGTTTCTGAAGCTTGCAATTTAGCCATCGCAGCATAGTCCGTTACTGGCTTACCTTGATCGAAGAGTGTTGCAGCTTGCAGAGTTTGCAACCAAGCAGCATTAATCCGTGTTGCCATATCTGCCAATCGGAATGACACGGCTTGGTATTCCATGATGGATTTTCCAAATTGCTTGCGCTCTTGTGCGTAGTTAAGTGCATATTCGTAGGATGCTCTCGCTACACCCACAGCAGCAGCAGCCAAAATGATGCGAGAAGCATCAAAGGTTTTCATTAATCCGATGAAGCCTTCGCCTTCAGCTCCGAGACGATTCTCTTCAGGAATAAATGCATTATCAAAAAACAATTCACGACATTGAATTGCACGCTGCCCCATTTTCTTCATTGGCTGACCAAGTGTTAAGCCTTGCTGGTCATCAGAAAAAAGAAACGCACTAACTCCCTTGGAGCGTTCATTTGGATCTGTTTTTGCGAACACAACATACTGTCGTGAATATCCCGCATTTGAAATCCAGGACTTTTGACCACTTAATAGGTAGCCACCCTCGGTTTTCACCGCTTTAGAGATCATAGATGCAGCATCAGACCCTGAGTTTGGCTCAGTTGTTGCAAGTGAGGTAAGCACAGGAGATTCACCTGTGAGCGGCCGTAGCCATCTTTCTTTTTGTTCCTGTGTTCCAAGAACTAATAAAGGATCTGCATAAAAACCATTTGAGCAAATGAAATTACCAATTCCTAAATCTCCCCAGCAGAGTCGTTCCTGCACGAGACACTGAGTGAATAGATCGGTAAATCCACCACCACCAAACTCTTCAGGGATCATAAAGTCAGTTAAGCCAACTTTTGCTGCCTTAGTAAACAGATCAAGCGGAGAACCAGAATCAGCTTCATCGACCTCACGCCCACGAGGACGAATTTCAGCCTGCGCAAATTTATCGGAAATCTCAATAAAGCCTTCCTGCTCATCAGTAAGACCCCAAATTGAACGAGTAACCTCTATTAGATCCATCTTTGCTTCCCTTCGATAGTTTTGTGCAACAACTTATTGCCTTACCCGATTGATATTTTTTCTTTTTGAAACTGGTTCATAGCAGGAATAACTAGACAATCCACAGCCAAAGCAAACTCTTGCCCCAGGCGAATTGGGTTTAGCTCTATTTCATGCAAATCGTTTGATGAACATAATGCATCCGATGTGGCGACAACAGCTTTTACAAGTGCATCCATATTGAGCGCCGGAGTACCGCGCCAACCAGCGATAAGTTTCGAGGATCGCAGATTCAATATCATCGACTTGGCTGTGTCGTAATCAACTGGCCCCAACTCGATAGAAAGATCATTCCAAACTTCAGTTTGAACTCCACCAAAGCCAACTGAAACAACAGGACCGAAGTTTGAGTCGCGTCGCGCATTAACTATAAACTCAGCGGTATGTTCCCTGAGGTCTTGGACTTCTAGGGTGTATTCACGTTCTCCAAGTCTGGCAAACATTTCCTCAAACGCACTGGCTACAGCCTCCTCGCTAGCCAAGCCAAGCTTGACGCCTTTCATTTCAGATTTATGCATTAAGCCACCAGCCTTTAGTACGACTGTTGTATTCATCTCTTTCGCAGCTTGCGTAGCTTCTTCAGCTGTCTTAACAACTCGACTTTCTGGGAACATGATCCCCAAGCGTGAAAGTATTTCCTTAGCATCATCAAAATTTGCCGCTAATTCAGTTTCACTTAGGTTTTCATGCCTGCCTAACAAGCGAGGTTGCTTGCTTGTTTGCTCAGCTCCACTGATTGCACCGAGGACATCTTCAACTCTTCCACTGACAGGTACACCCATGGACATGAGTTCGATGCAGGTACGTGAATCACTTTCCATAGTGTGAAGCGCAATAACTGCACCTTTAATGTTCGCAATTTCGTGTGCTATCTCAAGTTCAATATCTTGAACTTCTGGAACATCTTTTCCGTAGCAACCGAAATATCCGGATAAGACAACCGAATCTACTTCTCCACTTTCTGCCAAAATACGAGTTAGGTTGGCGTACGAGCGCATATCAGCCTCTCCTGCACCTGCCAAATCAATTGGATTTATAGAGGATGCAGAGGCTGGAAGTATCGCATCAAGTTTCGATCTCAAATTTTCGGAGAGTTCTGGTACTTCTAATCCAAGTCTGACTGCAGCATCAGCTGCAATGCCACCTTGACCCCCACTATCACTAACAATTGCAACGCGACGACCTTGGGGAAATCCAGCTCGTTCAATAAATGCTGCAATTTGTGTAACTTCAGATGGAGTATGCACTCTGACAGCGCCAGCTGCTCTGCAGGCCGCATCCACGATTTCAGAATCTGATGTCATTGCGCCAGTGTGAGTTTGAGCTAGGTTTTTGCTAGCGTCGCTCTCACCAGTAGTAAGAATCAGAACTGCCTTACCAGCGGACCTTAGTTCGCTGATTGCTTCGACAACTTCTATTCCTTGAGAAAAGTCTTCTAAATACAGGGCAACTGTTTTTGTTTGATCGTCAGAAGCTAACGATTTCAATATGTCTTTTGCGCTCAGATCAACTTGATTTCCCAATGAGACAAATGAAGATATTCCAATTCTTTCTCGGACTCCCAGTGCGGCAATTTCACTACCAATTTGTCCGCTCTGTGAAACTATGGCAAGTGTTCCGGGCGTCATCGCACCCCACATAAGTTGAAGCTCTCCTTCGGCGAAGTAAACTCCAAGACTGTTTGGGCCAACCATGTGCGCGTCATGTGCCTTAAGAAGTGCAGCAATCTCTAATTCGTTCTCAACTCGTGCTGAAACCACGACGAAAGCTTTTGTTCCCAAGGCCAAACCGACCTCGATGACACCCAAAACTGCAGATGCTGGCACGCTTATCGCAATTAATTCAGGAACTTCAGGTAATTCATTTAGAGTTGCATACGCAGTCTTGCCAAGGATTTCTCCACCGGATCGATTGACGAAATATACCTGGCGCCTAGATTCGCCTTTGAGTGCGCCAATGGCCAACCAATATCCCCACTTAGTTTTCTCAGCGGAAGCACCAACAACTGCAACTGATCTTGGGTTTTTGAAGGACAATAGATCACCCACACTCGTGGCTTCATTTTGAGGTAGTGGCATTTTTGTCCTAGGCACGGTTGCGAGGGAAAATAACTGACTGTTGAGTCAATTTAACAACAAAAGGTAGACGAGTCAAGCACTTTTATTGTTGGTATGAAAGGGTTTCTTTTAGAAATTGCCTGCAGATATCAGCCATTGCATCGGCATTGATTGTGGAGGAATCAAGTAAAACTTGAACAGCTAGACCGTCAATCAATGCAACTAGCTGATCCGCAGCACCCTCAGGGTCTTCAGAGTGCAACGCACCATCTTTGTGTGCTTCCAAAATGACGTTAGCAATTAGATTTCGCCACTTTGAGTAGGCCTTCTCATTGATAACCCTCAAACTCGGATCCTTAAGGGCCCCTGCCCAAAGTTGAAGCCACACATGCCATGCCTGAATAGTTTCAGGGTCTCTGGGTATGTAGGAATCGATAAGCGCAACTAAGCGTTCCGCTGGGGGCAGAGTGCTTTCAAATATTCTTTCGCGCCTTCGAAGTGATTCCTCAAAACTTTGTTCGAAGGTTCTATGGATTAAGTCATCCTTGCCTGAAAAATAATAGTGAACGATTCCGGAAGATAGGTTAGCTTCCGCGGCAACATCGGCAATACGTAGTTGGTTTAGCCCTCGACTCACTAAAACTTTGCATGTAGCGGTGAGTATTTGTTCTCTTCTTTCAAGTTCAACACTGGGCTTAGGCACTACTACACCCTTCCATTCTTCAAATCACTTTTGAGTCTTGCTAGGCATCAAATTTATGTGTGATGTTAGTTGATTCGAGTTTAGTGAGGTAGTAACTGTTCGAACTACAGTCGGCCGGATGCTAATACTCTTGACAAAAATTGACGGGTTCGATCTTCTTGTGGATTTTCGAATATTTCTTCAGGGGTACCTCGCTCAAGAATTTTCCCTTGATGTAAGAAGCAAACCTGGGAAGCTACTTCTCGAGCAAACCCCATTTCATGGGTTGCTAAAACCATGGTCATGCCGTCACTAGCTAATTCCCTGACAATTTGCAGAACATCTCCAACTAACTCAGGATCCAGTGCAGCCGTTATCTCATCCAGCAACAGCGCTTGGGGCTTCATAGTCATTGCGCGAGCAATTGCAACGCGCTGCTGCTGCCCACCAGAAAGTTGATCAGGAAATGCTTGCGCTTTTTCTGCCATACCCATTTTGCCAAGAAACTCCAGAGCAAGTGCTTCAGCAGCATCCCCTTTGAGACCCAAAACTTTTCTTGGTGCAAGAGTTAGATTGTCCAATACTGACATGTGGGGAAAAAGGTTATAAGACTGAAAAACCATTCCTACGCTTCGTCGCAATTTGTTTACGTCAACACCAAGTCCTGTCACACGGTCACCATCGACAAGAATTTCACCCGAATCGACGGGTTCAAGAGCATTTACACATTTCAGAAGTGTTGACTTGCCTGAACCAGACGCGCCAATCAAACAAACAACTTCATGTTTGTCAACAGTCACAGACACACCGTTTAAAACCTTTGCTTGTCCATAGGATTTGTGAACGTCATTTATATCCAAAAAAGCCATTAGTTATCCATTGCCTTCTGTCGACGCTGATCTTTTGAAATTAGCGAATCTACGAATCTTGCTTGCGGAATAGTTATAAGGACAAACAGGATTGCAACGACCATTACAGGAGAGAGATTGAAGTTTGATGAAGAATATATTCTTGCCTGCATAAATGCATCAATCACGCCCATGATGCCAATGAGCGCAGTATCTTTTTGCAAACCAATAAAGTCATTTAGAAGCGGTGGCACCATTCGCCTGAACGCTTGAGGAATGATGATAGATCTAAGCGTTGAGCTGTAACTTAAACCAAGTGAACGAGCAGCAGCCCATTGGCTGGGATGAATAGATTCAAGTCCCGCTCTATAAACCTCAGCTACGTAACCTGTGTAGGTAAGAGAAAGAGCCAGAATTGCAAGAACTACCGGTGATAGATCTTTGAAGAATGGGACTTGTGCAAGCGCTAGGCCAAAGCCCACCAAGTAAATGACAATGATGGATGGAATTGCTCGGAAGACATCGACATAAATTGTTGCCATCCACCTGAGAGGGCGTCCAGGGCGGCCTGGCAACATGCGCATGATTGCAATGACGAGGCCAAACACAAGAACGATAATTTCAGCCCCAAGTGCGACCTGAACATTGATCACAAACGCTGAAAGAATTCCGCTCCATGAATCCTTAATAAATTCAGGATTTAAAAATGTTGTAGCGATTGTTGCTTCATTTGTTGTTACAAACCAGAGCAATCCGCCAGTAATAAGAATTCCAGCTGAGAAACCCAATGTGACTAGTGCGTGCTCTCTGGAGACGGACGCTACGTGTCGAGCTTCAGATGAGTCACCTTGAGCAACTGCTTTAGCCCGCTTACGGATTCCATTGGACGCTTTATATAAAGGAATTCCCGGAAGCAAAGCTAGGGCGGCAAGAGAGACAAATAAGAAGTTGCCTAGGGCACTAGCTTGCGGGTTAACAAGAGCGGCAACATCAACTAGGCCATTCCAAAATAAGGAGGCGGAGGCCAGCCAGCCCAAAAGAGCAATAAGTACCAGGCCGGAAATTTTTGCCGGAGGTGTAGGTGCCACTCCCGCCGCGGCCGAAGTGGCCGCGGCGGGAGTGGTCAGATTACTATCTGTCATTTCTACTTGAATACAGGAACGTCGTCAGGATTTCCACCCAGAGCAGGTGTTAGCCAATCTTTTGTAAGAGCGGCGAAAGTACCATCAGACTGCATTTCTAGGATTGCCTTGTTCATAAGGGAGGCATTTGCTGAACCCTTTGGATAGATCGCACCGTAGCTCTCGCCAGTGTCGTATTGACCAATTACGATTAACTTTCCGCCGGATTGTTGTGCAAAGCCCAGCAAGATAGCCGTATCTTGAAGTGCGGCATCAATCTGTCCAGCCTGTACGGAAGGAATCAAAACTTCTGTGGAGTCAAAAACTCGAACTGGAGTTGTTGGCATCAAAGTGCTCTCAACAAAGCTGTTAGCTGTAGTTGCTACAGCAACACCAAGCTGCTTACTTTTGATGTTTTCAGCGGTGATGTCGGAATCTGAAAGAGCGAGCACACCCATCATTGATCGGTAGTAAGGCTCTGAGAAATCAACAACTGCTTTGCGTTCTTCAGTAATTGACACCTGAGCAAGTGCTAAATCGTAGTCAGTAGTTGCACCAGCAACTAAACCATCAAATGAAACATTCTGAACTACAACTTTGGCAAGGCCAGCGCGGTGAGCGATGTTGGCTGCCATGCAGTATTCATAACCACCATCGATTGCTTCAGGTGATTCTCCCTGCCACCATCCTGGCGAAGGCAGGCTTGTCGCAACGGTAAGAACACCAGGTGTTACTGGGGTTAGTGTGATTGATCCAGCTTCGCCAGTGACAACACAGTCACCGTAAGTGGCGACAGCCGGAGAAGTTGGTTCTTGGCTATCAGTAGATGTGGCTTCATTAGATCCACAAGCAGACAGAGTGAGCATTGCGGCTGTTACTGCAGCGAAAACAAAAGTTGCTGAGCGTCTTTGCATGGTTCCTCGTTCCCTTCAAGTTTGGTAACTGACCGGTCAGTCAGTCACAATAAAGTCAAGTGTTACAGCCTTACCCCCCCTATGTCAACGAAAAATTGATAATTTAGTTGTTTATTGTCAACAAAAGGTAGTCACCTATGCAGAATAAAAGAAGTAGAGTGTCGGCCTCGATAAGGCAAGACGAAATTTTGCGCGCAACAATGGAATTGGTCTATGAAAAGGGCCTACGAACTATTCGAATTTCGGATGTCGCGGAGACCTTGGGTGTGAGTTCTGGGTTGGTAATTTACCATTTCAGAACCAAGGACGAGTTGCTCGCAACCGCATTTAGGTTTGCTGCAGCGAATGACTTAGAGAAAGCAGCAATAATTTCTGCAGAGGAAATAGATCCGATTAAGCGGATAATTTCGATATTGAATTGGTATGCACCAAGCGAGCAATCACGTAGCTGGCTACTTTGGATTGATGGCTGGTCGGCGGGACGTTGGAATCCTAAAATCACGGAAGCGCTCGCCGAAATCAATGAAAGCTGGAAGCAATTGCTCCGGCTTGCGATTAAAGAAGCCGTTGACAATGGCTGGTCACCGAAATATAGCATCGACCAAACCGCAACACGATTTACAATTTTTACCGATGGCCTATCCGTGGCGGAATTGACCGGGCCGCAGGAATTCACTAAATCCGAAGCAAACACATGGATTGAAGAATTTGTTTCAAATGAATTTACGCAAAAAAAGCTCTAGCTTGTATGAGATTTTCAGATTGATGCTTGACACCTAGAAGCGTTTCCTAGAAAATCTTACTGAACTGTCATTCAATAAAACAAGGAGCTGTCTTGTCTTCTGTAGATATTCTCGATCGTCCATCATTTCTTGAAATCACATGGCATGACTCCGAGTCAGATGCCCGCGGCTTCGTAGTCATTGATCGCTTAGTACAAGGCGTCTCCAGTGGTGGCTTAAGAATGCGCGCTGGCTGCACACTCGACGAGGTTCGTGGACTTGCAAAAGCAATGACAAAAAAAGAGGCCTTGCACTTAAAGGAAGGCCAGAACTACATATCGGTAGGCGGCGGAAAAGGTGGTATTGACTTTGATCCCCATCACCCGGATGCCCTTAAAGTGCTTGAAAGATTTTTAGTTGATCTAAACCCGATTATTTCAAAGCTTTGGGCAACCGGAGAAGATCTCGGTGTTCGCCAAACGGACATCGACGAAATATTCAAACGTCGAAATCTTGGTTCCTGCATCGATTCTGTAAAGCCCCTTGTTAAGGATTCAGTAGCGTCCGAAGCACGTCTTGAGCTCGGTTTTTCAACTTCAGCTTTTGGTATTTCACAAGACGAATTAGTCGGTGGATTAGGTGTTGCGCAAGCAGCACTGACGGCGATTAAATTTCGTGGCCAAACCCCATCCGACATAAGAGCTGTTGTTCAAGGTTTTGGATCAATGGGTGGAGCGAGCTGCCTGTTTCTTGCAATGGCTGGCGTCCGAATCGTTGGGATTGTCGATTCTGACGGCATAGTTACTGATGCGGAAGGACTCGACATTGAGCAATTACTCGCTCATCGAGATCATTTTGGTCGAATTGATCGCAACAATCTTCCCAACGGAGCACAAACTCAAGATGGATCGGGCTGGCTTTCAATTGATTGCGAACTTTTAATCCCGGCTGCTGTCTCCTCATGCATAACAGTAGAAAATCAAAAAGACGTAGTCGCCCAACTAATTGTTGAAGCTTCTAACTTGCCGATAACGCAAGAGGCAGAAGCATTGCTGGCAGCTCGAGGCATCACCGTCATTCCAGATTTCCTTGCTAACTCAGCAACCAATGCTTGGTGGTGGCTACTTTTGTTTGGGGATATTGATGGAACCTGGGAGCAATCAGAGCAAAAGATTCGTGCGCGGCTCGATGAACTTACGCTAGAAATCCTGAATTCTGCAAAAGCTCTTAAAGTTACTCCGCGTGAGGCTGCTATTGAAGTAAGCCGAAGTAATTTAGAAAAATTACTTAAGACAGAAGGCGCACGCTAGATCTTGACTTTGTCACGCCGTGTTCTTTAAGAAAAATTTTCGGGATCGAGTTTTTAACTCTGGACGTTCCTAATAATTTAGTGGGCTCTCCAATTTTGTTTGATGAACTCAAAGATGAATCCGAACATCTAAATAAATTGATTGAAACTTCCAGAGCAGCAGCAGGACATTAAGTTATCAAGCCCGCAGCGCTGGCGCGCCAGAGATTTACCTCTAGATTTGCATAAATCCAGTAAGTTCTAGACATGGAGCATGCAAAGCTTATTCAGCCTTTTGTTGACAGCCGATGAGAAAACTAGTTATTGCTTTACTCGTAGGAATCTCTATAGTCATACCTCAACTACCACCACCTGCATCTGCTCACACACCTGTGATTTTGCTTGAAAGTGATACGACTCCAGGTGCTGGACCTTTGCTGGTCGATGGCACAATCTCATTTGCTGTCCAAGCTTCCTTTATGGAGTCAGGTCAGAAAAAGGCATTTCGCACAGTTCTCAAAGAGGGACAAGAGTTAGTTGTTGAATATTTGATTGTTGATAAGAAACCAGAGAACACTTTTCCAAATACAAAATTACCACTGTTAGTGATCACATCACCCTCTGGTCAGGTGAAAACAGTTGAATTAAATGAACGCACAAATTTCTATTACCCAGGCCTTAAAACTAATTTCATCTATCTTGCCCGATACAAGACAACTTCAGAGGCGGGAACTTACCAATTTGTAGTGTCATCACGGGAACGATCTTCAATCGTGCTTGGGGTAGGAAAGAAAGAGATTCCAGGTGAAGTCCGGCGCGATCGAACGATACTGTGCTTTCGGATAAACCCAGTGAGTTGCTAACTGACATATTTAATCAAGAGAATGTTCGAAACAACATGGAAAAGGAAGCAGCTCTTGCCACGGAGTTCCGAGTGAGCATTTGATTTTTTCGATGTAGAAGGAGATGTGAAGTATGCGGGCAATTGTCCAAGATAGATATGGAACTAGTGAAACCCTTTACTTGGCTGACATTGCCCAACCAAGCTTTGGCGCAAGAGAAGTACTCGTACAAGTAGAGGCTGCCAGTGTGGACGCAGGAGTCCTACATCTTATGACCGCAGAGATACCAATGGTAAGACTGGCTTTTGGACTTAGAAAACCTCGCAAGCGACCTGGTATGACTTTTTCAGGAATAGTCAAAGAAGTCGGTGCAAATGTAGATCACGTAGTAGTGGGTGATCGAGTGCTAGGAACTGCAGCAGGAACATTTGCAGAAGTTGTGTCTGCAAAGTCAAACCGTGTATCACGCTTACCAAAAGAATTTGGATTCTTGGTTGGTGCTACGTTGCCAGTCTCAGCAAGTACCGCATTTCAAGCTGTTGTGGATCACGCGAAAGTAAAAGAAGGTCAAAAAGTCCTTGTCACCGGCGCCTCAGGAGGCGTTGGTAGTTTTGTTGTCAGGATCGCATCAAGTCTCGGCGCTGAAGTAACGGCAGTATCTCGGGGCGAAAAGTCAGAATATGTTAAGGGTCTTGGGGCAGTCAAAACCATTGATTATCAGGGTGAAGAAATTTATGGGTTATACGACTGCATTATTGACATTGCAAGCCCATTGCCACTTGATAGGACTGTACAGCTGATGCAACCGACTGGCACATTGGTAATTGTTGGAGTCGCATCTCAAAAAGGATCAAGTGGAATGGCACGCAACTTTGGCGCAAATTTCCGATCAAGGTTTAGCAAGCAAAATTTGCTGTGGTTTATTCAATCTGAGGATAGAAAAGATCTTGACACGTTAATTCAATTCTTATCAAAAGAAGAAATTGAACCCAAGATTGATAAATCTTTTTTATTGGAACAAACGGCTGAGGCAATCCAGCACTTTACATCAGGAGTTGCAAAAGGTATGACTGTGATTGCAATTGGTGAAGCAGCGATCGCAGAGCACAAATCAAATCAACTGTAATTTGACTGTGCAACTTATTAATCTAAGTCAGTACAACTTTTGGCTGACCAGCAATCGCGGGTCATTTATTTCTTAGATTTATCTGCGCATTCTGAACAAGTGCTTTAATCACAAAATCTAGTGAAGCCAAGTGCTCTTACGGTTTCATCCGTACGAGCCTTTGCTTTCTCTAGGCGGTTTTTAGTCTCACTAAGGTATTCACCTGTAGACAAGGCTTTGTTTACATCAATAACTCGAACTGGACGATCATCGCGAATAAGAGTCGGCACTTCCTTGACGCAGGAAAGTTTGAATCCTCCAGAAGTTGATTCAACGAACTCCCAACGTGTAACTAACCCTTCAGACTTGATAGTTTCTGGCTCACGTTGTGCAGCAACAAAGTTCCCGTGACTGTAGGCAATCCAGGTATTGCCAATTTGTGTTATCGGCTGCACCGAGTGACTGTGTGAGCCATCAATCAAATCTATTTGACCCGAATCCGCCAACTCCTGCGCTACTGAAGTTTGAAAGTCATTTGGCTTATCTGTGTATTCGTTGCCCCAATGCAATTTGGCAATAACAATCTCAGCGCCCTGCGAGCGTGCCAATTTGGCTTCAGCAATTATTGCGACAGGGTCAATTAAGTTTGCACTCCACAACTTGTCAGCATCTCGTTCAAAACCATTAAAGCCATATGTATAGGACAAGATTCCAACTTTGACTACGCCGTTTGTTGTTTGCACATCCATCACTAGCGGTTGACTTGCATCTTCTGCAGAGTTAGCAGTTCCTGTAAAGGGAATACCGGCAGCTTTCAAAGTTTCTATTGTACGAGTTAGTCCGCT
>Ga0208463_1000078_pt1 | contig 25996 bp, 27 predicted proteins | sample LakMenEpi09Jul08_FD_150752 | JGI IMG/M metagenome (GOLD analysis project Ga0208463, IMG submission 150752) | Freshwater microbial communities from Lake Mendota, WI - 9JUL2008 deep hole epilimnion (SPAdes) | ecosystem: Environmental > Aquatic > Freshwater > Lake > Epilimnion/Euphotic zone ... | reverse complement strand
TAGCGGCCAGCTATCTTTAGCTCGATTAGCTGGTTGGGGTTTGAAGGCATGTGTGAATTCTAAGGTGCCACGTCTCTCAAATAACCGGCAACGAAGGACGGTCGGTAGTTCGACTGCGGCCGCGGAACTCGGCTATCGTCGTATCCGTCTCGTCACGCACCGTCACGTCATAAATCCCGTTACGGCCGGATCGAGACCTCTCGGTGGCAACTGCGATCAAATTCTGACCGGCACCCACGGATCGAAGAAAAGTGATGTCAGCGCCCGAAGTAACGGTCACCGCTTTCCCGTCGTTGCACGCCATCGCGAATGCGGTGTCTGCTAAAGAGAACACTAGCCCGCCGTGCATTACTCCAAACCCATTGAGCATGTCCCCACGCACCATCATTGTAACGACCGCATGTCCATTTCCGAACTCAACAAGTTTCATCCCTAGGGACGCCGATGCCACGTCCAGCTCGAATATTTCATTGACGTTCATGAGTCTGCTCTAGTGAAAACTGGCTTGCGCTTTTGCTGGAACGCCGCAAATCCTTCATGGTAGTTATCCGACTTACACAGCAAACCCTGCGCGACACTCTCGTGTTCCATAGACGCCCACAGACCAATGCGTTCGTCTCGTAGTTCTTGAACGAGAGCTTTACTGGCGCGGAACGCTTCGATTGCACCTGTTGACACACGAACCACGCGCTCTCGAGTGAAGGAGAGCAACTCTGCCTCAGGCACCACCCTGCTGAACAAGCCGGCTGCAACAGCTTCCGTGCCACTCATCATTTCAGCTGTGTAAATCAAGTCAAGAGTGCGGTGCGCTCCGAGGCGCTCGAAGAACAATGAGTGTCCACCCGAGTCCAGTGTTGCACCAAGGTTGGCAAATGGAGACCCAATTCTCGCGGTATCGGCAACATAAACAACATCACATGCTATGAGCAGACCTAGACCAACTCCCAGACAAGCACCCGTCGCTGCAGCGAATGTGGGAGCCGGAAAATTAGCAATCTGCCGAAGAAGCGGGGCCACGCGATTCGCGAGATACATTGTTGCATCGTCCGTTGCTGGTGACAGGTTACTAATGTCGCGACCTGCACAGAACGAACGCCCCTCGCCACGGAACAGCACAGCGCCAACGCGAGCTTCTTGTGCTTCGCTTAGCGCCAACCCTAGATCAATAAGGTCTGACTCGGTGATTGCATTTAGTCGCTCTGGTGCGTTGAGCACGATTTCGGCAACAAGATCGGTAATAGTGAGGTCAATTGACACTGTTTCTCCTAGGAGTCGTAGTTGATCTCGACGAACTCGCTCGTCGGTATGGACTGACAGGTGAGCACGTAGCCGCGCTCAAGTTCATCGGGTTCCAGAGCAAAGTTCTCTGCCATGTTCACGGTGCCCGAGACCAAGGTTGCTCGGCAGGTTCCGCATACCCCACCCGCGCACGCAAAAGGAACGTCACTCCGCACCCTGAGCGCTGCGTTTAGGATGCTCTCATTGCTGTGAGCAGGTGTCGTCACTGTTGCAGAAGTTCCGTCCAGGCGAAAGGAGATTGTGTGGACATCTTGACCGGCCTCGACAACTACCGACCTACCAGACTGGCCACCAAGGTCCTCGGGACGACCGGTTGTAAACAGTTCATATCGAATGTCACTCTGTTTGACACCATGTTGCGCGAGCGTGTCTCGAACCAACTGCACGAGATCGAAGGGTCCGCAGATGAACCACTCATTCACGTCGGTTGGGGAGATGAGTTTTTCCAAAATGTTGTTAACTTTTGGGCCGTCCAGGCGACCCGATAGCAGCTCAGAGCCACGCATTTCTCGGGTCAGGACATGATAGAGCGCAAGCCTTGCGGGGTACCGATCTTTCAAATCAGCAAGTTCGTCAATAAACATCGCGTCCATCGCGGTGCGGTTGGAATAAATGAGCGAGAAGCGACTAAGGGGGTCGGTTGCAAGGGCACTCTGAATGAGTGAGATCACTGGAGTGATTCCAGAGCCCGCTGCGATTGCTACGAAATGAGCACCGGGCTCCAGACGTTGGGAAACGAATGTTCCCTCGGGCATCATTACGGCTAAACGCATTCCTGATTTCAAGTTCTCAATCGCCCAGCTAGAAAATCGACCACCGAGTTCGCGCTTAATGCCAACTTTAAGTTCGCCAACCACAGGGGCCTGACAAATAGAGTAACTGCGCCTGATGTCCTCTCCACCTATCGTCGCGCGCAACGCGATGTACTGACCGGGAGAATAGTTGTAGTCATCGAGGAGCTCGTTAGGGACTGTAAAGCTCACCTCAATTGCATCTTCGGTGAGCTTCCTCACTCGGGAGACAGCGAGGTCGTTAAATCGTCCGCGACGCTTGGTTTTCGAGGGAGACATCAGTGTTCCTTGAAGTAGTCGAAAGGCTCATGGCAACTTTGGCATACGTAGAGCGCCTTACATGCGGTTGAACCAAAGCGCGATGATTGTCGGGTATGAAGTGATCCGCATCGAGGGCATTGGATGCCGAGTCCCAGGTTCACCTTGCCGTCTTCGCGCCGGGGAGCAGGTGGAGCAATCCCATATGCTTCGAGCTTGTCGCGACCGGACTGGCTGATCCAGTCTGTGGTCCATGCCGGTGCGAGAATAACGTCGACACGCACGTCAGAATATCCCGCCTCAGCAATAACTGACACCACATCGTCTCGCATCGCATCAATCGCGGGGCAACCAGAATATGTCGGCGTGAGTTCAACAACTACACCTCCGGTTTCGGTGAGTAGAACCTTTCGCAGAACACCCAAATCTTCGATTGTAACCACGGGCACCTCTGGGTCAACCACAGTCGCCGCAAGATTCCAAATTTTCAGCTCATCACCTCCAGCAGGCCGCGGGCGGGCGATCTTCTCTACGCTTATCACCACGTCGCCTCGGGATGGGCTCGTGCGAGCACCTGCATCTCGGCGAGCAGTGGGCCGAGAGACTCGGTGTGGATGCCTGATCGCCCGCCGCCGCGCACCGCTGGAGTGGTTGGTACTGTCAGCCCTGCATCCGCGATTGCTTGATGCGTGGCCTTGTCGAAGCCACTTCGGAGCATAGACGGATTTACAGCAATTTTATCTAAATTGTCTGTCAGCGGGTCGTGAGCAAAGAGCTCAGCAACAAACGGCCAAACAGACTCGAGACCTCGCTGCATGCGTTCACGGGAAACGTCTGTGCCGAGCCCCAGTCGCAACAACCATTGCGTGCTGTGATCGACATGGTAGTGAACCTCCTTGACGGCCTTGGCAGCGATGGCCGCTAGAGTCGGATCCATCGACTGCGAGAGCGAGTTGTAAAGCGCCTGAAAATAAACAGATGCCACGAGTTGACGAGCGATTGTCTGGGCGAAGTCCCCATTAGGCTGCTCGAACAGTTGGTGATTTAGGAATTCAGATTCATCGCGAAAGTAAGCAAGATCATCCTCAGTTTTCCCCCAGGCTGACGACGCATAGGTGAGAAAACTACGAGCATGCCCTAATTGGTCAAGCGCGATGTTACCCATGGCAACATCTTCTTCCAGTTCGGGAGCATGTGCAATCCACTCACTGAGTCGCTGCGCGAGAATGAGCGCGTCGTCCCCAAGCCCGATTGCATACCGCGCGACAGCTTCGGGTGCGACTTTTCCTTCGGTGGCAATTGTTTCGGCGGTGACCGCCTCGGAAATTGAACGGTTACTGACGTGGTTCATAGGTGAGGTACCGAATCAGACTCTGTGTAGTAGGTCGCGTGTCGGTATTCCTTACCCTGCGGCGATTCGAAGAACGCACCGCGCGCATCTGGGTCCGACGCCGTGATGTCGGATGCACGCACAACCCAAATCGAGAGGCCCTCGGCCCGCCGGGTATAGAGGTCTCGTGCATTTCGCACAGCCATGGTTTCGTCAGACGCATGAAGGGATCCAGCATGCACGTGAGAAAGACCCCGACTAGATCGGATGAAAACCTCCCACATCGGCCAAGTTTCGCGGCCGCCGGAGTCACCTGGACTGGTCATGAGGCAACTTTCTCAGCGTTGCGGGAATCTGCATATTCGCGAGCGGCCTCTCGAACCCATGCGCCGTCCTCGTGAGCCTGGCGTCGTCGGGCCACTCGGATCGTGTTAGCTGGGCCATGGCCCGCCAACACATCGTGGAACTCCGACCAGTCGATCTCGCCGAAGTCAAAATGCCCACGATCTTCGTTCCACTTGATGTGCGGATCCGGCAGAGTGACGCCTAGAATCTCTGCCTGGGGTACGAGCATATCGACAAAACGCTGACGAAGTTCGTCGTTACTAAAGCGCTTAATGTTCCACGCCATACTCTGTCGAGAATTGGGCGAATCATCATCCGGTGGACCGAACATCATTAGCGCGGGTGCATACCAACGGTTGACTGACTCCTGCGCCATTGCCCTCTGTGCATCGGTGCCCCGCATGAGCTGCAACAAAATCTCGAATCCTTGACGTTGATGGAACGACTCTTCTTTGCAAATGCGCACCATTGCTCGCCCATATGGGCCGTACGATGCGCGACACAGGGGAACTTGATTGCAAATCGCAGCACCGTCGACAAGCCAGCCGATTGAACCCATATCAGCCCAGGTCGGAGTGGGGTAATTGAAGATGGAAGAATACTTTGCGGCTCCCGTAATGAGTTGCTCAAACATCGTCTCGCGATCAACCCCGAGGGTCTGTGCCGCGGAATAGAGGTATAAGCCGTGTCCGGCTTCGTCCTGGACCTTAGCCATCAGAATGGCCTTTCGTTTTAAACTGGGGGCCCTAGTGATCCAGTTTCCCTCAGGTTGCATGCCAATAATCTCGGAATGAGCATGCTGAGAAATCTGGCGGATAAGGGTCTTGCGGTACCCTTCGGGCATCCAGTCTGTTGGCTCGACACGCTGCTCATTAGCAAGTAGTTCGGCGAAACGAGCCGCCCCAGCCTCGTCGACTGAGCCCTCGTTTTTGATCGACTCCCGGATGTTAGACATTTAATCTCCTTCGATTTACTTACTGACCGTTCAGTAGACTATAACAGCTTTGGTAGGCCTTAGCAAGGATTGAAGTAGGTTGAGAATTCGGACAATTTCGGAGGCAATATGGGACCCAAGTCACCTGGGCGAAGCGCCGGCAATGGGCGCGCCGGTCGAGAGGCATACGATCTTGCCACGGTACTGGACATTGCGGTCGCGGCTTTCAACGACCGCGGATATGAGGCCACCTCGATGGAGATGTTGGCACGACGACTCGGTACCACTAAATCCGCGCTCTATTATCACGTAGCAGGAAAAGAAGATTTGCTACGTCTCGCGCTCGACCGAGCCCTGAGCGAACTCGAAAACGTGCTGACTAGAGATGATGCCAAAAATGGTACCGCCGAACATCGGCTGCGATTTGTCATACGTTGCGCTGTTCAAGTCCTCGTAAAGGACCTTCCCTATGTCACTCTTCTTCTTCGGCTGCGCGGCAACACTGAGGTCGAACGTCAGGCTCTTGCTCGGCGACGGGAGTTCAATAATGCGGTTGCCAAGCTCGTGGAAGAAGCCCGTGATGACGGCACTATGCGAGCAGACATTGATGCACGAACCACCACCAGGCTCCTTTTTGGAATGGTCAACTCGATTGTGGAATGGTACCGCCCCGACGGTCCCGTCACACCTGACCGTCTCGCCGACGACGTCATTAGCGTGGCATTCGAAGGGCTTGCCCGGGCTGCTAACTAATCGTGTTTCGCCACGATTGTGAGCACGTCATAAGTGGCGACAGTTTCATCCTTCTGGTTGATAAGAACAGCATCCCACCTCACCTCGCCGTACTCCTCGTTCTCGCGCGGAGTGATTTGTTTTGCGGTAAGCGTCACCCTGACTTGGTCACCCGGTGACACTGGCGTAATAAACCTGAGGTTTTCGAGTCCGTAGTTCGCGAGGACCGGTCCCGGAGCCGGGTCAACGAACAATCCAGCCGCCCATGCCAGGAGAAGGTACCCGTGAGCGACCCTTCCAGGGAAGAACGGGTTCGCCGCTGCGGCGTCATCGTCGGTGTGCGCGTAAAAGGTGTCCCCGGTGAACTCGGCGAAATGTTCTATGTCAGCGAGGGTTACCTCTCGCGCCGCAGACACAATGCGGTCGCCCGTGCGAAGCCGGGAAATTGACTTGCGGAAGGGATGCTCGCCCTCCACCACCGCCGCCCCGCCTCGCCACTGTTCTGTCAGCATGCTTAGGGTGTCCGGAGACCCTTGCAGCGCTACTCGACGCATAAAGTGTTTGACCGCTCGGATGCCTCCCAATTCTTCGCCACCACCGGCACGACCAGGACCTCCATGAACGAGGTGAGGAACTGGAGATCCGTGCCCGGTAGAGCTGCGTGCAACATCGCGATCAAGAACAAGAATGCGACCGTGAAAAGGTGCTATGAGCTCAATTGTCCTTGCTACGAACGCACGGTCATAACTACACACAGTGGCAACGAGTGAACCACCTCCACGATTGGCCAGCCTTGCAGCGTCATCGGAAGATGTGTAGGTGACAATCGAAGCAACTGGACCAAAAGCCTCTATCTCATGCACTGCGTCCGCATCCGAGTCGTCGAATCGAAGCAGGATAGGGGCGATGAACGCGCCGTCAGTGTCCTGGCTCACGTCGCCACTGGCGCGTATCACTTCGGGAGTGCCCGCACCTCCGAAGACGACGCGCCCTCCACCGGCAATCAGTGCCTCGACACTTCGCAATACATCGTCTCTCTGTTCAATGCTTGCGAGTGGACCCATTGTTGTGCCCTCTGCACGCGGATCGCCGAGCACAGTGCGTGCGTTGATTCTCTCGGCTATTGCGTTTACTAGATCATCTGCGACGTTTTCCGCGACAATGATACGGCGAATACTCGTGCACTTCTGTCCCGCCTTTGTGGTCATTTCCGCGACAACGGACGCAACGAACGCGTCGAATTCCGGTTCACTCTTGGTTACGTCCGGCCCGAGGATTGCTGCATTAAGAGAGTCCGCCTCCGCAGTGAAACCTACTCCTTTGCGAATAACTCCTGGGTGAACCGCAAGTCCGGCCGCTGTGTCGGCCGACCCGGTGAATGAAACATGATCGCGAAGATCGAGAAAGTCAAGAGCTTGGCGGGCCGCACCGCAAACCAGCTGAAGTGCTCCTTCGGGCAAAAGGCCCGAGTCGACCATGACCCGGACTGCCGCCTCAGTGAGGGTTGCCGTCGGCGAAGCGGGCTTAACGATAGAGGGAACACCTGCGAGAAAAGCAGGTGCAAATTTCTCAAGCATGCCCCACACCGGGAAATTGAAGGCGTTGATCTGAAATGAGACCCCAGGTATTCTCTCGTAAACATGTTGCCCACCGAAAGAGCCGTCTTTTGACAGGTTTTCGTGCCCGCCATCGACAATGCGAGTGCACGTGTTAGGTAGTTCCCTTCGGCCCTTGGATGAATACGTGAATAACACACCGATACCACCATCGACGTCCACAAGAGAGTCTCGCCTAGTCGCTCCAGTGCTATCACTCACCGCGTATAAATGGTCCTTTGCCTCCGTTAGCGCCGCTCCCAAAGCTTTGAGGATCAGCGCGCGCTGGTGAAAGGTTAACTTACCGAGAGAGCGTTGACCCACTGAGCGGGCGTAGTCGATTGCGCCCGCGAGGTCGAGACCATCGCTGCCCACTAGTGCAAGCACTTCGCCTGTCGAAGCGTCCCTGATTGGCGTTCCTGTTTCGGCCTGCCACCATTGACCCTGAACAAAACTCGGAAGTACTTGAATGTCAACTGCGGTCTTGGTCATGATGTTCTTCCTTTGGCTTGGACGGTCAGTAGAATATCGTCATGACGAAACCGCCATGGACGATCGAGCTCGGAGCTCTCGACAGCAAACTCGGTATCGCGATTCTCGAAGAGTCTGCCGAGCGCGTCGTAGCGACGATGCCCGTGCACGGAAACACGCAGTCGTTTGGTCTGTTGCATGGTGGTGCCTCGATGGTTCTCGGCGAAGCACTTGGCTCGTGGGCCGCTGTCATTCACGCGAGTTCGCTCGGAAAAATGGCGGTGGGCTTGGATATCAGCGGCACCCACCATCGTGGCGTGCGCGACGGAATCGTTACGGGTGTTGCCACTGCGATTCAACTGGGCAAGACCGTCACTAGTCATGAGGTCGTAATCACAGACGAGGCGGGAGCCCGCTTGTGTACGGTCCGCATTACGAACCTCATTATTGAAAAGCGTTAATCTTCCCATCTATAGAACCCCTCTCCGCTCTTGCGCCCGAGCTTTCCTTCCTCAACCATCTTTCGCAGGAGAAAGGGCGGATTGAAGCGCTCACCAAGTTCACTGTGCAAGTAGTTTGCAATTCCGAGCCTTACGTCAAGACCAACCATGTCGGTAAGGCGCAGTGGACCTACGGGGAACTTGTAGCCCAGCACCATGGAAGCATCGATATCTTCAGCAGACGCAACGCCCTCTTGCAACATGCGAATCGCTTCAAGCGCGATCACGACTCCAAGTCGCGAACTCGCAAAACCGGGCGAATCGTTGACTACGACCGGGGTCTTGCCAATCGCCACAACCCACTCCTTGGCATGGTCGATTAGGGCAGGTGCGGATTGCTCTCCGCGCACTATCTCAACAAGAGTCGAACTGGGCACTGGATTAAAGAAGTGCAATCCGAAGAATCGTTCCGGACGCGAAAGTTCCTTAGCAATTGAGGAGATTGACAGCGAAGATGTATTCGACGCAAGCCAGGCCTCACCACTCACCACCTCTTCGATTTTCGCAAGCATTTCTACCTTGAGCGCGAAATCTTCCGGCACTGCCTCCACTACAAGTTCACTCTCAGCCAGGCCACCAGCCTCGAGAGTTGAGATGAAACGGGCGAGAATATCGGCTCGCGATTCTATTGAAGTACCTCGTTTGATGCTCACATCGACTGCTGACGAAAGCGCCTCTAATGCTTGAGTGGCCGCCTCGGCATTCCTTTCGAGCAGGGTTACTGATGAACCCGCAAGAAGGAAAGCGTGTGCGATGCCCACTCCCATGCGGCCGCCACCGATCAAGCCGACGTGGGATGGTAAGCCGTTCATGACCGTCGCCTCTCAAGAAAATCGGTCATCCTGCGATACTTCTCTGGCGATTCGAACAACACGGCCTGCGCCTGTTCATCAATCTGAGGATGCTGCGCCCGATCTGCAGACATCAATCGTTTGGTCTCTCTCACTGCGAGTGGATCGAGCTTTGCTATACGATCAGCCAGAGCGTCGGCCGCGGCATCGAGTTCGTCTGGCTCATGCACCTCGGTTATTAGCCTTGCCGTGAGCGCCTCGCTCGCCGACAAAATGCGGCCAGACATAAGAACTTCTTTTGCAAGCGGTTCGCCGACGAGCTCGGCAAGCCTCCAGGTTCCACCGGCCGCTGCGATTATGCCCAGTGAAGCTTCGGGGTTGCCAAAGTGCGAGCGATGCGATGCGATGCGAAAGTCAGCGGCATATGCCAACTCAGCGCCACCGCCTAGAGCCCAGCCGTCGATAGAAGCGATTACAGGAGCAGGTAGCAACGCGATGCGTTGAAATAGTCTCGAGTTGATTCCCTCGAGTGCATCCTTGGCCCTGCGTTCACGAAGTTCAGCGATGTCGGCTCCCGAAGCAAAAACCCCGTCCGCTCCGCTCACTATGAGGATTCGTGGCTGTGCTTCTAGCAACGCACACACATCATGCAGCTCCCCGACCATCACTCGGTCAATAGCATTCTTTACCTCGGGTCGATTGAGCCGAACATGTATCCGATCATTCCTACTATCGTCAATCTTGAGAGTGGACATTCTCAAACCGACTCCACGAGAAGTGCGGTCCCCTGTCCAACGCCCACGCACATGGTTGCGAGCCCGAACTGAACTCTCTCGCGTTCCATGCGACCTAGGAGGGTCACGAGAATCCGCGCCCCGGACGCTCCAAGCGGGTGTCCCAGTGCAATCGCGCCACCGTCTGCATTCACAATCTCATCGTCGAGACCAATCAGACGGATGCACGCAAGCGCTTGAGTCGCGAACGCCTCGTTTAGCTCAACAGCTCCAATCTGATCTCTTCGAATGCCCGTGCGTGACAAGAGTTTTTGCGTCGCGGGGACAGGTCCTAGACCCATGATCTCGGGGGCGAGCCCTGCGGATGCCCCTCCAACAACACGGGCACGTGGGGTCAGACCGTACCTTTCGATTGCCTCTCCGCTGGCTATTAGAACTGCAGAAGCGCCATCATTCAGGCTGGACGAGTTACCAGCGGTGACGATACTTCCTCCGCGCACAACCGGCTTAAGTCCTGCAAGCAGTTCGAGTGAGGTATCCGCACGGGGCCCTTCATCCTTTGTGACACGCAATCCTGCTGGCGTGTCAACGGCAACAATTTCTCGATTGAAGCGCCCTGCCGCAATTGCAGCTAAAGCACGCTCGTGCGACCGAAGGGCGAAGGCATCCGCCTGAGATCTACTCACCCCTTCGCGTTGCCCGACAAATTCGCCAGTCTCCGTCATCGAGAACGTCGCCATATCTCTGGCCGAAAGCCGAGGATTAATGAATCGCCAGCCGAGTGATGAATCAACAATCTCTCCTGGCTTGCTGAAGGGCCGCTCCGGCTTGGCGAGGATCCAAGGTGCTCGCGTCATCGATTCAACTCCACCTGCTATAACAACATCGGCTTCGCCAGCTTTTACCATGCTGGTAGCCAGATGCACAGCAGAGAGACCGGAGGCACACAGTCGATTGACTGTTATACCGGGAATCGAGTCGGGCAGCCCAGCAAGAAGCACCGCCATTCGAGCGACATTTCGATTATCTTCGCCCGCCTGGTTAGCGTCGCCGAAAATCACATCGTCAACCATTGAAGGGTCTATACCGCTCCGGGATACTAGCTCGGCGATCGCAATGGCCGCTAGGTCATCGGGACGGACGCTCGATAACGCTCCTCCATATCGACCAATCGGTGTCCGGACGCCATCGACAACAAATGCCTCTGTCATGACTTCACCGTTTCTCGATTGCTTTCTTTCTCGGCGGACGTAATTGCGATTAGCAACAGACTCTTTGGGTTACTGCTTACCCCAGTCACTTTTAATCAGCCAATCTGTGTGGGCAAGGTAACCGGTCAACGGAGATCATAGAGCCTCTTCAGTTTGCCCTCGGATCGCGGCAATGTTCCAGGTTCGACGACGGATACTTCAACGCTCGTTCCGATTGTTTCCTTAATGCGACGAATGAGCAATTTCGCACTCTCCTCGACAGCCCCAGTCGAAGCTTCTGCACGTCGTTCAATCTTCACGGTGAGCGAGTCCATACGGCCCGCGCGGCTCAACTCGAGAATGAAGTGAGGTGACAAATTAGCCATACCAAGCACAATCTCCTCAATCTGCGTCGGAAAGAGATTTACCCCGCGGAGGATGATCATGTCATCGTTTCGGCCGACAATCTTGGCTATCCTTCTCATGTTCGGTCGAGCCGTCCCTGGCAGTAAGCGTGTGAGGTCGCGTGTGCGATACCTAATGACAGGGAATGCCTCTTTCGTCAACGAGGTGAACACGAGCTCTCCTTCGGTTCCGTCAGGCAGAACGTCACCGGTTTCGGAGTCAATAATTTCTGGATAAAAGTGGTCCTCCCAGATGTGAGGCCCGTCCTTGGTCTCGACACATTCATTTCCAACGCCGGGGCCCATAACCTCGCTGAGCCCGTAAATATCCACGGCGTCGATTGCTAGCCGTTCCTCCAATTCCTGACGCATCTGCTCTGTCCATGGCTCAGCACCTAGGACGGCCACACGCAGGCTTGATGATCGAGGGTCCATGCCTGCCTCCTCCATTGCGTCAGCAATCGTCAACAAGTAGCTGGGCGTGCACATTATCGCCTCGGGTTCAAAGTCCTGAATTAGCTGCACTTGGCGTGCTGTCTGTCCGCCAGAAACGGGAATGACTGTCGCGCCAAGCTTCTCTAAGCCAGCATGGGCACCTAAGCCACCTGTGAAAAGCCCGTAGCCATAGGCATTGTGAACCCGCATCCCGGCACGTATTCCGGACGCTCGAAGGCTACGTGCGACCACCGTCGCCCATACCTCGAGGTCTTTCTCCGTATAACCCACAACGGTCGGCTTGCCCGTGGTACCAGACGAGGCGTGAATGCGGGCAATCTGGTCTGTTGGCACAGCGAACATACCGAATGGGTAGTTCTGCCGGAGATCATCTTTGGTAGTGAAAGGAAAACGGCGAAGGTCTTCTAGCGCACGGATGTCGTCAGGGCTGACCCCTGCTGCGTCAAATTTGGCACGATAAGCAGCAACGTTATCGTAGGCGTGTCTAACACTCCATTGCAGACGGACCAGTTGGAGTTCCGCCAGCTGATCGGCAGTTAGTAGTTCACCCTCGTCGAGTATGGGACCCGCATCAAAGCGTCCATTGTTGACTTTCGCCATCGAAACCGATATCCTGACTGTATTGAGTAAGAACGGTATTACACTAACAGGTAAGCGTACATTTACCTATTGAGAATTGCAACTGCCATTACCACGCAGTAGCGGAGAGTCGACTAGGAAACTATGCCAGACAGTACCAAAATGGCCTTTTCCGCAATGGCAGACTCTACGCGAAGGTCAATCCTTCAAATTCTCAGCAAGGACGTCGAACTTCCGGTTAGTTCTCTAGCGGAACACTTTCCCGATGTGACCCGAGCTGCAATATCCTCCCATTTGCGTGTGCTCCGAGATGCAGATATGGTCGTCGAACAGCGACGAGGCCAGTTTCGTTATTACTCACTCGGCAGCAACCGTGCCGACGACGTTTTGCAGTTTTTGCGAGATGTGTACCAGGAGGACATCAATATCCTGGCATCTGACACGGAGCCCGACAGGCGATAGCACTTGGCCGGCGATCTTAGCTTCTTCGTTACTGCGGAGTCCACTAAGACGCCTAGCGAGCTGTGGCACCAGCTAGCGAGTGGGGACACTTCTGGTTGGCCAATTCTTAGGCACTGCCTCAAGCTTGAGGTAGGTGCAGCCGTGATGTTCAACATTCCCCACCCGAACGGCTCGACGATCGACTCCTCCGGTCGCATTGTTGAAGTGTTCAAGGACGAGCTCGTGAATGTCGCCCAGGAAACTCCTTGGAGCGGACAAATTAGTATCGCCCTTAAACCAGTGGCAGCAGGAACGCGTATCACGGTTAAGGTCCAGCTGGGCTCGGATTGCTTGCCGTGGTTCGCTGTCGCTGCCGAAGCGGAATCCGACGGTCGCAATCCTGGTGGGATCAAGATAGGACTCCTCGCACCACTATCTGGCACGGCCGGACTGTTGGGCCGCGCCGTGGCAAATGCTGCCACACTCGCGGTTGAAGAGCTCAACAGCAGTTCCGGCTTTGGCCGCCGACCGGCCGAACTCGTCGTCGCAGATGATCGCACTGATAAGGGAGCCGCACTTACCGCCTTCAACCACCTCACGGTGACCGAGCGGTGCGACGTGATCGTTGCCTGCATTTCGTCAGCGTCCCTCCAGGCAATTCGACCATTTGCCAAAATGCGTGGAACGCTCTTCCTGGCTGCCGCCATGAGCGAGCACACACCCTCGGGCGAGAACTTTTTTCAGTTCGGGGAAACACCCCTTGACCAGTTGGCGGCATCGGTGCCTCTCATGATGGAACGGACGAACTCCCGGCATTGGTTCATTATCGGTTCTGATTACATTTGGCCGCGGTCGATTGGCATGGTAGCAAATGAGGTAATTGACCGGCACGACGGGGTGATTACTGGAGAGCACTACCAACCACTGGGAGCCCCTCAGTTCGACGAAGTCATCGACCGGATTTCGAAGAGCGGAGCGGATTTGATTCTTTCTTCGCTCGTCGGAATAGATGCGGTGCTTTTCGAACGTGCGTTTTTCGAGTCGGGATTGCGATCAAAATTTCGGACTTTAGCTACCAATTTCGATGATTCCCTCCTTGATCACACCGGTCGCGCGGTAGCAGACGGAATCTGGTCAACGCAGGAATACTTCATGCCGACACTTGCCGATGAGATGGACTCGGTAGCCCGCCGCTACCGGGAAAGATTCGGCGAGCTCGCGCCTCGACTGAGTAGCATGGCGAAGTCCGTTTATGACAGCATCCATCTTTACGCCCAGGCACTGGGAATAGCAAAGAGTGCAGATCCTGCCGACATAAGTTCGGTTCTCCGTTCTGCCCGGCTCGGTGGATCGCGCCTTCTGAGCCGCGACCGGGGGAAGGTGCTTACCACCGAGCTGGTGGAAGTTACGCCTGAGGGCTTCCGCCAGATCAGGACTAACCGCCAATAGGACGCAGTATCATCGAGAAAGTTTCGGCAATCTTAAGTACCTCGCGGTCATCGAAGGGTCGGCCCATAACTGTGAGCCCGACCGGAACAGCCTTGGGGTCTCCCGTTGGAATTGTCACCATCGGCATGCCCATAAGTGCACCTGGGGATGTTTGGCGCGTGAGCGTATCGAAGAGTGGGCGAACAGAACCGTTGAGTTCAATTTCTGCATCTTGTCCCAGCGGAGGTGGCAAGATTTGCACCGTCGGGAATATAATTGCGTGAACTCCAGCGTCGTCCAGCTGAGAGATAAATTGCCTGCGCAATTGCCAGCGATTCGCAGCCGCACGCTGGTAATCCGCTACAGGAACGGGATTGCTGTGGATGTAGGCAAGTACACCTGCGACATCGGGTGATTTTGTTAAAGCCGAAGCCGCGAGTAAGTCCTGTGGAAGGCCCGCCAGACCTGTACCTCTGAAATAAGACCCCAAAGTATGTGGGGTCTCGAACAGTACAACTGTCATATTGGACTGAGCGGTCCGCTCGAAGTGGTTCACGAGGTTCACGGGAACAATGTGCACTCCGGCCTCCCCAAGAGCTTCTAATGCCTCGTCGAATCGTGCCCCAACGGTAGCCTCAAGATCTGATAGATAAGCATCTGAAACACCAATCCGAATTTCCTTCGGCTTGGTTTTTGAGACGTCATCTCCTTCGCCTGTGATGATTTGATCGACAAAGCGCAAGTCATTGACTGTAGTAGCAAAGATTCCAGCGGTGTCTCGCGTCCAGGAAAGGCCAATAATCCCATCTGATGGATACCGTCCCGTGGTAGGGCGAAGGCCAAAAACGCCACAGAAAGATGCCGGTACCGACATTGACCCTCCGGTGTCCGTCCCGATCGCTAGCGGGACAATTCCCCGTGCAACCGCGGCTGCACTACCACCTGAAGATCCGCCAGCACTGAGCGAGGGGTCGAATGGATTGCGCACTGGTCCGTGGGCACCATTATTACTCGTAAGGCCAAAGGCGAGCTCGTGCAGGTTGGTCTTGCCAACAACAACCGCACCCTCCGATCGCAGTGCCGTCACGACATCGGCATTGACCTCGGGCAAGTAATCGAGATAACCCGTGCCACCCGTAGTCGAGAGTCCGGCAACGTCGATATTGTCCTTGACTGCAATTGGGGTACCCGCCAGAACGCCAAGCCCTCCCTCTGAAAGAGAGTCTTGCTCTGCAATGGAGATGAAAACTCCAGTTCCAGCGGATGCCAGGGCTGCCTCTCGCGTCTGACCGAGAGCCACACGTCGTTGCTCGGGGGAGAGAGCCTGCCAGTCTTTAAGAGTCCGCGTATTCATATGTTTGATTCCCTTTCTTTTGTTAAACTGCGAGCCGCCGACTGACGGTCTCGAAGGTATTGGCTGTCACCTCTCCTTGATCAATGACAACGCCCGTTTCCATGACAATCCATCGATCAGCTACTTCGAGGGCCATTCCGATATGCTGTTCAACCAGTAGGACCCCAACTCCACGTGAGGCTGCCTCCTTGATTAGTTGGGCGCATCTATTCACGTTCATCGGTTGCAAACCTTCGCTCGGCTCGTCAAGAATCCAGAGCTTGCCTGGGTTTGCGGCAGTCCGGCCAACCGCAAGCATTTTCTGCTCCCCACCCGAGAGCGTTCCCGCTCGTTGTGATGAGCGCTCGGCTAGGAAAGGGAAACTTTCGGCCGCAACTTCTTTCGAAGATTCAACCAAACGCAAATTTTCCGCGACCGTTAGATCGCGCAGTATTGGTTGGTCCTGGCGTACCGTGCGCATTCCGAGTTGAAATCGTTGGGAAGGTTGAGTCTTAGTCACGTTGATGTCCCCGATAACTACAGTTCCCGCCATCGACGTCAGGGTTCCTGTGATTGCTGAAACAGCCGTGCTCTTCCCTGCCCCATTGCGTCCAAGCAGTGCGACTACCTCTCCAGGCATAATGACCAAATCCAAATCGTTAACGATGCGTGCGCCGGCATAGCCGGCAACAAGTCCATGCACCGAAAGTAATGTCATCAGTTGCCCTCCCCAACGTAAGCACGTGTGACTTCGGTGTTGTTCTCTATTTCCTCGACCGTGCCGGTTGCAAGTACCTGTCCTGCCTGCAGCACGGTCACCGCAGATGCCGCGGAGCGGATCACCGCCATGTCGTGTTCAACCACGACTATTGGAATGTCCAGCGCAGCCGCTTCGGTGCGAAGAATTTCAGCGATGCGTGAAGTCTCACCGGCCGTCATTCCCGCCGTCGGTTCATCCAAGAGAACTAGAGTGGGCCGACTTGCGAATGTCATGGCGAGCTCGAGAATTTGTCGCTGTCCGTGAGATAGACGGACTGCAGGACTGTCAAGCAAACCAACGAGATCGCCAGCCTCAAGGATTCGCCACGCCGTCGAAGTCAGGTCTGCGCGCCACGGCTTGAATATCAAGGCAAACGGATTCACTGTAACTCCCAATCGGGCCACAGCGAGGTTTTGAGCCACGGTAAGTTCAGCGGCAACCGCTGGAGATTGGAACTTGCGCGCAACACCAGCTCGAGCCATCTGCCAGGGACGCAGTCTGGTGAGCTCCGTGTCACCCACGGTCCATTTACCCTCGGATGGGGGCACTGTGCCAGAAAGTGCATTGAGCAATGTAGATTTACCTGCACCGTTGGGACCAATCAGACAATGGACACCTCCACGCACGGAGATGTTGACGTTGTCTACAGCGGTGAACTTTCCAAAGACGCACGTAATCCCCGTTGCCTCGAGAGACTTGCCACCCCCGCCGACTTCATCCGTGGTGGTGGTCAGTATGACATTCCTTCTCAGGCGCCACCGCTCGGGTAGTCGTTTCAGAACCGCCTCGGCCAAACCGTCGGGTATGAGCACCACAACAGAGATAAAAATTACTCCCATAGCAAGTAACCACACCGACAGAAACTTGTCAGCCAGTTCGTTAGTAATAAAACTAATGACTATAGCTGTCACGAAGCTCCCGATCAGGCTCGTCCGAGACCCAATCATTGCCCAGAGAACAAAGTTCGTGGCCAAGGCCAAGCTAATTTGATCCGGTGCTACGAACTGAGTCTGGGTAGCGAACAGCCCTCCTGCCAATCCAGTAACAACTCCGACAAAGGCGAATGTCCCGATTCGGAAAGCGGGAATGTTGTACCCAGACGAGGCTGCTCGTATAGCGTGTGTTTTTGCAAGAGTGAGTGCGCCTCCGAATGGGCTGCGTGCGACAATGATCAAACTCCACAAGAGACCAACCGCGGCGATTGTAGCAATCACCCGTTGAGCCACAGGGTCCGCCGTCCAAATGTCGTCCAAGTTTAATGGAGGGACCCCGGCGAGCCCGTTGAATCCTCCGGTTATTGGCGTCAGTTGATTGACTACCTCTACTGCGCCAAAAAGCAATACAAAGGTCAGCAAAGCGAAGGTGATGATGTTGACCCGACCTCGCAAGCCCACTAGGCCTACGAGAAGTGATACGACACCGGCGGCAAGTGCTCCGGAGAGTAATCCGAGAATGGTTCCGCCGTCGGGGATGTTTATTCCAAACCACGCGGCGACATATGCACCAATCCCAAATGAGACCGCATGGCCGAGACTCAAAATTCCCGCGAAGCCCCAACAGAGTGCAAGTGCAGCCGTCGCAACCCCATACAGGGCAAATTGAGCGAAAAGATTACCTTGGTAGTCACCTAGTGCGAGTGCAAGCAAAGGCAAAGCCAAAGAAGCCAGCCATGGAATCGAGCGTCGAATCATACGATTGTGCCCTTCGTAGCCGGTCGAGTGGCTGCCAAAACAAGAAATGCCATACCTAAGATCGCAAGCTTGGCAACCAGAGAGTCGACAACGAGAGTCGTAACGTTTTGAACGATCGCAATCGCTAGGGCGGCAACTAGCACCATACTTACTCTGGCGCCGCCAACGATCACCACCACGAACATAACAAACAGATAGGCATTGCCCATTTGTGGCCCGACATTAGTCAGCGGTGCAATGAGCGACCCAGCCAGACTCGCCATAGCGGTGCTGACTGCAAAAACTAGGAGCTTCAGACGCCCCGATCGGATACCAAGAGTTTCGGCTAAGTCACTGTCGGCTGAGACAGCTCGGACTTTGACACCGAGTGGTGTAAGTGTGAGAACGAGAAGTACCGCACCAATTACTGCAACCGATACGCCAATCAGCACCAGACGGTAGAACGGAAACTCGGCACCCCAAATTGAAACCGAACCGGCAAGTGGATTCTCAATAAATTGGAAGTTCTTCCCGAAGATCAGTTCAACAACCTGGCGAATCACAATGCCAAGACCAAACGTGCCGAGAATTGCGAGTTCCGGCGCCCGCGCGAAGCGACGCAAGAGGCTTACCTCGGTTAGTGCTCCTAGCAAAAACCCAATAACAATGGCCGCGAGAACTCCGACCAGATAAGGCAGTCCGATCGCCACAAAAGCCAGGACCGTGTAAGCGCCAATCATCATAAAGTCGCCACTAGCGAGGTTGATGATTCCCATCAGCCGGAATGAAAGGGCTAAACCCATCGCGACCAGGGCGGATACCGAGGCGGTTGCCAAGATACCCAGGCCCTGGTCGACGATGAATGCAAAATCCATGGAGTGGGGCGAGCCCTACTTGCCCATGGGTTCGGAGCAGGATTGCTCTGGATCAACTGAATCGAATGTCTTTGCGACAATCGATGCGCCGTCTGGCTGAACTCGAGTCAACACGATGGACTGTGTTGCGAAGTGATCAGGGCCGAATGTGACTGTCCCCGACGGTCCGTCGTAAGTTAAGCCGGAAAGCGCCCCAAGTACATCGACGCTCTTAGTTGACTTGGCAATGTTGGCAGCTTTAGCCCACGCATGGATTGCGACGTAGGTTTGCTCAGAGAGTGCTGTCTGAGGCGGTGCTTCGTCACCAAACTTGGCGTAGTAAGCCTTGAGGAACGCGGCGTTCGCTGCGGTATCAAGGGCTTCGTTGTAAGCCATGGAGACAAACATTCCGTCGGTGATTCCAGCGCCCATTGCGCCAAGGGTGCCGTCTTCATAAATCACACCGAGTCGCTGCACGGCGGAGTTGCCAACGCCAGCATCAAAAGCCTGCTTTTCGAATGTGATTGCGTCACCACCGAAGATGGCCGGGATGATTAGCTCTGCCCCACTTTGCTTAATCTTGGTGATAACGCTCTGGAAGTCTGTGGTGCCGATTGGAACCAATTCCTGTCCTACAACCTCGCCGCCACTTGCTTCGATGTATTTAGCAGCATCGGCAACAACGGTCTGACCCCAGATGTAGTCAGCGCCAAGAAGGAACCACTTGTTTTTTCCGGTCTCAGTCTGAAGATATGGAATCGCAGGTGCCAACTGCTGTGCAGGAACTTCACCGTTGGAAATAACGTTAGCGGAGCAGAAGTTTCCTTCAGCCAACGGGGTGTGAAAGTATGCCAGTCCCGCTGTGCTGGTCACGGGAGCGACAGCATCGCGAGTTGCGCTGTTGTGCTGACCGAAGAGTGCGACGATTCCATCTTCCTGGATAAGTCGCTGTGCTGCGCTAACACCGGCAGTTGGAACACCAGTCTCATCGGCAACCAATAGCTCTAGGAGTTGGCCGTTAACGCCACCCGCCGCGTTGATTTCTTCAACAGCGAGCTCTGCGGCGTTTTGGGTTGGGGGCCCAAAAATACCCGCGGCGCCGCTCAGGTCGGTGAGCAATCCGATCTTAAGAGTTTCAGTGCTAGGCGCAGGAGTTGAACACCCGGTGAGTGATGCGATGATGCCCGCAGCAGCGACAAAAGCCGCCAAGGAGGAACGATGCTTCATTATGTGCCTTTCGTGTTTACTAGTAAATGGGAAAGCAATTGCTTACCTATTCATACACTAGGGCACAGTTCTCGTCAAGCCCAGCACTTACCCAAGAACTGCTGCACCATAGCTGAGGGTCAGACTCTTGGGGGCTCGAGTCCTTCAAACGCACTGTAAATCCACGGTTCTTACGATCGCGTCATTTTTTGCTCAGGATTCCCTTTAGATGCCGTCCCATGGACGGAAACGGAGAAAAACCTGCCTATCCGCTCAGGCTAGCTTGACGAATCAAAATACCCGTATACACGGCCATTTAACCTCTTTATGAGGTCCTTGCCCCTTATACCCCCCAGGGTATACAATGTCTTATAGGTAAATCACTACTTATATAGGAGATCCATATGTGTTCACCAGCTCTTTGCTCTAGCTGCAACAAGATCACTTGGTCAGGTTGTGGAGAGCACATCGAAGAAGCTCTAGCTGGATACCCAGCAGAGCAGCTTTGCACCTGCAACAAATAACTGTGTTGCCTTGGCTTGTTGTTGCCTTTAGCCAACAACAAGCGAAGGAACCCCACCCTTAGGCCTAAAGGTTGCTCTTGGTTCTGCTATGGGGAGCTTGGCATCTATTGGCTTTGGTCTCTTGGTTCTTGCCATCTCGAGCAAGATGATGTGAGCTTCGAGTAGGGCGAACTGATCTCCTAGGCACTTTCTGGTTCCGGCTAGGAAGGGAAAGTAAGCACTTCTAGGTAGGGAATCTTCAAAGTCGTTTGCCCAGCGCTCTGGTTGGAACTTATCTGGGTCTGGGAAGAAGTTTTTGTTGCGGTGGCTGGCGTATTGGCTAACTAGGACATGGGCACCTTTAGGGACAAATACTCCCGCTACTTCTATATCTTCTATGGCTCTTCTTGGGGAGACCCATACCGGTGGGGCAAGTCTTAGGGCTTCTTGGAAGATGGCTTTGGCTGTTGGGGCTGAAAGAATCTGCCTTATTTCTGGAGGTGAGTTATCTGGAAGGTATTGCTCTGCTTCTTGCTTAAGCTTTTCCCAGAGATCGTCGCGGTCGCGAAGGTAGGAAAGGGCCCAGGTCATTACGTTGGCTGTTGTTTCGTGGCCAGAAAGAATAAGGGTTAGGGTTTCATCCCTTACATCGTCGTGGCTTAGGGCTTGGTTTTCATCGTCTCTGGCGTCAAGTAATAGGCCAAGTAAGTCTGTCCCGTGGGTTCCACTAGCTACTCGCTCCGAGATGATGTCCTCTGCTACATCAGCTAGATACTCGGCTGATTCCTTGAATTTTTTGAAGTAGGGAAGTGGACTCTCATCGAACCGGTCGAGGCCTGGCAGCATGGTTCGCTCGATGCGGTCGATAGCAACACCCATGTGGTGTTGCACGCCTTCGGCGTACTTATCTATATCGGTTGAGAACAATAGCCTGGCAACAATCTGGAAGGTAAGTCTCATCATTTCTTCGTTAGCTGAGACTTCCTGGCCTAGTTGCCAGTTGGCTATGTGATCTTTGGTAATCGATCTCATGTTGAGGGCGTAGTCATTTAGTTGTCCGTGGTGAAAAGGTGGTTGCATCATTCGGCGGTGCCGAAGATGCACCGGCTCTTCGTTTGTTAGTAAGCCTTTGCCTAGGACCTTATGCATGCGCTCAAAGCCCACTCCTTTGACGAAGGAGTGCTGCTTTTTTACAAGGATGTCGGTTACTCCTTCGGGGCCAAAAAAGGCAATGAACAGCTCGCCTCCTAGAAAGAAAGAGGCGGTGTCCCCGTACTTGTTTTGAAGATCAAGTAAGAACTTAGGGGTGTCGCTTAGAAACCTAAGGGTTAATAGTCCTCCAAGAGAGTTTGGACCCTTGGGGAGATTGGTTAGACCTTTTTTAGATCTAATGGCTTTGGGTTTAGCGGGGTACTCGACTGGGCGCTCTGCGGTGTATGGTCTTGCCATTTGGGCCTCCCTATGGTGTTTTAGTGTAATGAGGTTTGGGCTATAGGAATGGGTAATTGCTCCTTTTAGGTGGGCTGGGTGGATACTAATAAGTATGCAAAAGCCTAGAGCTAGGGTGTGGGGCTTTAGGACCATGCTCGCTGGGTTGGCTATTGGAATATTCCCACTAGTTCTTTATTTCTTTCTTTTTATTGGTTGCCAGAACCCGGATGATGAAAGCTCCTGCGTTGGAGCTCTAGCTGCTCCGTTGTTTGAGGCAACAATGCCATTTGCGTTCCTGGTTGCGTTCCTGGTTTCTATGGCTGGACTAGTTATTTGGATTGTGGCTGTGGGAAGAGGACCCGATGCTCGCGTTTGGGGCTTTCGGATCATGCTCGCTGGGTTAGTTGCCGCCCTATTTCCACTTCTTCTTTCGGCCGTATTTTCAATTGGTTGTGAGAATCCGTTTGATGAAAGTGCCTGCTCTGGCGCTGTGGCTTTGTGGTACCTTCTGGTAACGCTGCCACTTGGTTTCTTGGTTTCTATACTTGGACTAGTTCTTTGGCTTGTAGGTTCCGGTAGAAAACCTAAAGCCTAGCTAGCAAAGAAAGGAAAGAAATGGAAAGTCTCGCACAAACAGTGGCTCTAATCCTGCTTGCGATATTGAGCTTTGGCCTAGGAGCTTTCGTGTTCTCCTGGTTTAGATCTCCGGTTACCAAAGTTCTGACCTATGTCTTTGCAGCACTATCGGTGGCTGCAGGTCTTTGGGTGGGCTGGGTTTTGATCGAGGGCAACGGCATCCCCATTGCTTTGGTGCCAATCTCGCTTGGGCTATTTGGTATCTGGAATGTAAGGCGCAGAAACAAAGGCAGATCTTAGATTCCCCTGGGGACCCGGCGTATTTGGGACTTTTGGCTAGACTTAGTGTTTCGGTGAGGCGGTCTCATCGCAAACCCACTGGAGCCTAAAGTGCCTAAGCCAATAGTTCTTATCGCTGAAGAGCTTTCGCCTGCCACGGTTTCGGCCTTGGGTCCTGATTTTGAGATCAAGAACATTGACGGCACTGATCGTGCCGTCTTGCTATCTGCTATTGCAACAGCTTCAGCTATCTTGGTTCGTTCTGCTACCCAGGTAGATGCTGAGGCAATCGGAGCGGCAAAGCAGCTGAAGGTTATTGCAAGAGCTGGTGTTGGCTTAGACAATGTTGACATCAAGGCAGCTACCAGCGCTGGGGTGATGGTTGTTAATGCTCCCACTTCTAACGTTATTTCGGCTGCTGAGTTAGCAATTGGACATATTCTTTCTCTAGCTCGTCACATTCCAGACGCTAATGCTTCGCTAAAGCAGGACAAGTGGGAAAGAAGTAAGTTCACAGGTGTTGAGCTCTACGACAAGACAATAGGAATTGTTGGTCTTGGAAGAATTGGATCACTGGTTGCAGAGCGTTTGTCTGGCTTTGGTGCAAGGCTTATTGGTTTTGACCCTTACGTGACGCCAGCTAGGGCTGAGCAAATGGGTGTGAGCCTAGCTACCCTTGATGAGATTATGCAGCAATCTGATTTCATTACGATACACATTCCTAAGACTCCAGAAACTACGGGGCTAATCAGCACGGCTCAGTTCGCTATGGCCAAGAAAGAGCTCAGAATTGTTAATTGTTCGCGCGGTGGAATCATCGATGAGGACGCTTTACTTGAGGCGCTGTCCTCTGGCCGGATTGCTGGCGCCGGCCTAGATGTTTTCAATAACGAGCCCCCAAAGGGCTCGCCTTTATTGTCTTTGCCAAACATTGTTGTTACCCCACATCTTGGAGCTTCAACTGATGAAGCTCAGGAAAAAGCAGGTATCTCGGTTGCTAAGTCGGTGCGTCTTGCTTTGGCGGGGGATCTAGTTCCAGATGCGGTCAATGTTGCCGGTGGCAACATTGACGACTCGGTAAAGCCTGGCATTGCTATGGCCGAGAAGTTGGGTCAGGTCTTGTTTGGTATGGCTGATGCTTCTTTGGTTTCTGTTGAGGTCGAGGTCCGTGGCGAGATTGTGGTGCACGATGTCTCGGTTTTGAAGCTGGCGGCTCTAAAGGGTATCTTCCAGAACGCCGTCACTGATCAGGTTAGCTATGTCAATGCGCCACTATTGGCTGAGGCCCGTGGGGTTACTGTGAAGCTCACCACCGATCGGGTTTCTGAAGAGTATCGCAACATGACTACCATTCGAGCGGTGCTAGCTGATGGCAACGTGATTTCGGTATCTGGAACAGTAATCGGTCCAAAGCGCCACGAGAAGATCACCGGAATCAACGGTTACGAAGTTGAGCTAGCCTTCGCCGAGCACATGGTAATCATGGTTTATACCGACCGTCCGGGTATTGTTGCGGTCTACGGAAAGGCCTTTGCCGACGCCAATGTCAACATTGCTGCCATGCAGATTGCAAGGCAGCAAAAGGGCGGCAAGGCCCTTTCGGTTATCACTGTTGACTCACCAATTGAACCTTCGGTACTTGAGAAGCTAAAGAAGGACATAGACGCTTCGACCATGAAGGCAATTACTATCTCTGTTGGCTAGTCAGGGCACTAATCCCCCCTAGGTTGTTATACACATTCACCACAAAATCTATTGAGCTTTGTCGTGGTCGAAAGTTAGAATCGGGACATGACCAAGAAAGTAAGTCTCGAAGAGTTCCAAGCATCATTTCCTGAGCTTGCAGCAGCAGTAGAGCACGGTGAAGATGTTGTCATTGAAAAGTCCGGCAAGACGGTGATGAAAATCGTTGGAGTCGATACCCGAAAGCGAAAAGTTAAGTTTGGCCTGGGGGCGGAACAATTCAAGGACTTCGATTGGGAGGCCTGGGACGCTCTCGATGTTGAAGTTCTGAAACTTTACAAAAACCCTTTTTGATGTTCTTGCTCGACACCAACGCCTTGCTGGCTCACTTGCTCCATCCGACCCGTTTCGGAAGTCAAACCCGGAAGAGCTTGAGCAAGGCCGACGGTGTTTTCTTTTCATCTGTTTCTATTGCCGAAATCAGCATCAAGCAGTTGATAGAAAAGCTGACATTTTCAACATCGATTCTCGAGTTAGCCAAGGGGTCTGATCTACTAGAGCTACCTTTCGGAATTGAGGCAGCGGTTGAAGTTGCTGCTTTTTCAAGCCTTGTAGGGCACGATCCCTTTGATCGAATGATTGTTGCTTCAGCCAGCTCTAGCCAGCTAAGTCTCGTAACTTCAGATAGGGCACTATTAGGTCTAGGTTTAGGTTGGATTCAAGATTCATTTCGATGAATTGGAGATTCTGTCGATGCCAGACCTCTATTTGAGACCTGTTCGGGCCTTAGCATCCATTCCAGCTTTCCAGGTAGTGTATCCACCGGAGAGGTTCTTGGCCTTTATGCCGTGGCCCTTTAGAAGCTGAACCGCGGTGTGACCGCGCTGCCCAACGGCGCAGTGGACGACAATGTCTTTGCCCTTGATTTCATCCAGGCGAGCTCGTAAATCATTAACTGGAATCAAGACTGATCCAGGAATTGCTCCGCCTTGGTTTTCTGAGTCGGTTCTAACATCAACCAACACAGTTCCAGAGGCCTGTAAGGCTTCGATTTCATGCCACTGAACGTTTTCGGTCTTGCCTGTGAAGATGTTGTCGCCAACGTAACCGGTTTGGTTGATGGCGTCTTTGGCTGAACCAAAAGCTGGTGCATAGGCAAGTTCTAGGTTCATCAGATCTTGAACGGTTAGACCTGCGTAAATAGCGGTAGCGATAACATCAATTCTCTTGTCGATGCCATCAAGACCAACAGCTTGAGCTCCAAGTAATTTGCCCGAAGTTGGGTCAAATAAAACCTTTAGCGAGACTCTTTCAGCTCCTGGGTAGTAACCAGCGTGAGAGCTTGGGTGGAGGTGGATAATCTCGGCTTCGATACCCAACTTCTTAGCCAAGCCTTCGGTAAGACCAGTTAGCGAAACAGCCA
>Ga0208463_1000075_pt1 | contig 26467 bp, 27 predicted proteins | sample LakMenEpi09Jul08_FD_150752 | JGI IMG/M metagenome (GOLD analysis project Ga0208463, IMG submission 150752) | Freshwater microbial communities from Lake Mendota, WI - 9JUL2008 deep hole epilimnion (SPAdes) | ecosystem: Environmental > Aquatic > Freshwater > Lake > Epilimnion/Euphotic zone ... | reverse complement strand
GCGTTGGCATCTGCCTCAATCAGAATTCCACCCAGAACCGGAGTGGTGGTTCGCTGGGGAAGTAGGCGGACAGCAAACGAAACAGCTTCACTTAAGACGTCGCGATTGACCTGAAATTTCAAGGATGGGCCTAACTTTTAAATCGATGAGCGAGATTCGCTTCGGGTAATAATCTTGGCACAAACAGAAGACATTGATGAACATTGACCGCGACCGATTGACCTGAAGGGTTATCGGATCTTTAAATCTCTTTTTAATTAACAGCATTATTAACAGCTGTGGAAACTGTTAGCAACTTGCTACTGGCTAGATTTCACAAGGGAATCACAAGCCTGTAAGTTGTTTACACACCTGTGTATGAATCTGTGGATAACTCAGGTGGCTGTGAAGTGGTTTTTGGCGGCTAACAGAGTTCTCTAACAATTCCACCAGAATCAACCGGTTTTCCCAACTTATCCACAGCCTTGATAACAGGCGGAATGCGGCTTTATCGGCCGGATTTGATCTTGTTGATGACCTCAGTGACCTGGTTGTAGAGCTCTCTACGAGCCTTCATCTCAACACTGATCTTGTTGAACGCGTACAAGACCGTGGTGTGGTCTTTGCCACCGAAAATCTCACCGATTTTGGGCAGCGAAAGGCTGGTCATTGTGCGGCATAGGTACATCGCAATCTGCCGGGCCATGGCGATGGCCGAGGTGCGGGTTTTGCCGTAAAGCTCGTCTGCCGAGATTTTGTAGTAGGCCGATACGGCGTTAACGATCTCTACCGCCGTCACAACCGTGTCGTCGCCCAGTGGAACCGTGTCTTTCAGCACGGTTTGCACAAGTTGCATGTCTACGGCGTTGCGGTTCAGGGCAGCAAAGGCGGTTACGCGAATTAGCGCACCCTCGAGCTCGCGCACGTTCGATGAAACACGGGTGGCCATGAACTCGAGCACGTCCTCGGGAACCCTGACCTTCTCGTTTTCGGCTTTTTTGCGCAGAATGGCGATTCGAGTCTCGAGCTCCGGGGCGTGAATATCCGTGCTCAGGCCCGACTCGAAGCGGCTAGTCAAACGCTCTTCGAAGCCGGTGAGCATCTTTGGCGGCAGGTCGGAGGTGATCACGATCTGCTTGTTGTGGTTGGTCAGGGTGTTGAAAGTGTGAAAGAAGGCCTCTTGAGTCTGGTCTTTGCCCTGCAAAAACTGGATGTCGTCGATCAGGAGGATGTCGACCTCGCGGTACTCGGCCTGAAAAGCGGTGGTTCGGTTGTTCTGAATGGCGTTGATGAAGTCGTTGGTGAACTCTTCGCTTGAAACATAGCGAACCTTGATTCTTGGATACAGGCTCAGCGCGTAATGGCCGATTGCGTGCAGCAGGTGGGTCTTGCCTAGGCCCGAGTTTCCGTAGATAAACAGCGGGTTGTAGGCCTTCGCCGGGGTTTCGGCAACCGCAAACGAGGCCGCGTGAGCGAACCGGTTGGACGCGCCGGTGACAAAGTTGTCAAAGTTGTACTTGGGGTTCAGCTTGTGATCGTGCGACCGGCCGCTCGCTGCGGTTGACGAAAGGTAGCTGGGCACCGGTGCCGCCGAGGGCTCATCAATCGGCTCAGAGGTTGAAAGGGTCGGGGCGATGTCGGGGTTGATAAAAATCGCGAAGTTGTTCGCACCCTCGTTGTTCTCAGCCTGAGACAGTGCCTCCAGGATGGCGGGCCTGAGCCGCTGATCCATCATCTGACGAGTGAGGTCGTTCGGCACTTCGATGTAGAGGGTCTCACCCAAAACACCCTGCGGTTCTGCGAGGGCAAGAAAAGCGAGGATGTTGCGCTCGATGCGGTCGTCTTTGCTCAGCTTGTCGACGATGTCTTGCCAGAGGGTGGTTACGGCCTGCGTTGCAGTCACGGCACCCTCCTGCTTCCCTTTGATTTGCTCGATTTACAATCAGTTTTCCACAATAACGAAGTTCTGTGGACAACCTGTGGATAAGTTTTCCCCAAGGAATTTGCCTGTGTAAAACTTAACGAATTGAATTCTTGCCAACAAGTTCCATTAAAAGCAAATCGAGACGGAGTGTCGCGGAAAAATTCTTTTAAACCGATCAAAAAATAGTTTGAAAATCGGTGCGAATAACTTGACCGTAGCCTTGCTTTTGCCCTAGATTTGACAGGTTGTCTCGCTTGGAATCGGCGGCAACAATCAGTCGTCTTCGACACCAACGAGATTCCCAAAATTTTTCAATTGGAGAATGGTTATGAGCAAGCGTACGTTCCAACCGAACACCCGCCGCCGCGCAAAGACTCACGGTTTCCGTGAGCGCATGAAGACTCGTGCCGGTCGCGCAATCTTGGCCGCTCGCCGCCGCAAGGGCCGCACCGAGCTCTCGGCCTAGCCACTTGCTGGCTCGCGAGAACCGGCTCTTGAAAGCCGAAGATTTTCGCTCGACCATGAAACATGGTCGAAAGTTAGCCAGCGACCACCTCGTCACATACGTTCATCGGGATGCAGCCAAGGGCAGCATCCAAGTTGGATTCGTAGTGGCAAAATCGGTGGGAGGGGCGGTTACTCGCAACCTCGTGAAGAGAAGGCTCCGGGCCATCGCCAGAGAGCTTCTCCAAACCAACCCACCAACCACCGGCTTTTCGATTGTGGTTCGCGCCCTCGAGGGTGCATCAACCGCCACATTCGATCAGTTGAAATCTGAGTTTTTGGGTTCAGTTAGTTCGGTTCTCAAGAAAACAGCTCCATGATCTGGTTTTTTCAGGTCATTTGGCTGGCACCAAGAAACCTTTTGATTCTGCTCGTGAAGGGTTACCGCAAGGCAATTTCACCGCTGTATGGCGATGTTTGCCGGTACTACCCAACGTGCTCGGCCTATGGGCTGGAGCAGTTTCAGCAGCGAGGCGTTTTGCTCGGCTCCGTCTTGACGGCCTGGCGAATCGTTCGATGCAATCCTTGGTCTCAAGGAGGCGTCGATCAGGTAGCACCTGGCCGAGGAGTTTTCGCGGTGTCAGATAAAGGTTTTGTTGTACCCAAAGACAAGAAGGGTTAGTTATGGACGTCATTGGTGCGATTCTTTGGCCAATTAAGTGGGTCATCGAGCTGATTTTGGTCAGCTTCCACTCGCTGTTTGCACTCATGATTGCCGACCCGCTGGGCACCAACGCAGGCATCGTCTGGGTGCTGTCAATCGTGGGCTTGGTGCTCGTGGTTCGTGCGGCGCTTATCCCTGTGTTTGTGAAGCAGATCAAGAGCCAGCGCAACATGATCGTCATGCAGCCCGAGCTGCAGAAACTTCAGAAGAAGTACAAGGGAAAGACCGATCGCGAATCTCGCGAGAAGTTTGCCCAAGAGCAAATGGCGCTTTACAAGCGAACCGGGTCAAACCCGCTGAGCTCTTGCCTTCCGATTTTGCTACAGATGCCGATTTTCGGTGGCCTGTTCTTGACCCTCAACGACGCTCAGTACCAGAAGGCCGGCGTCGGCTTCATGACCAAAGAACTCGCTGTTTCATTCAGCGATGCGCGTTTGTTCGGGGCCAAACTATCTGAAACCTTCCTAACCGCGTCGAACGCTGAGGTGCAAATCTTGGCCGCCGTGATGGTCGTGGTCATGACCGTGACACAGTTCATCACCCAGCGTCAGATCATGTCGAAGAACCAAAACCCAGATGTGCAGAACAGCCAGTACATGCAGACTCAGAAGATTTTGCTTTACGTGTTCCCGGTCATCTTCTTGATCTCAGGTGTCTCATTCCCGCTCGCGGTCATGTTCTACTGGTTGACCTCGAACTTCTGGACCATGGGTCAGCAGTTCATCGTGATTCGCAACATGCCGACCCCGGGTTCGATTGCGGCCCGTCAGCGCGACGAGCGTTTGGCCAAGAAGGGCAAGTTGCCGAAGCCATCCGTGGCCGAGGAGCCTGCCGCAGAACAACCTCCAGTTTCAACCCAGCGACCACAGCCCGAGGGCAAGAAGCGCGCTAAGAAAAAGAAGAAGTAGACATGACTGACGACAAACTAAACGAAGCTCCAGAAGTCGAAGAGACCGAAGAGGTCGAGGCAGAAGACCAAAGGGGCCAGCGCAAGGCCGCCGAGTCGCCGCAGCAGCTAGAGGAGGAGGGCGAAATTGCCGCCGACTACCTAGAGGAGCTTCTCGACATCTACGACCTAGATGGCGACATCGAAATCGACGTTCGCCAGGGCCGCGCATACCTCGAGATCACCGCAAACGACGAAAGCAACCTCAAGCTGATCTCTGACCCAGAGACAGTTGAGGCCCTCCAGGAACTCACTCGCCTGGCCGTTCAGGTCAAGACCAACTCGTTTAGCCGCCTAATTTTGGACGTGGGTGGCTCGCGCCAGACCCGCGTCAACGACCTAACCCGCATTGTCACCAAGCTCGTGGCCAAGGTAAAAGACACCGGCGAAGCTATTCCGATGAAGCCGATGAGCTCATACGAGCGCAAGATCGTGCACGATTTGGTAAGCGAAGCTGGGCTGATTTCGGAGTCTGAGGGCGAAGGTAAAGAGCGCCACATCGTCATCAAACCCGCATAGTTTCACGTGAAACATTAGGTCTCCAATTGCAGACTCCTGAGGGCGATTTCACCCCGGAAACCGAACCGGATTGCGTAGCGTCGATTTTCGGCGACCGAGCCGACCAGGCCAGGGCCTATTTTGCCGCTTTGGTCAGGGATGGCGACCTGCTCGGGTTACTTGGCCCCCGCGAGATGCCGAAACTCTGGACAAGACACATACTCAACTCGGCCGTGGTGGCCGAATTGGTTGAGGGACCGGTTTCGGTTGCGGACGTTGGGTCAGGTGCCGGTTTGCCCGGAATCCCGATGGCACTGGCGAACCCAGAGGCCCAGTACACACTGATCGAGCCCATGGAACGCCGCTCCGACTGGCTCAAGGCGCTGGTTTCAGACCTGGGCCTCGGCAATGTAGAGGTTTTGCGGGCAAGGGCCGAGGAAGTCGGGGCGACCTTTGACATCGTCACAGCACGCGCAGTTTCAGCACTTCCTAACCTGCTTCGCATGTGCGTTCCGCTGACCAGGCACGGGGGAGAGATTATTGCCCTCAAAGGCTCGAAGGCGGCCGATGAAATCGCCGATTCTAAGAAGCTGCAGAAGAAACTTGGCATCGAAAGTTTTGAAATTGTGCGTGTTGGTGGCAAATTCTTAATTGACCCCACTTTGGTGGTTCGAACTAAGTTAGTCTGATTGCGGAAACGGAGATTCCTTGTCTGAGAGAGAATTGTTCACCGATACTTCGGTAACGAAACCGACTGTTGTCTCCGGCCTGGGTTATCCTGCAGAACGCAAGGAAGAAAGCCCAGAACCGACCGGTTGGATCGAAGATTCCACCGAAAACAAGAATTAGGAGCGATGTTTCACGTGAAACATGAAGGCGAAAACCAGAACGTCCTTGGGGGATTGACGGATACGCCGCTCGCGCGCGAAATTTCTGAAAACAACGCTCGCCTGGCTCGATTTAAGGGCACCCGCTTGCCAAAGCCAGAAAAAACTAGGATTTTCACGATCTCGAACCAAAAAGGTGGCGTCGGCAAGACCACAACCGCCGTGAATGTGGCCGCCGCCCTTGCCAGCAAAGGCCTGCAGGTGCTCGTGGTCGACCTCGACCCCCAAGGCAATGCCTCTACCGCGCTGAATATCGAGCACCGTGAAGGCACCCCAAGCGTCTACGACGTCTTGCTCGAGGGCACTCCGATAGCCGATGTGGTGCAGATATCCACCGAAATGCCTGGATTAACCTGCGTTCCGGCCACGATCGACCTGGCAGCTGCTGAGCTGGAGCTGGTTTCCGTCGTCGCCCGCGAGACCCGACTCAAGAACGCACTCGACACCTACATCAACACCTCGGTGACCCCGCCCGACTACATTTTTATTGACTGCCCGCCGAGCCTGGGCCTGCTTACCGTAAACTCGCTCGCTGCGGCTACCGAGGTGCTAATCCCCATTCAGTGCGAGTACTACGCCCTGGAAGGCTTGTCGCAACTGCTCAAGAACATCAACCGCATCAAGCAGTACCTCAACCCAAGCCTCGAGCTGACCACAATCTTGCTGACCATGTACGACAGCCGCACCCGCCTAGCCTCTGGGGTTGCCGACGAAGTGCGCACCCATTTTGCGGCCATCACGCTTGATACGGTGATTCCGCGCTCGGTCAAGGTTTCAGAGGCCCCGTCTTATTCGAAGACCGTGATCACCTATGACGGTTCGTCACCAGGAGCCATCGCCTATCTTGAAGCAGCCGGCGAAATAGCAATCAGAGGAGCAGAAAATGGCAGATAAAAAGGGCGGACTCGGACGCGGCATCGGCGCGCTAATCCCCACCTCGCCAACCGAGCGACCCAGTGACATCTTCTTTGGCGGAGGCACTCCAGCCAACACGCCTGGCGCAAATCTGATTCCTGTGCCGGGCATGAGTTTCAGAGAGCTTGACCTCGACGCCATCGTGCCGAACCGCAACCAGCCAAGAACTGAGTTCAACCAGGCCGACATGGATGAGTTGGTGCACTCCATCCGTGAATTTGGCGTGCTGCAGCCTATTGTCGTTCGTTCGTTACCAAACGAAAAGGACAAATTCGAGCTAATCATGGGTGAACGACGCTGGCGAGCCTCTCGCCTAGCCGGAAAGACCACAATTCCGGTTGTTGTGCGCGAGACCGCAAACGAAAACATGCTTCGCGATGCACTTCTCGAGAACCTGCACAGAAGCAACTTGAACCCGCTCGAAGAAGCGAGCGCATATCAGCAGCTCATGGCCGACTTTGGAATCACGCAGGAAGCGCTGTCTTCGAAAATCGGAAGATCGAGACCGCAAATTTCAAACACGATCCGATTGCTGACGCTTCCTGGCGCAGTGCAACTAAAAGTTGCCGGCGGAGCACTGAGTGCTGGTCAAGCTCGCGCAATTCTTGCTGCAAAAAGCGAAGAGCGCATGCAGCACTGGGCCAACAAAGCCATCAACGAAAATCTGACAGTGCGTCAACTCGAAGAGCAAATTGCTGTCGACACCGACGGCGTAAAAAAGAAAAAGGGTTCTACCCGACCAGGATCGCAAACTGCTGCGCTTGATGAATTGTCACAGCAACTCGGTGACGCGCTAGACACACGCGCAAAAATTAAGCTCGGAAAAAAGAGCGGCGAAATCAAAATCGAATTCGCAACTATGGGTGACCTGTTCAGAATTCTCGACAAGTTTGGCATCAAGAGAAATCTCTAAACGTTCGTTGAATTAGCGAGTTCGCAGCGCAGCTTCTGCAATCGAAAGATAAACACTCGAGAGCGAAGAACCCTCGGCTGTGATTGCCTGTGGCAACAACGATGTCTCGGTCATTCCCGGGCAAACGTTAGCCTCGAGAAACCAAACCACGCCACTATCGTCGACGATTGCGTCGATGCGCGAGAGATGACGCAAGCCAAGAGCAACGTGAGCGTCGAGAGCCACTTTCGCGGCGCGATCTGAGACCGTGTGCGAGACGCGAGCGGGAACATAGTAGTTAGTTTCACCGGCGGTGTAACGCTCTTGATAACCGAAGCGACCAGATAGCGGTTCGACCTCAACTGCGGGTAGAGCGATTGGACCCGAACCCAAATCAATAACACTGATTGCCAACTCTGTGCCCTCGATAAATTTTTCGACGATGACAACCTCGCAGTACACATAGGCATCGATCATCGCGCGTGAAAGTTCATCGGCATTTCTAACCACGGATACGCCCTGCGCGCTTCCGCTGCGCGCGGGTTTAACCACGAGCGGAAAACTAATCGTGTCGGTTACGGCCTTGAGAATTTCGTCGGCATCGAGCTCGCGAAATGTTTCACGGGGAAGAGTTATCGAGGCCGGAGTTTGAATGCCCGATCTCGCAACAAGAACCTTGGCTACTGACTTATCCCAGGCGAGGCGCGCCCCATCGGCAGTCGAACCCACGAATGCAACGCCGGTCAGGGCGAGAATGTCGCGCAGGGCTCCGTCTTCGCCGGTAGCGCCATGAAGGCAGGGCCAGATGACGTCGGGCTTATCCGTGGCGATGTTTGAGAGCAGGTGCTCGTCGGGTTCGCGAATCGTGACGATCGCACCGGCTTCGAGCAGAGCATCGGCAACTCGCCTGCCCGACTTCAGCGACACCTCGCGCTCGTGCGAAATGCCGCCAGCCAAAATCTGAACCTTGATCATGTGCGCCTACTTTGCTTTCTTGCCGAATGTTTCGAGCAACTCAGATTGCAAATTGATGACCGTGGCCAATCTCTTCACGCCGAGCTTGATGCGCTCGGGCGTGGGATAGCTGTAGCAAATTCGCAGGTACTGCTGGCCGGTGCCGTCTCCGAAGAATGCAGTGCCAGGTGTGTATGCGACCAACTCTTTAACTGCGAGTGGCAAGAGTGTCTTTGAGTTGATTCCCTCGGGCAGGGTAACCCAAAGATAGAAACCACCGTCGGGTTTGGTTGTGTGTAAGTCGGGCAAATATTCGGCCATTGCGCTAAGCGCTGCATCGCGTCTTTCGCGATAGACACCGCGGAAGGTATCGACCTGTTTTTGCCAGTCGGCAACCGAGAGATATTCACTGATCATCATTTGCGAAAACATTGAAGGGCACAGCAGCGCAGACTCCTGCGCCAAGATGATTTTGTCGCGCAGAGCGGGCGGGGCCAAAACGTATCCGACCCTGAAGCCGGGTGCGAGAATTTTTGAGAACGAGCCCAGGTAGATGACGTTGTCATCCATGCTTCGAAGCGCATCTGGCACCGGCTTGTCGAAATAGAGCAGACCGTATGGATTGTCTTCGAGAATCAGAATGTGTTCGCGCTGACAGATTTCGATTATCTGCGGGCGTCGCTCTTTTGCAAGTGTGACTCCCGACGGGTTAGCGAAGTTTGGCACCAGGTAGAGAAACTTGATGCGCCGCCCCTGCGCCTTCATTCGATCGATTGCCTCTTGCAGCGCCTCCGGAGAAATTCCCTGCTCGTCTGTGTAGACGTGTTCGATGTGAGCTTCGTAGTGCCTAAAGATTCCGATTGCGCCAACATACGAAGGCCCCTCGGCAAGAACTACGTCGCCCTTGTCGAGAAAAAGACCAGCCACTAGTTCGAGTGCGTGCTGAGAGCCGGTGGTGACCACCAAGTCATCTGGTGAAGCATGGATGCCTTCGAGCGCCATGATGTCTCGCAACTGCTCGCGCAGCTCGGCGTCGCCCTGACCGCCACCGTATTGAATTGCGAGGTCGCCCTTCTTAGCCATCATCGACTCGTACGACTTGGCCAGGAGTTCTTTGGGCAGGGCCGAGACGTAGGGCATGCCGCCGGCGAGAGAAACTACCTCGGGTCTTGAGACGACGGCAAAAAGCGCGCGAACCTCTGAAACTGAAAGGGTGTGGGCGCGCTCGGCATAGGAATCTAACCAGCCGTCGAAATTATTGCTGCGGGTAGGGCCCGTTTCTGGCATTGGCCTAGCGAAGCCACTGGGCTAGGTCTTGCTCAAGCGCAAACTTTGGCTTGGCACCGACCATGGCCTTGACCAGCTGTCCACCCTCGAAAACCTGCAGGGCTGGGATGCCGGTGACGCCGTACTGCTGAGCCAAACCTGGCTCCTCATCGACATTGACCTTCACGATTTCAATCTTGTCGCCGTATTCGGCAGAGATCTGGTCGAGAATCGGGGAAACCTGGCGGCAAGGACCACACCACTCCGCCCAGAAGTCAACCAAGACAGGCTTGGCGTTGTCTAGTACGTCGGCCTGAAAGCTAGCGGTGGTTACGTTCTTTGCCATTTTTTCCTCGATTTCTTTTAAAGCTATTTTTCTAAACTTGTTTGTTAAACCTAGTGGTCTGACAGGTAGTGCTCTGCATCTAGTGCCGCGACACAGCCCGACCCGGCAGCAGTGATGGCCTGTCGGTAGGTTGGGTCGATAACGTCGCCACAGGCAAAGACACCCGGCAAGCTCGTGCGCGAACTGCGGCCATCGACTTCGATGAATTTCTCGCTGGTTAGCTTCAACTGGTTTTCAACCAACCAAACGCGCGGATCTGAACCGATTGCGATGAATAGGCCGTCAACCGCCAAGTCAGTGATGCTGTCGTCAACGGTGCTCTTCAACTTCACGCCGGTGAGGTTTGGTGACCCGATCAACTCGTCAACTGCAGAGTTGTAGATGATCTCAATCTTTGGATTGTTGAGCACGCGCTCCTGCATCGTCTTCGAGGCCTTGAACGAGTCACGACGGTGAATCAGATAAACCTTGCTGCCGAAGCGGCTGAGGAACATCGCCTCTTCCATGGCCGAGTCGCCACCGCCAACCACCGCGATGATCTTCTCTCTGAAGAAGAAACCGTCACAGGTTGCGCACCACGACACTCCGTGACCGCTGAGTTCTTTTTCGCGTGGCAAACCGAGTTCACGGTAGGCGGCTCCGGTTGCCAAAATCACGGTTTTCGCTTCGAAAGTCTCGCCAGCGCCGGTCTTCAAGATCTTGACGTCACCCTTGAGGTCAACCTCGACCACATCATCCAAGAGAATTTCGGTGCCAAATCGCTCGGCCTGGGCCTGCATGGCGGCCATTAGGTCTGGGCCCATCAAGCCATTTGGAAAGCCTGGGAAGTTTTCAACGTCTGTGGTCTTCATGAGCTCGCCGCCTGCTTCAACCGACGAGGCGATTAGCAGCGGCTTAAGGCCTGCTCGAGCCGCATAGATGGCGGCGGTGTAGCCGGCTGGGCCTGAACCCACGATGATTACGTTGCGCAAGATTTCTCCTAGAACCGGGCGAATGCCCGCAGTGATAAAGCCGATTTTAGCGGCGCAGTATTCCCATTGCCTTCGCTAGCGCGCCTTCAATCTCTCTAACGCGCAAAAGCTTGAGCAACAACAGGTAAACGAAGAGCATGACCAGACCAACCAATATGTCTGCAACCAGCGAATTCAGGATGGTCTTCATGGGAAAAGAACCAGCCCCGATGCCGCCGAGTAGCTCGAGCGTGCCCCAGCCGGCAAGGCCAGCCACAACCGCCACCAAGGCAAACTTGGTGGTGCTCGAGGCAATGCGATGTTCTTTCAGCGAACCGATGCGTCGACGCAAGAACAGATAAGCGACTATCGCCTGCACAGTGACGGTGAAGCTAGTGACGAGCGAAAGCGAAACAACTAACCATTCGCGCTCAACGAAAATCGACATCGTGATCGAACCCGCAATGTGAAGAGCAATTTGAATCACTGTGAAGATGAATGGCGTGCGGGTGTCTTCGAGTGCATAAAACGCTCGCTGCATCATGAAGACAAAACTGAACGGCAGCAGACCAATCATCAGCGCAATCAAAACATTCGCGAGTGCAACCGTGCCAACATACTCACCGATGAAAATTCGAGACACCGGATAGGCGAGCACAATCAAAAGAGCGCTCGAGAAAACCGAGATAAGTGAAATGGTTCTTAGACCCTGCGCCAAATCTGCCTTGAGCAAATCGGTGCGACTTTCTTGAACGTGCGCAGACATTTTTGTGAAGTAAGCGGTAGCGATAGAAACGGTTGCGACGCTGTGCGGCAACATGAAAATCAACCAGGCAATCGCAGCTGCAGCAACCGAGGCAATTGCAACGGAGTTGCTTCGAGCACTCACAGCGCTTGACGCGACAACAGTCTGAACTAACCCGCCGATCTGAGTAACGACGACCATGCCGAGCGACCAAGACGCCGCTTTCAGTGCTGGTCGCAAACCGAATCCGCGCCACTTGAAATTGAGGTTCAATTTCATTCCGATGCGCCTCCAGGCAACGAACAAAATCAAAGCCTGAGCGATGACGCCAAGAGTTGCGGTGCCGGCTATCCATGAAACCTGCAACTGCGACCAAGACTCGACAGCTTGCTTGCCGGTTGGGTCGGTGCCGAACATGACGACGTAACCGACGAGACCGGCGATGGCAACGACGTTGTTTAAGACGGGTGCCCACATGAAGGGGCCGAATGCGCTTCGAGCATTCAGCACTTCACCGAGCAGCGAATAGAGACCGTAGAAGAAAAGCTGCGGCAGGCACCAGTAAGCGAAGGCTGTCGCAAGAGCCAACTGCTCGGCGCTCCAGCCGGTTGTGTAGAGCGAAACCAGAACTGGCGCGGCCAGGGTTGTGGCGACCGTGGTGAAGAAGAAAATCGTGATGATAAAGGTGAGCAGCTTGTCTACGTAGCCCTTGCCGCCATCCAGGTTCGCCCGCGCCCTAACGATCTGAGGCACGAGAACCGCCTGCAGCACACCGCCAACAATGATTGCGTAGACGTTGTTTGGCAACTGATTCGCGACACCGAAGGCGTCGGCGGCGTTGGTGGTGACACCGATTACAAGGGCGAGCAAAACCGATCTGGCAAAACCGAGAATTCGCGAAACAACGGTTCCGCTGGCCATTACCAGCGAAGACCTAACCACGCTCAATCTATTGCCTGACTCTTGCGTCGCTTAGCCAGCGTTCGCACCAAACCGAGAGTTCCGAGAATTGAAACGAGTGCGGTAAAGATGACGATGATGTTGGTCTCTGCGTCGGCGTTCACGTTCACCTTGATAAAGGTTTGCTCGTTGAGCCGATGGCCTGCAAAACTTTCAAGCCAAACCACGAGGTCAACTTTGCCAACACCGGTTGCTCGCACCGGAAGCTTTGCCGTCACGGTTGTGAGACCCGGAATCTTGACTTCAATCGCCGCCGGAATTACGAGTCGACCGTTGGTGGCAATCGCGTGCACGTGCACGACCACGTCTTCTTGGTAATCATTCTGAATTCGCACCGGAATGTTTGACGACGAAGAAAGCAGGTTGATGTTTGACCCAGGAACAAAATGTACGCGGGGATAATCGGCGGGCGGTTCAGTTGTTGCGTTGGCTTGCGCTGATGCCCCTGAGAACATGACGAGTGCGATAGCAGCGAGTATCGAGACGACTTTGCGAATCACTCTTCGGCCCTCGACCACTCGATAACTTTGCGCGCAAGCTTCTTTTCGTTTTCGTGAGTCAGCTGTTTCTCAAGTTCGGTCAGCGAGAACCACTTCACATCTTCGGCCTCTTGATCTGGATCGTTTTCAACCGTGAGCTCGCCGCCGGTTTGCTGCAGCAGAAAGTGGTGAACGGTTTTGACGATGATCTTCTCGGGCGTCTGAAATTCATACTGGATGTCGCCGAGATGTTCGAGCACCTCAGCGATCAGGCCGGTCTCTTCGGCAATCTCTCGAACGGCAGCCTGCTCTACTGTTTCGTTCTCCTCGGGATGCCCCTTGGGCACGCACCAGTCGATGCGGTTGGCTCGGTTGCGGCGGCCAATGAGAGCGACACGAAAACTGCCGTCTGAGCAGAGCACGAATCCGCCGGCAGAAGTCTCGGCAACCCTTGGCCTTGGGGTTCCGTGCTGCCGTTCGCTCATAAAGCAAAGTTTAAGCCTTCGGCCACGGCTAACCCTGTGGCACGATTGACAGCATGCAGTCTGTGGCCGAAGCACTGGCGAATCTCGAGAAAACAGTCGATTCGCCGCTATTTGTCGCACTCGGCGAAAGGTTTACCGCCGCAGGCCACGAATTGGCCCTGGTCGGCGGCCCGGTTCGAGACGCATTTTTGGGTCGCAGGTCTCCAGACCTAGATTTCACGACCACGGCGACCCCCGACGAGATTCTGTCGATAATCGACGGCCTGGTTGACGCCCACTGGGATATCGGTCGCGAGTTTGGCACCATCGGCGCTCGCGTCGGCGACGACCAGATCGAAATCACCACCTATCGCGCTGACAAATACCAGTTAGACAGCCGCAAGCCCGAGGTGGCCTTCGGCAAAGACCTCACTGAAGACCTGCTTCGCCGTGACTTCACAGTCAACGCGATGGCGTTGCGTCTACCAGAGAAGGTCTTTGTCGACCCGTTCAATGGGCTTCGCGACCTGCTCGATGGAGTTCTTCGCACCCCGGGCAAGCCCGAAGATTCGTTCGGCGACGATCCGCTGCGCATGATGCGCGGTGCTCGTTTCGCCGCGCAACTCGAGTTTGAGATTGAGCCCGAAACATTCGACGCGATGCGTGCCATGGCCGATCGAATCGAGATCATCAGCGCCGAGCGCATCCATGATGAATTCGTCAAGTTGATGAAGGGCAAAAACCCGCGGCTAGGTCTCGAGGCTTTGGTTGACTCGGGTCTGGCTGCGCTGGTGCTGCCCGAGCTGCCCGCGCTGAAACTTGAGGTCGACGAACACCACCACCACAAGGATGTCTTCGAGCACACCCTGACCGTGGTCGATCAAGCCATTGACTACGAAAAGGATTACGGCCTCGAGGGCGATTTCGTTTTGCGCTTCGCAGCGCTAATGCACGACATCGGCAAACCGGCGACCCGCAAGCTCGAGCCGGGTGGAGGAGTTTCGTTCTATCACCACGACATCGTGGGAGCCAAGCTCGCCAAGAAGCGCATGCAGGCACTGCGTTTCGACAACGACACCATCAAGGCTGTCTGCCTGCTGATTGAGCTGCACCTTCGATTCTTTGGCTACAGCGATTCGGCCTGGACCGACTCGGCGATTCGACGCTACGTGCGCGATGCCGGCGAGCAGCTGCCGAGACTGCACGCACTGACCCGAGCCGACGTGACCACCCGAAACAAGCGCAAGGCCGACCGGCTGTCACACGCCTACGACGACCTAGAGCAGCGCATCGCTGTGATCGCCGAGCAAGAGCAGCTCGATGCCATTCGCCCAGATCTCAGCGGCGAAGACATCATGCGAATTCTCGACTTGAAACCTTCACGGGATGTTGGCCAGGCCTACGACTTTCTGCTCGAACTGCGGCTTGAGGAGGGTCCACTCGGGCCCGAGGAGGCAGAAAAACGCTTGCTCGCCTGGTGGTCGGCAAGGTAGAGTTGTGAGGTTGCCCTCTGTGGCAACGTGCAAAACCCTCCTGTCATGGAAATCCCATGACCGTTCTAGTCCGAAGGAGGTGGGTTAGTCATGCACAAATACGAGCTAATGGTAATTCTCGATGCAGCAATCGACGAGCGCACTGTAGCTCCAAGTCTCGACAAGTTCCTCAACGTAATTCGCAATGGTGGAGGCACCATTGACAGCGTTGACATCTGGGGCCGTCGTCGCTTGGCATACGAAATCAACAAGAAGACCGAAGGCATCTATGCCGTGGTCAACATGCACGCAAACTCAGCAGACGTAATCGAGCTCGACCGTCAGTTGAAGATCTCTGAAGCCGTCATGCGCACCAAGGTGCTCCGTGCCGACGAGGCTGTCTTCAGCATCAAGCCGGTTGAGGTTCCTGAGATTTCGGCCGCAGAAGCGGCAGCCGACAAGCCTGCTCGCAAGGCTCCTGCCAGGGCAAAAGCTGAGGCTAACTAGTCATGGCCGGTGAAGTAGTCGTAACCATCGTTGGAAACCTCGGTGGCGACCCAGAATTGCGATACACCCAGGGTGGAATCGCAGTTGTCAGTGTTAACGTCGGTTCAACCCCTCGCACCTACAACCGCACCACCAACGCAATGGAAGACGGCGAGACCGTATGGGTTCGTTGCACTGCTTGGCGCGAGGTTGCAGAAAACGTGGCTCAAACGCTTACCAAGGGAACCCGTGTTGTGGTTACCGGACGTCTAAAGGCACCTAACGCTTACCAGAGCGCATCGGGCGAGGCTCGCGCTTCGCTAGAACTCGAGATCGACGAGATCGGCCCATCGCTGCGTTATGCAAGCGCAGTGGTCACTCGCCGCGCTCGCGAAGCCGGAGCCGGCGGAGCTGGAGCACCAGCTATGACCTCGAACGACCCGTGGGGCGAAGCTCCAAAGTCGGCACCAGCGGCTGACGGAGGCTGGGCAAACCCTGGCGCCGGTTCAGCAGGCGCAGACGAGACCCCGTTCTAGACCCCATCCCGTTCTAATCAAAATTTAAACTTAGGAGTATCAAATGGCTGTACTAAAAGGTGAAAAGCGCAAGCCAAATCGCAACGCTAAAAACGCGAAGCTTGCACCGGTTAAGTTCATCAAGGTTGGGCTAATCGATTACAAAGACATCGCAACCCTTCGCAAGTTCGTTTCAGACCGCGGCAAGATTCGTTCTCGTCGCATCACCGGCGTCTCAGTTCAAGAGCAGCGCCTCATCGCCAAGGCCGTAAAGAACGCACGCGAGATGGCACTAATGCCATACGCCGGTGCGGGCCGCTAAGGAGTATAGAAATGTCAAAACTAATTCTGACCAACGAGGTAACAGGCCTCGGCTCAGCAGGCGACGTGGTTGAGGTAAAGAACGGTTACGCACGTAACTACCTTCTACCTCGTGGCTTCGCAGTTCTATGGAGCAAAGGTGGAGAGAAGCAGGTCGACTCGATCAAGGCTGCTCGCACCGCACGCGCCATGGCTAGCGTTGAAGAAGCGCAGACACTAAAGGCTCGCCTAGAAGAGAAGGCAGTTCGCCTTGTCGTCAAGGCTGGCGTCGGTGGCCGACTATTCGGTGCCGTCAAGACCGCAGATGTCGTCGCAGCAGTTTCAGCTGCCGGCATCGGCGAGCTAGACAAGAAGAAGGTTGAAATCACTTCGCCAATTCGTTCGACCGGAGAGCACACCGCTACCGTTCGTTTGACCAGCGACGTGGTTGCAAAGATCACTCTTCAGGTTGTTGGCAAGAAGTAATTCTTCATAAAAACTCGAGAGAAACGAGCTCCTTTTTAGGGGCTCGTTTCTTGCTTTAAAACTCGCTACACACCGCATAAATAAAGGGCGCGACGCAGGTGTGGATAGTGCTGAAGAGGCGAAAATCGGGGGTAGAATTATCGAGTTAGCAACCCCGAAAATCAGTCGTTTTTTGAACGCATTTCAGTGGGCCTAATCCAGTAAAAGGAGCACCAAACCGAAATGTCGACCCCAGAAACAAATTACGACTCAAGCAACATCCAGGTTCTCGAAGGGCTTGAGGCTGTTCGCAAACGTCCGGGTATGTACATCGGCTCCACTGGTCCACGTGGTCTTCACCACCTCGTTTATGAAATCGTCGACAACTCTGTTGACGAAGCTCTCGCCGGTCACTGCGACGCGATCGATGTCACCATCACAAAAGAAGGTTGGATTCGCGTGTCCGATAACGGCCGCGGTATTCCGGTTTCTGTTCACCCGACCGAAGGCATCTCGACTCTAGAAGTTGTGCTGACCGTGCTGCACGCCGGTGGAAAATTTGGCGGCGGCGGTTACGCGGTATCAGGTGGTTTGCACGGCGTCGGCGCATCCGTGGTTAATGCGCTGTCAACCGAATTGCGCGCAGTCGTTGCTCGCGAAGGACACCTCTGGACCCAACAGTTCAAGATGGGTGTGCCAACCGCTCCGGTAAAGAAGGGTCCGAAGTCTGACACCACCGGAACCGTGATCGAGTTTCTTGCGAACCCAGACATTTTCGAAACCGTCGAGTATGACTACGAAACTCTTCGTCAGCGTTTTCAGCAGATGTGTTTCTTGAACAAGGGTTTGCAAATCAGTTTGTTCGACGAGCGCAACGGTCGCGAAGACACATATCTTTATGAGCGCGGTTTGCAAGATTACGTTGAGTACTTGAACTCAACTAAGAAAACCGAAATCGTAAATCAAGAAATCATTTCTTTCGAAACTGAAACGAAAGAAAAGAGCATGTCGCTCGAAATCGCGATGCAGTGGACAAACGGCTACAACGAATCTGTGCACACCTACGCGAACACAATTAACACTCACGAGGGTGGAACACACGAAGAGGGTTTTCGCGCGGCTCTAACGACACTGCTTAACAAGTACGCCCGCCAGACGAACCTGCTCAAAGAGAAAGACGAGAACCTCACTGGTGACGACTGCCGCGAGGGCTTGACCGCCGTGATCTCGGTGAAGATCGCTGAGCCGCAATTTGAGGGCCAGACCAAGACGAAACTTGGCAATACCGAGGTGAAGGCCTTCGTGCAGAAGGTAGTCAACGAGCAGCTCGGTGACTGGCTCGAGCGCAACCCAAACGTTGCCAAAGACATTATTCGCAAGGCGATTCAGGCCGCTTCAGCCCGCCAAGCCGCGAGAAAGGCCCGAGAGGCCACGCGCCGCAAGGGATTGCTCGAGTCTGGCGGCATGCCAGGAAAGCTTCGCGACTGCTCTAGCCGCGACCCGGTTCGTTCAGAGATCTACATCGTTGAGGGTGACTCTGCCGGTGGTTCGGCAATGCGCGGCCGCGACCCAGAGACCCAAGCAATTTTGCCGCTTCGCGGAAAGATCTTGAACGTCGAGCGTGCACGCCTCGATCGAATGCTCGCCAACACCGAGGTGCAGGCAATCATCACCGCATTCGGAACAGGAATCGGAAGCGAATTCGACATCAACAAGGCGAGATATCACAAGTGCGTTTTGATGGCCGACGCCGATGTCGACGGTCAACACATTCGCACACTTCTCTTGACGTTCTTGTATCGCCACATGCGACCACTGATTGATCACGGTTTCGTTTATCTTGCGCAGCCACCTCTGTTTCGCATCAAGTGGTCGAACGCTCCGCACCAATATGTTTACACCGACGAAGAGCGCGACCGCGCACTCGTTGAGGGTCAAGCTGCTGGCAAGAAGATTCCAAAAGAGAATTCGATTCAGCGTTACAAGGGTCTCGGCGAAATGGATTACGACGAACTTTGGGACACCACCATGGATCCGGCGAAGCGAACCTTGCTTCAGATAACCCTGGATGACGCGGCGCGTGCTGACGCAATTTTCAGCACACTGATGGGTGACGACGTAGAAGCGCGACGCACATTCATTCAGCAAAACGCTAAAGACGTTCGCTTTCTAGATATTTAGGGCTAAAGACATGGCAGACGAAGAAGTAACCACCACACCGCACGACAACATCGAGCAGGTCGACCTTCAGGTCGAAATGCAGCGAAGCTACCTCGACTACGCGATGAGCGTCATCGTTGGTCGCGCGTTGCCAGATGTTCGCGATGGTCTCAAGCCAGTTCACCGTCGCGTTATCTATGCGATGTACGACGGCGGCTACCGACCAGACAAGCAGTTCAGCAAGTGCTCTCGAGTTGTCGGCGATGTCATGGGTCAGTTTCACCCGCACGGCGACGGAGCAATCTACGACACCTTGGTTCGCCTGGTTCAAGACTGGAACCTTCGCTACCCGCTGGTAAACGGTCAGGGCAACTTCGGATCGCCGGGTAACGACCCAGCCGCTGCCCCGCGTTACACCGAGTGCCGCATGGCGACCCTAGCCATGGAAATGGTTCGCGACATTGACGAAGAGACCGTCAATTTTCAAGACAACTACGACGGCCGCACCCAAGAGCCAACCATTTTGCCAAGCCGCTTTCCAAACCTTTTGGTCAACGGATCGATCGGTATTGCGGTTGGTATGGCAACGAACATTCCGCCGCACAACCTTCGCGAGGTTGCTGCCGGAGCGCAGTGGTATCTAGAGAACCCGGATGCCAGCCCCGAGCAGCTGCTCGAAGCGCTTATCGAGCGAGTCAAGGGCCCAGACTTTCCTACCGGAGCCGAGATTCTCGGTCGCACCGGAATCGACGCGGCCTACCGCACCGGTCGCGGCTCAATCACGATGCGAGCGATTGTCAATGTTGAAGAACTGCACAACCGCACCTGTCTCGTAGTCACCGAACTTCCATACCAGGTCAACCCAGATAACCTCGCTGAGAAAATCGCTGAGCTTGTGAAGCTCGGAAAACTTAGCGGCATCGCCGACATCCGTGATGAGACATCTGGTCGAACCGGTCAGCGACTCGTAATTGTTTTAAAGAAAGACGCCGTAGCGAAAGTTGTTCTGAACAACTTGTTCAAGCAGACACCGCTGCAAGAAAATTTCAGCGCCAACATGCTTGCTCTGGTCGATGGAGTGCCGCGCACGCTAAGCCTCGACGGATTTATTCGCGAATGGGTTAATCACCAGGTCGAAGTTATTGTTCGACGCACGCAATTTAGATTGCGCAAAGCCGAAGAACGCGCGCACATTTTGCGCGGATACCTGAAGGCACTCGATGCACTTGATGCGGTTATCGCGCTGATTCGCAAGAGCGCAACCGTAGACGATGCGCGCGACGGCCTGATCAAGTTGCTCAAGATTGACGAGTTGCAAGCTCGCGCGATTTTGAACATGCAGCTTCGCCAACTAGCTGCACTAGAACGCCAAAAGATCATCGACGAAGCCGCTGAGCTTGAGGCGCAGATTCTCGACTACAAGGCAATCCTCGCCGACCCAGTTCGCCAGCGAAACATCATCAGCGAAGAGTTGGCCGAGATTGTCACCAAGCATGGCGACGAGCGTCGCTCAAAAATTGTTGCAGGGCTAGATGGCGACGTCACCAAAGAAGACCTGATTCCAGAAGAAGAGATGGTGATTTCGCTCACGCGCGGCGGCTACATCAAGCGCACCAAGAGCGACAACTACCGCTCGCAACACCGCGGTGGCAAGGGCGTCAAGGGTGCGTCACTGCGCGCTGACGACGTGGTCGAGCACTTCTTTGTGACCACAACCCACCACTGGCTGTTGTTCTTCACCAACAAGGGGCGGGTCTATCGGGCCAAGGCTCACGAGGTTCTCGAGGCCGGTCGCGACACCAAGGGTCAGCACGTAGCCAACCTCTTGGCCTTGCAGCCAGACGAACAGGTGGCTTCGGTGCTCGATATCAAGGATTACAACCAGGCGCCATATCTGGTTCTAGCGACGCGAAACGGTCTCGTGAAGAAGACCGCGCTCACGCAATATGACACGGCTCGCAGCGGCGGAATCATTGCGATCAAACTGCGTGAAGACGACGAACTAATCGACGCAATGTTGGTCAACGAGAGCGACGGCATTTTGCTGGTTTCACGCAAGGGCATGTCGGTTCGATTCTCAGCCGCAAACGACAGCCTTCGCGCCATGGGTCGCGACACCTCGGGTGTCATGGGCATGAGTTTCAGAAAGGGCGATGCGCTGCTGAGCGCATCTGTGATTAATGACGTAGACGGAGCCTTTGTCTTCGTAGTAACCGAAGGCGGATACGCGAAGCGCACTTCGGTCGATCAATACCGCGCACAAAACCGAGGCGGTCTCGGAATCAAGGTTGCCAAGCTCGAAGAAAAGCGCGGCGATCTGGTTGGTGCACTAATTGTCTCAGACGACGACGAAGTTCTAGTCGTGCTCGAGAGCGGTAGAGTGGTTCGGTCTGCGGTGGCCGAGGTTCCTGCAAAGGGACGCGACACCATGGGAGTTGTCTTCGCACGATTCGAAGACGGCGACAGCATTCTTGGATTGGCTCGAAACACTGAGCGCAATCTCGAAGCAAGACAAGAAGCAAAGGAAGGCGCAGAATGAGCAATTTCATCTCGAGAGCTGCCAAGCGAAACGTTTCGCCGGTCAAGCAGGTAAAACTAAAGCTCGTGCACATCGACTTTTGGTCTGCCGTGCGCAACGGCTTCATGGTGACTCTCGCCATGGGCATCGCGACAATCGCCGGCTTCTTTGTGATCTGGCTCGTGATTAGCACCACCGGTCTTTTTGGTTCGCTAAACAGCTTGCTGAACTCGGCAGTTGGTGGCGACACCGGGCAAAACGTCGATGTCGCCGAGACACTCAGCTTGCCGCGAGTGCTCTCGTTTGCAGGCACACTCGCAATCGTGAACATCGTTGGCGGAACGATTTTGTCTGGCATCTCTGCGTTGATCTTCAACATCATCGCCCGACTATCTGGCGGCATCAGGGTTGGCTTCACCAACGAATAGGGTTTGACCTCAAGCGCCGTTAACGACTATTCTTAACAAGGCTCTTGGGCCTATAGCTCAGGTGGTTAGAGCGCTTCACTGATAATGAAGAGGTCGGAGGTTCAAGTCCTCCTAGGCCCACCAAGCAGCCGCTTCATTGTCTAGAAATAGGCCGTGAAGCAAGAAACAAACCCGCAAGGGGACTTAGCTCAGTTGGTAGAGCACCTGCTTTGCAAGCAGGGGGTCAGGGGTTCGACCCCCCTAGTCTCCACAAAGTAAAAACTCCCTCTAGAACTAGGGGGAGTTTTTCTTTTTGAATCGCAATTAAAGAGCGATGTCCAGCTGCTTCGCAATCTTCTTGCATCGATTCTGAATCGACTTTGCCCCGGTCTTGTTCGCTTGTCGAATTCTCGGGATGAAGTCTTCAAGCAAAAGTTCATCTGTTTCAGCAAAGTCTGCCGCCGCCTGGAAACCGTAGTAGCCAACGATTTTGCTCTTGTCTGTCTCAGCCCAGTTCATTATTACCTCGTAAGCCCTGCGCTTCTGAGCTTTAGTGAGGTCTAAGTGAACAAGAAGTTGGGGGATGTGCCAACGAACTTCTTGCTGGGTATAGAGCTCAAGATCTTTGAGAAGGTTTTTAGCAAACGGCTCCACAGATTCAGGCTTTTGCTCTGCTACCCGCATGGCAACGTAACTTGCCCTCATTGCGACAACTGGGTCTTCATCAAGAAAGAGACTGTAGATCTCGCTTAGGCCTGATGGGGCTTTGAGCAATTTCTGTATGACTTGATCGGCTTCACCAACAGAGGTGCGGGTTCCGCCGGTGAGAAGCTTTCTAACTGTGCTCAATGCACTCCCTTTTGTTTACTTTCTTGACCTAACGTGTTCGTAGCCTAAAAATGCAATCTGAAAAATGGCTGAAAAGGACACCGCGACTTCAAGAAGATAGCTATCAGCAGCCCCGTGCGCTGCAGTTTCGATAGGGTGATGTGATGATTGCAGTTCTCCCCGGGTTCTTCGCCGGACTCAGCTTGATTGTCGCAATTGGCGCTCAAAACGCCTTCGTCATTCGACAGGGACTAACCAAGAAGCACGTTCTCACCGTTGTTGCAATCTGTGCGATTTCAGACGCACTGCTAATCGCCCTAGGCGTGGCTGGTCTCGGTGCAGCAATCGCAGGCTTGCCATGGTTGCTAGAGGGCATTCGCTGGTTTGGCGTTGCCTACCTAAGCTGGTTCGCCATCAGGTCAATTCGTTCTGCCATTAAGCCGGGCACTCTAGATAGCAATGGTGCGGCAAGCGGCACGAAGAGGAAAGTCATCGCGACTGCACTGGCTCTCACGTTTTTGAACCCGCATGTTTATCTCGACACCGTGATTTTGCTCGGTTCGATTGGCAACCAATTTGCAGAGGATCGCTGGTTCTTCGCAGCTGGTGCAATGACGGCAAGTTTGGTTTGGTTCACATCAATAGGTTTCGGAGCCAAGGTGGCATCAAGATTTATGTCGAAACCAATCTTCTGGCGCGTGCTTGATAGCCTGATTGCTATTGTGATGTTCACAATTGCTTTCTATTTGGCTTTTGCCGAACTTAGCTAGTAGTTCTATCTGACGGGTGCTTTCATGAAAAACAGAGTCTTTGCACTTCTTGCAACACTATCTATGTTGTTTATGCCGACTCCACTCGCAGCCAATGCTTCGAGCACAGCGACCGTTGTTGCAGCTGACAGCTTTCGCACATTCACAGGATCTGGTGCAGTTGGAATTTCTGACAGCGCAACTGATGCTGCTGGAAACGTTTACTTCATGGGTCAAACCAACAGAGAAATTACTGATATGGCTGGGAATGTCACACAGGTTTTCAATTTTCAAAATAGCTTTACAGACAACATATTTGTATCAAAGTACAACGCATCAGGTGTTTTGCAGTGGACCCAAGAAATAGGCACAACTTCGAATGAATCTGCTGGGGCTTTGGCTGTGAGCCCATCTGGCAAAATTGCAGTCGGCGGCAGACTTTGCATGCCCCTAGTTATTGCTCCTTCAATATCGATATCGCCCTTGAGCCAGTTTTGTGACCCGTTCTTCGCAGTGTTAGACACCGATGGAAACGGCCTTTGGGCCAAGGCGATTAGCGAACCCAACGTGTTTGACCCGAACCAGTGGGTCGAAAACTTGGCTTTTGATTCTGCTGAAAACATTTACGCGGCCGCATATGTTTCTAGCATGACCGACCTCGCAACATATGGAATCGACGGCGTAAATTTCACCAGACCTGGGTCGAGTGACTACAGCGGAACCGTAGTTGTGAAATATTCACCTGCTGGCACGGTTAGTTGGATCAAGCCTCTACCGAATAGTGCAAATCTTGACGGTCAGAGCTTGTTCATCTCAAATGGCGATGTCTATGCCGGAGGAAGTTTCACCGCACCGACACAGTTCGATTCGCTTGGCCTATTTACACCTTCAGGCGGCGATGGCTTTGCCTTGCGCATCTCGGGTGCGACTCGCAACATCGATCAGTTAAAGGTCGTTGGTGGTGCTGGCGCTCAGGTGGTTTCAGGTTTCCGGCTCGACTCAAATGGTGCTTGGCTCGTATTGTCGAGAATCACTGGCACTGCGGTAATCAACTCAGTAAGTTATGCCAGCCTTGGATCTTTCGACTCACTAGTCACTAAGTTTTCGGGTGCTGGGCTTACAACCGACTGGGTGCGGCAAATCGGAGGCACAGGGTCGGAATTCTTTACTGGATTTGCGCTTGATGCAAACAACCGTATTTATGCCTCTGGCAGCATAACCACGTCTCTAAACCTCGGTGCTGCCGGCACCTTCGCATCAAATAACTCAGCTTCAGGAAACGCGCTCTTGATTGGGCTTGAGGCTGACGGCACAGTTGCCTGGGCCAAGCAGGCCATCAGCCCGGCCAATGGTTTCAGTTTGTTCAATGCCTTATCGGTCTTCGGAAATTCTGTTTACGCTGGTGGTCAGGCGGGCGGCACTCAAACTACACTCGACGGCATCAACATGACTGGAAATGTCTATAGCGCATTCAATTCATATGCAAGTGGAATCTGGATGAAGGTGACCACGAGCGCAGCCGGTGGCACGGTTGTGGTGAACACTATTGTTGCTGAACCAACGGTAATTGACATAGTTAGGGTTTCACCCCGATTGGTTGACCCGAAAGCGAGCAAAAAGTCGATCACACTTAGCGGAAGGAATCTCGACAAGGTCACATCAGTTTTATCTGGTTCAAAGAATCTGACTCATGTGCTACTGAATGATGCGACGTTACAGGTAGATGTCTCTGAATTCTCGCGAGGTTCACATTCTTTGGTATTGACAGGAGCAGGCTTTCACTTCACTCTTCAAAACGCATTTAGGGTGCAAAACGTAATCGAAATTGATGTTGCAAAATTTGACAATGTGCGGCAAGCAGCAAAAGTCAGCAAGTTAGTGAGAGAATCTCAATACACAATGTCATCGACAAAGCCTGTAACTTGTCAACTTGGCTTACCAACAAAAGCAGTGGCTAAAGAACGAAGTAAACAAATTTCACTCGCAAGAAAATTCTGTGGCGCATTGAATCTGAGATATGTGTTAGACATCTCTTACCAACTACAAAACGTAAACCTCACCATCAGGGTCACCGACTAACGCGATGCAAGACCCGCTGCGGCCTCGAGCAGCACAAGTGCGCTGAGTCGAACGGTGCGACCATCGGCCGCATCTGCGGTTGCGTCCACCTCGGTAATGTCGAGCGACTTCACCATCGAGCTGAAACCTGCGAGGTAAGCAAACTGGCGCAGCTCGTCAGCGCTAATGCCACCGGGCGCGGCGGCCGGGCATGCTGGCACGACAGAGCGATCGCAAACATCCATGTCGAAATCAACATGGATGCCGGCCCCACCAGCACCCGCAATCGAAATGGCCTCGGCCCAAATGTTCTCGATTGAACGTCGGCGCAACTCGCTGCGAGGAACAACGTGGATGCCCAAGTCTTGAGCGCGCTGGGCATAGGCCGCCGAGTTGGAGAAGTCTGCGATGCCAATCTGCACGATTCGTTTGGGGTTCAGGCCAGCTTCGATGAGACGGCGAACCGGCGAACCGTTGCTGATGCCATCGCGCAGGTCGTGGTGGGCGTCGAGCGTGATTAGCCCGGCGTTCGAGAGGTCTGAGCCGAACACACCGCGAGCAACTGCAAAGGTGATCGAGTTATCACCGCCCAGAGCGACGGCGAGACGTGACTTGGCCGCGACAGAAGCCATGACCGCTGTGCGCTGCTCGCCCTCGAGTGAGTCTGGCGACTTTACATCGCCGAGGTCGTTCGCCTTCAGGGCTGCGATGTCAAGACGACGTGTTGCGTTGTATGTCGAGTAGCGCAGCAGCGCTTTCCGAATAGCCGCGGGAGTTTTGTGGGCGCCGGTCTTTGAAATTGAAGTCTTGTGTGCCGGAACGCCGAAGACGGCGATGTCTGGGTTCGGCGAATTGGATTGCAACCACGATGCGGCTCTTGGCCAAAGCGCGTCTTCGCTCACGGTTTTCCTAATCTCTTCGACAATTTTTCAGCTAGAGAACTAACTAACTCTGTCTAAATGTTAGAGCCATTGCTGCGATCGCATGCCCCAATGGTTCGAAGCACCGGCGGTTCGATTGACCAGGTAGCTGGAAACAAGGGCGCTTTGAGTTGCGCCGAACGCAGATGTGAAGTGGAATAGCCTAATGAACACAACGACTGGTGTAACTCGCGGCCCGCTCAGCGCCGCTCGAGG
>Ga0208463_1000073_pt1 | contig 26574 bp, 33 predicted proteins | sample LakMenEpi09Jul08_FD_150752 | JGI IMG/M metagenome (GOLD analysis project Ga0208463, IMG submission 150752) | Freshwater microbial communities from Lake Mendota, WI - 9JUL2008 deep hole epilimnion (SPAdes) | ecosystem: Environmental > Aquatic > Freshwater > Lake > Epilimnion/Euphotic zone ... | reverse complement strand
CTTAGCCCCATCACCTCTTTGCTGAACAGGGCGCTCCAGTCGATCATCACTACCTCAGGCCAGACACCCGCAAAGAGCCCGGCGGTTAGCAACCAAACATAGGGTGGAGTTTTGAGCCAAGAGACTTTTTTCTGCCGCTCAGCTTCTTTTTGATGCCCGTCGGCCTCTGGTTCGAGCAACAGACGACCCGCAAACTGAAATGCAATCAGGCAGATGACGCCGATGAGAGCCATGTGGGTTATGAAGTCGATGAAATTGACCAGGATGCCGCTAATCGCTGCCGAAGATGCCGCTCCGATGCTCCAGGCTGCGTGCATCTTGCCAATAATGGTGCGCTTCATCTTCTTCTGCAGCATCACCGATGCCGAATTGATGCCGATGTTGTAGGCGCTGAAGGCCATGGTCTGAACGATCTGGATGGCAAAAAACACGTAGACGTTGGTCGACCACGGCACCGCGATAACGCACAGCGCAATAAAGACTGCTGAAATTCGAATGATTGGCCTGGTGCCGAATCGGGCAACTAGTCGGTTCGTGAACATAAGTGGCAACAGAGCACCCAGGCCGGAGAAACCGATGACGGTTCCCCAAACTACAAGATTCACGCCAATCTGCTCGATTAACTCTGGGATGCGCGGAACGGTGGCAGTGGCTGCAAATCCTTGAATAAAGAACATTGCTACCAGCGCTATTTGCGCAGTTCTAGAACGTTGCCTACTTAGTGCTGGCACTTCAGAACTCTTTGCGACTCATAAGATTCGAACTATTCATGGCCCACAATTCTCTTGTAGTCGGCGCGATCAAAGAGCTTGACACGTTCACGGCCCTCTAGTGAGCCAAGTCGAAGCTCTTCTGCATCTACCTTGAGCCAATCGGCCCAGGTCACATAGGCAACCCGCTTGCCCTCAAGAAGCTCGGTGACGGCCTGCTCCTCTGGGTTGCTCGGCTGCCACCAGGTGGCTCGATCAGCGATGAGGTTGGTAATGGTCTCGAGGGCGTCACTCTTGGTGTGCCCAATAAGCCCAATCGGGCCGCGCTTTATCCAGCCGGTGGCATAGAGACCAGCAATTCGCTGCCCCTCGATTGATAGCACTCGCCCGCCGTCGTTTGGAATCACGCCGGCGCGGTCGGTGAAAGGCACCTCAGGCAACTCGCTTCCGAAGTAGCCAACCGCGCGATAGACGGCCTGAACCTCGAACTGTCTAAACTCCCCGGTTGGAACAACATTGCCGGTGCCATCTAGTTTGGTTCGCTCAATCTTGAAGCCCGCCACCTTGCCATCTTGGCCGAGCACCTCAACCGGCTGACTGAAGAAATGCAGGTGCAGGCGTCTGGCAGCACCTGTCTGCTCTTTGGTGCGCAAACCCTCGAGGGTCTTGACCATCACGCGAGTTTGGTTGTTGCTGTCGATTGCCGCCTCAGAGCCAGCATCATATTGAAAGTCTTCGTCGTGCACGATTGTGTCGACACCCTCAAGAGCGGTCGCCTCACGAAGCTCGAGCGGCGTGAACTTAACCTGCGCTGGCCCGCGTCGACCGAACACGTGCACATCGGTGACCGGCGAATTCTTCAGCGCTTCGAAAACGTAGTTTGGAATATCGGTACTCAAAAGTTGCTCGGGCACCTTGATTAGCATTCGAGCAACGTCGAGCGCTACGTTACCGTTACCGATTACCGCAATTTCTTTTGCGTTTAGCGGCCAGGTTCGAGGCACGTCAGGATGCGCGTCATACCAGTTCACAAAATCGGCGGCACCGTATGAACCGTCGAGTTGAATTCCTTCGATGTCAAGATCGGCATCCTTGATTGCACCGGTTGCAAAAATCACCGCGTTGTAGTGCTGCTTAAGTTCGTCGAGAGTAATGTCTTTGCCATACTCAACGTTTCCAAAAAACCGAATGTCACCACGATCAAGCACCTCAAAGAGCGCGTTCATGATTCCTTTAATTCTCGGATGATCCGGAGCCACCCCGTAGCGCACCAAGCCGTATGGCGCGGGAAGCAAATCAAACAAGTCAATCGACACATCGAAATCGCGCAGCTCAGATTTGATCAGCAGGTCGGCAGCGTAGATTCCGGCTGGTCCGGCACCGACGATAGCAAGTCTTAGTTTCGACATCTTTTCCTTGAAGTAGTTCTAGTTGTCTCGATCGACAACTGCGTTTGCAAAGTGAGCTAGAGCGCGTTTGGTTTGACCCTCTGGCAAAACATCGAGTGCGGCAATGGCCTCTTGCGCCCAGCGCTTGGCTTCGGCGTAGGCCTCGTCGGCTACCGGGTGGTTGCGAAGCTTCTCGACAACCTCGGCAAGACGCTCGTCTGAAGAGAGATCGCCGTCGATTTCGGCAATCAGCGCGGCAGCGGCTGCGTCGGTTTTCGCCAGCTTGCGCAGAAGCAGAACCGGCAGGGTTGGCACGCCAGCCCTCAGGTCAGTGCCGGGCGTCTTGCCCGATGGCCCAGCTGCCGAGATGTCGATGACGTCGTCGACCAGTTGAAAAGCCACTCCGACCTTTTCGCCAAACTCACTGAGGGGTTCGAGAAAACGCTCTGGAGCATTGGCAATCATGACGCCAAGCTTGGCGCTCGCCGCAATTAGCGAACCAGTTTTGTCGGCTAACACCTGAAGGTAGTGAGCGATCGGGTCTTCATCGCCTTCAACACCAACGGTCTCGTTGAGCTGACCGATGCACAGCCGCTCGAAGGTATTCGCCTGCATCGTGATTGCCTCGATGCCGAGGTCGGTCGACAAAATTGAGGCGCGCGCCAGCAAGAGGTCTCCGACAAGAATTGCGATCGAGTTTGAAAAAACATTCTGAGCCGTTGGCACGCCTCGTCGGGTCGGGGCATCATCCATGACGTCATCGTGGTACAGCGTTGCAAGGTGGGTGAGCTCAACAATTGCCGCAGCAGCGACAACGCGCTTAGTCGCACCATCGCCGAGCAGTGATGTCAGCAGAAGCAAGACGGGTCGAACGCGTTTTCCTCCGGCTTCAACCAGGTGGCGCGCGGCAGTCTGCAGAATCGGGTTGGTGTGTTTCGTGGCTTCGAGAAGTTGCGCCTCAACTAATTCGAGGTCGCGTTCAATTTGTGCGAGCAATTCACGATCGGCAAATTTCTTGAACTGAGAAGGCAGTTTTGCGCTCACTTCTTGGCCTTCTTCTTCGATTTTGCTTTTGGTTTGCGCGCGCTGTGAATTGCAACAGCACCAAACACTAAGTTCTGATAAGCGACTTTCTCGAAACCTGCGCCGGCAATCTTTTTTGCGAGTTTCTTTTGGGTCGGCCAAGCCAAGATTGACTCGGCAAGGTAGTCGTAAGCTTCGGGCTTCTGCCCAGCAAGTCTTGAGAAAACTGGCAGCAACCTCTTCAGATAAAACTCATAGAGCGGGCGCAAGGCTTGATTCTGCACTCTGGAGAACTCGCAGATCACCACGCGGCCACCCGGCTTGGTCACCCGAAACATTTCTTTCAGCGCTTTTTCAACATCGACAACGTTTCTGAGGCCGAACGAAATTGTGGTTGCATCAAACTCGTTGGCCTCGAAGGGCAGATTGGTTGCGTCGGCAAAAACAAATTCAAGTTCGGGATGGCGCTTTCGGCCCTCTTCGAGCATGCCCTGCGAGAAATCTGAAGCCACAACTCTCACCGAGTCGAGCTTGAAGGCAATAGACGAGGAACCGGTGCCGGCGGCCAAATCGAGGATGCTCTGGCCGGGCTTTGGCGCTACTGCGTCGCGCACTTTGGTTCGCCAGCGTTTGGTTTGCCCGAAAGACAGCAAATCGTTGGCTCGATCGTATTTTGAGGCTACAGAATCGAACATGGCGGCAACCTCGGTGGGGTTTTTGGCCAAATCTGCTTTACTCACTGCCTAAGTCTACCTGCGCTCTTATGGCTGGCTTCAGGCAGATTCCTACCTCTTATTGAGAACTGAGCGGCGAACAGCCAAGACACCGAGGGCGATTGATCCGGCAGCCATTGTCGAAATAGCGACGGTCGTCACGATGAAGAATGAGTCGGCCGCGGTCTTTTGGTTGGTTGCCGCAGAGGTTGGGTCAATCGGCATATTCTCGCGAGGGTCAATATTGGCCGAGTCGAGCAGTTGCTGGCCCTCGATGCCGCCCGGGTTAGTGACGACTAGTGGAGGAAGAAAAACCTGCTCCACTTCGCCATATTGCTCACGCAACAAATCGTGGTGAAGGTCGTCGTGATCTGGTTCAGATTCGGCGTCGCTTGGAGCCGAAGGCACCGGTTTAGATTGTGGGCTTGAGCCCAGCGCGTGACTCACAGAAAGTGAGCTCAACGCAAAGAAAACCGCCAACATAAGGCCGACCACGGCTGTTGCGCTTCGGGTCGAAATCACAAATGCTCCTGCGGAATAGTATGGCTGGTGCGACAAGTTTAACTTTTTGATGCCCCTGTAGTGAAGTCTCGGCCGAGTCTTCACAGATAACCCCCAGCCTGAAATTGGTGCCGATTGACTAGATCTGAAGTGCGTTTGAGCCTGCGCACGACTCGGCTGTCGACCGACGCCAGCTTTTCAATAATCGAGCACCTGCCCGAGTCGGCATCGGCATTTTTGCGCAATAAAGAGGGTCTCGTCGGGTGGGGCGAAGCCGCTCGTCTGACCGCTAAGGGGCCACAGCGCATGCAGCAGCTGGCGGCGGCCTGGCGCGAACTGGTATCGCAAACCGATGTCGCAGACGAAGTTGGTGTGCCTGGTTCGGGGCTGGTTGCCTTCGGCAGCTTTGCCTTCGCCGATGACAGCGAAGACGCAAGCGTCTTGATTGTTCCGAAGATTTTGCTCGGCAGTCGCGATGGGGTTTGCTGGCTGACTCAAGTTGAAGAATCGACTTCTGAAAATTTCTGGGATGAACCACAGCACTACCGAGAGAATTCCGCAATCACACTTCGCGAGGGTCTGCAGTCGGCCGAAGGATTCATGAGCGCGGTAAGCACAGCAATCTCGAACATCGAAAACAGTCGAGTTAAGAAAGTTGTTATTGCGCGCGACCTAGTCGCCTCAACTCCAACCGAGTTTGACATCAGAACTGCACTCCATCGCTTTGCGACTAAATACCCAACCTGCTGGACATACTCGGTCGATGGATTATTCGGTGCCTCACCAGAGTTGCTCGTGCGTGTTTCGCACAAACAAGTCTCTGCACGAGTGCTGGCCGGAACCGCCGGGCGCGGAACAGATCCGGGAGTTGATTTTGCGATTTCGACTGCACTTGCTGCTTCGAGCAAGAACATCGCAGAGCATAAGTTTGCGGTTCAGTCGCTGGTTGACGAATTACAAAAGTTTTGCAGTCAGGTAGACGCAGACAGCGAACCATTCAGCTTGCAGTTGCCAAACCTTTGGCATCTGGCCAGCGATGTTCACGCGGTGCTAAGAGACGACGCGTCGGTTCTAGATCTTGCTGCGGTTTTGCACCCAACGGCAGCGGTCGCCGGAACGCCAACCGAATCTGCGCAGCAGCTAATCGCCGAACTCGAACCATTTGACCGCGGGCGTTACGCGGGGCCGGTCGGTTGGATTGGTGCCGATGGCGACGGCGAGTGGGCGATCGCTCTTCGCGGTGCCCTGCTGCAAGACAACCAAATCACCGCCTACGCCGGCTGCGGAATTGTCGCGGAGTCTGACCCGGTTGCCGAACTCGAAGAGACCGAACTGAAATTCAAGCCAATTCGCGAGGCGCTTGCGTGATTGCTGGCTAGTAGAGCAGAACCTCGATGAGCACGCGACCCCTGGCCTGCAGCGCTTCTGAGAGCTGTTCGAGCCTTTCAACACGGATGTACTGCCACCCGTAGGCCTCGGCCAAGTGCCAGAAATCAACGTTCTGTCTGGTTCTGAAAAGGCGGTCGAACGCCTGATCGTCGATTGTCGATGCGATTTCTAGAGTCTCAAAAATAGTGCCGCCACCATCGTTGCCGACAATAACCTGCAGATTCAAATCCTTATCCTGCTGATCGAATGCCAGCGACCCGACGTCGTGCAGGGCGGTTAAGTCGCCCATCAGAGCACGCGTCACACCAACAGAATCAACACCGTGGTCGCTGAAGAAGTCGTGGTTCGCGATTGCGATACCGGTTGCAGTCGCGATTGTTCCATCGATGCCAGACAGGCCTCGATTAGAAAACACGGCAATTGGTTTCGCCGGCGCCATCGAATCTGCCTCACGAATCAACCTGCTGGCACCGAGCACAATGCAATCGTTTTGATCTGAGGCAAGGTAGAGCTCGCGAACAAGATTTGCGCGATCGAGCTTCTCTTCAAAAACAAATTCGTTTTCGGCGTCGGCCGCGCGCCAATTTGCCAACCAAGAAAAGTCAACCTCACTATCGACCGAAATTTCATCAACAAATTGCTTTGCGCGATGCGCCACGTCGAATAATCCGTGAGTCTTGCTTCGAACGACAACCGTTTCAATTTCTTCGTTGAAGAAGAGTGCTGTGACTTGACGACTTAGTGTCGGTTTGCCAAAAACAATTACGCGACGAATTTCACTTGCGAGTTGGTGCTTTTCTTGCAGCAGTCGACGGTAACTAACAATTGCGTTCAATCCGTAGCGAGCACCCGAAGATGGTTCGGCGAAAAGCGGCCAACCGAAAGACTCGGCTAGCTCGACAGCATCTTCACCAGCACCCGCGCCAGCAATTACAACCGTTGGCACTGTTGCGTCGAGAATCGCCCAGTCGAGTTCTGGCGACTCGTCGTCGACTGCTTTTTCGAGCACCTCAATCTTCGCTGCATCGGGCAGCGCGCTAGACAGTGGCTCTCTGAAAGCAAGGTTCACTTGAACCGGCCCCGAGTTGCTTCGCAGCGAAGCCGAAACAGCTTGCGCTAACTCGACGGCACGTTGGGCTTCATCGACATTTGGTTCTGGTGCCTCGACATCAAAAACCATCGGCACAGCCGCACCAAAAATTCCAACCTGTTCGGTGGTCTGGTTTGCGCCAACTCCGCGCAACTCGGCGGGGCGATCTGCAGTGAGCAGAATCAACGGAACCCCCGAGTGGTGAGCTTCGAGCACTGCGGGGTGCAGGTTGGCAACTGCGGTGCCAGATGTGGTGATCAGCGCAACGGGCGTCTGGGTCGCCAGTGCAGTGCCCAGGGCTGTGAAGGCCATCGATCGCTCATCAATTCGCACGTGCAACTTGATTCGCCCAGCGCTTGCCAACTGTTCGGCCGCAACGGCTAGGGCCTGAGATCTGGCGCCAGGGGCTAGGTATACGTGCCTAACCTCGGCCAGGGCAGCCAGATTAGCCAGAAAATTGGCTGCAAAAACCTGCGCTGGGGCTTGGGTCACTCTTTGCCCTCGTCGTCTTTGCGCAGACGCTCGGATAGGTCGCGCAAAAACTGTGGATCGTCATCGGGGGCAGATGGCTTAGGTCTCTGGCGTCTGCCAGGGCCACCGATTGGGCGACCAAATAACAGATAGAGAAAGCCGCCGATCGGGGTGATCAGCAGGCAGAGCAGCACCCACACATACTTCGGCAGCACGCGAACCGAATTGCGGTCGGCGCTGGCGGCAAAGGCGGTCACGAAGACCGTGAAAATGATCAAGACAATGAGGCCAAAGATTGTAAAGCGCATGGCTTAACTCTAATCAGCCAAAACTTAGACTGGAACCGTGAAGAACCCCTGGGTCAAGTATCTTGTGCTGAGAATCGGCACCTTTTCGGCATTTCTAGCCGTCTTTCTCTTGCTTCAGTTTGACCCCTTTTATGCCGCCGCCATCGCAGCGATTCTGGCTCTGGCAATTTCACTGATTTTCTTCGGCAAACAACGTGATGCGGTTTCGGCGGCAATTTACCGAGCTAGAAACAAAAAGAACGATTCAGACACCGACGCCGAAGACTCTGCCGATGATCAGGCCGACGACAGGGCAGACGACTCGCGCAGCTAGCCAACCGACACGGCCGCAAGGCCGTATCCCAGAAGCAACGCATAGGCCAGCGCACCGAAACTTGTGAGCTTCAGGGCCAGAATCAATTCTTTTGGCTGCTTCGCTGTCGCAACAATAAGTGTCGCTGGCGCGACGAACAAAATGCTCACGAAGGCAAAAAATGTTGCCGGATACAGCAGCACGAATCCAGACAACAAGACAAGCGGGATCCAGATAAATGCGAAGTAGATTGCCTTGGCGGCGCGTTTGCCAACTTTCACCGCGAGAGTGTTTTTTGAAACGTGTCTGTCGAGATCTATATCTCTGATGTTGTTCACCATGAGCACCGCGGCAGAGAACAGGCCGATTGCAGTTGCGCCAACAAAACTGACCATCACAACCAAAGAGTTCTGCTCAAAATTGTCAATCTGAATATATGCGGTGCCGACCGTTGCAACGATTCCAAAAAACAGAAACACCGATAGCTCACCGAGTGCCGCGTAGCCGTATGGGCTTTTGCCACCCGTGTAAAACCAAGCGGCAACAATTGCGACTAATCCAACCGCGAGCAACCACCAGATCTGCGTGATGAGCACAATGGCTAGACCTGCCGCGGCAGCCAGAAAGAAAAATGCAAAAGCCGCGCGCTTTACCGCAGCTGGCTTCACCGAATTGCTTCCGGTGAGTCGAAGCGGCCCAACTCGCTTGGCATCGGTTCCGCGAATTCCGTCGGAGTAGTCATTGGCGTAATTCACACCGATTTGAAGAAACAGTGCAACTGCTAGGGCCAGCAGGGTGAGGGTGGCGTCGAATGACTGAATCGAGGCCGCGGCTCCGGCTCCGATTGCTACCGGTGCAACGGCAAGTGGAAGCGTGCGCAACCTGGCGCCCTCTAGCCAGAGGCGTGCCTTGCGCTTGACTGCCTTTTTCTTATTGGCCACTTTTGCCCTCTTCGAATAGTTTTTTGATGGCCTGCAGATCGTGCTTGCCGTTGTTCAATTTTGGCACTCGGTCTGCACGGATGATTCGAAGTGGCTTGGCCGCCGGCCCGAGATCGCTTGCTAGCCGAATGGCGATTTCGTCGGCCACCTCGGGGCTACCCAGGTAAAGAATTGCTACGCGCTGACCCCACTCTTGATCGTCAATCGCGGCGGCGGCCACTTCAACCACGCCTCCGACTGAGCCGGCAACCGCCTCAACTCGATCGAGCGAAACCTTGATGGCCCCCGAGATGAAAACGCGATCTGCGCGACCAAGAACCGTGAGCCGTTCATCGCTAATCTCTCCGAGGTCGTTCATCACGACGCTGCCGGCTGTTCGAAAATTATTTGCAAGCGTTGGCGATGAAATCTCAATGCGCCCATCATCAGTTAGGCCAACGCTCACGCCATCGAGTGCAATGCCGTCGTAGACAACGCCACCGAAGGTCTCGGCAGAACCATACGTCTCAACGATGTTCACATCTAATTCGCGAAGAGAAGAAACCAGTTGCGGTGAGACCGCTTGCCCACCAACCAAAATTGCGTCGTAACTTCTGAGTGCGCTCAGCACACTTTCGTCGTGCTCGGCCGCAGTTAGCAAACGCAAAAGTTGTGTTGGCACCAGCGAGGTGAATTTCTTTGCGGCGCTGAGCATCGAGGTGTGACGAACAAATGCTTCGGCGGTGAACGACACGGATGTGTTCATCATCACCGGTTGAGTGTCGGCAACCGCAGAGCGCACCAAAACATTCAGGCCCGCGATATAGTTAATCGGCAGCGCAAGTAACCACTGCCCCTGACCGCCCAATCGTGCGGCGCTTGCCTGCGCGCTGGCCAGAGCGGATTCGACCGAAAGCTCTAGGCGCTTTGGTTCACCGGTTGAGCCGCTGGTTTCGACGATGAAGGCCACCGAGTCGTCGACTTCCTGGGGCAAGCCGTGCACCTCGGGCATGAGCCCGTTGGTTTCCGCTGGAGTGACATAGAGAGCGAGTTTGCCTGCCAGCGCATCGGCAACTGCAAGCAGCGCGCTAAACGGGTCGTTTGCAGCGACGAGCTTTAGCGGTTTGGTCACTTGAGCGGTTTCGCTTTAGTAGTGCCAAGGAAAAGGCGACCAGTCGGCATCGCGCTTCTCAAGAAACGAGTCGCGGCCCTCTGCAGCTTCTGCGGTGCCATAAGCCAAACGAGTTGCCTCGCCCGCGAAAATCTGCTGGCCAACCAGGCCGTCATCTACCGCGTTGAACGCAAACTTGAGCATGCGAACCGCCTGCGGTGACTTGCCCAGAATCTCGGCACCCCACTCGACGCCGGTCTTCTCGAGTTCTGCGTGATCTACGACGGCGTTGACGACACCCATTTCATAGGCGCGCTCGGCCGAATACTCGCGGCCCAAGAAGAAGATCTCGCGGGCAAACTTTTGACCAACCTGGCGAGCGAGCAGTGCGCTGCCGTATCCTGCGTCAAATGACGCAACATCGGCGTCGGTTTGCTTGAAGCGCGCGTGCTGTCGCGAGGCAATAGAAAGGTCGGCGATTACATTCAACGAGTGACCGCCGCCGGCAGCCCAGCCAGGCACGAGAGCGATAACAATCTTCGGCATGAAGCGAATCATTCGCTGAACTTCGAGAATGTGCAACCGGCCACTGCGAGCCGCGTCGATGGTCGAGGCATCTTCGCCCTCGGCATACTTGTAGCCGTCTTGACCGCGCACGCGCTGATCGCCGCCGCTCGAGAAAGCCCAGCCGCCATCCTTGGCTGAAGGACCATTGCCGGTCAAAAGAACAACGCCAACCTTCGAGTCGGTGCGCGCGTGCTCGAGAGCTGACGCTAATTCATCGACGGTCTTCGGCCTGAAGGCGTTGCGAACTTCGGGGCGATTGAACGCGATGCGAACCATTCCGAGCGACACGTGGCGGTGATAGGTGATGTCGGTTGCCGACTCGAATCCGGGCACCTCGCGCCAGATTGCAGCGTCGAACAACTCGGATACCTGATTAGCCATGAATCTAGACTAACAACGTGCCCCATTTCGAGAAACCCGCAGTTAGCGACCTGCTCGCTCAGGCGCGGGTGCTTTCGGTGCCAATGCGGGTCAAGTTTCGCGGCGTAACCCACCGCGAGGTGGTGCTTTTCGAAGGCAGCCACGGATGGACCGAGTGGTCGCCCTTTCTCGAATATGACGACGAAGAGGCCGCGGTTTGGCTGCGGGCCGCTCTCGAGTTTGGATTCGCGCCGGCACCCAGAATTATTCGTTCGGCGATTTATATCAACGCAACGCTCGCGGCGGTTTCACCCGATCTCGTTGAAGAGCAGTTGGCGGCCTTTGGTCACTTTCGCACGGTCAAAATAAAAGTCGCCGAACCAGGGCAGCGCTTCGAAGAAGATCTCGCTCGCGTTCGTCGCGTGCGCGAACTGCACCCTCAAGCAGCAATTCGGTTGGATGCCAACGGAGGCTACGACGTCGCAACCGCAATCGAGGTTGCAAAGCAACTTGCGCTCGAATCTATCGACCTCGAATACTTTGAACAACCGGTGAAGACAGTTGAAGAGCTGGCGGAGGTTCGTTCGAAGCTCGCTCGCATCGGGGTGAAGGTTGCCGCCGACGAGTCAGTTCGCAAAGCTAGCGATCCGCTTGCGGTCGCGCAGGCCAACGCTGCAGACGTGCTCGTTATCAAGGCCCAGCCACTCGGTGGAATTCAGTCGGCGTTAGACATCACGCGCGAGGCAAAGTTGCCGGTTACGGTTTCGAGTGCGCTCGAGACATCCGTGGGAATTTCGATGGGCTTACACCTGGCCGCCGCGCTAGAGGTTGAATCTTTTGACGCCGGGCTCGGCACAGTTGCGTTGCTTGCAGAAGACGTTTGCGAAGAACCGTTTATCGCTGAGAACGCGATGCTCTATGTGAACCGTGCGGTGCCGAGTGAGTTGCAGTTGGCCAAACTCGCGGCTGACTCGGAGCGCACCCAGTGGTGGCACGAACGACTGAAGCGCTGCTTCAATCTGGTTTGACGGTTTAGAGTCCGCTGTAAACGTGTAGACCTTTGAAGTAAAGGTTCACGACCACGAAGTTGAAGATCACGGCGCCGAAACCAACCAACGATAACCAGGCCGAACGCTTGCCCGACCAACCGCGGGTTGCGTTTGCGTGCAGGTAGCCGGCGTAGAGGGTCCAGATGATGAAGGTCCAGACCTCCTTGGTGTCCCAGCCCCAGTAGCGGTGCCAGGCACGCTCGGCCCAGATAGCGCCTGCGATCAGGGTGAAAGTCCAGAGAATGAAACCGATGATGTTGAAACGGTATGAGAGTCGCTCGAGCTTGTTGTCTGCCGGAAAACTCGAGAACAATCTCTTCAAACCCTTTACAAAACTGAGTTTCGATTTCTGCAACCAACCGGCCGTCTTCAAGAGGTAGGCAATCGCAAGTGCGGCAGCAATGTAGAAAAACGAAGTTGCAAGAACCGCAACGCTCACGTGGATGATCAACCAGTAGCTCTGCAGCGCAGGCATGAGTGAGGCAACTTCAACATAGAAAACTGTCGTCGCAACGCCGAGCGTCAGCAGAGCGAAACTGCTGATCAGAATAGACGCAAATCTAATTTCTTTCACAAAAACTCGAGCGCCCAAGTATATGACTGCAATCACTAGGCTGCCTGTGATTGCATACTCATACATGTTTCCCCACGGCACTCGCGCAACTGAGATGGCACGAAGAACTACACCGATGGCGAGCAACGCTGTTGCGAAAATCAAGAACACCAGACCGGCTCGTTCGCTAATGCTTGCGCGCGAACGTACATCCTTGTTTTCACTCGCGGTGCGAGCGAGGTTCAAAGCGTCGGCTAGAAAGGCAAATGTATAAATTGCCATTGCGGCATAAATAAAGAGTCTCGAGATTTGCGAAAGTTCTTCGCTGAGCACCACGTTATTCAATCTTTGCCTTCTTTATGTCATCAGTTAAATCGTTGAGAACTTTTTCAAGAGTCGGGTCGTCGCCGCGGGTTAGCGCAGCAAGCTCGAAACCATCTTCAGTCTTGCGAACCCAAACGCGCCTTCTTGGCACCAGCAACGTGATCATGAGTCCACCAAGAGATAACAAGGAGAAAAGCAGAATCCATCCCACGCCGGGGTTGTAGCTGATGTCTAGCGAGATAAATCGCTTTAGGCCGTCAAAAGTCACGGTGCCGAGCCCGTTTGGCAGGTTGGCGGTTTGTCCGCGCTCGAGCTCGATGGCCTTGGTATCGGCCTCTCCACCGGCAACCTGGGTCATCTTCTCGATGTCTAGCGAGTAGACATTTCTTGGGATTCCCTGGTCGAGCCCAAGATCGCCCTCATAGACGTTCATGGTCAGCAGCGGGTTGATCGGGTCAGGAAAAATCGAGCTCTTGGCACCCGTGACCAGGTCGGCCGCGGTTGGGTAGAAGAAGGCGATCATGCCGAACTGCTTGGGCTTGGCGTCGGGCAGTTTGTAAACCCCGAGCGATGTGTAGTTCTTGTCTTGCGGCAAGAAGGCCACCGGGCCAGAGAACGAAATCTGCCCGCTCACATCGCGCACGGTTACGACCGGGGCATAGCCGTTGCCGGTCAGGTAGAGCTTGGCGTTAGGCAGCTCTAGCGGTTCGTTGACACGGATGAACCCCTGGGTTGGCTCGCCGTCTGCGCCAATCTTGCTGGTCACGGTTGCCTTGAAGTCGAGTGGAGTGCCGAGGTTGGTTTCGTTTCTGATGTCAAAGATCACGCTGAACTTGTCGAGTCGAACGCTCAGCGGCGTCAGTTGATTTTCGTCGAAAAATGTGCCCGGAGAAATCGAGTCATAGCTTGCGAGATTGTTGACAAAGGTTTCGCCCTCAATCAAAACTCTTTGCCCGCTGTAACTTAGCCCGCCACCAATTCCAACAGCAATTAGAACTCCGATTAGCGAGAAGTGAAAGACCAGGTTTCCGGTTTCGCGCAAGTAGCCCCGCTCGGCCGAAACAGCGGTGCGAGTGGTGGAGACACGATACCCCTGCTTGCGCAAAACTTTTTCGGCGCGTTCGACAATGTCAGCCTTCTTAGATTTGACAATCTTGTGAGCGGGCATGCGCGCAAAGTTTCGCGGTGCCGCCGGTGGTTGGCTTCTTAGCGCGTTGTAGTGCACCTTGGTTCGCGGCACAACGCAGCCAACCAAACTGGTGAAGAGCAGAATGTAAATCGCGCTAAACCACACCGACGTGTAAACGTCGAATAGCTGCAGCGAATCTAGCACCGCTGCAAAATCAGGGTTGTTTTCGAAATACTGCTTGACACCATTTGGGTCTGCGCTTCGCTGTGGATATATCGAGCCTGGCACGGCCGCAATTGCTAAGAGCAGCAACAGCATGAGTGCCGTGCGCATCGACGTGAGTTGACGCCAGAACCAGCGCGCCCATCCGCGAACGCCGATGTCTGGAGAATCGATCTCGATGTCTCTCGAATTAGATGGCTGGGAAGAACTCACTGTTCACCACCTGAAAGTATTCGATGACCAAGTTCCAAAGGCCGGTGACCAATAGCAAGCCGAGCAAGATGAGCAAAACGGCGCCACCGATATTGAACGCACGGATGTGCCTGCGAACGAAACTCACCGAGCGGGTGGCCCACGAGAATCCGGCAGCAATAGCGATGAACGGCAGCCCGAGGCCGAGCGAGTAGGCGGCGGTCAGCGTTGTGCCGCGCAGGGCCTGACTCGAGTCGAGGCTGAGTGCTAAGACCGAGGCGAGGGTTGGGCCGATGCAAGGAGTCCAGCCGAGGCCAAAGACTATGCCGAGTAGCGGGGCACCAATTAGGCCAACGCGAGGGTGCCAGCTCGGCTTGATGGTTCGCTGCATGAAGCCAAACTGCCCGAGCATCACGAGGCCGAGCAAGATCACGATTACTCCGAGAATCGGCTGAATCATCGAGCTAAAGGCATAGAGCCGAGCGCCAAAGACGCCGAAGACCGTGCCGAGTGAAACGAACACGGCCGAGAAACCTAAAACAAACAACACCGTGCCAAGTACGATGCGTGATTTCGGTGCAGCGTTGCCCGAAACGAAACCAAGGTAGCTGGGCACCAGTGGCAAGACACAAGGGCTCAAGAATGAGACGAGGCCGGCAAGAATTGCAATCGGAATTGCGACGAACATTGAGCCGCCAAGAATTTGTTCGGCTAGATTCACTTTTCGTCAACCACTCTTTGAATTAGAGCTTTGAGCGTGCTGGCTTCAACCTGACCGAGAACTCGAGCAGCTACTCGACCTTTTTTGTCAATCACGAGAGTGGTCGGCACAGCCTGCGGAGTTACCAATCCGGTGAATGCGAGAAGCACAGAACCGCTTTGTGAATCGAGAATCGAAGGCCAAGTGATGTTGAATGTGCGGTCGAATGCAAGAGCCGTGGCAGCAGAGTCGCGAACGTTGACGCCAACAAACTGAACGTTTTTGCCGACAAACATTTTGTTCACTTCAACCAGGTCTGGTGCTTCTGCTCGGCAAGGCGCGCAACCGGCGTACCAGTAGTTCATGACTACAACAACGCCAGTGAGTTGATCGCTCTTGAGAATTCCGCCGCTCTCGGTTGGTCCAGCCCAAGAAACCGGTTTGCCGCGATTGGCTTCGGCAAATTCTGAAACTGTGCCGTCACCGGCGATGTAGTTTTTGTTGCCACCGGCCTTGAACTGATCTGCGAGTGAATCGTTGGCGCAACCGCTAACCGAAAATGAAAGCGCTACCGCGAGCGCGGCGGCAAGTGCACCGCGAAGCAGTTTGTTCGCCACCATCACACCGCACCTTTGTCGCGCGCACCGGCATCGGCGGCAGGGTCAAGATATTCGACCTCTACCCAGTCGCCGTTGCGACGCTCAAAGGTCGTTATCGAAGACAATCCGCAGCGACGCTGTTTTGGGCTGTGCGCGAGCCTCACCCCAGAAGTCTTGCGATGCACCATCCAGATCGGCAGCTGGTGGGTAACCAACACGGCGTCTCCTGATTCGACCTCTTTGGCGATCTCATCCATGGCTTCAAACATGCGAGTCACGATTGACTCGTAGCTCTCACCCCAAGACGGAGTATTTGGGTTGCGCAGGTGCAAATAGAGGTGCGGGCGAATGGCCAGGTGCTTGGCACTGAGTTTGCGCCCCTCGAACACGTTGTGTGGTTCAATCAGGCGCTGGTCTGTGATGACATCTAGGCCAAAGTGCTCGGCGATAGGCTCGGCCGACTGCTGGGTGCGAAGCAGTGGCGACGAGACAATTCGTGAAATAGGTCGGTTTAGTGCTTTGAGGGCCTGAGCTGCGGTTTTCGCCATCTCAACGCCTCGCTCGCTCAGGTGAAAGTGCGGAAGGCGTCCGTAAAGAACGCCACCGGGGTTGTGAACCTCACCGTGGCGAACCAGATGTAGGCGTTCGGCGGGCATGGGTCAAGTCTACCCGCGAGTAAACTTGGGGCCAGACGCCTCTTCAGGCAACACTCAGCAAGAAAGCAAGGATGACATGCGTGACCGCACTCTCGTAAAGGATCTGGCCGCTAGCCAGGATGGGCCGGTTGTTCTTGGTGGCTGGGTTGAGAAGCTGCGCGACCAGAAGCGCATCCAGTTTGTAATTCTTCGCGACGAGTCTGGCGACGTTCAGGTCACCTACCCTCGCCCGGTAGTTGGCGACGAGCCTGACGAAAACGACGCACTGGCGGCCAAGATTTCTACCCTCACCGCTGGCTCTTTCATTTGGGTTCACGGTCGTTTGATTCACGACGAGCGCGTCAAGCTCGGTGGCCTCGAGATTCAGCTCGACGACATCGAGATTGTGACACTTGCCGACCCGATCAGCCCGATTGCCGACGACACTTCGATCGACAAGCGTCTCGACTGGCGCTTCTTAGATCTTCGCCGTTCAGAGATGAACCTGGTCTTCAAGATTCAGACCACCATCGAGCACGCCTGGCGCGAGTATTGGAACGAGAACAACTTCGTTGAGATTCACTCACCCAAGTTGATGGCTTCGGCTTCAGAGTCGAACGCAGAGTTGTTCAAGCTCGAATACTTCGAGACTCACGCCTACTTGGCACAGAGCCCTCAGTTCTATAAGCAGATGGCGATGATGGCCGGCTTCGGTCGCATCTTCGAGATTGGTCCGGTATTCCGTGCCGACCCGTCTTTCACCTCGCGTCACGCAACCGAGTTCGTTTCGGTCGATATCGAAGTCTCATGGATCGACTCGCACGAAGACGTCATGGCAATTCAAGAGCAGCTCTTGGTTCGCGCTATCAGTGCAGTGAAAGAAAAGCACGGCGAAGAAATCCAGCGTCTCTTCGATGTTGATGTTGTTGTGCCGAGCGTTCCGTTTCCGCGCATTCCGCTTGCCGAGGCTGTTGACATCGTCAAGGCTCGCGGCCACGAGATTGCTCGCGGTGGAGACATGGACCCAGAAGGCGAGCGCCAGATTGCGGCTCACGTCTTCGAGAAGCACGGCCACGAGTTTGTATTCTTGACCGACTACCCAGCGACGGTTCGCCCGTTCTATCACATGCGTCACGCCGACAACCCTGCGCTGACTAACAGCTACGACCTAATCTGGCGCGGCACCGAGATCACCACTGGTGCTCAGCGCGAGCACCGCCTCGACGTGCTCATCGAGCAGGTCAAGTCAAAGGGTCTCGAGCCAGAGGGCCTACAGACCTACCTCGACTTCTTCAAGTACGGCGCTCCGGCGCACGGAGGCTTCGGCATGGGTCTGCTTCGCGTGATCATGTTGCTGTTGCACCAGCCAAACATTCGCGAGGTTGGTTACCTGTTCCGCGGACCAAACCGTCTCGAGCCTTAGTCTCAAAAAGAAATCCCCCGGATGCGTTCCGGGGGATTTTCTATTTCATCCAGTTCTCGACCTGCAAGCCCTTGACTCGCAAAAAGTGTTTCGTGTTGTTAGTCACGAGAGTCAGTTGATTTGCCATGGCTTGACCTGCAATCAAAGTGTCAGCATCGCCTATTTGTTTTCCGGCAGATGTCAGTTCTGCAAGCACCCTTCCAGATTCACGAGCATCACCGTCGTCGAAACTTAAAACTGTCACGCTTGCGAGAAAGTTTGTGAGAAACATCTCAATCTTTTCGCTCTTTGTTTGCATGAGGCCTCGCCAGAGTTCGTGATAAGTGACAGATGAAATTGCCCACTCGCCTAAGTTTTCGAGCATTTTCTGCTTTAACCTAGGTGACACGTTTTTAGCAAAATTGCTAGCAATGTCTGTGTCGACTAGATACTTCATTCGGCATCAATCAGTTCTTGAATTGACTTACGAACCGGCGCAGGTTCATGACTTCGTTCGAAGTCAGGCCACTCGTCGTCAGATACTGGGCCATACTTTTCGTGCAGAGCGAATAGCTCATCAAATGGATTCGGCTTGCGACGTTTGATCTCGATGTTTCCGGTTTCCTCGTCAATCTCGAGATAGACGACTCCACCGGTGATGTTGAGCGATGCTGGCAGTCGAATTGCGCTGCTTCCCCCGTTTTTGAAAACCTTTGCTTCGAGAACTGTCTTCATGGTCTGCCCCAATCGGTCAAATGTATAGACAAATTGTATAGACAACTTCAAAAAGCGACAAGCCCTTGCGAGCGCGATTTCTCGGGTTTACTTGAGTTTCTTGATGGTGGTGTGGGCCTTAGCAGCCCACGGATACCTGCGGCCCAGCCTGCTCAGCGCAAAAACCAGGATTGGAAACCAGAACCGCCTCAAGATCCAGACAACGGCCTTGAACATCAGCGCACCGCCTCCTCGAGTGCGGCCATGAGTCGAATCGGGTCGATCTTCCAGTAGTTGTGAACCTTGCCGTTTACCAAAAGCACCGGGATCTCCTCCGAGTAACGAGCGGCTAGCTCGGGGTCATCCAAGATGTTTTGCTCGGTGATGTGCACCTGAACCGAGGCGGCGATGCCGGCGTGCAGCGAGCGAAACTGGCCCGTGACTGTGTTGACCACTAAGCGGGCGTCATCGCAGAGATGGCAGCCAGGCTTGCCAATCAGCGTCAGAGAGATGTCGTATGACATACATCAAGACTAGGGCAACCCCGTGCGCAACTAAACTTGTGAGGTGCCCAAGACCCCACCGGCGAAAATCGAAGCTGCGTTCTTCGATGTCGACAACACCATTCTTAGAGGTTCGTCGAGTTTCTTGTTTGGCAAAGCAGCATTCAAGCGCAAGTTCTTCAGCCGTCGCGACTTTTGGAACTTCGCTTGGCACCAGGCCCGCTTCATCGCTCGCGGTGAGAGCGCAAAGACCATGACCGAGATCAAAGATCGTGCGCTCGGTCTAATTGCCGGTCACAAAGTCGAAGAGCTCGAGGTGCTAACAGACGAGGTTTATGACGACTACATCAGCCCGAAACTTTGGCCAGAGACCGTGCGCATCGCCCAGCAACACATCAAGGATGGTCGCGAAGTTTGGTTGATCACCGCGGCACCGTTTGAAATTGCCGAAGTAATCGCTTCACGCCTCGGCCTAACCGGTGGGCTCGGCACAATCGTTGAACGCAAAGACGGAATTCTCACGGGCAAGCTAGTTGGCAAACCGCTTCACGGCAAGGCGAAATACAAAGCGATGAAGCAGCTGGCCAAAGATCGCAACATCAGCCTCAAGCGCAGTTACGCATACAGCGACTCGGTGAACGATTTGCCGATGCTCACCCACGTCGGAAACCCCGTGGCCATCAACCCAGACAAGACTCTAAAGACCCACGCCAAGGCCGCCGGTTGGAAGATTCTCGATTTCAAGAAACGCGAGCTGCGCGCCAACCGTTAAATGCGAAACCCGCCGGTTTCCCGACGGGGCTGCAAAGTTTCTACTTCTTATTGCGACGCTGGTGGCGAGTCTTGCGAAGCAACTTGCGGTGCTTCTTCTTCGACATACGCTTGCGACGCTTCTTGATTACTGAACCCATGAAGACCTCACAATTGATTTGACTGACCGCCAGTCAAACCAGCGAACAAAATAGATTCCCATCCTACCCGCTAGGCGGGCCTACACTCAAAACATGACCGAACAGCAGCCCTACAAAGTGCTATCAAGCACGGATGGCATCGAACTGCGCCACTACCCTGCCTATGTACTGGTTCAGGTGCGCGAGCCGGGCGACTTTATGCCGGCCGGAAACCGAGGCTTTCAGCCGCTGGTTAGCTACATCAGCGGCAACAACGCCACGGGCCAAAAGATTGCCATGACGGCCCCTGTGATTCAGGAGCCGTTTGGCGAAGCCGATCACCTGGTGAGCTTTGTTATGCCTGCCGACTTCGATTTCGAGAGCATGCCGTTGCCCATGAGTTCCCGGCTAAAGATTGTGCCGGTTGAGGCTCATCTAGCCGCCGCAATCAAATTTTCGGGTGGTTGGAATGAGCAGCGTTTTGCGGCAAAGGGTGAAGAATTGGTCTCGGCGGTGAAATCATCCGGTCTAGAGCCTATGGGTTCGGTTTATTGGGCCAGATTCGATCCACCTTACAAACCAGCATTTTTGAGACGTAACGAAGCACTCATCCGGATCAAAGACATAAAAGAAGGAACAAAATGAATCTACCTCCACTACTAAAGAAGGCTCTCGCCGAATTTTTGGGTGTAACCCTATTTCTCACAGCAATCTGCGGAGCTGCTGTTTATCAGAACAAAGAATTGGGCACTGCAGCTCTTGCCGCAGTTCTCGGATTAGCAATTCTTGTTACCGCATCAATCAGTGGTGGCCACCTAAACCCAATTGTTTCGATCTACTTCTTCTCACGTCGTGAAATTGGTCTCGTTCAGCTTCTCGTCTACCTGGTAGCGCAAATCACCGGAGGAATCTTCGGTGCATTCATCGCAGGCCAGATGTTCTTGCAGACATTCATGTTGGACACCAACATGAGCACTGCCAACGCGGGCGCATTGCTAAGCGAACTGTTTGTTGCCGGTGGTTTGGTCTGGTTGGTCGCCCGTTTGGCCTCAACCTCGAAAGCGCACTTGATTCCACCGGCCGTAGGTCTGTGGGTTTTTGCCGCAGCTATTTTCTCTTCAAGCGGCGCACAAGCCAACCCAGCGGTATCGATCGCGCTAGTTTTCGTCGGTCAGTCAACTGCCACAGCCGCTGGATACATTCTTGCCCAGCTCGGTGGAATGCTGATTGCCGCGATATTCATTCTCGTCTTCGCCGACAAGAAGACCAAGGCTGTCGTAGAGCAGTAAATCGATTCTGGCGAAAGAGGGCTCCTTCGGGAGCCCTCTTTTGTTTATCCGCAGTTAACCTTCACCTGCCACAGTTTTGACATGACAACTAAGGCATCAGTTCTCTTCGTTTGTGTTCACAACGCCGGCCGCTCTCAAATGGCTGCGGGCTTTCTGAAGCACCTCGCCGGTGATCGAATCGAGGTTCGCTCTGCGGGCACGGCCCCGGGCGAGAAAGTGAACCCCTCTGCAGTCGAAGCGATGGCCGAACTCGGCATCGACATCAGTCAGAACTTTCCGAAGAAACTAACCGACGAGGCCGTCAAAGACTCCGACTATGTGATCACAATGGGTTGCGGCGACACCTGCCCATTCTTTCCGGGCAAGACATACCTCGACTGGGTGCTAGACGACCCGGCTGGGCAGGGCGTTGAGGCGGTAAGGCCTATCCGTGATGAAGTGCGCAAGCACGTCGAAGCTCTCGTTGCCGAGATCGACGCTAAGTTCTAGTTTCTAGCTGCGCTTGTTTCGACGCTGAATCTCTGCGTCGATGTCTGCTTCGGTAATCTCCTTCTTAAACCCAGGGCCGTATGCATCGAGCCCAGCAAATAGAACTGCAATACCGATTCCAAACATCGCCCAGATTGGCCAGAAGTAGCCCTGGCCAGTCAATGCCCAAATCGCGGTAAGCAGGATCGAGACGGCAAACCAAACTCCGACGAGTTGCTTGAAGTCTTGCTTCTTCTTTAGGCTCTTGCGCGCCCACTCTCGAAGTCGAGTAGTTTCTTCATCTACCGAGGGTGCGACGGTCACTTTTTCTTTTGCCATTTTGCTTTGCCTTTCTTCTAGTTGCGCTTTACGCGCGCCTTAACTTCTTTGACAGCGGCCTGAACCTTGACGGTCACTTCGGTCTCGGTGTCTTTCTTCACCGTGGCGAGTTTGCGGCCTAGTTCTTTGGCCAGGTCGTCAACGTTCTTCACCTTTGACTTCGGGTTTAGTTTCTTGCCGAGCCAGGTTGATCCCTTGTTGATGTATTCACTTGCGATTTCTGCAAGTTCATCGGCACGCTCACCGAGCTCGGCGGTGATTTCTGCACCAGCAAACTTAGCCACCCAAACACCAAGCGGCTTTAACGCTTTCGGGTTGGTTGAGTAGACGGCAACCTTTGCGCGGCTCGCCTTGACCAGGCCGGCATCCTTGAGCACTGCAACTTGCTTGGTGGTTGCGGCCGGTGTCTCTTTGATGGCCTTCGCCAACTGAGCGATGGTCTGCTCGTCTTTGGCTAGCACCTCAAGAATCTCGCGACGCTTTGGGTCTGAGATTGCAACGAAAATGTCTGTCATTTCTTACCTATCTGTTATTGGCCGGCGGCGATTTCACGCGCGCGAGCTAGTGCTGCGTCTGTTGCCTCGATAAACATCTGATCGAGGTTGGACCCCTGCATGCGAGCGATCGCCTGCATGGTGGTGCCGTTTGGGCTGGTCACCTGACGACGCAAGTCTTCTGGTGTCTTGCCCGAGATAACCAATAATTCTGCGGCACCTAAGAACGTCTCGTTAACCATCAAGGCCGACTCCTCGGGCGTGAATCCGTGATGAATTGCCGCCTTGGTCAACTCTTCGACGAGCAAGAAAACGTATGCTGGCCCACTGCCACTGATTGTGCTGAGCGCATCGATTTTGTTTTCTTCGACAGTTATTGTTTTGCCGATTGTTGCAAAAAGTTGCTCGGTCAGAGTTTGGTGTTCTGCGCTTGCGCGTGATCCGAGTGCGATGCCGGTAACCGCGCGCCCGACGATTGCGGGGGTGTTGGGCATTGCTCGAATTACAGGATTGCCTTGCGTTAGAGCTGCTTGCATGGCGTCGGTTGTGATGCCGGCAGCAACGCTAATGATGAGCGCGTCGGGCTTGAGAGCGGGCGCGGTGAGTTGCTCGAGGGTTTCGATAACGTAGGCAGGTTTCACGGCAACGATTATCAGGTCGGCCGAATCAGCCGCCAAGGCGTTTGCGTCATCGCCGGCTAGTGAAGCTTCTTCGACTGAGTGGGCTGCGACCGAATGCCTGTTCTTTAACTTGGCTGCGCTGTCTGCGGTTTTGGTGGACACCGAGATCTTTGCAGCATCCATGCCGCTGGCAATCAGGCCGTCTAGAATCGCTGTGCCCATAGACCCTGAGCCAAGAATTGCGATTCGAATGTTCTTCACACTCAAAGTTTAGGCAACTTGTCTCTCTCTGGCTCAGGGTAGTTTTAAGCCATGGCTTCGAAGACAACTTATGCGTGCACCGAGTGTGGCTGGGCAACGGTCAAATGGGTCGGGCAATGCGGCGAGTGCCAAGCGTGGGACACCATGCGCGAAGGCTCAGCCAGCGCCGGCAAGGGTCTTGGCTCTGTTCGCTCGGTAAAGCCGTCGGTCATAGTAGCTTCGAGCGCGGCCAAGCCAATCACCGAAATCAGCACCGAATCGGTGGCAAGCCGCAGCACCGGCGTCAATGAGTTCGACCGGGTTCTAGGCGGTGGGCTTGTTCCAGGAGCTGTCATTCTGCTGTCGGGTGAGCCTGGCGTCGGCAAATCAACCCTGCTGCTCGAGGTAGCTGCAAAGACCGCGCAATCTGGCAGTCGAGTTCTCTACGTCAGCGGCGAAGAGTCAGTAGGTCAGATTCGCCTTAGAGCCGAGCGAACTGGCGCACTCAGTGAGAACCTGTTTCTCGCCAGCGAAACCGACCTCGGCACTGTGCTCGGGCAGATTGAGGCCACCAAGCCCGACTTGCTGGTTATCGACTCGGTGCAGACCATTGCCCACTCCGAAATTGATGGCGCTGCAGGCATGCCATCGCAGATTCGCGAGGTAGCCACAAACCTCATTCGCGTAGCCAAAGATCAGAACCTGCCAATCGTTCTGGTTGGCCACGTCACCAAAGACGGCAGCATCGCCGGCCCGCGAGCTCTCGAACACCTGGTTGATGTGGTTTGCCACTTCGAGGGTGACCGCCAAACTTCGTTGCGATTCGTTCGAAGCCTCAAAAACCGCTTTGGCCCCACAGACGAGGTCGGCTGTTTCGAAATGACCGGCGAAGGCATTCGCGAAGTTGCCGACCCGAGCGGTTTGTTCTTGTCGCGCGGCGATACTCCGGTTTCAGGAACCTGCGTCACTGTCGCGGTTGAAGGCAAGCGCGCACTCATCGCAGAAGTTCAAGCGCTGGTCGTGAGGTCTTCTTCGCCAAACCCGCGTCGAGTAACCAACGGTGTTGATTCATCGCGCGTTGCCATGCTGCTTGCCGTTCTAGAGCGTCGCGCCGGAATGAAGCTGGGTGAACTTGATGTTTATGTTTCAACGGTTGGCGGTGTTCGAATTACAGAACCTGCTGCAGATCTAGCAATCGCGATTGCTATTGCTTCGGCGGTTCAAGACAAACCCGTGTCGCACAATCTCGCCGCGTTCGGCGAAATATCTTTGGCTGGTGAAATTCGACCAGTCACTAACAATAAGTTGCGCAAGCAAGAAGCAGAGCGGCTCGGTTTCGTTCGCAGTGTCGAAAGCAGTGTTGGCGGCCTCAAGCAGGCTCTCGCCCTTGCGCTGAACTGGTAACTAGTTCAAAACGAATTGAACAATATTCGATTCGACACCGTTGACTGTTGCTTTGAGTTGATAAGAAGCACCGCCGGCAACAGCTGGCTGCTGAGCGGTTGAGCATCCGGTGACAGATGAGAAAACGCGCAACCAAGTTGATGCTGGCGAATTAACCGACTGTCCGGGCTGCAAGATTCCAACCGCACTCACGTCTTGACTGCGATCGCACTGCTTGGAATCCCAGATGAGTTGTTCGCCGCTCTTGATTTGGTAGAACGAAACCAAAGAACCGGCATCGAATGTGCAAGCCACCTTTGAATTGTTTGTCATGTTGAACCAGAGAAATGGATTTTCACCCGAATCGAATTGCGCTTTCGGAGTTTGCGACGCATCGCCGATACCGGCGATGATCTGAACCATGCCTGGCTCACAAGCGGCAACCACGCCTTGGCTGGCTGTTGGTGTTGCTTCGGGCTGGGGTGCCAGACCAGCGAAGAAACTTATGACCGAGCTGACCAAACTCCAGACCAGAAGCAGAGCGACGATTGCCGCTGCGCCAAAAACAATGCGTCGACGACGCAGAATCTCAGGGCTCACTGAGTTTCTCGACCTATTGGGAATGCGACTCGACATTGCTCAAGGCTAACCAGTGGTCTGGCTAGAGCAGCCTAAGCATGCGTGTGTTGCCAAGTGTGTTTTCCTTCACGCGGGCCAGGTCAAGAAATTCGGCAACTCCGACGTCGGTTGATCGAACCATCTCTTGGAAAGTTTCTTCATCGACTGGAACATCGCTGATTGGCTCAAAGCCGTGCTTCGCAAAGAAAGCAGTCTCGAAGGTGAGGCAGAAGACTCGATTTACGCCGATGCTGCCTGCGCGCTCTAGCAATGCGGCAACCAGCAGGTGGCCAATGCCCTGGCCGCGCATGGTGTGATCGACCACTACAGAGCGAACCTCGGCTAAGTCGTGCCACATCACGTGCAAAGCGCCGGCCGCCAAGACTCGATCATTTTCATCGACAACCACCGAGAACTCTTGAATTTTCTCGTATAGACCGACGAGTTCGTGGTGCTGCAAGACCTTGCCCAAAAAGGGTTCGCGAATCGCCTGGATGGCAAGAACGTCTGAGGTTCTGGCCGGGCGCACCCGATAGCTGCTAGTTGGCATTTCTAAATGCTACTAGCCGACACTCGCTCTCGACTGGTGAAAACAAACTCGCCGCCGATGTAGTCGACATCGATGTGCTCGGTGTTGAGCAGTTCTCCGTGAAGAATCTTCTCGCTGAGCTTGTCTTCGATTTCGCGCTGAACGGCTCGACGCAGTGGTCGTGCTCCAAGCGCTGGGTCGAAGCCAATCTCGATCAAGCGATCTTTCGCGGCTGCCGAGAGGCTCAAGGTCATGTTGCGATCTTCGAGGCGAACCGCAAGCTTCTTGATGAAGAGATCGACAATCTGAACGAGCTCGTCTTTGCTGAGCTGCGGAAACACGATTGTCTCGTCGACACGGTTCAAGAACTCTGGCTTGAAGCTCTTCTTGAGTTCTTCGTTGACCTTGCCCTTCATGCGTTCGTAGTCACCTGCGCCGTCACCCTCGAGCGCGAAGCCCATCACGCCGCGAGCGATGTCGCGGGTTCCGAGGTTCGTGGTCATGATGATGATGGTGTTCTTGAAGTCAACGACACGACCCTGACCGTCGGTTAGACGACCCTCTTCGAGAATCTGCAACAGCGAGTTGAAGATATCTGGGTGAGCCTTTTCGATCTCGTCGAACAGCACAACGCTGAATGGCTTGCGGCGAACCTTCTCGGTTAGCTGGCCACCCTCTTCGAAACCAACGAAGCCCGGAGGTGCACCGAACAAACGAGACACGGTGTGCTTCTCGCTGTATTCAGACATGTCGAGCGAAATCAACGCGCCCTCATCGTCGAATAAGAACTCGGCGAGAGCCTTGGCTAGTTCGGTCTTACCGACACCGGTAGGCCCGGC
>Ga0208463_1000070_pt1 | contig 26750 bp, 60 predicted proteins | sample LakMenEpi09Jul08_FD_150752 | JGI IMG/M metagenome (GOLD analysis project Ga0208463, IMG submission 150752) | Freshwater microbial communities from Lake Mendota, WI - 9JUL2008 deep hole epilimnion (SPAdes) | ecosystem: Environmental > Aquatic > Freshwater > Lake > Epilimnion/Euphotic zone ... | reverse complement strand
GCTAGGAATATACTTGGCATACTTACTAAAAGTAGTAATTTTTGATAGAGCTTCTAAGCCTAAATCCATATGTTTTTGTTGTTTAAATTTTAAAAGAAAGGGTTTGCAAATTACCAACGCAAACCCTCATAACCAAACGATTTAGAAAATTCTATCTAACTAATCTTCTTATTTTTTGACCAAGTTCTGCATCATTAGGAGTCTCGTTAACTAACTTAGTTAGTTCTATGTTTAGACTCATTAATTTCTGCAAATACAGAGTGGCATCCATCAGTTCTTCCTGTAGATGTTTAAAGAAATCATCATGATTGTTCTCTTCTAATGTAGTGCCATATTTACGAATACCTACCTCACTACGCTGAGTATACTTATAAATTACATCTAATACTGTCTTATCAGTCTTCATATAGCTCTGCACTTGGTTGTGGATTAAGTTTACTTTGTAATCTGTGAATAGCAACATTCACTGCTGCCATCTCTGCTTCTCTACGACTATCATATAATAGTTTGTACTGATCATCATTAATGTGATATGTATACTTATTGAAAGCCATATCCCAATTCATGCTAATAACAAAACCATTCTCATCTAACACATCAAATAGATTGCGAGGACTAGCTTCAATCATTTCAGCTACCTTCTTGTTATCTACTCCTTGTTGTCTCATGAAATCTTTGAAGTCATCTGGTAGAGTGCTATCATCTAATGAGTTTATCATCAGATCAAGATAGTACTGTTGGATGATTTCTGCTGCGTCAGGATTATCCTGTAATGTTTCTAATGCATTCATATTAATTGTTCTTGTTTAACGGTATCTAAATTTAATGTTTCTCTTCTAAAATCAAACCCATCCCAGACTTCCATATCATCTGTAAAGACAATATCTAGTCTGTCTTCCCAATACTGCTTGAGATCATCTGTTTTCTTGAATATCCTATACTGGAGACTTATCTCGTCTCTGTGTAGTCCGTTCTTTGTAATCTTAATCACCTTAGGAAAGTCTTTCTGGAATTCTTCAGAGGTTCTAGAATACAGTCCCTCTCTAACTAACATGAAATCTTCTTTCCACATTGGATTAAGTTGATATACCACTACGACATATCCATCCTCATAATCATAATCATCAAGTACATACGTGGTTCTCTCATACTCCCCATCAAGAAACTCTCGAAACTTATCTAGGTTTTCTGGTTTAAAGAGAAGATATACAGCACTTCTATGCTGCACATCTCTCCTTGAATCAGACACATAACCATTGATATATCCATTCTCAATAAGTTTCTCCCTATTGATTTTGAGTGTAGGAACCATGAATATACTAGTGATTGTCCGTTTTACACTCATACTTTACATGTTTTAATGGATACTACTGCGTTGTTAATAGAATTTGTACGGGATATATTCCATACATTATTATTGATTGCCCACTTAAGATCTTCAATGATTTGATCTACACCTGGATACTGTCTACCCTTGTGTGTAAAACCATCACGTGCATCTTTTAAGTCTTCCCAATCCAATGTATAAATCAAAGGATTGTAATAGTTGGTAGAGTCACATACAATAAACTTAGGTGGCTCTACGTGGTAATCAGCTGCATCAAATCCTAGAACATCTGTGTTCTTGTAGATAGCTGCATAGTATAATAATGCTTGAATATAACTTCTTCTCTTAAGATAATACTCTTCGTAGAAATTTTCAACATTCCAAGTACATTTTAAGTCATAAATTGTAATAATCTTTCGTTCATGATCTACAATGATCTTATCCATCATACTCTTGAACTGGTGTCCTAATACATCATAACCCTCAATCTGAAACTGATTGAACACTTGGTAACGAGAACTGTTAGTTAGATTAACAATGTGTGCAGTTGCAGGATTGCTTCTTAGCTCTTCTACAATACGCTCAGCGTGTGTAACATCTTTAGTTGTAACAACACTTAATCCTTTAGCTCTCACCTCACGAATCTCTTGATAGAACACTTCAGCTTCTGATCCCATAAACTTAGTCATCACAGCCTCATATTTAATCTTGAATCCTGAGTCTGCATAAGCATCTCTGGATATCTCCTCAAAGCTTCTGTTCACCTCACCAAACTCATCTGTTGCTTCTTTAGTGTGCTTGTACAAAGCTTCAACAAAATCTAACATCAATCCTGTTGGTGCTCCTTGGCATACGGACATGAAGAACTTATCATCAAACAAATATGGTTCCATAAGTAGAGTTTCTACCAATCTTCCCATCAATGCTGCCTGATTTTCCGAATCTTCAATCTTCTCACCTAGTATATACTTTCGGTAATACTTCTTTCTGTCTAGGGAAAACTCCTTTAGACTAGAAGAGCTATCCATTACGATAGCTCTATACTGTGCTTCTGTTTTAACGTCTCCTTTAATCATTGTTTTTTGCTTTTGATTCACTACGCATGTCTAAATACTGCTGAGCAATCTGATCACTCATTCTTCTAATCTCCATAGGAACTCTCTTAAAGAACCATCTCACCTCAATCTCATACACGTTTCCTGCTGGATCTGGTGTCTGTGGATCAATAAGCCAGAACTTGTGTTCTTCTCCATCGTATGTCACAGCACCTTCATACCAAACCTCCACAATGGAAGGCTTTCTTTCAATACTAACTTCTACTTGCTTTTCCGCCATCTTTTTCTGCTTTAGTCTTTTTGTCATGACAAGGTTCACACAACACCTGTAAGTTGTCTATTTCACAAAACAATCTCTCAATGAATCCTGGTAGGTCTTGTGCAGAATTAAGGCTTCCTGCTGGGCAAATATGATCAACATTAATCTTCTTCTCAGGATACCATTCCTTACATTGATTACATTGATACTCAAACTTCTGCCTCTTCAAAGGTCCTTTGTACGGACGTTTTGCTCTAGCTTTGCATTCAGCTATTGGTTTCCACCACCTAGACTTCTGACGAAGAGCACTTCTGATAAATGACCAGAAGGCTGATTCACTCATTGTTCCATTGTTACGAGTCTTTGCTACTCTAGACTTCTTTACGGGTATTTTCTTTTGTATGCGTGTTGCCATGTTGTAAATATACAACTTTATTTCAGGTTTGTTATTGGTTGCATTAAGCTAATCTGAAATGTAATATGATCATTATACAACTTTAACCTACCATCTTTCCAACATGTGATTTCGTCAGCTGTTGCTTCTTCATAGTGTTCATTTACTAGAACATCATAAGATAGGACATCATTGTCTGTATTGATTTCATATCCATCATAATCATAGAACAATATTTTCTTACCATATTGCTCAAGAGCATCAAGTGCTTCATCCGCTTCAATCATGCTTTCCATTTCATAATAGTTTACCATCTTACCCATACCATATTGGTATGAGTCTTCAGCTATATCATGAAAGGATTTAATGTAGTATTTATTCATTGTGGCTGCCTCCATTGTCCCAAATTATATCTCCACTGGTTTGTTCATACAATTCTTCTGTTGGTTGATCACAGTTCTGATGTACAGGTAATAGCTCTATAATGTCTCCCTGATCCCAAGAATAGTTTGTGTGATCTCCACGTAATACAAACTTCTTAGCTTTCTCTCTTGCTTCTTCTTCATTCTCAGCCTTGATGGTGAAGCATGTTCTAAACCATACAGATGCTTTTTGTTCTAAATAAAAATCAAACTCTTCCATGTTACTTGTTTTTAAGTTCTATTAACGTATCTGCTACTTGAGTTAATGCCCACATATCTAACTCACTTGGAGCAAAACTGTATTCATCACCTGTAGTAGGGGTGTGACCATTAAACCATAATCCTCCATTCTCTAATCTAACATTAGTAAGAGCATACTCTACACCATATTCATACCTACCAAAATGTACTACTAGTGGTAAATCCCAATAGATATCATCTTCTTCAGGATCAAGTGCTGGATCAATTAAGCAGCACTGCTGGTTTTCCATTGTCTTTAATGAATCTTCAATAGATTCAATACACTCTTGTCTTAGAGCTGTATTCTTATGTAAAAAATGTGTCATAATATTTATTTTTGTTCGTAATATCTAGGATTATCATAATGGTCAAGGATGTAATGACTTATTGTACTATTCAAAATACAGTGCACCTCATCCATCATTTTATCAGTACAAATATTAAGTATTTCTAACTGATCCTTAAAAGATAAAACAATATTAGGCTTACCCTCAAGTTCTTGTTCATTTTCATTAATCATTTCTAATGAAGTACTAACATCAGATAAACTAACTAGAAACTCTGTACGATATCCGCGATATTCTAACATTTTAATTAATTTATCATCACTTAATTTTATCATAACTCTGTCTTGTTTAACCAATTGATTTCAAATCCATTGTTTTGTTTGATAATCGTATTAACCTGTGTAAACACTCCTTCTGTATCCCATTCTGTATTCTTGTAAGAAGCTGATGCTGGATGGCTGACTGGGAAAGACCAATCAAATCCTGTTAGATACTTACGTGTCTTGTAAGCTTCTTTACCTAAGAATATCAAAGGGATGCCTGAATAAGCAAACACTTGTTCAAACAGATACTTCACAAACGGTTCCCATAGTTCTAAATGAGAGCCTGCTTTGTTCATCTCTGTAGTAAGAGCTGCATTGAACATCAATACACCTTGGTGAGCCAGATAACTTACGTCTGCTGGTTTCTCACAAGCTATACATAGTCCATTGTACAACTCTTTCTCTATACCGCTATAGAACTGCTCTAGTGATGGTTGTAACTTATTAGTTACAGAACAGCCCATTACAAGCCCATCAGCTACAGGAGTTCCCTCATACGTGAATGTGTGATAAGGACACATACCTACAATGATCACCTTGACTTCATTGAGTGGTGTTTCTTTAAAGCATCTAAAGACATTGTGAGAGAGAGGAGCAATACGCTTGCCCCTCTTACTCTCTGACTTTAAGAATGCATATATCTTGTCACACTCTTCACTTTCAATGAAAGGTCTCATTTTCTCATGCCAACTCTCGTGAAAGAAATCTGCAAACTTTTCCCAAATCATAATACTAAATCGTAATTGTTAAACGTTCTAATTCCTGTCAGATTCGAATGTGCTGTCATTTGATCACCATTGTGACGTAACTGTGAGCTAAAGTCTTGTTGAAAGAACAAATCATCTGGAACAGATATTCCTGAGTTTGTTACTATCTCACCATTCACACCTACAAAGAAAGAGTGTGCTGATATGTGATCAGTCATCCAATTAGCTGGATGTGTTTCTTTCATTGCAAATGTTGTATACTGATACAATTCCCATAGAGAGTCTTGTGCATTGTAATCGTGCGTAGGCTTTTGTATTTCCTTACGAATGATATTCAACTCACTAGAGCTGATAAATCCTTCTTCTACAATCATACGTCCGATTAACTCACCTTTCTGTCTCTTAGATAACTCGATGTTCTTCATAGCCTCACGCTCAGATTGAATCTGGCGGAAGCTATCACCTGCTGTCTTGATATACTCCATGATAGATTGTGGTGTATACTCTTGCACATCACCTGTGTGCTTACGCTTGAATGTACCCATGTCACCTGACACGCAACCATTAGAGCAAATCATAATGTGTACACCAATAGCAAACTTCAAGCTCACTTGCTTGTTGTAGCTGTTCTGCCAACCAATCTGTAACTGCATCTCACTATCTGCTACGTTGCTGATAGTATATCTACCTGTTGCGATCTGGTGGTCATTAGATGATAGATACATCTCTTGATCCAATTTGAATCCTGATTTAAGTATACCCTCTAGTGTGACATCCATCATCTGCTCGTGAGATACAGGCTTGTAAGTACGTGTTTGTGCTGGGATATCAGCACGGATTAATCCTTCTCTTGTTGTGTTATATTCTGGTCTTTTCATGATTGTGATATGTTTAATGTAATTCCAAAAACGTTTTTAATAATACCTTCTAAGTTCTCAATGCCTATGCATTCAATCTCATCTCCTTCTGTGGTTGATAACCACTCAGTCTCTTGTTGTATCTGATACACAAGTTCCTCTAAAATTGCTGCTCTTAATTCTGGATCCATTATAGTGTTGGTAGAACTCCATCGAGCTCTTCTTTGTTTGCATAAAATATTGATCCACCATCATTACCTTCATCATCTGCTGATACAATAAGTTGTGTATCATCATCTAAGACCATAATGATTGGTCTCTTGTACCATCCCCATTCATCAGCTTCTGCTTCATTCATGTAGAATACCTTTGCAATTGTTCTACCTTCTAGCACCTGTTGTGCTTTGCGGTTCCAGTGTTTTTCTAAATCTTCTTTCTTGTTCATAACTATCATAATTCTGCTGTGAATGAGCAATAACCTTGCTCGATGATACAATCTCTTAATTTTACACCAAATCCATAATCTGCATAGTCCTCTAGAAACTTAATATCTAGTCCTGCATCAATCATCATTTGATCATTGTAACCATTTACTCTACCAAAGAACTCTTGATACTTACCAAATTGGTCTCCCATCTTGTCTTCAATGTTCTTTAGTTCCTCGTTGATTTTAGGTAATCGATCCTCTTCTACATAATAATCTACATAACCTGGATCACTTTCAACGCATCCAAATCTTTCACTTGCTACTAGTGAGCTTTGTACACCGAACCAGAATTTACCTTCGATGTCACCTGAATAATATCTTCCCATAATTTTGATTGTTTAATTGTTTACATTAACGGTGTTGTAAAAATCTCTACGAAATCAGGATAAAAGTTATCCGCATCCCACACTTCAATGTATGTTGATGTGATGTCAGAATCCTCATCGTCAGGATTTTTTTCATTAAATCTGATAACTACTTGAGCATCCTTATTTGGATGTTGCTCTAAGATTTCAATTAGTTCACCAATTGTCATAATAATTCTTTTTCTATTAGATAATCCTCAATTGCTTTTAGACCATGCACTCTTGCAAGGTCTGCCCAATCTTTAATGCCCTCAGATAGATACTTCCTGGGAACATTACAGTAATCAAATCCAAATAACTGTGTGATCTGTTGTGAATTCTCTACACCTGTTATGTCGCTATCAAATGACAATATCTGACTAGCAGAGTTGCTCTTGATATATTCAACATTCTCAGGAGAGAAACAACCTAAGCCCTCATTCTGTACAGCACAGCTGCACGGGAATAGTTTCTTCATCACCATATAATCCTTCTTTGACTTGTTGATAAATGCTACATCACACTCTTTGATGTTCTCTTTACCATCCATTGCTGTAATAGGTACATTGTTTGGTACCCATTTGCTACGCTTATCCTTAGCATAAGGTCGATAGATCTTCCACTTATCACCATAGAGATAACCAAATCTAAGTTCATCTAAAGGAGCAGGAAATAGTTGCTTATTTAGATATACTTTAGATATACTGTAGACATTGTTAGCTTTTAGATCCTCTATATCTATGTGATACTGAGACCAATACGCTAATTCATCTTTGGTAAACTTTTTAGTAATAACTTGGATATTTGAGTAAGTTTTAGACATTCTCACTGGTTGTTTATACTCAGTGACAATCCTTTTATACTCTTGGGTATTAGTTTGTCTAGTAAGTCCTAGTCCTAAGTCTCTGTCAATCATCTTCAATGCATCCTGATACTCTTGGATATTGAATAACATTCTAACAAAGTCGAAACATGATCCTCTCTTACTAGTATCACCAAAATCAATGAATGTTAGTCTGCCATGTTTGTTACCAATAATAAATGATGGTGTCTTCTCATTCCTAAATGGAGAGAAGGTAACAATGTTAGGCTTCCAATCACTGTGTGGCATGTAATACCTGAATATATCATACTCACTAACCTTCTGTAATATGCTTTCAGTATTGATAGGCATGAGCCTCATTTTTCCATTAATTGGCATACTGTTATTGGTTTAAGAAAAAGAGAGCCCAAACTAAGATAGAATGGGCTCTGCTGTTTCAACTAAATATTAGCTTATGCTAAAAGTCTCCTCCATCATCTGAGATGAAAGCATTTGATTCAACTAAGTTACTAGCTGGATCATAGTCATGTAAATCTTTGAATGTATAATACTCTTTGCATCCGTATTCACCTACCACATTAAGAACAAAACGTTCGTAAGGCTTAAGTTCTTTGTTAGGCTTGAATTTCAATTGACGAATAATATCTTGGTTATTGAAATCTACTTGACGCATTTGCTTGATAGCAAAACCTGGGAAGAATGCTTTGCTGTAGATAGATTGATAAGACACAGGTCCATCTTCTTTCTCTACAGTCTTGATAGTTGCTAGTACACCTACTGTTTTAGTATACTTACCACCAATCTCATCTTTCCACTCTTTCAAGTTTCCAGCAATCACCTTCCGCCACTCTAACATAAGCTCAGCACTGTCTGCCATGAAATCAATACCTGCTAACCAGTTACGGAAGAACTCCATTAACTCTGCTTCACCTGTATATGCTACACGATAGTCACGCTTAACAAACCATGTTGGTAAGTTCTCTTCATCAGCTGCCCAAGAAGTGATACCAATGTTGTTGATATATTGCTTCTTAGTCTTGTCTTTGTTCTGCTTCTTAGTGTCTTCTAACCAGAATACTGCTTTGAACTTATCACCACCCTTTACGTCTTGTAACCATACATCGATACGAATCTTTGATGTACCATCGCTACCAACACCTAAATACTCAGTTGCTTTGCTGTCCTCTTTCAATTCAATACCAAGAAGATCTTTGTACTCCTCGATTGTTGGGTTGATTGCAATTACTTCAGCCTCGAAATAGCCTACTTTCTTTTTGAACTCTACTGTTCCTTGAGATTCTCTTACGTTTCCTCCTACTGCCATGATTTCTATGTTTATTTGTTAAAAAATTAGTTATAATACTCGTCTATTTTGTTTGCTACGTCTTGTAAGTTATTTGGAATCTTGATGTCTGCAAACATACCATCTGGACTCTTAGCAGGGAACTTCCTGTAACGATTAGTTACGAAGTTATAGGTAGATGTACCATCTTTGTTCTCTTCCACATAAGTGTAAAGACAGATAGTTAATAAACCTTCTAATACAATTTGATTATCGATCAATTTACCTGCTGTTTTGATCTTGTATCCTGTAACCTCTCCACCTTCTTCAATAGTTTCTGGGTGTGTGAAATAGAATACCTTCAAATCGTCACGCAATTTACGAGCTTCTCTGAATAGTTCAACCATGTCTCTTGCCATGATAGAAAATTTAGTGAAACCCACCTCAGTTGCTCTAGCTACAATGTTAAAGCCCATGATGTAGTTTGAATCCTCAATCACAATGTTCTTGATGTGCGGAGCTTTTTCAGAGACAGTCTTTAACAAACGAGTGATCTCATTTGCATCATCAATCTCCTTGTAGTTCTTGTTCTCAGTGTTGTACAATTTGTCAGCACCTTTGAATGGTAACTCTTTCTTCGCTACATTAATGATGTAGGTTTCTTTTGGATCGAGGAACTTGATAGAGGTAGATTTACCTGTACCAGTCGAGCCCACAATCCCGATTAGTTTGCTTGCCATGTTTATATTATTTAGTTATTTATTTACTTAAAGTTACTAATTTCTGTTAACATTTACAACCCTAATCTTCTCTTTATCAAAGAATTCTAGTGCCTTATTAAGCCATTTTTCCTCTACAGGTTCATTCGTTGAAATGATATAAATGTCAGCTTTCTTATCAGGATTATTGTACTCCATAGCCATACATCTGTTTACCTTCTGAGCTAGATTCTCTGCATTACTATCAAAGTAATTCAGTATCACCTTGTTCAATGGTTTGTATGTTACACCCGTGTTTCCAATCTTTACTACAGCCATGTGATTGCCTTCACCTTCAGCAAACTTCTTGAAGGCTTCCTTATCTCCTGACTTACTATGATGTGATGGTATACCTAGATTATCAGCCATGTCTGTTGTACCACAGAATACAAGAACACGTTCGTCTTTATACTTCTGTAACAACTGTCTGGTGAGAGCAAGCTTTGCTATGCTGTTTTGAATAAGTCTCATTCTCTTCAAGCGTAGCATCATTGTATTTTTGCCTTCTTTATCTAGTTTATCAATCACCCAACTAGTAGCATCAAAGTGTTTCTTCTCAGTTCTATCTTTACCCTTGATTGGTTGTATCACTTGGTTATCCAAAGGAACTTTAAGCACTGTGATCTGATAGTCCACAATAACTCCTTCTTGGATAGCTTGGTCAATCGAGTAATTACATATTACTGGTAAGCGTAATCTTTGATCTAGTTCTGATTCTGTCCATGAGGACAGCGTACCTGTAAGTCCTAATACATACTTGTTCTTTAATGTTAACTGATAAGCAGCATCTAGTTGGTTATCTGACAATAAATGTATCTCATCTATAATCACCATGTCATATAATTCTTCTGCATGTTTATGCATTGACAAGTGTGTTGTATAAGTGATGTTAGGATTCTTATATCCTCTAGTCTCAAAATCTTGTTCCCACGAGTCTCTAATCTTAACATCTGGATAGGCTATCAGAATACTGATATCATCCTTGAGATGTTCTAAGATATTGATTGTGGTGTAGATCTTACCAAACCTGGGACATAAGTTCAGGATTCCATAGCGACCACTGTTTAGCCATATCTTGGCAAACTCTTTCTGTCTTTGGTCTCTTAAACTCATAGTTCTTTTATCTGTTTTCTTAATTGTTCTAGTCTGATGATTTCTATTGTTGCTATTTCTTCATCACACCATAGAGATGCTTTGTCTTGTAACATATCAATTGCTATGTCTGCTACAATCTTAGCATCCTGCCATCTTCTGTCAATAGATAACAAACCTTCTGTCTGATAACCATTGTGTGGTAGAGGGTAAAAGAACCTTGATACGAACTTATTAGCTTCACTTAGTTTTTTCATTGTTCTAGAAAGAATGTTTTGTTAACAATAGATTGATAGATGCTATCATCCATGTTCTTAAGTCTTGGTAGTTCCTTGAACATACCTATCTGACCTAAGAAGCCTAGACCAATTCTAACATCATCTTCTCCAAAGCTATTCTTGATTAATCGTAAGCTTCTGAAATACTTTGCACCATAATCATCCTTGAGCTTTTCTAGTTGATAACCACTAGGATCTTCAACCTTGTATCTCATAGGATCAAATAGTGCTAATACAACATCAGCATCGTTCTGTGTGCTTGAACTGTCTGCAAAATCCTCTAACTGTGGCTCTACATCACCATTCTTCAAACGAGAAGGATTAGAGATGTCACGATTGAACTGACTCACAACAACTGGTGAATAGCCATAGAAATCTCTGGCATATCTCAGTTCATCACTCATCTTATCAATTGCTTGCTTCTTGGTAGGTTGATCCTTTGTAAGTTTAAGTAAACCAATATGATCGATAACTACAATAGTTACCTCATTCTCATTATTTGGTATATACTTCTTAGTATACTCATCAATCTCTACAATCTCACCATTAGCTACAGCATGCTTCTTTAGATCTTTTGCAATACCCACTGGGTTCTCATTACCATCAACGATTGTGATAACTTCTTTCATCATGCCGATATACTCTTCCTGCATTAGAAACAAATCATGCTCATCTTTGGTCATTCTCTCAGTCCATCCTAGCAATCTAGATACAGGTATAAGAAATCCACTGTCTAGGAATATCTTTCTACTTACCCACTTTGCTAGTTTATACGTTCTACTCCTCTCCATTGATCGATATATGATTTTCAACTTGATACCATTAGTATCTCCGTTGATATACCAATCAAATGGATTAAGTACGTATGCATCATCAATGAATGAAGTCTTACCTGAACCAGTTAAGCCACCCACCAATGTGTACATAGACTTACGGATACCGATGTATCTGTTCAGTCTATCAAATCCCATAGGGATTCCATTGTTTCTACCATCTAGTCCATCCTGGACTGCTTTACTCAAATCCTGAAAACTCATAAAATTATTTTTTTACTTTAATTACGTAATGAATTGATTCAGGTTTATGGCTATCTGAATATCTATGATACATAATGTATGAATTGATAATTTGAACATTTTGTTTATTAACGGCCTCAATAAATTTATCATGCCTTTCCATTCCATTTGTACCTGTATGAAATTCAAGATGCCTGACTTCATATTTTGGGAATAACCATCTAAATAGTTTTTTCATATGTCTGTACCTCCTGTTGTTTTAACTGCTGCTTTAACTACCATTCCTTCTCTAACTAACTCAATGAAAGGCTCAAAGCTTCTCTGTGTTAGATAGGTGAGAGAGTTCTGCATATAACGTAGTTTGTTATCATTGTTCTTTACTGAGTTCTCTTTCTTCTGTAATACATCAAACTCCAATGCTGATATCAAATCATCTGCTGTATACTCACCCTCTGATAGAATAGAGTTGAACTTGGTTCTACAATCATCAATTGACCTACGTAAAGCTCTAGTACCTGAGAATGTCTTACCTGCATGCTTGAATGTATCTGTACCAGGAAAAGCTTTCCACCATCTATCAAACTCTTCGTTAGCTGGTTTCTTCTTGATAATCTTATCCTTTGGTGCTTCCTCTTTGAGGAACTTCAATACATTGTTACCTGTGAGTGTGATCTTATCATTCTCTGATATCAGTCCTTTCCTACGAATACCTTGATAGATGATTTCCATCTTAGGATCATTGGTACAAAGAGCTTTAAGATCATGACCTTCCTCCCCTAGTTTGAGAAGGAAAATCATGTCTAAGGTGAATCCAGATTTTTGTAATTCTTTAAAATGGTAAAGTGTTAATTTTAGATTCATCTCGTTGTTTTTGTAACATTTTGTCTATGTCAATCACTTGGATCTTAGCTGGTTGTCTCTTGTTTACTTCCGTTTGCACTTCGTTTCTCATCAGCTCAATATCCTCTTGTAAATATACTAAATCTTTGAGATGTTCCCTCTCATAATCTTCCATGTGTATCATATTAATAAGCCCCCCAACCAAAGAATATGTAACTTCCTTCACGTTCTGTAGATGATTCTTTGTATCTAATAGATGCTACATTAGGATTCTGATTAACCAGCTTCTTCTCCATTCTTACGAATGTAGTGGTCTTTGTTTTCTCAGTGTAGTTACGAGCAATAGCAACAGCTTCAGCCTTTGTTTTAGCAGAGTCTACTTGTCTGTCATCCCATCCTGCATACACATTGTATCTAAGTTCCCATTTACTAGTACCTTTAACAACTACATGATCAACAACACTCTTAATCTTATTAGTGTTAACCACTGGTTCTTGTTCAACAATACAGAAGCAATAACGATTACCACAATCTTCTAGCTTCTTATTAATGAAAGTCATCTTGTCCATCTTAGAACGTTTGAACTCGTCTGTAACATCTTGATAACTTGTACATGTGCTGATTGTACCATTGTATGGATCATTGCCATACTCTTCGATAGCATTCTCTACTGCTTGATCAAATGCTACTTGTTCGTTTCTACCTCTTTGTCTTGTGATAAATTCTTGTCCTGCCATAATTGTGTTTGTGTTAAAATGTGAATAAATAAAGAACTTTTATCAAGTTCTTGGTAAAATGCAATTCTCAGTAGTTTAGTACTATTCTATGTATTATCTTTGTAAGAATAATCCAATAATACTATGCTACATTTAATCCTTGCTGTAATGCTAATCTGCTCTTCATTAGGAGCTACACTCTCTAAGTTCTCTAAGTCAACAATCATTCGTTCAGAGAGAAAACATATCAAACCACTAGTGCTTGATAAGGAAGTGTAAAAGAAAAGCCCCAGATCTCTCTGAGGCTTTCTTATTATCAGAACTTGTCAAAAGTTACAAGTTTCGTCAATAGTGTATACTACCAGTATATACTTTTGTATATTAGTAATGCAAACTATTGGTTTGGATAATTATCATTTACCATGCCATATTGGTTTGGATTTTTGTTATTATCCGTAGTATTACTACTAAATTTATACGTGATTACGTATAATATATTATACATTAGGCTAATTATATGCCTTTTAGTATAATATAGTTTACATATTGTGGTAATTATCCATCATTATAGCCCAAAACATGGGTTAATGATGCTAGTAACCAACAAAGAACTTTCTAAGTCTATCCCAGACTGTAAAAATGGGTACATGGATTTCTAATCCAATCTTATCATTGAACTCATTAAGAGTCTTACGTGCTATACCACTATTACATTTCTTTGTCTTCTTGATTAGATAGATAGCTTTCTTATCAAACTCTCTATATTGTTCTTCTGTAATACTATAGAGCTCTCTTGGATTATCTACTTCAATCCAATCTACATACTTCTTCCCAATACACTCCATCTGTAGTGTGATTAGGTTCTTGATCAATTGATCACGTTGTTTTTGTGTTCCTGCCATTAAAATAAACTTAGTTGATTAGGATCAATCACAGGTACTTTCTTGCCCTGATAATTAATCTTGTTAATAATACGTTCTGCCTTCTCGATATAATAAGAATGATTAATGTTATCTAGTGGATGCTTTGGTGATAGGTGATTACATACTGTCATCAACCAATCTCCTGCTTCTACTTGTGATATAGCTGCTGCTCTTGAATCACACTCTTCATTCTTAACTTTGAGTAGTTTTTCCCCAGTGATGGATACATAGTATCTAATAAGCTTGTTATAGACTGTTGTTCCTCTATCAGATTTGCCCTCAAAGTGGAAATCCTTTGTAGCCCTCTGACGCATAGCAAAATCATATATATTTCTATGAGACCGAATGGTGTCAGCCACAGGAATACCATTAATGAAGTACTGTTCAAGAGCGATAGGCACAACCCTGCCAGACTTATTTTTATGCAGTTCAAAGTCAGTGAGAAAATCACCTTTCTTCTTAACTTCTCCATCTGTTTTAATCGCAAGGTAATCGTTAACAGTCGAGAAAATGATTTTACTGTAATCTGTTCTTTCGAGTTCATATTGTGTTAGTTTTGACCACCATGCATTAATCTCATGCATCTTGTATATGTCTGTCTTCTTGATTCTAATAGTAACACCATCAGTGTTAGCTGATATTACATGTATGCCCTCTAGTTCGTAAGCTTCAATAAGCATAAATAGAGAGAGCTCGCCAGTAATAGTTGTAAACATAGTAAGCTGCCTGTCATAAATCCAGTTTTGCATATCGCTAGACTTGCCATACACACTATTAACAGCAAGCTTGAGAGCACCAACAATACCTTTGATGCGTTTGTCCTTCTTTGCCTGGGGCTTGAGCTCCAATCTGCGGTCAAACATTTGTTTATAACCCAAAAGGAACTCTTTACCAAGATGAGAGGGATAACGCTTATTATTAATGATAATAGCAGGATAATAGCTAGACACATCCCAATCAATGATCTCATAATTCTCATCAGCTTCAAATATTTCTGGTTTGTTTTCTGTATGTAAACCACCTTTCATGAATGAATACACATTATCATAGAATGTAATGTGCTCTTTGAAATCATCCTGTAGTCCAAGCACTGTGCCTTTCATCTTCTTTAGGAAGAGTTTTAGCTGTGGTGTCTTGAACTCAACATAATCTGCAATACAGTTCTTCACTCTAATCTCCTTACGAAAGAATCCTTTCTTAGGGAGCTCTGTTAGTTTAATACCTTTCTGTTCACAATAATACTTCTTAATCATCTCATCACCAATCTTACTATCAGAATAGTTTAGACATGGTATACCAAATTCTTCTTCGATATCTTGTCGCAATTCTATCTGATTGTTACCCTTGTATAATGGATGATCACAGTTCCCTGTAGTAATCTTGTAGAACTCATAGGTTGCATGCACATCATTACGACAATAGTCCATAGTGAGAGCAATCTCTTCCTTGGTCATGTTTGTCTTTGTGTGATGTATAGGCATCTCCTCGATGTTCTCTAGATCCATCTCGAACTCTAGCCTTTTAAGGCTCACCATTCGATTCTTGTTATCATAGTGATTCACCTTGAATAAGTCTATCTGTTTGAATGATAGCTGGTCTTCTCTGAACTCAGGGAATACCTCAAAGTTAGCATCATGGATAACGTCTGCTGCTTTCTGTGCAATCTTAGCTGTAATCTCAAGACCACTAGCTTCATGCCACTCCTCATAACTACGTAACACCCACTCAACAACCTGTGCATCAAAGCGTAGATTGTTATAACCTACCCAATAGTGCTCAGGGTTGTCGTGTAGAAGTTTGATAAAACCATCAAAGTTATTATGCCATTGACTGATTAAGAAATCATATCCCTTGTCTTCTTGTGGATCGTAGACATGTATGAGAAACAGCTCTTGCATCGTTTCAATGTCATAAATAAATACTTTCATGATTCTATTATTTTATACGTTTCATAATGTATTGAGTAGCTTCTAACCACCCCTCATCATAACTTTCTTTTCTAGCTAATAGCTCTTGTTCTTTCTCCTTAGGTAATAGTGATTCAATCTTATCTTCAATCATTCTTGGTGTGTCCAAGTCCATTGGTAATGTTTTTCTAACCCATTCCAATAGTTCTTGCATTGCTGTTTTATTTTTCACCATTATCTAGTTTGTTATGGAATGCTCCTTCTGCTGGATAGTCTTTGTTATCCCAGAAATACTCACAGCTACCATCCTCTTTGATAGGTGGTGTCATGAAATAAGATTGATAGTCACTAGCCTTAGCTGTATGTCTATGACAGTTATTCTTGCGTGGACACTCAGTCCCTGCACACATTGCTATATCTGGCATTATCTTTTACTTGTTAAACTATCTAACTTATTCTTAATATCTTGAACTACCATAGGTGGATATTCCTTAGCAAATACTGATCTCCTACCTTGATTATCAGCACTAGCAATGTGGTTTTGCATTTCTTCTTGCCACATAGTTAATCCCTGCTCTAATACGTATCTCTCAAACTTGTTTAACTTTTTCATGATTTTTGTTGTCTAAATAAAGCTGGTTGTTTTTGTTCGGGAAAATGTCTATAACCTTTTAAATCATAGGTTATATATTGTCCCATTCTAAATTCTACTATTAAATGGTTCTCTGAATAATCTATTATTCCATTACCATATCTTTCGTCATAAACTTTATCTCCTCTTTTAAATGCTATATCACTCATTGTCTTGTTGATAAGTTGGTAGTTTTGTATGTACCCGAAATATGTTTTCATTTCCTAGAAAAGCTTGTGTGTACCAAAATTGAGCTGGTTGGTAATATCTCGATCCATCGATTTCTACCATAGTAGAATTCATACGTAAAAACTCACTAACCTCGTCTGAGAGCTTAACATTAATTATTGATTCATTTTTCATCTTATTTACGTTTAAACTTTTTTTGTGATTCCTCGTCATAAGGATGTAATGTAAAGTCACTATAATCATAATCATTAACTAAGCTATGATGAGAAGGTATCTCTACCTCCTCACCACGTGCTAATCTGTTTACAGCTCTCTTCATTCCCTTACGTACAGCTCTCCAATAGAGGGCTGATTTCTTGGCATTACGAGGTGCATCCTTAATGATTGGCTTCTTAGTACTTCTAGACATATATCATCGCTCTAATGCAGTCTTTGGTCTGTATGTTTTGATTTCTCTAACATTCCATTTCTCCATCCACCGTTGTTTATCACGAAGATACTCCTTTTTCAGCTCTTTGTCAATATGCTCAAATGCTGATTGTACGCTGATAGTTGCTGTTTTCATTATACTTCTACAGTTAAACGCTTCAATAACTCTGCATTGTTATACACTGCTGGTAATCTATCTGTTGTACCATATACATTGATTTTACCATTCTTGTTACGAGTAACAGTGATATGTACAGTTGTTTTCTTAGGTGACATGTATAAACGGAATGTATTATTACCTAACACACCATAGCTACCATCAATCTCCCATGCATAACTAGCACCTGCTGCCCATCCTAGGATAGCATACTTCTCTTCTGGGTTGATTGCAGCAATCTTTACCTTCTCACCATTACCTAATACTACATCAAAGTTACCTGTATTGTATTTCTCTAAATCAAAGTTTAATAATTTCATCTTGTTATTGTTTAATTGTGAATACTTCGTCTTCTGTTCTTTTTCTTGGTGGCTGATAGCTTCTAACGAGCCAGTTTTTAACCTCTTGTGGAATTTCAATCTCAGCCACCTGAAATATATCATCCCATTGTTTCTTACCATAACTGTTTACTGATTGTTTGTGAAACACTAAATAATCAAACTTAGTAATCGCCAACCTCATCCTATGATTGCATTTATCACACAAATAATGCATTGAATGTGCTCCTTGTCGCTTGTAGTATTTCATTAATGTCTCTACATTGTGAACGTGACCACATGATAAACAATCTGTGTAATGCTGCTCGATAGGATTAGTTCTAACGATACGATGTTCTGCTTTTTTTCTAACTTTAGTTGACTTTGTCATAATTCTGTGTCTAAATCTTCTTGTACTTTATCCCAATCAATCCAATGTGGTTCTACCATTTGTTGTACTGGTTCACCACAATATGTGATCATCTTTGATCCTGTTATCTCAAATGAATCATCACCAGGATAACCTGATCCATCGCTGTAATACATAACTGCTGGTTCATAATGATGTTCCCAGAACACTTCTAGTTGACACCATAAATCATCATTATCAGGATGATAACAATCTACATAACTACTTCCTTTTGTTGTTGCCATAATTATACATGTAATACATAATGTGCCAATAATACTAAACCTACTACCCACAGTGACCATATTCCAATGGCTGTGTATACTATTGTCTTTTCTCTTTTATCCATTATTTTCCTATTTTAAACTGTACATTTTTACCCACTTCAGGATGTTTAACATACATGTATGTGCTAAAACTTATAAACAGGATTACCGCCATAAGCAGTAACCCTGATATAATAACAGATATAAGCTTTGCGAGCTCTTTGTCACCTCTGTTCATTAGTCTACAATTTTAGATATTAAACTCTGCTTTAGAATAGTGTCCATAAACTTATTATAACGAGCATAGGCTACTTCTAGCTCTGTGTCCGTGAATACATAAGGTAATGCAATACCATTCTCTTTCAGAATAACACCACGATACTCATGGTTCTTATTACTCAACTGACGTGGATTCTCCACTCTGATCAACTTCCCTACACGTGTTTTCATACAAATATTCATTTAGTTTAATTATAATACTCTTGCCAGTTTGTCCTGGATAGATACGTTTGAACTTGAAATACTGTTGTCTACTGTACCAATCTTGAGGCATATCAAAGAATTCCACTACACAATAGTGGTATCTAGAGTTGGCTCTCATCACTAGGATGTTCTTATCATTTACTGTTCTAAAGGGAATCTTTTCCTCTTTGAGATACTTTACTATTGCAGATCTTACTGTCCTAGCCATTTCTACAAATAGACACGGAAGTGATCTTTGTACAATATCACTTTCTTAGGTGTTCCCTCAAATGTCATTCCCTTTGGTAATTCTACTCCAACCTCTGGTTGTACAGCAATAGCTGCTGGTTTAGTTTTAGCCTTATATTTCACAGGCTCTTTACCCTTTAATACAACAGAGATAGCGTATATCTTTTGAGCAATAGCCTTTGGAGTTCTATTCCATAGCTTTGCGTAATAGCGTGATAACGCAGCAAGTGTACCATACTGCTTATTCTTGATAGCAGTTGTTAGTGTATCTAATTGTTCTGGTGTGTAAAACTCAACTGATTTTGTCTTTTTCATGATTTGTTAGATTTTTGCAAAACAACACATTGCTGATGTGTCGAAATACTTTGTGAATAAATACTTTCCTTTTTTTGTTGTAAATATAGTGTGCTCAATAGGATCAGCAAACTCCTTCGTCCGCACAATAGTTTCATTCCTTGCTTCAAAGAATGTGTCAATAGTCTCTTGTACACCAACTCTGGTGCTGAATGTCATAATGAAATTGTTCTTAAACTTGGCTATGTGGTCTGTTAAATATCTAACAGACGCACAAAAGTCAAGATCATACAATGTATTAGGTTTATCAGCATCAGCTTCTAGTATATCACCATAGACTAAGTTAATAGGTACTTTCTTAAGTGTGAGTAATTGTGTGACTGCTGTTGTTGCATCGTTCTCGAATATCTGAAAGTTCTTGTATCCGTGTGACATTCTCTTTTCTAGATATTCATTGATGTCAGGACCAGCTAGTCCTACAATATTCTCAAACTTGTACTTCTCTAATAAGAAGTCTAACACAACATGCTTGTTAGTAGCATCTAGATATGTTTTCTTTAATCTTCCCATGGCTCTAAGTTTTCTCCCCAAGTTTGAACCCATTCTTCATCATCTTCACCCATGTGTGCACAAAGTGTTACATAACCTTCTTCAAGAATAGGATCACCATCTTCATCAGCATCTATCATAACATATCCATCATTCATTAGGATGTCATTGATATGATTAATGTCCATCATGTGTAAAAGCTCATCATCAACACCATAATCCCAAAAACCAATTTGGTCATGTGCTGCTAGTATTCTTTCTGGCATATCTGGATTAGTCTGTTCTTGAGCAATGATGTACATGTGTACAGGAAAACCATTCTCACGAATGTATTTATCCTGATCATGTGGCACTTTGTCAAGCGTGTGTACATGCAAGTATGAATAATCACCATCGAATGTGCGTAATTGCACATCCATGGCGAACATCATATCTTCTTCCAATTCCTTGGGCTGGTAGTTAATTAAAACTAATTTGGCTAATTGATACATTATATATCTCCTCTAAGTTTAGCTATCTCTGCTTCTAGGTCTCTAATCTTTTGCTGTTTGATCTCTTCACTTCTATTAGCAAAGATGTCAATGAACTCATCAACAACAGTCTTGCTACGTTGAACAATCTTATCTAGCTCATGATCAATGATTGATAAATCAATACTTAACGACTCAGTATAATGTACTTCATTATAATCATGAATAGTAATGTCAACTGGTTTACCATGTCTATTAAACTGTACATGAATATAATCCTTTACATCATTAGCATATACGTCTACATGATCATTGATTTGTACTCTACTGTCGAAATACTCTTGCTTTTGTATTTCTACTTTTAATGCTTTTGCTAGTTTTACTAGCTCTTGTGCTTGTGTTCTCATGTTATACGAAATTTAACTCTGAATAATAAACATTCCATGTACTTAGAGTCTTATAGAATGGTTTTGTCTTTTGATCATTGATATTCTGTTGAAATACAACAGTAATTTGTGTATCATTACCATTAGAATAAGACTTTTTAGCCTCTTCTAATTGTTTCTCTGATAACACTGTGCAATATCGAGTCCTATGAAATGCTCTCTTTGTCATTTGTCTAAGTTTGATATGATGTTAAAATTACCTAATACTATTACTTTTTCACCTTTGGTATCAAAGGCGATGCCCCTACCACATATTCTAAACTGATTAGTGTGATAAGTCCCATGCTCTGTCTTGATAGTGTACTTCATGTCACTATCTATCTCATTAATAGCTTTTACAACAGCCCCACCTATTAGTAGAGCTGCTGCAATTGCCATAATGAAATACTTCATTACTTCACGTTCTGTTTCCATTAGTAACCGATTTGTTTCAACAGCTCTATGTTAGCCTCAACAATAATGAAGCCACGTGTTACACCTAATGTGGTGAATGTGAACTTCGCTATCTGCACGAACTCATAGTACTGTGTTGGTAGTAACTTAACCTTTTTCATGATTGTGTTATTTAAGTGTGAATAAATAGATTAAGATAAAGAGCTAGTCTATAAGTCTAGCCCTTTATGTAACACCTCTGTTCTAACTTCTAACCCTTATCTGTAAGCACAACTATTCTAGCGAATACTAATGCCAATATGCCTGATATAATAGCACTCCATGAATGACCGATGTAGGCCATCCATGTAAAGTTTGCTATCATCATCACACACAATAATCTCCATGTAAACAACTCAATATTTCTCATAATGCTATATTATTTGTTCTTATGACTATCGTAAGATAATACACCAAATGCACCTGTAAGAGATGCAAATACAAATACAGCACAGTATGCCTCAGTGTGTTGAGGATCCGTGTACCAACTAGTTATACAGAATATCTGTACAGCCATAGAAACTATTATAATTATATAGCTTCCAACCAATAACTTCCTATCACGCTTCTCAGCTTCTGTAGGAATAATACCTTTCATGCTTCTCATAATGTGTGTGTTTAAATTGTTATTGAACTCCAGCACATAGCACTGTAATTGACTCTACTTCAGTCGATACTCCTAATTGTTTACATAATAGATACCATGCACGATTAGAAATCTCATCATTGTATAGTATAATGTATGCACCATTAGGAAATACTGACCAATTAAGATCAAGTAGCCTTTGCTGTTGTTCTTCTGTTAAAAATGTATTCTCCATGTCTTTAATTGATTGTGTGAATGATATGTAAAAATAGATAGTTTTAATAAGCCAGATCTATCAACTGAGCACAATGATCAACACCTCAATGTGTTGTGTGAGTTTAGTTGTTAACTCATAACCAGCATTGTTTCATCAGCACTTATGCTATGCTATCATAAGAGGAAAACCTCTTACTCTATGATATTATCCCCTCTGCATTCAGATGAGTATGAGGGTGCGTTTAGAGTTTATAAAGTTCTACATACATTATATGACCTAACACCAGTCAATGTATGCATTCTCTATAACTCTCAAACATACTCATCTGCTATCCCTTGGGAAGATAGAATGATGCATTAGTCAATAAGTAAAGATTCATAATAAGCTAACATCTTCTCATGTCTACTAATAACAAGATCAACACGAGCTCTTCTATTTTTCTCTAGTTTATATTGAGAAGAATATAATGTATCATAGTTATCCTTAAGCTTAGGTAATCTCTTACTAATCTTATCAATACGTTTCTGTATATACTCTCTAGTCATATTGTTTATGTTATTGCTATATATTTCTATTCAATACTGTATTCTACCACCTATTAAAACACCATAGATTACCCATTACTGTCTCCACGTAACCTCTTTCATACACAAATAATATATATTCTGATGCTATTTTATCCCAAAAGTTTATTTCTCTCTAAGGGACAATGTTAATATTGCATCATTTTTGTATATGTGCTCCTTTTTGACTACCCACCCTGATGAAACTCTTTCCCACCCTATATATAATGTAGAGCCCCGAAGGGCCCTACACTACTATTAGAATACTAAGAACTCCTCAGGATTAAGAGCACCTTGTGTTTTGAACTCCTCAACAACAATGTTATCAACATTGATGTCAATTGATTCTGATGCTGGCATCGTGATAACGTTGATTGTAACGTAAGCTCCTGTCTCTTCATCAACAGTGCGAGTTACTTGCTCAGTGATAGGGAAAGCTAACAACTGACCAACCTTGATAGTCTTAGCGCGTAAGCCACGACTAACTGCTGGAGAGCACAATACTCTATCAGCCATACCTTGCTTGTTAATAACTGTAACAACAAGACGTGGAGCGTCTGTTGCTTTGTTCTCCAAGCTGTTTTTGTTAAGACGAAGAGTTGCTCCTGGTCCTGCTAGTTCTTGCAAAGTTCCGATTGAGTTGATGTTGCCTTGAACCTCTTCTAATTTTTTCCAATTAAGTGCCATTGTTTTTGATTGTTTAAATGTTAAAGCAGGGGGACTACCCCAACCTGCCAAGTTATGGGAGGGGTCTTGGTTGGAAGTGGACTTCCCTCTCATGCACACGATAGGGGTGGGCCCTAGGAAAAAAATTTTATTTTCTCCCCACTCTTACATTTGGATAGTAATAAATTTCTCTCGATATTTGGGGGGGATAAGGGGGGGCCCATCTAAATCCATTATATATGATACTATTACAACTATCATCCCCTAAGAACTTTGGTATAGGGATAAGGTATAAGGCAAGACATCTTTCTAACTATATCATTAGGGAGTTGACAGTTGATCTGTTATTATTTAACGTTTGTCTTGTATATACAAAAATAAATGCATAATATAGCATTGGAATATTTACTATGACATTGATATTCCAAACATTATACATATATTTGCCACAAACTAAATATGGAAACTAGTAGCAAGAAGATAATTGTCCAGAAGTTCTTACGTAAAGTGGAGGATGATTATGCTATGGCTGAGAAATATTACAGTATGCTCTCTACGATTAATGATTTAAAGTTGACACAGAGAGAGGTACAATTGGTAGCATTTACAGCTATAAGAGGAAACATTTCTTATTCTAATATTAGAGAAGATTTCTGCAACAAGTACAATTCCACGAGTCCTACGATTAATAACATCATAAGCAAGTTAAAGCGTATAGGAGTGTTTGTAAAGGATGGAACGAAGATAAAGGTGAATCCAGTGATTCTTCTTCCGTTTACAGAGAACATTACGTTGGAGTTAAAGATGGAACACAATGGCTAGACCAATGACAGATAAGGAGTTTCTCATTAGAACTATAGCTAGTAAGCTGTTAGTGAGTGAGAAGACTATTGAGGCTGTTATTAATCACCAGTTCATTTCTGCAAACCAAGCCATGGACACTAACAAGAGTGTCGAGATCAGTGGATTTGGTAAATTCATGTTCAATGAGAAGAAAGCTGCCAGGAGATTAAAGACGTATTTGATAAAGAAGCATGATATGCATTCTATTATTACGCATCCAGAGGCAACAGCAGAACAAATAAGAAAGGCTACAGTCATTTACAATGACATGGTCGATCACATAGCTTTACTTAAACCAAACATAAGCGATGAATTTCTCACAGATTTACGAGGGTTGGAGGAACAAGTTGATTCCGCCAGCACAAATGAAGGAGACGATATTACAGGTCTCTAAAGATAGATTAGCAATTTGCAGAGATTGCCCATTCCATTCTAGTAAGCATGCTTCTATACGTATAGATGAGCATTGCACAGATTGTGGATGTCCATTGTCAGCAAAGACGAAGTGTATGTCATGTGATTGTCCAAGAAGTTATTGGAAGGCACATGTGACAAACGAAGAAAACGAAGAATTAAGTAAGCTATGAATAGACCTATCATAAAGAAGGTTCCTCTGGACGATTTAATAGAGATTCTTACAGACCTATATAATAGGGGTGTGGACTATATTGACTTGTTAGCTCCTGAGGATCCCACAGAAGATGATAGGATGACAATAACGTTTACAAAAGAGTACATGTCTGAGGAGGCATTGGATAGCTTGAGTGAGAATGAACTAGCAGATGATGAGGAGGATATATTAGATATTAAGATAACGGCCAACAAGTTATCTGATGATGATTTAAACCAATTGCTATGAAACCCACAGCGTATGAACAAATCCTTTCTGTTCTAGTTGAACTGAAAGAAGCGTTCCCTAGTTACAATCTAGGTAGACATTTAGATACAGCCCTTAGTGAATACAAAGACACATGGGGAATGACAGATAAAGAGATGCTATATGCTCTCAATAGATACAAATCACAGCTCACCCTTGACGTTCCTCATCCTGACGATTCAGAGATAGATAAGATAGTGAAAGAAGGTATGAATCTTCACACTATATTACAAGAGGATGAAGAGGATATAGACGAATAAGCTACATGGCATTAAAGAAAACTACATACATTAACACTGAGCTCGAATGGGCAGAGCAACAATTAGCTTCTTGGAAGCAATACGTTGATGCTAACCCAATGCACGAGTTAAAGGACAGGATTGAATGGAAACCTACAAGCAAAGGAGGCATGTTACCTATGGTGATTGCATCTATTGAAGCTCAGGGTAAGTTCATTCAAGAGACAATGAAGAACTATCTAGCTCTATTAGAGGTGGTGGATAAGTTGAGAGAGAAAGAAGAGGCAAAGGTTGAGGTTAGAGGTGGTTCATCTCTAGGATCTAAAGCTGATAAGTTTTTAAAGGAACGTAGTGGAACTGCTTAAGATAGATTATAAGGATTGGTTAATGTGCCAGAAGCGTCTTCCAGACAAGGAGTCTGAGGAATATGATGCTTTCTTTGCATTCCATGAGGAGCTCTGTAAGAACGGAGCTATGATGGGAGATACATACATTAATCCATTCCTATATTGGCATCTAAATGCATGGCATACAGAGGTGGACGTTATAGATGATTATGGACGTATCGCACAGAAATATGCTAACCCATCACTAAGAGATAATGAGTGGGTAGTATCTACAGAGATTGACAGAGCACAACAAGAACGTAAGGGCCTAGTTATTCTAGGAATCAGACGTTTTGCTAAGTCTGTTCTAGAGGCTTCTTATGTGTCACATGGTGCTACATTTGATGAGAACTCACAGAACATTATTGCTGGTCTGAATGCAGCCGATATTAAGCTGATTACAGACAAGATTGACAAAGGACTTAACCACTTACCAGCTGCTTGGCAGTGGCAGAGAGTTGAGGATAACTGGAAGAATCAGGTAACATTAGGTGTAAAGACAAGAGGTGGACAACGTATCCCCTTCTCACAGATATTAATACGTAACCTTGACGAAGGTAATAACGAGGAGGCTATTGCAGGTACAAAGCCTAGAAGACTAATTATAGATGAAATTGGTAAGGGATCTTTCCTACGAGGCTTCCAAGCTGCTGTTCCAGGTTTCACAACACCCTTTGGCTGGGGTTGTGCACCGATTCTTACTGGAACTGGTGGGGATATGAAGAAATTCATGGAC
>Ga0208463_1000068_pt1 | contig 26799 bp, 24 predicted proteins | sample LakMenEpi09Jul08_FD_150752 | JGI IMG/M metagenome (GOLD analysis project Ga0208463, IMG submission 150752) | Freshwater microbial communities from Lake Mendota, WI - 9JUL2008 deep hole epilimnion (SPAdes) | ecosystem: Environmental > Aquatic > Freshwater > Lake > Epilimnion/Euphotic zone ... | reverse complement strand
GCTTCGATTGGCTCGACAAGTGGGTAAGCGATCCATCCGACATCGTGCGTACCGCTGGCACCGAAAGCAACGTCAAAGAGATCTACGACGCCTGTAACGAAATGGCAAAAGATCCAGGCAACTTCATTTTGAATCAGTTCTGTGAGTTCGGTAACCACGCTGGTCACTATGAAGTCACAGGACGAGCGCTTGCTCACGCATTCGAGCACGTGAAGGCAAATGGATTCTCCGACATTCGTCTTGCAGCCTTTACGTCAGCAACTGGCTCTGCGGGAACGATCGCTGCAGGCGATCGCTTGAAAGACATCTACGGCACCAAGATTGTGGCTGTTGAGGCACTTGAATGCCCGACGATGTTGGAGAACGGTTTTGGCGAGCACAACATTCAAGGAATCGGCGATAAGCACATTCCGCTGATTCACAATGTGATGAACACAGATGTTGTTGTTGGCGTGACGGATCGCGCAACTGACGAACTCGATGTGTTGTTCAACACTCCTGTTGGCCAGCAGTACTTGTCACAGCGTCATGGCATCAGTGCAGAGTTGCTCGATGCGCTCACACACTTCGGTTTCTCTGCTATTTGCAATGTCATTGCCGCAATCAAGACCGCAAAGTTGTTGGGATACGGGGCTAACGATGCAATTGTCACGATCGCAACAGACGGAAGCGCCTTGTACCCCAGTGAACGAGTCAAGACTTTGGCTCAGCGCTTTAAGAACAACTTCACTGAGATTGATGCAGCTGAAGTGTTCAGCGAGCACCTTGGTCATGTCGGTACCGACGGAACCATGGATTGCACAGCACTCGATAAGAACCGCATCTTTAACTTGGGTTACTACACCTGGGTGGAGCAGCAGGGCACCCCATTTGAAGTGTTTGAAGCACGCCGTTCGCAATCGTTCTGGCGCTCTGTGCGTGCGTACACGCCGGTGTGGGACGAACTCATCACTGAGTTCAATGCTCGCGTCGCAAAAATCTCTCAGTAGGTCTTCATGAGCGGGACCGTCACAGGACTGACATGTTCAGTGTGCGGGTCTCATCTCGATATTGATGCACCGTTGTCGTGGAAGTGCCCGAATGCAACTGATGCCGACCGCCATCATGTTTTGGATTTTGATAGTGAGATTGATGTCTTTCGTCCCACAGATGATGAGAATCCATTTTTGGCGTACCGGGAGTATCTCGCAGTTGATGCGTATGGCGCAGCACTGGGGCTAGAGACAGCCACACGCATTTCAATCATTCAGGAACTTGATGATGCGGTGAGGGCGGTTGATGGAACAGGTTTCATTCGGACGCCGATGAAGCGCGCTGATGCGTTGTCAGATGAGTTGGGCTTCACTCCCGACGGCGGAATCTGGATCAAAGATGAGACGCACAACGTTGCGGGTTCTCATAAGGCCCGTCACCTCTTCACAGAGTTGGTGTATTTGGTGATGACAGAGCGTGCAGGTGTTGCGCCGTGGAAGACGCCGAGCGAACGTCCGATGTTGGCGATCGCTTCGTGTGGAAATGCAGCAATTGCGGCAAGCACATTGGCTGCGGCTGTGCAATGGCCGATTGCTGTGCATGTTCCTGTGGCTTCTGCATCTTCGGTCATTTCCAAACTGGAATCTCTTCATGCTGATATCCGAGTGTGTCCACGTCTCGACTCAGACCCAGCAGGCGATCCATGTGTCCTGCGGTTCCGTGAAGAAGTTGCTGCTGGTGCGATTCCGTTCGGTGTGCAGGGAACAGAGAACGCATGGTGCCTTGATGGCGGTCGCACCATCGGGTGGGAGATGCTGAAAGAAATCGGGCATCGCGTCGATCGCATCTTCATCCAGGTCGGCGGCGGGGCATTTGCGTCGTCCATCGCATCGAGTATGCGAAACGTCGGTACTCATCCAAAACTGCATGCTGTACAAGCGGAAGGTTGTGCTCCGTTGTCTCGTGCATGGGATTGTGCGAAAGACTCTGGCGGCACTCGTGACGCGGGCAGCCGATGGTCTGAGTGCATGTGGGCCTGGGAAGAAGAGCCGCATTCCCTGGCAGATGGAATTCTTGATGATGAAACTTATGACTGGATTGGCATTCTGAATGGCATGTCTGACACTGGTGGATCACCAGTCGTTGCTTCGGAAGATGCAGTGATACGTGCTCATGAAATGGCGTCTCGTTTCACCGACATCAGCGTGAGCCCGACAGGTTCTGCAGGTCTTGCGGGGGTGTTGCAGATACGTAACGAAATCGCTGATGATGAACGAATCGTCGTGGTGTTCAGTGGAGTTCTTCGTTAGCCAGTCGTGAACGACTTCTGGCGTCACGCTTCTAGAAGTTTCCCAGTTTCGACGTCATACACAAATCCGCGAATGTTCTGTTTGTAGATAACAAAGGGATTGCTCTGCAGGCGCTTGATTGATTCGCGTACAGCATCAAACGGATTACTGAAAGCTTCGATGAGCCAATGTGGTCTGGTGCCACAATCCTGTTCAATCTCATCCTTGAAACCTTCTTCGGAGATTTTCTGTAACCCGCAATCGGTGTGGTGAATCAGAATGATTTCTTGGGTGTTCAAGAGACGTTGTGACACAACGAGTGAGCGCACAACGTCATCTGTGACGACGCCCCCGGCATTACGAATGATGTGTGCATCGCCGTGGCGGAGGCCGAGCATTTGGAAGATGTCCATGCGGCTGTCCATGCAAGCCACGATTGCGAGGTGAAGCAGTGGGGCAAGGGCTAGCCCTACATCGCCGAACTGAGAGACAAAAGTCGCATTATTCAGCAGAAGTTCGGAGGCGCTTGGGGAAAAGTCATCGGAGTGAGGCACGGCTTCATTCTGCCTGAGCAGGTAGCCTTCTCCGTATATGAGCACCCCAGGTTTTCCTGTCAGCCCCGTCGCGCTTGAAGGCGCTGGCGATTCCGGCGCAAACATCTTCAACCGCCTTCTTAAGAACCGCGTGATCATGCTGGGCACCGATGTCAATGACGACATTGCGAACAGCTTGTGCGCACAGTTGTTGTTCCTCGAGGGTGAAGATCCGAACGCTGACATCTGGTTGTACATCAACAGCCCTGGTGGTTCGGTGACCGCTGGTATGGCGATCTACGACACCATGCAGTTCGTGAGTTGCGATGTTGCAACAGTGTGTATGGGGCTTGCCGCATCGATGGGTCAGTTCCTGCTCACAGCCGGAGCAGAAGGAAAGCGATACACGCTTCCAAACGCTCGCATCATGATGCATCAGCCTCTTGCTGGTCTTCGTGGTCAGGCTTCTGACATTGCCATTCAGGCAGAGCAGCTTCGCCTGACGAAGCGCAAGATGGCAGAACTCATCGCTTTCCACTCAGGTCGCGACGTTGCTGACATTCAGGCCGACAGCGAGCGTGACCGTTGGTTCACCGCAGAAGAGGCCAAGGACTACGGCTTGGTTGACAAGGTCATCGTCAAGCGCGGAGAAATTCGCTAGTTCAGATCACGGGGCAACAGTTGTTGCCACAGGAACTGGCGCAGCAGGAACTGTTGTGGCCGGTGCCGTCGTTGTCGGAATCGTTGTTGTTGCCACTCGTGGTGGCTCAATGTTGAGCCCGGAACTGATGTCCACTGCGCACGTGCTCTTCACCCAGTCGCGTACTTGTAGGGCAGATTGATTCGCAGCGTAAGTCGCATCGGCTAACGCTTGCACTTCTTCTGGATTGTTCGTATTCAATTTGGCTGCTTGCTGCAAAAGATCAGTGATGACTGCCATGTCCTTTTCGATCGTGAGTGGAGATCGATCAAGAAGACGTTCATATCTGTCGACCATGGCGTTGACCTCTTTTGATGTCTGCATCCGTTGGGCAATGGCAGGAAGTTCCTGCGCTAACTGGCGACAAAAACTGGTGCCGGTCCGTGATGCACCCCCGCATGCCGTGAGTCCAAGGGTCAGTGCGACAACGGTTGCCCAAGTAGTAAGTCGTCGCGTACACATCCCGTCGATTATCTCACTCGAGCACCCAAGGGGGACTGCACATGTTCGCAGCCGTTACATCTTCAACTTTGTTGGCGACAATGGGCAGTCCCATCGTTGTGGAGGCCCATGTGGGGCAGGGGATTCCCGCATTCACGGTGGTCGGCTTGCCAGATGAAGGGTGCCGTGAGTCGCGCGACCGTGTTCGTGCCGCAATGTTGTCGTCCGATCTTGAATGGCCGACAAAGCGCGTCACCATCAATTTGGCGGGAGGTGGTGAACGGCGTGGTGGAGCCGGACTCGATCTCGCGATAGCCGTCGGGTTGCTCGTTGCAACGGGGGTGCTGTCTCAAGAGGCAGTGGAGGGCAAAGCGTTCGTTGCTGAATTAGGTCTTGATGGCTCACTTCGTCCCACCGCAGGAATGGCGCCATTGGTGTCGGCAGTGGGGGGCCATGAAGTTGTTGTAGCTGCAACGGCCGTTGCTGAAGCATCGTTGGCACGTGCTCCACGTGTACGACCAGTGCACACATTGAAGCAACTTGTTGAAGTGCTGAAAGCAGAAGAGGCATGGCCACATGTCGACGTGCCAGAACCACAGGTGGTGATGGACGAGATTGCCGACATGGCAGATGTGCGTGGCCAAGAAATGGCGCGACTTGCGATGGAAGTTGCTGCTGCTGGTTTTCATCATGTGTTGTTGATGGGGCCGCCAGGTGCTGGCAAGTCGATGTTGGCTCGTCGTTTGCCTGGGTTGCTTCCGCGACTCACTGACGAACAGGCATTTCGAGTCGCCATGACCCGCAGTGCAGCAGGGATGCCAATGTCGGCGGTGATTGCTTCATCGGCTCCGTATCGAGCGCCGCATCACACTGTCTCAATGATCGGGATGGTGGGAGGAGGTTCCTCCCATCTTCGTCCGGGGGAACTGACATTGGCCAGCGATGGTGTGTTGTTCCTTGATGAGATGGGTGAGTTTGCGCCGACTGTTCTGGATGCACTGCGACAGCCACTTGAAGAAGGAGTTGTTCGTCTTTCTCGGGCAAACGGTTCCGTCACGATGCCTGCAAAGTGTTTGCTTGTCGCGGCAACGAATCCGTGTCCGTGTGGCGTCTCGTCACCAATGGCATGCACCTGCACACCGATTGCGAAGCAGCGATACCTGCGTCGCTTCAGTGGTCCGTTGCTTGATCGTTTTGATTTGCGAGTTGAACTGCAGCGACCGTCAACATCTGAACTGACCAGCACGTCGAAAGGTGAAAGTAGTGCTGCGATTGCAGAACGTGTGCAACGTGTTCATGAACTATGTCTGGCGCGTCAGGGGTGTGTGAACTCTTCGTTGAGCGCTGATGCATTGGAAGAAGTGGCACCTCTTCACGATGAGGCTCTCAACGTTTTGCGAACACATCTCGATGGAGGTCGACTCACGGGTCGTGGATATCACCGCATTCGTCGTGTGGCACGAACTTTGGCCGACCTGCATCACAGTGATGGCCCCATCGGTTCTGAATGGGTGCATTTGGCATTAGCGATGCGCGCGAAGTTGCACACGGGACACGGAGAGATGCGATGACAGCGCGCTACCCGCAGTGGTCGTATGCCGCAGCTCTTGCGTCGTTGCCCCTTCTCACGCATCGGCGTTTGCGATGGTTAATGCAGGCAGGTGAACCATCGGATGTGTGGCGGAAGATCCATGAGGGCGATCGCTTTCTCAATGGTGTCGACGAAGCAGTCTGGCGAGCATGGGCGTCGACGAGTGATTCGTTATTGATCTCGGTTGCGGAGCGGTGCATTGATAAAGGAATTGATGTTCTCACCATGAACAACTCGTCATATCCGGCCTCGCTTGTCGGAGACCCTGAAGCACCTGCAGTGGTGTTCGTGCGGGGAAACCCAGAAGCATTTCGCCATCGCCGAGTCGGCATCATTGGGACGCGAGCAGCAACTGCGCGTGGAAAACATTTCGCTCACACAATCGGTGCGCAGTTAGCGGCGTCGGGAGTTGCGGTGGTGTCGGGTCTCGCACGAGGGATTGATGTTGAATCGCATGCGGGGGCATTGTCGGTGATGGGCGAGACGGCAGGTCCTCCCATTGCGGTGGTGGCATCAGGGCTCGACGTTGTGTACCCGAGAGAACATGCGCGTATCTGGGAAGACGTTGCGATGCGTGGTGTTCTTCTATCCGAATCACCACCTGGTGTTCATCCCGAGCCATTTCGTTTCCCCATGCGCAATCGCATCATCGCGGCCCTGAGTGAGGTGCTCGTTGTAGTGGAGTCGCGCAGCACTGGTGGCTCAATGTCGACGGTTCGTGAAGCAATGAAGAGAGATGTGGCAGTGATGGCGGTTCCTGGTTCTCCGGGATTGCGTCAAAGTGAGGGAACAAATGATTTGTTGAGAGACGGGTGCGCACCAGTGACATCGGTTGACGATGTTTTGCTAGCGCTCAACCTTGACCACCGGCACGCTCACCAGTGGTGCGACACACGAGAAGTACTGCTGACCGATGAGGCGGCCCTTCTGCACGTTATGGGGCGAGGCCCTCGCAGTATGGAAGAGATTGCGATGTTGACAACGAACAGCGTGGTGACAACTGCAGTTCTTCTCGGCCGGCTACAGGCCAAAGGATGGGTGGCAAATACTGATGGTTGGTGGGAGGCACTCGTGGCATAGTCGCCGAGGGGTACCGTTGGTGCATGAGCGGAAAGGCCACATCGCAACACGATCAGCGCGATGCCTCCCGCTTTGACCTCGAGCGCCATATTCGGTCTTTGCGTTGTAGCGATATCACACGTGCCGCTCGTCGAACTGATCTCGATCACGCCATCACGCATTTCATCGCAGGGGGAGCGACAGAGCCTCGATTAGTTGATGCGGGTGTGCTCGAAGAGTACATCTGGCACCTCGAGGAGGCTGGTCTCACCGTAGAGACAGTGGAACAACGCCTCGCTGCCGTCGCCACGTATTTTTCGTGGTTCATTCGCACTCATAAACCTGCACGTGGCGAAGAGTCCATCGTTCATCCTGTTCGCGATGTCCGTGTTACTCATGCATCATCGTGTGTTGCATGCACATCTCACACAAACGGCACCACGCTCAAGGGTCAGTGTTCTGTTCGTGATGCGCGGCTCCCTGCCTGGCGGCCCTCTGATTTTGAATTGTCATTGACAGCGTCCTCGGCGAATACTCGTTCCGCATATCGACGCGACCTTGAATTGTTTGCTGAGTGGCTCTTGGAGGCGGGAGCTGATGCAGCCCCGGATCGCGTCACAAAAGAAGATGTGCGTGCGTATCTTGCATTTCTTCATGATCGAGGTGCAACGTCGCGCACGATTGCGCGGCGCATTGCTTCGCTGCGTCGATACTTCGGATGGGCAATGCGTCAAGAGATGGCATCGATTGACCCAACAGAGGCAATGCATACGCCGAAGACAAAGGGTCGCTTGCCACGCCCCTTGGATGAGCAAACAGTGCTTACGTTGGTGACGACACCAGATGCAGATGCGCCTGCATGGCGTCAGGCCAGAGATCGTGCAGCTCTTGAGATTTTGTATGGCAGTGGGCTGCGCGTGTCGGAAGTCTGTTCGCTGGAATTGCAGAGTATGTCGTCGGATAAGACAACATTGCGTGTGATGGGTAAAGGATCAAAAGAACGGGTGGTTCCACTGAGTGCGCCGGCCACGTCTGCAATTGCCCATTGGCTCACATTGCGTCACGAGGTTGCCAATGAGGCATCGGGCAATTCTTTGCTCCTGTCTGCTCGAGGCAAACCAGTGGGTCGTCGCGATGTTGCACGGCTGTTAGACGAAGCATGTGAACGCGCCGGAATCGTCGGGGGGTCTCATCCTCATGCGTTGCGGCATTCATTCGCCACGCACCTGATGGACAATGGTGCTGATACTCGCTCTATTCAAGAACTGCTGGGCCACAGCGATGCTGCGACAACGCAGCGATACACACATGTCAGCAAAGAACGCTTACGTCTCGCCTATACAGAATCGCATCCGCGGGCATGAACGCACGCCCCCTTCGCTACACAATCGAAACAGCATGGGATGCATGGCATGTCTCGCAAGAGTCAACGGCGCGTGACTGGCTTGTAGTGCACTACGCATCACTCGTGAAGTTCGTTGCTGGCCGTCTTGCTGCCGGATTACCAAAGACAGTTGATACCGGTGACCTCGTGAGTGCGGGTGTGTTTGGTTTGATGAATGCAATTGACAAATTTGATCCGGCGAATGGCGCAAAGTTTGAAACCTATGCAATCCCTCGTATTCGCGGAGCCATCTTGGACGGACTACGTGCACTCGACTGGGTGCCGCGTTCAGTTCGATCCCGTTCTCGTTCTGTGCAAGATGCCATTGCTGCGCTCGAACATCAACTTGGTCGCACGCCAACAGACGAAGAGATTTCAGCAGAACTGAAAATCAGTGTCGAAGAACTTGAGAAGTGGCTGTCTGATATTGCTGCTGGCTCAGTGGGTCCGCTTGACCACGTGGCGATGGACAACACTGCGGCAGAAGCAGACGCGCAGATACAACCTGGTCGCGCAATGGAAGAAGGAGAACTGCGTGCTGCAATGCGCGCAGAAATTTCCAAACTGCCTGAACGAGAGCAAGCAATTCTCATTCTGTATTACGAAGACGGATTGACGTTGTCTGAAATTGGAGAAGCGCTGGGAGTCACCGAGAGTCGCATTTCGCAGATTCACACCAAAGCTGTTCTTCAGTTGCGCTCTCGTCTTGCCGCTGCTGGCATGGCGTAACTGTTCTGGCGTAACCGCACTAACCGCACACACCGTCGCGCCGTCCACATGACGGCATGGTTGTTTCAGTTCTCGCAACACTTCTCCTCATCGGGTCGTCCACTGTCGTGCGTCCACTTCCGCCCGTCACAGGTTCGATCATTCAGCATTTTGTTGCGCCCACATGTCCGAGGTGCGCCGGTCACCGAGGAGTCACCATCGCGACTCGGTCTGGTCAGGCGGTGGTAGCGGTCCTTCCCGGGACTATTTCTTTTGTGGGGGAAGTGGCAGGGCTGACCTATGTCGTGCAGGTAGTTCACCCCGGAGTGAAAGTCACCTATGGGTGGCTGTTGCCCAATCCGGGGTTGTTGGAGGGTGACGTTGTTGCCAGGGGCGCTGTTGTGGGGATGGCAAGGGAGCGCACCTATCTCGGGGTCCGTGTGGGGGGTGCCTATGTCGAACCCTTGCGGTACTTAGGGCTGGGCGGTTCTCGGTTGCGAGGCGTAGGAGGCGTCGTTGTGGGGCGAGCGGGGTCTGCCCGATAGTCTTGCTGAGGTTCGGATTGCTCCTTTGGGGGCAGGAAGACCAAAGAAATCATGCACACCGGCCACCTGCGGTCGCTTCGGCGTCGGACCGGTGTGTGGACAACCGCAGAAGGAGAAAATTATGGCCGTCGTAACTATGCGACAAATGCTTGAGGCTGGCGTTCACTTTGGACACCAGACCCGTCGTTGGAATCCAAAGATGAAGCAGTTCATCTTTGGTGAGCGCAACGGAATCCACATTCTGAATCTCGACCAGACGCTCGAGCGCATTGAAGTTGCTTATGCCTTCACTCGCGACCTCGTTGCCAATGGCGGAACAATTTTGTTCGTTGGAACAAAGAAGCAAGCACAAGATCCCATCCGCAGCTATGCAGAGAAGTGCGGCATGCATTATGTGAACGAGCGTTGGCTCGGCGGAATGCTCACCAACTTCGAAACAATCTCAAAGCGCGTGGGCAAGATGCAGGAGTACGAGCGCATGAAGGTGTCAGGCGACTTCGACGCAATGCCGAAGAAGGAAGCCCTCCTTTTGAGCCGTGAACTTGAGAAGCTTCAGAAGAACTTGTCAGGTATGGCACAGCTTCACAAGCGTCCCGATGCCATCTTCGTGCTCGACACGATGAAGGAGCACATCGCGGTCACAGAGGCAAACAAGTTGAAGATCCCCGTGATCGCAGTTGTTGACTCGAACGTTGACCCTGATGTCATCCAGTACCCAATTCCGGGCAACGACGATGCCATTCGTGCAAACGACCTCCTCACTCGCGTGATTGCAGAAGCAGTTCTCGAAGGTCGCTTCATTCATCAGAAGCGCAACCCAGCCGCAGCTGCTGCAGCAGCAGCCGCAGCACCAGTGGAGCGCACACCTGAAGAAGTAGCAGCCTTCGAAGCGCAGCAGGCAACTGCTCGCCAGCAGGCAGCAGCAGCACAGGCAGAGCGTGAAGCACGCCTTGCAGCGAAGAAGTCCACCGACACACCTGCAGCGGAGTAATCATGTCCTACACAGCGAAAGACGTTCAGAGCCTTCGTCAGACAACTGGCGCAGGAATGATGGACTGCAAGAAGGCCCTCGAAGAAAACGGCGGCGATATCGAAGGTGCGAAGCAGTGGCTTCGTGAAAAGGGTCTTGCAGCAAGTGCAAAGCGTGATGACCGTGACAACGCCCAGGGTGTTGTTTCTCTCATCGTTGAAAGCACAAAGGCTTCAATCGTGAAGCTCAAGTGTGAGACCGACTTCGTTGCGTCCAGCGAGAACTTCATTGCAGAAGCAAATGCTCTTGCAGCAGCAGTACTTGCAAAGGGCGAAGCTGGTGCAGCAGATCGTGCACAGCAAATCGATGACCTCAAGATTCTCTTGAAGGAAAAGATTGAAGTGGGCGAGACAATTCGTTTCGAAGCAGCAGCCGGAAACGTTCTCGATTCGTACGAGCACATTCAGGGCGGACGTGGCGTCAACGGCGTCATCGTTGAGATGTCAGGTGCAACACAAGAACTTGCTCACGACATTGCAGTGCACATCGCATTCGCTCGTCCGAAGTACCTCACGCAAGAAGAAGTTCCTGCAGACGTCGTGGCAAAAGAGCGCGAGACGCTTGAAACCATTACGCGCAACGAAGGAAAGCCAGAGCAAGCAATTGCAAAGATCGTCGAAGGACGCATCGTTGGTTTCTTCAAGGACGTATGTCTTCTCGAGCAGCCATATGCAAAAGACGACAAGCTCTCCATCAAGCAAGTCATCGGCAATGCGAACATCGTTCGTTTTGCCCAGGTGGAACTCGGCTGATCATGGCATCAAGGCCGCGTTGGTCGCGCGTAGTGCTCAAGCTTTCGGGCGAGGCGCTCGCTGAACCAACCGGCTTTGGCCTTGACACAAACATCCTCACGCAAGTCGCTACTGAAATTCGCGAAGCACGCGAAGAGATCGGTGCCGACATCGCCATTGTTGTTGGTGGCGGAAACTTTTGGCGCGGCCTCAAAGGCGCAGGCCAGGGCATGGACCAGGCGCAAGCCGACTTCATGGGAATGCTGGCAACCGTGATGAACGGCCTTGCATTGCAAGATGCTCTTGAGCGTGTCGGACAACAGTCCCGCGTCATGAGTGCGATCGAAATGCCCAAAGTGGCCGAGCCGTACATCCGTCGCCGTGCAGAACGCCACCTCGAAAAGGGTCGCGTTGTCATCCTTGCTGGCGGTACCGGCAACCCCTTCTTCACCACCGATACCGCTGCCGCCCTGCGCGCAGCTGAGATTGAAGCTCAGGCCATCTTGAAGGGCACCCATTCAGGCGTTGACGGTGTCTATACCGCTGACCCGAAACTGGACAAGAACGCCACCCGGTACGAGCAGATCAGCCATATGGACGTGATCACCAAGGGCCTCAAAGTGATGGATTCCACCGCAATTACCTTCTGTATGGAGAAGAAATTGCCCATCGTGGTCTTTGACCTATTGGCCAAGGGCAACGTGAAGTCCATTCTCAGGGGTGAGCCAGTAGGTACGCTGGTCGGGTGATTGAAGACATCCTGCTCGAAGCCGTCGACAAGATGGAACGGGCTGTCTCTCATGTCCTCTCCCAGTACTCCACTGTGCGTACTGGTCGCGCAAACCCAGCTCTCGTCGAAAAGCTCCTTGTGGAGTACTACGGGTCCACTGTTCCTTTGCAGCAGCTCGCCGGCTTTCAGGTTCCCGAGGCTCGTACCCTGGTTGTGAAGCCCCACGACCGTGGTTCTATGGGCGCCATTGAGCGCGCAATCCGCGACAGCGACCTTGGTCTGCAGCCATCAAACGATGGCGTTGTGATTCGCTTGTCCTTCCCAGTGCTGACTGAAGCACGCCGTAAGGAATATGTGAAAGTCGTGAAGAACATGTCGGAAGACGGCCGTGTCGCCGTGCGCAACGTGCGCCGCGACGCCCGCAAGCAACTGGAAACATCAGAGAAGAACTCTGAGTTTTCAAAGGACGACTTGGAGAGAGCCGAAAAGGAACTCGACAAGTACACACAAGACCACATTGAGCAGATCGATAAAGGCTTTGCCCGCAAAGAGCAAGAGCTGCTTGAGGTATAGAAACGGTGGCAACTACGGTTGCTCTCGGAAACCCGAAAGGGGAGAAAAATGAGTGATGACATCTGGCGCCGCAAAGATGACACAAACCGGGATGATTCCACCGGTTATGGAACCGACTTCGGTTCCGACTTTGGAACCGTCCAATTCGCCGACGACCCGACAGCAGAGCCAGCGCTCAGCTTCGGAGACGGTGACACAGGAAACCTTCCTCATTGGACTGAGCCAGCAACGGGCGAGATTCCATCGCTCGATGATGACGAAGACGATGTGTGGGGCACATTCCAAGCGCCGAGCGAACCGACTCGTCGTCCTGATCGTTTGACAATCGGAACTGACCCGACAGACGAGCGTCGTCGTCAGCCGCGTGACATCACACGTGATGTCACGGGCGATGTCAGCCGTGAGTATCCACGTGACCCTTCTCGTGACATCACCGGTGGCGTGCCGCGCGGTGGTCGCCCGCAGCCTGTACGTCGTGCTGGTCCACGCGGACCTCGCCCTGGTGTTGGTGGTCGCGATATGCCTGCTGCAGTCACAACCGGACTCATCCTCGTTGCTGCATTCCTTGGTGCGATCATGTGGCGTCCCGCTGCAGTCATGCTCATTGTTCTTGCAGTCGTTGGTTTGGCGGCAGTTGAGTTCTTCAGCAAAGTCACAGAGAAGGGCTATCGCCCTGCAACGTTTGCCGGTCTCATCACATGTATTGCGGCGCCGCTTGCTGCGTATTGGATGGGCGATGGCGCGTTGCCACTCGTATTTGCTTTCGGTTTCCTCGCAACCTCAATTGGTTTCTTGGGTGCTACGAGCATCCAGAGCGGTCCAATGCCAAACGTTGCGATCACGACAATGGCAATGACATGGATTGGTCTGTTGGGCTCATTCGCAGCTCTCATCCTTCGATACTCAGTGAATGGTGCTGGTGCTCATGTTGGTACCGACACTTTGTTCATGGTTGTTGTTGCTGTGATTGCAAATGATGTCGGTGGATTGTTTGTCGGATCATCTGTTGGTCGCACACCGTTGCGCGAATGGGTGAGCCCCAACAAGACAATCGAAGGTGCAGTCGGTGGAGCTCTCGCGAGCATCGTTGCTCTCATCATCTTTGGTTCGCAGAATGGCACGTGGAACTCCATGGGCGAATGGATTGCATTGGGTCTCTTGGTTGCCGTGATGGCACCGTTGGGTGACTTGGTGGAATCAATGTTCAAGCGCAATCTTGATGTCAAGGACTTCGGAAGCATCGTTGCCGGACACGGTGGTGTTCTCGACCGCTTCGATGGTTTCTTTTTCGTCCTTCCTGCGGCGTACTACCTCATGCTTGTTCTGCAGCCCTGGCTGTAGTTCACACATGGCGCGACGTCTCTTTGACGCATCGCACTGACAGACTGACAACGTGACACAAAAGCGCGTAGCGATTGCCGGCTCATCTGGCTCGATTGGTACTCAAACCATTGACGTTGTCATGGCTGAGCCCCAGAACTATCGCGTCTCTGCCTTGGCTGTGGGTTCTTCGGCTGATGTCGTCATTGCACAGGCCTTGTTGTTGCGTCCAGAACTTGTCGTTGTCACCGACGAATCACAACGCGCTCGTGTCGCTTCGGCTTTGCCAGGCGTACAGGTCACGGGCAGGTTGTCCGATGTTGTTGAGGCGGCTGATGTTGTCATTAACGGTGTTGTTGGCTTCGCCGGCTTGTCTGTCACCCTCGACACTCTTCGCGCGGGTCGCACCTTGGGGCTGGCGAACAAGGAAAGCCTGATTGCAGCAGGTCCGATTGTGCAACCGTTGCGTGCAACCCCTGGTGCTCAACTAGTTCCTGTTGATAGTGAACACTGCGCATTGCATCAATGTCTTCGTTCGTCAATTGATGCTGGGGCAGAAGTTTCTCGTCTAGTTCTCACAGCAAGTGGTGGTCCGTTCCGTGGTCGCAGTGCAGAGTCCTTGGCAACAGTCACTGTTGACCAAGCACTTGATCACCCCACGTGGAAGATGGGCCCGAAGATCACGATTGACTCATCAACGCTGATGAACAAAGGGCTCGAAGTCATCGAAGCACACGAGTTGTATGGCACGTCGTACGACAACATTGACGTTGTTGTCCATCCGCAATCTGTTGTGCACTCAATGGTCGAATTCACCGACGGTTCGACGATCGCACAGTTGTCAATGCCTGATATGCGTTTACCGATCGGCTACGCACTCGGTTATCCGTCTCGCATTTCCACGCCGTTTGGTCGTATTGATTGGACAACATTGTCGCGTCTCGACTTTGAAGCACCCGACCGCAGCACATTCCGTTGCCTCGACCTTGCGTATGCGGCTGGTCGTGCAGGGGGCACTGCTCCTGCTGCATTGTCCGCCGCTAATGAAGTCATTGTTGAAGCGTTTCTTGGTGGTCGCATCATGTGGGCCGACATCGCTCGATATGTCGAGCGTGTGATGGAACGTTTCAATGTGACGACCCCACAGTCCGAAGAAGATGTGTTGGCAGCAGACGCAGAAGGCCGTCAATTGGCAGAAGAGGAACTCAACCGATGAGCAATTTTTATCAACGTTTTCGCAGCGAGATGGCAGCGGGCGGAGCTGTCGAAGGTGCGCCTGACCAGGTGTCGCCGTCAGGTCGTTTCACCGGGGTTGTGATGTTGTTGTTGCTCGGGTGGTTGGCCATCAATAACATCTGGACATTCGTCTTCGTTGTCGGCTTGCTCATCTCAATCTTCTTGCACGAAGTCGGCCACTTTTCAACGGCACGAATGACTGGCATGAAAGCCACACAGTTCTTTATGGGGTTTGGTCCGCGAGTATGGAGTCGCACCAAAGGAGAAGTGGAATACGGAGTTCGTGCATTGCCCCTTGGTGCATTTGTTCGCATCATCGGCATGAACAACATCGACGAAGTGGAACCCGAAGACGAGTCCCGTGCGTATCGATCAAAGTCGTATCCGCGTCGTCTGCTGGTGATCACCGCTGGTTCGCTCATGCACATGGTGATTGCTTTCGTGTTGTTCTTCGCAGTGTTTGCTACTGCGGGGCGCGAACAATCAACGGGTGTTGCAACAGTCAAGAATGTCGATCTTGACAAGAGTCCTGCATTCAATGCGGGTATGAGAAACGGCGACATCGTGCGCAGCATTGATAGGCAACCAATCACGAACTACGACAGCGTTGCGGCTGCAATCACTGCAAACAAGCCGGGCGACACCATTGACGTTGTCATCGAACGTGACGGCGTCGCAAAGACTGTTCAGGCACGATTGGATTCTCACCCCAGCGGCGATGATCGTGCCTATCTCGGTATTTGGGCTGACGATTGGGGCTGGAAGCAACTGTCCCCGATTGCGGCAGCTGGTCAAAGCATCGGCGATATTGGTTCCACTATCGGCAACTCGGTCAAGGGTGTGGTGATTGCGTTGAATCCCATGAATTCGATTCGACACCTCACAGGGACTGACGAATCGCTTGAGACTCGACCCACCACTGTTGTTGGTGTCAGCCAAGTGGGCGGCAGTATCGGTGAGTCCGATGGTCTGAAGGGCATCTTGCTATTGCTAGCCAGCGTGAATGTCTTTGTCGGCGTTTTCAACATGTTCCCCTTGCTGCCCTTCGACGGAGGCCACGCGGCAATTGCAACGTATGAACGGCTTCGGTCCCGCAAGGGCAAGCCCTATAGGGCTGACATCAACAAGATGGTCCCGGTCGCCACCTTCGTGGTAGGCGTGCTGGGGCTCCTGCTTGTGACAGGTCTCTACCTCGATATCACGAAGCCTCTCGGGTAAAGCCCGCTGAAACTGACACACTGGTAACCGATGTACGAGCGCCGTCAGACCAAGCAAATCACTGTGGGCAAAGTGCCCGTGGGCGGGGGAGCACCGATCACGGTGCAATCCATGACCACGACCAAGACCGCAGATGTCGAAGGCACCTTGCAGCAGATCTATGCATTGGCTGCAGCTGGCTGCGACATCGTGCGCTGCACCTGTAACGAACAAGAAGCTGCTGAAGGTTTGGCACAAATTGTTCCGCGTTCTCCCATTCCGATCATCGCTGACATTCATCATCAATACAAGATGGCTCTCGCTGCAATGGAAGCTGGCGTCCACGGGTTGCGATTGAACCCAGGAAACATTCGCAAGCCGGAGCACATTAAAGCTGTTGCATCAGAGGCTCGTGATCGCAATCTTCCTATTCGCATTGGTGTGAATGGCGGGTCACTCGACCCTGCGCTGTATGAGAAGTACGGCGGCCTCACTGCAGAAGCAATGGTGGAATCTGCATTGCAAGAGATTGCGTACTTCAACGAAGTCGATTTTGATCTCATCAAGATTTCTGTGAAAGCCAGCAATGTGCCTTTGATGGTGGATGCGTATCGCTTGCTCGCTGATGCCGTGAAGTATCCGTTGCATCTTGGCGTGACGGAAGCAGGGCCGCCTCCTGCAGGTTTAGTAAAGGCAACTGCTGGTATCTCCACGCTCTTGCTGGAAGGCATTGGCGACACGATTCGGTACAGCCTCACTGCAGACCCTGTGGAAGAAGCGCGTGCTGGCCGTCAATTGTTAGAAGCACTCGGTTTGCGTGAACGCAAGAACGTTGACCTCATTGCATGCCCTAGCTGTGGTCGTGCAGAGATTGATGTCATCGATGTTGCGAACCGTGCCATGAAAGCTTTCGAAGACAAGAAACTGCCATTGCAAATTGCTGTGATGGGCTGCGTGGTGAATGGTCCTGGCGAAGCGCGTGAAGCAGACCTCGGCATCGCTGCTGGTAACAAGCGTGGTCACTTGTTTGTCAAGGGTCGCAACGTTGCAGTGGTGCCTGAGCGTGAGATGGTGGAAGCACTTGTCGAGTGGGCTGAGTTCATCAATGAACACGGCACCGATGCAGCGATTGCTCGTGCTGATACGAAGCTTGCAGAGCGTGAAGCTGCTCGCGACCGTTCACAATTGATGGACGAACAGGGTGACGACGCCAACGATGCTGAGTCGAAGATCGTCGAAATTCGAAAGACGATGAAGGATTAATTCTGAGTGATGATCCAGATGGATCCGTCAGAGTTAAACGTTGCAGATTCTCCTGCAGCCACCACGTAGGCCTCAGTAGCCCCCGTTTTGATTAGGACTACAACACGGTGATTGTTGCTCGCAGACAAGTTCAGTGATCCATTAGTTGCACGCGAGACTGAGAATGCTGGTGATGGCGATGGATATACATCATGACCGTCAACATGTGATGGTGAGACCACGGGATGTGCAAGTGGAGTGACATCCACAATGCGAAGCAGTTCAGCGATGTCAATGTGTTTCGTGGTGAAGCCTGCTCGAATCACATTGTCTGATGAACTCATGACCTCGAGGCCGAATCCGTGAAGGTAGGCATGCAAGTTTCCTGCAGGCAAACAGATGGCTTCTCCGGGTTGCAAAGTCACGTGATGCAACAGGGGGGCGACACGTAGTCCGCGATCTGTGGGGTGTTGCTGGGCAATGGTGCGCAACCAGGAAGGCGCATCATTCATGTTGGGGGAATCATGTTGTTCGAATGCCCACACGAGGTATCCGCGCACACCGTTTTGTTCCAGGATGTCGGCTTCATCGTGCCAGTTCATTGTGCGGAGGCGTTCCACTGCAGAATCAACATCGGTGAATCCGCACAGTGCTTCAAAGGGGGTGAGTGCAATCAACATCTCAGGCTTGTCCGACTCATCGCGATACATGCGGGTTGCTGCATCGCGGGGAATGCCCATCGACTCTTCTTTGGCGAAGCCTGTGACCGCTTGATGAACGGTGGGGTGAGTCTGCAATGAAAGAGATTGGTTACACGCAAGCAGTTTGATGAGAACGGTGAAGGATCCAATCTCATCGCTGAGAGAAATCTCTTCGGTTGCATCAATGCGTGATGGCCCTTGTGGATGTGTTCCCCACCAGTACTCAGCGATCGGCGCGTTACTCGCCGCCATTCCGAGGGCAGCAGCAATTGACGTTGTGTCACCCCAGTCGTAGTTCTTCACGACGCCAATAATGCGACGAGGCATGTTTTAGTTTCCTCGCACCACGTTCAACACATGTGTCACGGCATCACCAAGAGCAACGGGTGTGTTGGTGCCGAGGTGTCGGTCACGAATTTCAACGTTGCCCTCGCTGAGAGATTTTCCAACAACCACAATGGTCGGAATACCAATTAATTCTGCGTCTTTGAATTTCACACCAGGGGACACGCCGTTGCGGTCATCAAGAATGACTTCAAGTCCCTGCGCTTCCAGTTCGGCCGCCAACTTCTCGCCTGCAATGGTGAGGTCGTCGCCGTTCTTGCCAGTCACAACAACATGAACATCCGCAGGAGAAATCGCGCGTGGCCACTTCAAACCGATGTCATCGTGGAACACTTCAGCAACTGAAGCGACTGCACGCGACACACCAATGCCGTACGAGCCCATGGTGACCACTTGTGCTTTGCCGTTCTGGTCGAGCACTTTCAGTTCCAACTTCTCCGCATACTTGCGTCCGAGTTGGAACACGTGACCGATCTCAATTCCGCGTGCAATCTCTAATGCTTTGCCACAGTTCGGGCATGGGTCGCCGCCAGCAACTTCAACAGCTTCGATGGTGCCATCGGCAGTGAAGTCACGTCCGTTGACAAGATTCAGCACATGAGCATCTTTTGCGTTGGCGCCAGTGACCCACGCACTTCCAGGAACAACAGCAGGGTCGAGTACGTAACGAACACCCGTTGCACTCTCTTCACCAAGAACCTGAGGTCCGATGTATCCGCGAACAAGTCCAGGATGCTTTGCGAATTCAGCCTCGTCCATCGGGGCGACTTCAGCGGGGGAGACTTGTGCCTCGATGCGCTTGATATCGACTTCACGATCTCCGGGAACACCAACAACGAGTGCTGCAGTTGTGCCGTCGGGGTGACGAAGAGTGAGAACCACGTTCTTGAGTGTGTCGCCAGCAGTCCATGCGCGGTCAACACGAGGGCTATTGATATTGAGGTACTCCACCAAGGTTGCGATGGTGGGGCAATTCGGTGTGGCCAGTGTTGACGTGGCGGGGTAGTCCGCTGTGTCTGGGGCCAATAATCCGGTTGTGACTGCTTCGGTGTTTGCTGCGTAGTCGCACGCCGTGCATCGCACGAAGGTGTCTTCACCCACCTCGATGGGGGCGAGGAACTCTTCACTCATCGAGCCGCCCATGGCGCCGCTCATCGCTTTCACGATGGCGTAGGGGAGACCAAGGCGCTGAAAAATACGTTCGTAGGCATCGCGATGGTCGTTGTAACTCTTGGCCAAGCCTTCGTCATCAATGTCGAAGGAATAGCTGTCCTTCATCAAGAATTCGCGTCCACGGAGAAGACCGGCGCGGGGGCGAGCCTCGTCTCGGTACTTGGTTTGGATCTGATATAGCGACACCGGAAGGTCTTTGTAACTGCTGTAGAGGTCCTTCACGAGAAGGGTGAACATCTCTTCGTGGGTGGGGCCGAGAAGGAAATCGGCACCTTTACGGTCCTTGAGGCGAAAGAGATTGTCGCCATATTCAGACCAGCGTCCGGTGGCTTCATACACATCGCGAGGCAAAAGGGCTGGAAAATGCACTTCTTGAGCCCCAATGGCATCCATTTCTTCACGAACGATGTTTTCCACCTTGCGCAGGACCCGCCAGCCCAAGGGGAGCCATGTGTAGCCACCGGGGGCGGCCCGGCGGATGTAGCCGGCTCGGACCAGCAGGCGGTGGGACGGCACTTCCGCATCGGAAGGGTCATCTCGAAGGGTACGAACGAAGAGGTGTGAGAGGCGAAGCATTAGAGCGAAACCTTAGTTCTGATGGCTATCATTGAAGCCGTCCTTTGAAGTTCGGTGAACCGGAGGCACGGGTACCCCCCGTGCCTTTTGTTCTGTTAGAGCCAAGTTTTTGGCAGGAGAGGTGAGTTATATGTCCGACAGCGTCACAGACACCATCTCGACCATGCTTGCTCCGATTCTGGCCGACCTCAAATTGGAACTGTATGACCTTGATTTCAACGGTGGAATCTTGAAGGTCACTCTCGATACTCCCGCTGGCCAGCCCGCCGGAGTCGATATTGATCAGATCGCTCTTGTCACGCGCCTTCTTGGCCGCGAACTTGATCACAATGAAGACGCAGTGCCTGGCCGGTTCACTCTTGAAGTCACCAGCCCAGGTCTTGAGCGCGTTCTTCGCACTCCACACCACTTCAATCGTGAAGTGGGCAAAGACGTCACCATTCGTTTCACATCTGAGTTCAACGGTCGCCGTCGTCTCGCTGGACTCTTAGTTGCCGCTACCGACACCACTGCATCTGTCCGTGTTGCTGACACAGCAGAAACAATTGAGTTCCCCTTGTCCATCGTTGACAAGGCCAAGACAGTTTTCGTATGGGAATCACAGCCCAAGCCAAATTCGAAGGAAGCGCTCGCTAAGCGTGCAGCAGCCGACAAGAACGCATCAATGCATCAACAGGAGGCCAGCACACAATGAGCAACCTTGATATGTCCGAAGCAGTACGCATGCTTGCCGATCACCACGGCATCAGCGTCGACTCACTTCTTCAAGTGTTGGTCGAGGCATTAGCCACGGCTTACAAGAAGCGTCCCGGAGCTGCCGACGAGGTCATCGTCGAAGTAAACCCCGAGAGCCTCGATATGAAGTTCACCGCGTATGACGTCGATGACGACGGCAACTGGGTGAACGAGCGTGATGACACGCCAAGCAAGAACGAACTCGGTCGCATTGCAGCTGCAACGTTCAAGCAGGTCATGAGCCAGCGCATCCGCGAAGTAGAGCGCGATCGCAAGTTTGAGGAATATGCAAACCGCGAAGGCGACCTTGTCACCGGCATCATTCAGCAGTCTGACGGTCGTTACGCATTGCTTGACCTCGGCAAAGTGGAAGCACTCTTGCCACAGGCAGAGCAAGTGCCATATGAGCGTCCCGTTACTGGTGATCGCGTCAAGGCATACATCGTTGAAGTACGTAAGACAGCGAAAGGCCCACAGATTGTTGTGAGCCGTACGCACCCAGGTCTCATCAAGCGTTTGTTCGAACTTGAAGTTCCTGAAATCGCTGATGGCGTTGTGGAAATCAAGTCATGTGCTCGTGAACCGGGCCACCGTACAAAGATTGCAGTGTTCTCGAACGACGCCAACGTTGACCCAGTGGGTGCATGTGTTGGTGCTCGCGGTGGACGCGTGCGCATGGTTGTGAATGAACTTCGTGGCGAAAAGATCGACATCGTTTCCTACAGCGAAGACCTTCATGATTTCGTTTCAAAGGCATTGTCTCCTGCAAAGGTCACCGAGGTTCGCCTCAGTGAAGATGCAACCCAAGCCGATGTCATCGTTCCTGACTTCCAGTTGTCATTGGCAATTGGAAAAGAAGGCCAGAACGCACGTCTTGCTGCACGCCTCACCGGTGTGCGCATTGACATCAAGTCCGAGACCCAAGCAGCCAATGAGGCCAATGGAATCTTTGAACCCCGAGGCGGCTCACGTGGCGACACTGAGTATGCAGCGGGTGAATGGCGCACGAATGACGAAACCGGCGAGATGCAATTCCATGCAACCGACGGCTCCGTTGTCAGTGAGCAAGAGTGGGCCGGTGGCTCCTCCGACACAACCGAAAGCACGGAGAACTAACCCTTGGCCGTAAAGAAGATCCGAATTGCCGAGCTCGCCAAAGAGCTAGGGCTGACGAACAAAGAAGCACTCGACCTATCGAAAACGATGGGCATCGATGTGCGCAATGTGTCGTCCTCTATGGAGGAAGCACAGGCTGACCGAGTTCGTCGTAAAGCAGAGCGCGAAGGACTGAAGCGCGACGCCCAGCCCGAAGAAGAGAAGCCAGCAAAGAAAGCAGCAGTTAAAAAGGCCGCTGCGAAGAAAGCTGATGCTGCTCCTGCCGATGGCGAAGCACCTGCAAAGAAGGCTCCAGCCAAGAAAGCTGCTGCGAAAAAAGCAGCTGCACCCAAGGCAGCTGCTGAAGCTGTAACTGAGGCGCCGGCAGCTCCTGCCCCCGAAGTGTCTTCGGCGCCGGCAGCAGAATCCTCAACTCTCGCAGGCTCGAACGTTTCGGATTCGACTCCGACACCCGACACTTCTGCAGCGCCAGCACCTGTTGCTGAAACGCCTGCAGCAGCTCCGGTTGTTGAAGCTCCTGTCGCTGAAACTCCAGCTGCTCCTGAGGCACCAAGTGCCGAGGGTGGAACTCGCTTCATTAGTTCGGGTCGACCTAGCCCAACGTCGGGTGCTCCGCGTCCTCCAATTAATCAGCCTCCAACGACACGCCCAGCGCCCCCCGCTGGACGTGCCCCGTTGCCTCCAGGTATGCCACCAACTGGAACGCCTCCTGGCATGCCACCTGGTGCGCGTCCGCCTGCAGGCCGACCTCCTATCCCGCCACCTCCTGGCCCCGTTTCTTCAACAGGTCAGCGCATTCCACCTCCACCTGGTCAGCGCATGGCTCCTGGTACTTCACGTCCCGGCCCAAGCGGTTTCCGCCCAGGTCCTGGCGGTCGTCCTGGTGGTCCCGGGGTTCGTCCAGGTCCTGGTGGCGCACGCCCCGGTGGTCCTGGTGGATTCCGTCCTGGTCCTGGTGGACCTGGTGGTCCTGGCGGCGCACGCCCCGGCGGTCCCGGTGGCGCTCCTGGCGCAGGCGGTCCCGGTGGCGGTCCACGCCCCGGCGGCGGTCCTGGCGGCCCCGGCGGTCCACGCAACGGTCAGCGTCGCGCACCTCGCAAGAAGTCACGTGCACGTCGCCGGCGCGAATTCGACGAATTGCAGCCGCAGTTCACGCAGTATTCGAACAGCAATGCTCCGGTTCCCGAAGGCACGATCATCATCGAGCGTGGTTGGTCGGCTCAGGAGTTCGCTCCCAAGTTGAACCGTACCGCGGCAGACGTGGTGCGTTACCTCCTCGAGCACGGCGAAATGGTGACAGCCACCATGAGTCTTGGCGATGAGCAAATGGAATTGTTCGCGATGGAAGTCGGTGCAGAAATTCTGCTCGTCGATCCAGGTCAGCAACAAGAAACAGAACTGCAAGCTCTGTTCGATGACTCCGATGACGATGATGAATCAATGCAGGCCGAGCGCCCAGCAGTCATCACTGTGATGGGTCACGTTGACCACGGTAAGACGACACTTCTCGACCGCATTCGTTCAGCAAATGTTGTTGCCGGTGAAGCAGGTGGCATCACCCAGCACATCGGTGCATACCAAGTCGACAAAGACGGCAAGAAGATCACCTTCATCGACACACCAGGTCACGCTGCGTTCTCGAAGATGCGTATGCGCGGTGCACAAGTCACCGACATCGTGGTTCTTGTTGTTGCAGCAGACGACGGTGTGATGCCTCAGACGATTGAAGCAATCAACCACGCTCGCGCGGCTGATGTTCCCATCATTGTTGCGGTCAACAAGATCGACAAGGAAAATGCTGACCCACAACGTGTTCTCACGCAGTTGGCCGAGTACGAACTTGTTCCTGAAGCATGGGGTGGCGACACCATCGTTGTTGAGATGTCTGCACAGCAGAACCTTGGCATCGACGACTTGCTTGAGCAGTTGAACGTTGTTGCAGAACTTGAAGAACTCACGGCAAACCCACAGGGTCGCGCCAAGGGTGTTGTTCTCGAAGCAAACCTCGACATTGGTCGCGGTCCTGTTGCCACAGTGTTGGTCGACAAGGGCACGCTCAAGGTTGGCGACCCCATCGTGGCTGGTGCTGCATGGGGCAAGGTGCGCGCACTCATCAACGAGCGCGGAGAGCAAGTCAAGGAAGCCGGCCCATCAACGCCAGTGCAGGTATTGGGTCTTTCCCTCGTGCCACAAGCAGGCGATGAATTCCGTGCAGCTCCAGACGAAAAGACAGCTCGCGTTGTTGGTGAATCACGTGCTCACACACGTCGCGTTCTCAACCAGCGCGGAGATGCTCGTGTTCAAACCGGCGTCAAGTTGGAAGACATCTTCAGCCAGATTCAGTCAGGCGAAGTCGCAACACTCAACCTTGTCATCAAGGCTGACGTGCAGGGTTCTCTCGAAGCCGTCACAGAAAGCCTTCGCAAGTTGGAGCGCGACGAAGTCAAGGTTGCATTCGTGCACCGCGGCGTTGGTGGAATCACCGAAAACGACATCACTCTTGCTGCTGCAACGAACGCGACACTCATTGGTTTCAATGTGCGTCCTGATCGCAAGTCTCGCGACTTGGCAGAGTCAGAGAAGGTGGAGATTCGTACTTACGAAATCATTTACAAACTCCTCGAGGATATGGAGCGCGCAATGCTCGGTCTCCTCGCACCAGAGTTTGAAGAAGTGGTTACTGGTGAAGCAGAAGTGCGCGAGATTTTCCGCGTGCCAAAGCTTGGTGCCATCGCAGGTTGTTTCATTCGCACCGGCGTCATTACACGTGGCACCAAGGTGCGCTTCCTTCGCGAAGGAACCATCATCTGGAAGGGCTCCATTCAGTCTCTTCGCCGCTTCAAGGACGACGTCCGCGAAGTGCGTGAAGGCTTTGAATGCGGTATCGGACTTTCCGACTTCCAAGACCTCAAGCCTGGCGACCTCATCGAAACATTCGAAGAGCGCGAAATCGCGCGAGTGTAAACAGTGGCCGATCTCGACTTCTTCTTCGACCCGGTGTGTCCGTGGGCCTGGATTACGTCGCGGTGGGTCGCTGAAGTGCAACAGCTTCGTCAGTACGACGTGCAGTGGAAATTCATCTCGTTGAAGTTTCTCAATGAAGACAAGATGGACTATTCAAAGATGCCCGCCGGTTACAAAGACATCCATGCAGCTGGCACCAATGGTTTGCGTGTTGCAGCTCGTGCTCGTGCAGAGCAGGGCAATGATGCGTGCGGTCTTGTGTACACGGCACTCGGTACTAGTTTGCACAACAACCAAGAGCGCGAAAAGTTCGTCGCAGATCCTGTTGCGCATATCGCATCGTTATTGACATCTGTGGGCTTGCCTGCGCAGTGGGCAGAGTCTGCGCTTGATGACAGCTTTGATGCACTGATTCGCGAAGAGACAGAACTTGCTCTCGAGCGCACCGGCAAAGACGTGGGAACACCAATCCTCACGTTCCATCCTGGTGCTGCGAAAGAAGCATCGTTCTTTGGTCCAGTTATTGCAGAGATTCCTCGTGGTGACGCTGCGCTGAAGTTGTGGGACGCCGTGGAAACAGTGGCCACTACAAGTGGCATGGCTGAACTGAAGCGTTCGCTTCGTTCACGTCCGAACTTCAACTAAACGATTCAAAACAAAAGGCCCCGAGGAGAATTCCTCGGGGCCTTTTGTGTGTAGTGCTTATTGCTTCTTCAATGCGTCAATCACTGGCATCCAGGTCTCTGGGTCTGCCTTGTATGGCGCGTAGAAGCTAAGGCGGCTGATGATGTCGCCATAGCGACGTCCCAGTTCTGGTGCCACCTTGTTTGGCTCTCCCACAACAGCGAAGGTGTTGAGGATTTCATCGGTGATGAGGTTGCCCATCTCCACCCACTTGCCACCTTTTGACAACGTGTTGAGCTCGTCCTGCAGTCCGCCCCAGCCGTGTGCTTCAAGAACACCGCGATAGGCAGGTGTGGAGCCGTAGAACGCAATCTGTTGGCGTGTGCCATCGGCTGCTGTCTTGATTTGCTCTTCAGTAGTTCCGGTGACAACAAAAGATGGTCCGACAATTTCGAAGCCTTCCATTGTTTTGCCAGCCTTCGCACGTCCACGTGCCAGTGCAGGAATCGTGACTTCACGCAAGTACTTCTCGGTTGTGAAACCGTGGCACAAGAATCCGTCGCATACTTCGCCAGCAACTTCTGTCATGAGTTCGCCCACGCCTGCAAGGAAGATCTTTGGTGGTCCGAATGGCGAAATCTCTTTCGCATCAGGAGTGAAGAATGGTGTCATCAACGTGTGTGTGTAGAAGTCGCCACGGAAATCAAGCTTGGTGCCGTTCTCCCAGCAATCCCAGATGGCGCGCATGGCAAGGATCATCTCGCGCATACGTGCAGCAGGGTGGCTCCACTCCATCGAGAAACGCTTTGTGATGTGTGGCTTAATTTGGCTACCAAGGCCCATCATGAAGCGACCCTTTGAGTACGCCTGCAAGTCCCAGCCGATGTTGGCAAGTGTCATTGGGTTGCGAGCAAACGCAACGGCAATCGATGTACCGAGTTCCAAGGTGCTGGTGTGTTCTGCACCGAGCAAGAGTGGAAAGAACGGATCATGTGATGTTTCCGCTGTCCACGCACCGGCGTAGCCCGCTGCTTCCAGTTCTTTGGCTGATTGTGGAACTTTGCTCAGATCTGATCCGAGTCCGCCGTCTACCTTCATGTCACCCTCCGGGTTGCTGGTCGCGCAAGAACTGCTCAACTTCTGCTGCTAAGTCTTCCACGCTGGGTATCTCAATTGGCGTGTCCTGGTCGCCAGAAGTGGCACCATGCATCGAGTCATAGGCCTCTTCAAGCTTGCCCAGCATCTCTGAATGGTCAGGATTATTGCTGACCAGCTGGTCGAGGC